>Ga0307511_10000541_pt1 | contig 40505 bp, 30 predicted proteins | sample 13_EM_MG_FD_200266 | JGI IMG/M metagenome (GOLD analysis project Ga0307511, IMG submission 200266) | Populus trichocarpa ectomycorrhiza microbial communities from riparian zone in the Pacific Northwest, United States - 13_EM | ecosystem: Host-associated > Plants > Roots > Unclassified | place... | reverse complement strand
CAGTCTGAGGATCACTACATGAAAATCGGCTTGGGCCGCTCAGCCGCTCTTTTGCAACTAATCGCCGTCGGCTCATTGGCGCTCTTCGCAGTACATGCGGTCGGCGGTGCCAAGCAGGGAATCTCCGTAGTCGTAGACTGGAATAACACCATCGCGATATCAAAGACGGTTCCGACGATGCTGATCTGTCCCGAACCGTTATTGCGTAAGGGCTCGCCTATCCACGATCGGTTATTTGAATCAGTACGAGATCTTGGCGCCAAGTATGTCCGGTATCAGCTTTATGTAACTTATCCGGGACTCTCCGTAGCTGAACTGGAGCCTCCGAACAAAGACACAACCTTCTGGGATTTCTCGGCCATCGATTCAATCGTGATTCCCTTTCTGGAAGCCACCAAGGGGCACGAGCCGATTCTTAATTTCAGCACAATTCCCAATTGGATGTTCAAGACTGATACACCGATCAAGTATCCAAATGACCCTAACAAATATGCACCGGACTATGGCGGCGGTACGGAGCTTGTCGATCCTACAAGCCAACAAGTTGGGAATTACTATGCGCGCATCGTAAGCTGGTACACGAAAGGAGGTTTCACTGACGAGAATGGGAGATATCACCGATCTGGCTACCACTATGATCTGTCGTGGTGGGGCGTTCTCAACGAGGTTGACGTAGAGCACGATACAACACCTGAGCAATACAGCGCTCGCTACGATGCGATCGTAACTGCCATTCGCAGAGTCAACCCGACAATGAAGTTTGTCGGCATGGCGTTAGGTTTGCCTTCATTTCAGCCGCAATTCTTCGAGTACTTTCTGAACCCAAAGAATCATCAGCCCGGCATTCCGCTGGACATGATCGCGTATCACTTCTATGCCGGCTATTTCGCAGGCTCCAGCAAGCACGAGACGCTCAACGAATGGCAATACACGTTCTTTAGCCAGGCGGATGGATTTTTGAACACTGTTCGCTACATTGAATCGATCCGCGATCGCTTATCCCCCCACACGCTAGTGAACCTGGAGGAGTTAGGCACTATCGTGAACCGGGATTTAGGCCTCCCGTCCGCGGAAGTCCGGCGTATTCCGCCGGTATACTGGAACCTGAGCGGAGCGCTGTACGCCTACCTATACATTGAGTCAGCCAGAGTGGGCATCGATGTCGCCGGGGAATCGCAACTCCTCCCCGATGCACCTCAGAGGAACGCCAGCGTTGGCATGATGGATCGCACCACGGGTCAACCGAACGCTCGGTTTAGAGTGCTGCAGTTGATCAACCGCCACTTCGGTCTCGGCGACAAATTGATATCCACGGAGATCGGCGACTGGACCGCATTCGGCGCGCCCTTCGGAGTTGCCGCCGATGTGACAGCTCAGGCATTCAAAACCCCGAGAGGTAAGCGATTGCTGGCCGTCAATAAGCGCGCCGTGGCGGTCGATATCTCCACTGTGGGCCTGGGCCGGATAGACCGCGTGGAGGTCGTCGATGTCAAAACCGGCGACAATCCACCCCGAATCGATCATCCGACGGGCGAGACTTTGCACCTTGAGCCCTTTGCCGTTGCGGTACTGGCAATGGGAAACTAAATCAGAATGCAAGACCCCGTCACAGGCAAATCCTTACAGCATCCCATCGACCGAATATTTGAAGGCAATTGCGGCTGGTGGCTTAACAGAGGACCTTCATAAGAATACTGCTACCCCGATCACGCAATGCGATCTGGGCCAACAGCCTTTGCAGATGCTGCTCCGCATCAGTTGGTCGTTAACTTCCTGAAATGTAGGCCGTGGCGCTGCAATTGGCCCAGGTCGTTGACCGCCGACGCGCTCTCATCGCCATTATCTCCACCATTCAACCGCATCATCAAAACCGTCCATCTGAAGTCGCTGTCTAGCGGCACCTCGGTTATGACGAAGTCTGTTACGTCGTGCGCGCAGCGCAGATGGACACGAACTTAGCGCTGCCAGTACTCAGATACATGTCGGACGGCGCCGGGGATTCCCTCGCGCATTTCCAAGCGTTCAATCGCGCCTTGTCAAGGAGCGGGATTTTCAGTTTCGTACGTCTCAATTTCATACCTAATTGGAAGTTTGCGGTCACGGCGGTAGCGCTTCCGCGCCCGGAGCCTTAATTCGATGACGTCACGCCGCACGTTTCTCGCTCGAACAGCCGCGGGGGTTGCAGCAGCAGCATCAATGGTTGCTCCGGCCGCAGAGGATGCGCCGAACTCAATCGCACCAACGAAAACCAGGACATGCGCCGCGCCCACACATCAAGTCCGTGATTCGTCGTGAAGAGTCCACGCCGAGGCTCGGGGCGTGGGCGACAGCTCTCATATGAGTTGGGCAACCTACGACCTGCAGTTCGTCGCTCTCGAAGACGGCGTGGGCTGGTTCGAAAAGCTCAACGGCTTTTACAACAGCCGTTTGTGGGCCGCCGGTGGCGGCCCATGCACAGGATTACCAAGTGATATGAGAGCCTACATAAAGGCCGTTTTCGCCTCCGCCATCGTCGCCGCGAGTGCCGTGGGATATGGGCACGCCGTTGGGCCGTTGGGCGGCCAATCATTGGGCTGGAGTAACGAACAAATCAGTGGGGTTATTGCTGGCGGAACGCCACGCTATTATCCAAGTCGTACAGCCATCATTGAAGGAAAGGAATGTCTGATAGGTAACATGTTTAATTTTAATGTACGCGATGAATACGCTTTTGATATTGATGAAACGGTAGAGTTAGAGGTCGAATTCTATCTTCCGGAATTCAATACAAGAGTGTTCGTCTTTTACGATAAAAATGGAACTATATTCGATTCCAACGTACGCTGGTTCGGCGCTGATGTTGCAAAAAAGATTGTTATTCGAGCGCAGAAGACACACTGGAGAAGAGAACAATTTGTGTTGGATCGAGCCCGCTTCGCCAACAGGGGATTTTCGGGTTCGGATCTACTGATTTACGGTGAGCCGGAGGCACCCACAAAGGGCTCGAATGGACACGCGATGCCCGAAATCATCGTGTGCGGCGTCTCTCTGAAGCGCACCTATACGACTCCAAGATCCACTGCTTACGGTCAAGTAATAATCGAAGCAGTAGGCGACAATGAAAAACCTACACCAGTTAGATTGGGCATATATGACAAGGCGGGGCGCCTACTTCTGCCAAATGATGAAGCCATTCCACTGCGAAACTACGGCGACGTAACACGCGTAATTTCTCTCAGGCCGGGTTCCGTGGCGTGGCCCACACCGGACCGGGACGTTTTCTACATTGATGGCCGTTACCATACACGACTGCCTGCGGGCGATTACGAGCTTGTTGCGTCAAAAGGACCTGAATATCAAATCGTAAGGGAGCGCTTCACGCTTAAGGGCGATGAAACACAGCGGTTCTCGCTGAAAATGCAGCGCTGGGACGATTTGGCCGCTAAAGGATGGTATTCTGGCGATGACCACATTCACTACACGCGTGACAGCGGCTACGATGATAGAAACCTACTTAAGTTTGCAGAAGCCGAGGATCTTCATGTCGCAAACATCTTGCAAATGGGAAACAGCGGTAATACCTATTTTCGGCAATATGCTTGGGACGTAGTGTCCAATGCCGATGACAGTACATTCGTATTGGTTCCAGGGCAGGAAGATCCCCGCACGATCAGGCACGGCCATACTATCCAGTTGCATCTCAAAAAACCGATTCGGGATCCTTCACGCTACTTGCTGTATCACGAAGTTTTTCGGCAAGTTCGCGCTCAGGGAGGGGGATCGGGATACGCCCATGTCTTCAATGAAGACTATATGGCTTCGCGGCGCGGCATGGCTGTGGATATGCCGTTCGGGCTTGTCGATTTTGCGGAAGTCATGCAATTCGGCAACGTGAATACCAGCACTTGGTTCGATTTCCTGAATTTGGGCTACAAGTTAGCGCCCTCTGCGGGATCGGACTATCCATATTTAGACGTACCTGGTGCGGTGCGCAGCTACGTGAAAATCGACAGCGAATTTAGTGCCCAGGCTTGGCTGCAAGGGCTGAAAAACGGTCACAGCTTTGTAACCAACGGCCCTATGCTTGAATTCTGCATTAACGGCCACGACATGGGATCAGAGCTGCACGTGAAACTTGGCGAGCCCTTGGTTATTGAAGCTAAGGCGAGGATCAATCCCTCTATTGACCAGTTGGATCGACTGGAACTAATCGAACAGGGAGAGGTTATCAATGCGGTGTCGTCTCAGGGCGACACACATGAGTTAAGCGCGCGCTATGCTGTCGCGGCCGAGCACGGCACGTGGTTCGTCCTGCGTGCCCACGGCAAGCAAGAGAGAGAACACGGCAACGTAGTCGCCGTGAGCTCTCCGATTTATGTCAACGTCAATGACCAATCGTTCTGGAAGCCATCGGCGGCGCCTGCTATCGTTTTCAAACTTAAACAGGATTTGCTGCAACCCTTGAGTGAGCAGGACGAGATAGAGACGTGGGATACCCATGATCCCGATTCAAAAGTCTGGAAGTCTCAACGTCCGTTACTCCAAGCGCGCGTTGCGCAAGCCGCCGCCCTGTATGACAATTTGCTGCAAAGAATACGTGACGCGCAGATGATGCACTAAGCAAAGTTATCTGGCGCGGGCTATGCGTTAGACGCCTTCAAACCTTGCCGTCGGAGTCGAGCTTTCTTTCAGCCAGCTCTCCGGCGCTGCAAAGACCAGGTTGGCTCTCGCTCTCACGGAAATCCTATTTTCGCCGCGATAAACACCGGGCTCACAGACTGGCTGAAGGACCAACGTAACCTCGGCATTCGGTTCCGGAGAGCGAGGAAGCACGCCTACGAAGGGCATGAAGAGATCTATGAGGCCATTGCAGCTCACGACGCTGAAGCCGCTGACAAGGCCATGACCAACCACTTGAAAACATCATCTGAGTACTATTGGAAGGCCGTGGCTGCGCGGACGAGATAGTCATTCAGCGACGCTGGTCACTATCCGTCTGCACGCCTCCGTGATCATTGCTCGGGCGGCTCAGTACGCCCGTAGCCAGGGCTTTTAGGCGGTGGGCTTTTCGCCACGCCGCCTCAAGCCGTATATAGGCGACGCGATGCGCGGTAGAAGCATCCAGCCACTGAGCCAGTTCCACCTGATCAGCAGCGCGCCACCCCTCGCCATCTCGCCGTGCCAACCAATTCGCCGCAGTCCCTTCAATTTGTATGCTGTCGTACATGATGGCCTTCCCTGACCGGGCTCGCGGTCTCACCTTTCGGCTTTTCACTGCTGTGGCAACCAAATAGTGCGTCGGCGAGCCGTCGCATGGCTTTTGCGATGTGCTTCTCCACCATCGCCTCCCCTATGCCAAGCCGCGCTGCTACTTCCTTCTGCGATTGTTCCTCGACCCTTCTCATCCACACCACCTGCCGGCACCGAGGCGGCAGGCGGTCAAAGGCTGCCGCAAGGGCGCGCAACTCCTCGTCCGCCCCGGCGCACCGTTCCGGCGACATTTCATCAATTAAGACGTTCAGCTCCTCCAAATCCCACCCCGGCTCAAAGGAGACCACGCGCTGGCGCCGCATCCGATCGACCAAGAGGTGCCGTGCTGTCGTGAAAAGGAAGGCTTTGGCGGAGCGGGGCCGCGCCTTCGCCGCGGCCTCGTATACACGGAGATAGGTCTCCTGCCGCAAGTCGTGGATTTCGTCGCGGGCATGCCATGTCCGCGTCAGGTACCGCACAAGTGGAGCTTCATGCACGAGAATCTCACGCGCAAACCAAGCATCCAAAGACTCATCCATACACGTCCCCCTTACGCCGCGCAGCGCGCTAAAGACCGCCGAACTCTTCGTGGTTCGGCTGGTAACGGCTGCGCTATACGCAGTCAGACGATCAAATCAAACAATTCCGCTACGCGCTCCTCCTGTAGCAGGCCGCCGTCGTGCACACTCAGCGCGATACCCACTGCGCCGATAAGTGCCAACCGGATCAATCGCCGCGCCCTTCCGCTCCCGCGCGCGCGCGAGGATCGGATGGACATCGGTAGTAAACGCACGCTTCAACGTCTGCGCCGCCATCAGCGCATCGTTGGTCTCTTGGTAACCCGCAAGAGCTTTCCGATCCACCAGCAGGGCCTGCGCGTATGCGCGGGTCAGCTCGATCGCGCTCGTCATCAGACTCTCGATAGGATCAGTGACGTTGTGCGACTGGTCGAGCATGTGGCAGAGCTTCAAGCCAGGCACCACACGCCACTCGGCATCCACAAGCTCGTTGAAAATGAGAAACAATCGAAACGGGTCGATCGACCCGGAATCCAGGTCGTCGTCGCCGTACTTCGAGTCATTGAAGTGAAAGCCGCCAAGCCGCCTGGCGTGAATCAGCCGCGCCACGATCATCTCGATGTTGACATTCGGCGCGTGATGTCCAAGGTCGACGAGGCAGACCGCCTTAGGACCCAGTGTCTGTGCAGCCATGAGCGAACTGCCCCAGTCCTGTATGACTGTGGCATAGAACGCCGGCTCATACATCTTATGCTCAATAAGCAGCCGCCAATCCTGCGGCAAACCCGCGTAAATCTGCTGTGCTGACAAAAGATAGCGCTCGTATGCGCGCGGAAGGTTTTGCTGACCTGGGAAGTTGGCACCGTCGCCAATCCAAAGAGTCAACGCCTTGGAGCCGACAAGCTGCCCAATACGGATACAATCCAGGTTGTGTGCAATGGCCTGCTCGCGCACCGCCTCGTTCGTATGCGTCAGGCTGCCGTACTTGAATGAAAACGGCTGACCCGGCCGGTCCTGGAAGGTGTTCGAATTCACCGGGTCGAACCCGAGACCCAGCTCGGTGGCGCGCGCTCTCAACGCCCCGAAATCCCCTGTTTGATCCCAAGGAAAATGCAACGAAACTGCGGGAGTGGCGCCGCTCAAGGTATTGATCACGGAGCAATCTTCCAGCTTGTCAAACACATTGCGCGGCTCGCCAGGCTCGGGGAAACGGGCAAAGCGTGTGCCGCCAGTTCCAACACCCCAAGACGGAATCGCTACAGCGAAGCGGGCGACAGCCCCCGAAATAGCCTCGATATCGATCCCACGTCGCGGCAGCGTCCGCGCGAGCGAGTCGTAGTCCGCCGAAAGATCCGCGCGGTGCGCCGCGATCGCGGCAGAAATAAAGTTCGGGTCCCTTGGATCTGCGGTGTCGTTCAGCCCCATATCCACACCCCCTCGACTTCATACTCCAGATCAGCGCGTAAAGGACTGCGCGTTGCCCGAGTCGACGTTGATGATGTTCCCAGTTGACTTCGCCGACCGCTCGGAAGCGAAAAACGCCACCGCTTCGGCGACATCCTCGGGATAGACACTTCGCTTGAGCAGGCTGCGGTCACGGTAGATCGCTTCGAGCTCTTCCGGCGTGGTGTTATACTGTTGCGCGCGCTGCTCGGCCCATTCGCCTTGCCAGATGCGCGATCCCCTGATCACCGCGTCTGGGTTTACTACGTTCACACGGATACCTGCGGGTGCGCCCTCCAAAGCAAGGCAGCGTGCAAGGTGCAGCTCCGCGGCTTTCGCTGTGCAATAGGCAGAGGCACCTGGGGAAGCCGCGAGTGCATTCTTGGACCCAATGAATACGATCGACCCGCCGAGCCCCTGCGCCTTCAAGAGCTGTACACACCGACGGCTGATCAGGAAGTACCCCGTCGCCAGGACGTCGATATTTCGACGCCACAGCGCAAGGCTGGTCGCTTCGATGGGCGCCGCCGAGGCTATACCTGCATTCGAAACGCAGATGTCCACCCCTCCAAAGCGCCTCGAAGCTTCGACAAACAGTTGGTCAACCGCGTTTTCGTCAGTTACATCAACCCACACTCCGGCGGCTAAATCAGTGCCGTAGCGCGCATGAAGCTCCTGTTCGGCGGTCTTCAATGCCTCGCGATCAATATCACAGAGGACGACGCATGCGCCCTCATCGAGCAATCGACTGGCAGTGGCGAGTCCGATTCCTCCTGCGCCTCCGGTGATCGCGGCGACCTTACCAGCCAGAGCCCTGGGCCTCGGCATGCGTTGCAGCTTCGCTTCTTCCAGCAGCCAGTATTCGATATCGAACGCCTCTTGCTCCGGCAAACCGCGATAGGTTGAAACGCCGGAGGATTCGCGCATCACGTTGATGGCATTGATGTAGAACTCTGCTGCGACCCGCGCAGTCGCCTTGTCAGCGGCGAAGGTAATCATTCCAACTGAAGGGATCAGGTACACGACCGCGTTCGGATCGCGCATGGCGGGCGAATTCGGGCGCTTGCAGCGCTCGTAGTAAGCCTTGTACTCACCGCGATACGCCTCGATCGCAGCAGGCAGGCGCTGGAGCAGATCTGCCTGAGTCTCGCGTACCGGGTCGAAAGGTAACACCAGAGGACGGATCTTGGTTCGCAGGAAATGATCGGGGCAGGACGTGCCGAGCGCGGCGAGCTTTCCGAACGCTTCGCTGTTCACGAATTGTAGGACGGGTTCACTATCGTCGAAGTGTCCAACTTTCGGCTGTTCGCGCGAGACAAGGCCACGGATCACGGGCATTGTGGCCGCGGCAATCTGTCGCCGACTCTCGGGAGACAGGGGACTGTTCTTGATCTTGCCCAGCCCGCCTGAACTGCCGTTGCGCCCGGCCAGCCATTTCGCCGCGCGGTCAATGACGCTCAATGTTGTGTCGTAGCACTGCTTGGATGTCGCGCCCCAGGTAAAGAGGCCGTGAGCTTCCAGAATGACTCCGTGTGCCTTTGGATGCTCCCTGACAAAACGTTGCAGCTGTAGACCCAACTCGAAGCCAGGCCTGATCCAAGGCAACCAGCCGATGTCGTCTCCGTAGATCTCTTTCGTCAGTGCCTTGCTATCGCTCGATGCCGCGATGGCGATGACTGCATCCGGATGCATGTGGTCAACATGCGGACGGTCGATGAAGGCGTGCAGAGGTGTGTCGATGCTTGGCGCGCGTGGATTGAGATTGAACGTGCAGTGGGGATACAGGCCTACCATGGCATCTTCGTCCTGCGGCCCGCGGTACAGAGCCGGCAGCCGGAGGAGCTTGTCGAGATACAAGGTCGAGAAGCCGTCCAGCTTCATCGTGCCCAGATCTCCGCCCGAACCCTTGACCCACAGAACGGGGACCGACTCACGGGTGAGCGGGTCGGTCATTTCGAGCTTCGCCGAGGTGTTTCCACCCCCGAAATTGGTCACGTGCCGGTCCGCACCCAGCAGATTGGAGCGGTAAAGGAGCAGGTCCTGGGGGCTCAATCCGGCGGCCGAATCGGCATTCCAGAGGGATTTAGTACTCACGACGCAAACTTTGGCTCTCAAATCGATCATTGTCAATCATCCATGATCAACTTTGGTCATTCTCGTGTACACTATGGGTATGCTGGAGGCCGAACGGCAAAAGCTGATTCTGAAGATCGTTCAGGAGCGATCCATTGTGAGCATCTCCGACCTGGTGGAGATGCTCGAGGCCTCTGACGCCACCCTGCGCCGGGACGTCAATGCGATGGCGGAGCGGGGCGAGTTGCGGAGAATCCGCGGCGGCGCCGAGGCGATTCGCCCCCGCCACGAAGCTCATCTGGTGGGCCGTCCTTTTGCACTCAGCCGCGACATCCATGTGCCGCAGAAGCGAGCGATCGCGCGAGCCGCAGCAGCCCTGATCGAGGATGGCGACAGCATAATCATCAGTGGGGGCACGACGACCTTCGCGCTCACAGAGTTTCTGAGCGAGCGCGCACTGGACATCCTCACGAACTCCATAGCGATCGTCACGCAGCTTCTGGCGACGAGCCGCAACCGTGTGACGATTCCGGGAGGGACCGTATTTCGCGAGCAGAACATCGTGCTCTCCCCTTTCGAGAACGACACCATGCGGAATTTCCGGGCGGAGAAGATGTTCACCGGCTGCTTCGGTATCGACCGTTTCGGGCTGATGGAGGCCGACCCGCTCATTGCGCAATCCCACGCACGGTTGCTGCAACGGACGGAAAAGCTCATCGTGATGGCGGATGCCAGCAAATTGCAGCAGCGCTCCTCGATGATAGTGACGGGCTTGGACAAGATTTCGATGTTGATCACCGACGATGGCGCAACGGACGAGCAGCTGGCGCTGTTCCGTGATGCCGGCATCGAGGTGATCACAGCCAAGGTGGCACCCGAGGATCGGCAGCAGCAAGCTGGCGTGATCTGACCGTAGTAATCCGAGCCGCCGCAAAGCGGCCTCGAGTGAGGGGAAACTTGACTGCAATCGTCAGTATCACCCGGGGCTTTTGCCGCCGTGGCCGCGGCTCTTTTGCTCGTCGCATGCGGACAGGCGGGCCGGAATGTCACCACAGGAAGCGCACCCGGCGCCGCAACGCCCGCGCACCCAGTGCCAATCGGGCTCTCGGCAACGGCCTCTTCACCGCCGTAGAGAAAGGTGGCAACTGTCATTTTGCCGTAAATCGTAGACCGCGCCCGTGCGCGATCCCCGTAGGATCAACAACTTGCAATGAGCGTATGTGCCCTAATTCGTAGACTCGGTCCCCTAATTCGTAGACCAAGCGATGTTTTGTAACATTTCTGAGTAGAGGAGGACCGGTCATTCAAGACGGCGATCCTCCCTCCGGGTCGCCAGGAGCGGTCACCCGCTCCCGGCTCCCACAGGAACGTAGCGTGCGGATTTCCTGTACTACGCTCGTCAGAAGGCGATTGGCACTTCACAGCACAGCGGATGGGTGCATCTCCCCATAGGTCGGGTAGATCGTCGGACGCTGTAACGAAAACAGGTCTCTCAACGTCCTGCCGACGAGCGCTTTGCATTCGTGTCGAGCGGCACCTGGACTGTGATCAGTGCGCACGGTGCCGAACTCAAGCGGCTGCGCGAAGAGCGCGACATGCTCGCGAACATCGATGCCTTCCGCTCCTCCCGTGGCAACGGCTCGCTTCCCGGGGCGGCCGGGAATACGAAGCGATTGCCGGCGATGACCCCTCTTACGCGGCAACCAACACTCGAATCACTCAAAGGTGTTCTGAAGAAGCGGGCGCTCGCCTGCCCTCGTTGGCCGGCACCGGCGGGCCGTTCGTTGGCCAACGAGGTAAGCTAGTGAACGCAGAGAGACTCGACGTTGGCGAGCGGGGGAACTCTCGCAACAATGTACTGCGCGCTTCAGACCGATTTGCTGCTCGATCTTCTCGGCCCCGCCAAGTCCCGTGATTATTGACGGGCCGCTGACAGAAAATCCGTTGTACGGCCCCGTGCTGGCAACTTTGAGAGCCGCGCCGCAGGGCGGCACGAAGAAAACCGACGCACCGGTATTCGCAAGCGACAATCGTGCCGGCCCGACCGAATGCGCGCGCTTCCTGCTGGGCCACCCTCCTGCCACGCAGTTGCGCCGAGCAACACCGCTCGATCTACCTAGCCTCGAAGAGTACCGCGCCCGCTGGTGCGAGGAAGCTACTTCGCGCCCTCCTTACGCAAATTCTCCACAATAGCAGCCGTCATGTTGGAAGGCGATGATCCAAAACGCGCCGTGATGTAGTTGGCCACAGCCGCAACTTCCGTATCCGAATACGCCTGCCCGAATTCCGGCATATACAGACTGCCGTGCGCGCTGTCACGGGTGCTGCCGGACAAGACGATCTGCACGGCGTTGGTCGCTGTTGGATCGTTGACCGCCCGCGCGCCAACCAGACTTGCATAGTCGAGCACTGGGCTCGTCCCGCTCCACCCGTGGCAACTGACGCAGGCACCTTCGTATATCTCCTTGCCGCGCGGGTCAATCGTAGCGGAGACCCCCATGTTATGGTCATCGGGAGCCGGTGCATTCTTGATGGACGGCTGATTGCTTGCCTTAGCCGCGGGAACGCTGGCTACGTATGCGGCCAGCGCCGAAACATCACCGGGAGTCAGATACCGCAGGCTGTATTCGACCGCCTCACCCATCGGGCCATCCGCGGTGCCTCGGCCGGTGGCATGGCCTGTTCCGATGTAGTGTGCAATCTCCTCGGGCTTCCAGTCGCCAATCCCCGTTTCCTTGTCCGAGGAAATGTTGTAGGCCATCCAGCCGGCCTGCTTCTCGCCGGCAAATTTGTGCCGGTTATCGAGCGAAAACGCAAGATTCCGCGGCGTGTGGCACTCACCGCAATGGGCCATTGCCTCGGCGAGGTACGCCCCGCGGTTCCACTCCGCGCTGCGCTCGGTGTTGGGCTCGAACCGCTTGTCCGGATTGAAGAACGCGGACCACATGCCCATCATCCAACGCTGATTGAACGGAAATGAGAGTGTGTTGGCGGAGCGGGGCGAATCGACGGGCTGCAAACTGAACAGATACGCCTTGATCGCAAGTGCATCGGCATCGGTCATATAGGTATAGGACGCGTACGGCATGGCCGGATAGAGTCGGGTTCCATCGCGTGCAATCCCGTTATGCATCGCGCGGAGGAACTCCGCATCGCTGTATTCGCCGATACCTGTCTTCTTGTCTGGCGTGATGTTGGTAGAATACATCGTGCCGAACGGCAGCACGAAGGGCCTGCCACCAGCGAAAGATTCGCCACCGTCCTTGGTATGACAGGCAACGCAATCAGCCGCACGAGTCAGATACTGACCACGCTCGATCAGACTCGCATTCGCGAGTTCCGTGGGCACGCCAGTGGGACCAGGGCCGGAGGTACTTGCAACAGAAACGCGCTTGCCGCCCGCAAAATCCATCGGTCCAGGCCCCATTATTAGCCACAAACCGAAAACCACGACGATGAGCAGCACCATTGCGATGCCAATGAGGAGCGGCCGGGCTACGGCACCCCGTTCGGAAAATCGCGTCATCGATTTCTCCTCGTCCCGAAATGTCAACTGGCAGCAGGTTTCTTGCCCGCCAGCACGTCGCGATCGATCGGCAAGCGCCTCAGCGCGATTCCGGTAGCCGCAAAAATCGCGTTGCGTAGCGCCGGAGGTCCGGCAGTCGTTCCGGTCTCGCCAATGCCACCAGGCGCTTCGCCGCTCGGGACGAGGTGCACTTCGATCGAGGGCGTCTGGTCGATGCGCAGCATCCGGTAGTCGTGAAAATTACTTTGCCGGACGCGCCCCTTGCCGATCGTGATCTCGCCGTACAGCGCAGCAGTCACCCCGAATATCAGACCGCCCTGTAGCTGAGCGATCACGGTATCGGGATTAACGACAATACCAGTATCCACCGCCGAGACGATACGGTGCACGTGTACCTCGCCAGCCGCGTCCACTTCCACCTCCGTAACGGTGGCAATGTAGCTACCGAAGGCGCCTTGCACGCCTACACCACGGCCAGTTCGACCACCGTTGCGGGCAGGCACAGGCGTTCCCCACCCGGCCTTGCTGGCAGCCAGTTCGAGCGCGGCCTTCAATCGTGGGGTCTTGTCGAGCAGGGCCCGCCGGAACGCGACTGGGTCTTGGCCGGCCTTCTTTGCCAGCTCATCCACGAAGCTCTCGATGGCAAACACGTTGTTGTTGGGACCCACGCCGCGCCAGAATCCCGTCGGCACCCCAGGAGGCTCGACGCGCACGTACTCGATCTGCAGATTCGGGATGTCGTAGGGCACATCGACGGCGCTATCCACTGCATCGATGTCGATTCCCTTCTGAAACGCGGGCGGAATCCAACGCGCCATGATGGAGGAGCCGGCGATTCGATGCCGCCAGCCAACGATCTTCCCACCGGACAGCGTTGCGGCGAGCCGATCCCGATACACCGGCCGGTAGATATCGTGCTGAATATCTTCTTCGCGCGTCCACACCACTTTCACCGGGCCATCGACCTTCTGGGCGATGCGCACAGCCTTTTCGACGTAGTCCACCTCGAGCCGCCGTCCGAAACCGCCCCCGATCAAGTGATTGTGGATCAGGACTTTCTCGGGAGGCAGGCCGGTGACCTTGGCAGCGATATCGTGCGCGCGTGACAACACTTGGGAACCCACCCAGACTTCGCAACTGTCCGGGCGGACGTGCACGGTGCAAGCCAAGGGCTCCATGGTCGCGTGCGCGAGGAAAGGTAACTCATAGTCCGCTTCGAATCGCTCGCCCTGGCTCAGTCCTCGAGCAGCATCGCCCACCGACTTGGCGACGACACCTTCCTGCTCTGAAGCCGCGCGCAGTTGCTTCCAGACCTCGTTGGAGTCGACAGTCGCGTGAGGACCGGGCGCCCAGTGGATCTTGAGTGCAGCGAGGCCCTGCTTGGCTGCCCACATATGGTCGCCGACGACCGCGACGAGATCATCCAGGACGACCACCTGTCGAACACCCGGCAAGCTCTTGGCTTGCCTGTCATCGACACTGCCCACTTGGCCGCCGAATTCCGGGCAAATGGCCAGCGTGGCAAATTTCACACCCGCCGGCATTACATCGATGCTGTACTGGACCTTGCCGTTGACTTTGTCGGGGGTGTCCAGCCGCTTCAACGGCTGGCCCACCAGCTTGAAGTCACTGACGGCCTTGAGGGGCGGATCCTTAGGCGGCGTCAGGCCGGAGGTGTGATCGACCAGCGCCCCGTAACCGAGTCTCTTTCCGCTCTTGTCGTTGATGACTTCGCCGTGTTCAGTCCTGCAACTGGCCTCGTCAGTGTTCCAGACCTTTGCAGCAGCCTGAACCAACATGGCACGGGCGCCGGCGCCGGCTTTGCGCAACGGCATCCAGAACGCGCGCACAGAATTCGAATTGCCGGTGACCTGGATTCCGAACACCGGATTGCCATACAACTTGTCGTTGGGTGGCGCGTGTTCCAGCACCACTCGCTCGAATGCAGCGTCGAGCTCCTCCGCCAGTATCATGGCAACGGCCGTATAAATGCCCTGCCCCATCTCGACCTGTGGCATGACCAACGTCACCACACCTTGGCGGTCAATCCGGATAAAGGCGTTAGGCTCGAAGCGCTGCGCCCCGGACCCGGCCTGCGCCTGACGCGGGGCACTTTGTCCAACAGGCAGATAGAAACCGACCAGGAGCGCGCCACCAGCCGCCGCCCCGGCCTTGAGCACTGCTCGCCGCGAGGGATCTGCGGGCTCCGTGCCCCCCGCCAAGCGGGTCATGGCTTGGCTCCGGATGCCCGTTTGATGGCGTCCCGGATACGTACGTACGTCCCGCATCGGCAAATATTTCCTGCCATTGCGGCGTTGATGTCGGCGTCGCTGGGCTGCGGTTTGCTGTTCAACAGCGCCGTCGCGGACATGATCTGTCCCGACTGGCAGTACCCGCACTGGATGACTTCAAGCTCGAGCCAGGCCTTCTGCACCTGGGCCCCCGCGGGCGTGGCCCCAATTCCCTCAATGGTCGTGATGGAGCGGCTGCCAACCGCGCTGACCGGTAAAACACACGATCGGACGGGTTTGCCGTCCAGATGCACGGTGCAGGCGCCGCATTGGGCTATTCCACACCCAAACTTGGTCCCGGTCAGGCCGACGAGATCGCGCAGCACCCACAGGAGAGGCATATCCTCCGGTGCGTCGACGCTGCGATCCTCGCCGTTGATGCGCAGAGTGATCATTCAGTGATGCTAGGTATAGTCGGCCTCAATTAATTGTACGTTATTGCCATCGCGAGTAAGAACCGAGCCAAATTTCCCACCATTCAGGCCACTAATCCCACTATAGCTTGGACCGGTACTCCGTCTGCACGGGCTTGATCCGCTTGTCGGTGCCGAAGAAGGCGTGCTTTGACATGTCTACCGAGTACTTGCTGGCCTCCGGACGCCGTCCCAGGCCTTCCGCAAGCGCCCGGATGTGGTGAGGACCGGCTCCGCAGCAGATTCCCAGGTACTTGATGCCCATAGCGTAGGCCTCACGCCCGAAATCAAACATTTCAGACCGCGTGGCGACGAACGGATCCAACCCGACCGGAAACGCCCGCGCATTGTCGCAACACGGATCGGTGAGCGACATGAACGAGGGCTGTTCTTCAGTCGTGCGGTAAGGCACCGGAAGGGCCGCCACATGGCACTTCACCGTCGCCCGAATCTCCTTCAGCAGGGGCATCATGGTCCTGGGTCCGCGATGACAGTTCAGACCCACCACTTCCGCACCGGCCGCCTCAAGCCGCTGGCAGGTCTCGGCCGCGCTCCAGCCCTCCCGAACCGGCAACTCACGGTGAATGGCCATGGTCACCACCGCGGGCACCTTCGAGTATTTCTGGATGGCCTCAAGCGCCATCAGCGCCTCCTGGCCCCAGGAGAAGGTCTCGGCAACGATGTAGTCAACGCCGGCATCGGCCGCCCAACCCACCTGCTCTTCGAAGATCCGCGCCACCTCCTTGATGGATTTCTTGTCGTTGGGGTCGTAGATATTGGTGTTGCAGATGTCACCCGCGAACAGCGTGTGCGTCTTGCGAGACACTTTTTTCGCGATCTTGAGCGCAATCTGGTTCATCGGCACGAGGTCCTTTTCCCGGCCGATCACCCGCAGCTTTTCGCGGTGCACATAGTAGGTCAGTGCCTGAGTGACGTCAGAGCCCGCATGCACGAAATCCATGTGGAGCTGCTCCACGACTTCGGGATGCTCGGTGAGTACGGTCGGTACGAAAGCGCCTGCCTGCAGGTAGCCACGGCGTTCCAGCTCAAACACGTAACCTTCCGCACAAATCACGGGTCCCTCGGCCAGCCGCTTCATAAGGCCGGGTTCCTTGTACGGCTTAGGGGTCGATTTCTTCTTGGCAGATTTGCTGGTGGCCATTTAGTCCTCCGGAACTATTAACTCCGCATTCGGGAGCCGTCGGCGTCGAATGCCGGCGCGCTGAGGCGCTCCGCCTTGTGGCGTTCGCCGATAATCTCGACCTCGAATCCACTGGTCGCGTTGGCCAGGCTCGCCGGGACGTATCCCAGCGCGAGCGAGCGCTTCACGGTGTGCCCATAGGCGCCCGAAGTGACCCACCCAACGACCTTGCCGTCGTGCCAGATCGGCTCGTCGCCGAGGCAATCCGCATCGGATGCGTCCACGGCGAAGGACACCAGCCGCAGGGCTCCGCCGCTCTCTTTCTCTTTCAATGCTGCGTCGCGGCCAACGAAGTCGCCCTTCTTGAGATCCACGAACCGACTGAGGCCCGCTTCGTAGGGTCCATAGATGGGGCGAAACTCACGGGCCCAAGTTCCGAATCCTTTCTCGACCCGCATGCAATGCAGTGCCCGCCCGCCGAACGACTTGAGCCCGTAGACCTGACCAGCCTGCTTGAGGAGGTCAAAGAGCGCGCGTTGGTAGTCCGTCGTTACCCAAATCTCGTAGCCCAGGTCGCCCGTGAAAGAAACCCGCCCCACGAAAGCCGGAATCATCCCGACGTCCATCCGCCTGAACGACATGAACGGAAACTGAGCAGTTGACAGGTCGTCGCGCACGACGCTTTGCAACAGCGCGCGTGAGTTGGGCCCGGCAACCGACAATCCGACGTACTCCATCGCGCAAGGACGTACAGAGACACCCGACGAGGGCATCGTTCGCTCAAACCAGCGTAAGTAGTAGCTCTCTGCTGCGTAAGTGCCGATTAGGAAGAAGCGTTGCTCCGATGGGCGGCACACCGTGAAGTCGCCGATCAGCTTGCCACACTCATTGAGCATGGGCGCCAACGCGATGCGGCCTACATTCGGCACATGGTTGGCCATCACACGCGACAGCCAATCGGCCGCGCCAGGACCGGTAATCTCAAACTTGCCATAATTGGAGATCTCGAGGAGACCGACGCTATCGCGCACAGCCTTGCACTCGGCGGCAACGTGTGAGTGCGCGCTCGAACGTCGGAAAGTGACTTCCTCGGATGCCTCAGCAGCAGTCGGAGCGAACCACAACGGATGCTCGAGCCCGCAATAGTCACCAAACACAGCGTGCTCTGCCTGCAACCGGTCGTATATCGGTGTCGTGCGCAAAGGCCGCGCCGCGGTGAGTTCCTCATTCGGAAATCGAATGCGGAACCGCCGAGAGTAGTTCTCGCGGACCTTGGCGTTGGTGTAGGCAAGAGTCGCCCAATCGCCGTAGCGCGAGACATCCATTGCCCAAACATCCGCGCCGGGATCGCCTTCGACCATCCATTGCGAGAGCACGAGACCAACACCGCCTCCCTGGCTGAACCCTGCAATCACCCCACACGCCACCCAGAAGTTCTTCAACCCCTTCACAGGGCCGACGAGCGGATTACCATCTGGCGCAAACGTAAAGGGTCCGTTCACTACCTTCGCGATACCGGATTCGGCCAACACCGGGAAGTGCTGGAAGGCCACTTCCAAGCTCGGCGCAATCCGCTCCAAGTCGTTGGGCAGCAGGTTCTGACCGAAGTCCCACGGAGTCTCGGTCGCAGACCAGGGCACGCAGGCGCGCTCATAGGTCCCAATGAGAATCGCATCGCGCTCCTCGCGCAAATACAGCTCACCCTCGAAGTCGATGACGTGAACCTGCTCTTTCCTCCCCTCAGCCCGAACCATATGAGGGATCTTCTCGGTGATGAGGTACTGGTGCTCCATGGCAAGTATGGGGAGCTCCAGACCTACCATCCGGCCGACTTCGCGCGCCCATAACCCACCAGCGTTGACCACATGCTCGGCGTGCACGTTTCCCTGTGTGGTGATCACATCCCAGGAGCCATCGGCTCTTGCGATGAGATCTGTAACCCGCGTGTGACGGACAATTTCGGCGCCAGCGATTTGGGCGGATTTCGCGTATGCATACGTGACGCCGGAGGGATCGACGTGACCTTCGATCGGATCGTAGATAGCACCGAGGAAGTGTTTCTTGTCCATCGGGGGAAACAACTTCGCCGCTTCGTCAGGGGAGATGATTTCGAGATCCATTCCCAGGTAGCGACCTCGCGCCTTGGCCATCTTCAGCCAATCCATGCGCTCGGGCGTTCCGGCCAGCATGAGTCCACCGGTAATGTGCATGCCGCAGGATTGCCCGGAAATCCGCTCGAGCTCTTTGTACAAGTTGATGGTGTACTGCTGCAGCTTGGCAACGTTCGGGTCGCCATTGACGGTGTGCATACCCCCAGCAGCGTGCCAGGTGGAACCCGACGTCAACTCCTCGCGCTCGATGAGAAGCACATCGGTCCAACCCGCCTTGGTCAGGTGATACAGAACGCTGGCGCCCACGACGCCTCCGCCTATCACCACGACTCTGGCAGCACTCTTTATACTCATTTACTCGTTTGATACAGCAAGGTGGACCGCCGACTCGGCGGCTTTGAGAGGAGTCCCGAACCGCTCGATCAGCCAGGATCGGAACAGCGCAATGGCCGTGTCGCCCAGAGCTTCAGGATGCGTGATGAGGTAGTAACCGTAACCGTCATCCAAGAACGCATCGAAAGGCTTGACCAGGCGCCCCGTGCGGATCTCGTCGGCGAACAGGTGAGTATCGCAAAGCGCGACACCCTGGCCGCTGAGCGCGTACTGCACGGCAAGCACGGCGGTGTCGAACACCAGCCCGCGCTCATAGTTGACCGTTGGAATCCCGTTCTGACGCACAAACTGCGACCAGGAGTGGTGTCGCGGCAGGTCGGCGATTCGCACGTGGACAATTTCGTTCGCCTCGATGAAAGCGGCGAGATCTTTGCCTGCATGCCGGGCAGCGATGCTCGGATGGCACAAGAGGCTCGGCCGAACGGACCATAACAGATCAGTCACGAGATCCGTCACAGTGGGTTTAGAGTAAACAACAGCCACATCGACGTCACCCAACGGCGGACCAACACCGTACGGGCTGATGAGATCGATATCCACATCCGTGCTGGCGCGTCGGAAATCACGAAGTATGGGTACCGCAAGTTGGACAGCGAAGCTCGGCGGCATCTGCACTCGAAGGGTTCGCTGAACCGGGACGCCGTCATTGCGGATGTCGTCGAGCGCGTACTCGAGCCGGTCGAATGACTTAACGACAGCGGGTAGCAGGTGCTGGCCGGCCTTGGTCAACGACAGCGCGTGGGGTTTGCGTTCGAAAAGCTGCACGCCTACTAGGCGCTCGAGCGCAATGACGTGGCGCGATAACGCGCTCTGGGAGATCAGCAGCGCGTTCGCAGCGGCTGTGAAGCTGCCGTGCTTCGCTACCCCTTCGAAGGCGCGCAAGGCATTCAACGGCAGCCAACGCCGATCGATGCTTTTCTTGGTCATGGCTTCTCCGCTTGCGCAGGCCTTTCGGCCTGCTCATCGTCGATTCCAGGGGCCCCTCACGGGCCACCCGTGCGCCGCATGCGCGCACCCAAGGGACGGCCCGCAACTGATTCTAACGTGCGCGGGCCAGCGCTAGCCGCCGGATTCCAATGCCTTTTTTCGATGCAGGTAGCCAATTTCTCGGCTTTGACCGCCCCGCCCGATATGGAAGTCTGCGCCATGCCCGACCACAAGATTGCCTCCATCCGCATTACCCAGCATCGGCTGGAGCTCAATCCGCCGTTCGTTGCCAGCTGGGACAGTAAGCCCCGCGTTCACTTCGATGCGACCCTCGTACGAGTCGCGACCGACACCGGCTTGGTGGGCTACGGCTCGGGCGACCTGATGGTGGGCTTCAAGGGCCACGAGAGCCTGTTCATTGGCCAGGATCCCCTGGCAGTCGAACGGCACTACCGAGTCCTTTCGAACATCGACTTCCACTATGGCCGTTGCTGGCCGCTGGATCTTGCGCTGTGGGACTTGGCCGGAAAGATCACCGGCCAGCCGTGCTGGAAGCTGCTCGGCGGATTGTCCAATCGGGTCCGCGCGTACGCCTCGTCCGGTACCCTCCGCGATCCTGGTGCCATGGCGGAAGCCGCCGAGCGCTACCTTGCTCAGGGTTTTCCAGCGCTGAAGCTGCGCTTTCACCGCGGCGACTGGCGCGACGACGTCAAAGCACTCGAGGCTGTCCGGGCCCGCGTCGGGGAGCGGCTCGAGTTGATGGTCGACTGCAACCAGGGTTGGCGTCAGCCCTGGGATACCGAGGCACCGTGGACTCTGAAGGACGCCGTGGCAGTCGCCCGCGAACTCGAACGGTTGGGCGTGTACTGGATGGAGGAACCGCTGCATCGCGGCGACTACGTAGGCATGCGTGCATTGCGGGAATTGGTCGATGTTCGAATTGCAGGCGGAGAAATGACTCGGCAGCCCCATGAGCTGCGCGAGCTCGTCACAAAAGGATGCGTGGATGTTCTGCAACCGGACGCAGCGCTCGTCGGCGGCATTACCGGCTTGCGGCGCACCGCCCTCCTCGCGCAGGAACACCACCTCGTGTTCACTCCGCATACTTGGACCAACGGCATGGGTGTCATGGCCAACACGCAGCTCGTTGCCGGACTCGGCCAGGCGCCATTCATCGAGTTTCCCTACGATCCCCCGCAATGGGATCTCGCCCGCCGCGACTACATCATGGCAGAACCGCTCGCCGCCGATCGTGACGGCTGGTTGAACCTAAGCAACACTCCCGGAATGGGCTACGCCGTCGACGAGGATCGGCTTGCGGATACGCTCATCGGATAAACACGGAATCGCAATCGCGGCCACCACTGCAGCCAGCCTGATCTCGAATGAGATCGCCGTACAAACTCCACAGGTCCGCAACAGTCTGTGCTATCGAGATCCCGTCGGTGATACTGTGGTGAACCGTTATAGCGAGCACGTACTCCTGCTCCGCCAATTCCATCAATACCGCATCAAACAGCAGGCCAACAGCGATATGAATTGGCGTGAGATGAAACTCCCGAATCCGCAATCGCGCGTCGTTCTCGCGGTCGCGCATTGAGACGCCCTGGCACCTTACGGCTCTCAGTCGGAATTGACTCGGCTCATCAATGACCTGTCTCATCTCGCCGCCAATTAGAACGATCCTCGCACGCAGCGAATCGTGTCTTTGCACCAGTGTATCTAAACTCCGACTTAGCACCTCGATATCCAGCACGCCGCTTAAGCGCAGCGCCGGAGTCACATGCCAGGGATCTCCCCCTTCCTGCATCCAACGCCTCAGCCCCCCATTCTTGTTGAAACGTAATTGGATTGAAACGTAATTGGAGCTGACCTTGATACCGCTCGTCGTACAGAGACAACATTCCTATTCGAGTGCTCTCCTGGCACGCCACACCTTGACTCCTTCATCGTTTGACGACCTCCAGCCGTGCCTTCTCCAAAATTAGATGGAGTAATTAGACAATAAAATGAAAGTATGACGTCTCGCCTCATGCTCGGAGGCGTGACAAGCTCATGTGGGCGCAATGTTCAGACTATCACTCCCTTCTCGAGCGATAGCCACAGCAAACTTTCCTGCAACAACCTACAGTGACCTGAGCGAGGGCTGAACAATCGGATGCCGAAATACAGTGGCCGAGGCCAGATTGCGCTTTTTGCCCATCCTCCGCCACATAGCAGATTCCGCGAAGATCTTCCAGTTGTGTTTCTCGTGGTCCAGATCATTCCTGGCTATCGATAAATAAAGCCTCAAAGGAGAAATAAGCGCACCTGGGTAGATGGGTCTGTCGTGGATAATTGCATTCCGACCATAGCAATCACCGCGGAGGGCTTTACGAGAGATCACTCCGAATTAGCTCACCGGCGCGCATGATCACTTTCAAGTGCCTACCGCTCTCGGCGAGAAGCTCAATATCCTTGAGAGGATCCCCATCCACGACCAACAAGTCTGCAAACGCACCGGGAGCAATGCAACCCAACCTGCCTTCCTGCTGAAGCAGCTCCGCGTTGATGGACGTGGCTTGCCTCAGAATCTCGAGCGGGGAAAAGACTTCCTTGCGAATTCTGAACTCACGACACTGCTGCACATACGTCTCGCCCAGCAGGTCCGTGCCAAATCCAATCTTCACACCAGCACTCTGCATCGCCTCCAATCCCTGAAGTGCCTCACGGAAAATCCATACCACTTTCTCTTGGCTTTGAACAGGCAACCCGAGCTCTCGGCCTTGCTCCGCAAGCACGTGGATGATTACCAACGTCGGCACTACGAAAGCACCGCTGTCAGCGACGAGCTCTGCAGTCGCGCGATCGATCAGCGTACCGTGCTCGATTACACGCACCCCACATTGGATGCAGCGCTGGATCGCACTCGTAGGATGGCAGTGAGCAGAAGTGTAGGTTTGACGTTCCTTTGCTTCGTTGACGATCGCTCGAATCTCGTCTTCACGGTATTGATTCATCCAGATGGGGTCTGTTGGTGAGGCGACACCCCCTGACGCCATGATCTTCACGCAGTGAGCACCCCGTCTGAGCTCCTCGCGAACCGCCTTCACGCACTCATCCACTCCGTCCGCCACAACATTTAACGCGTTTGCGGAGCCGCACGAGCAGTATCCCTGATGATGATGGCTCTCGTTCATCAACCGGGTGTCGCCATGCCCCCCGGTCATCGAGATCATCTTCCCTGCGTATAGAAAACGTGGTGCGCGAATCAGCCCGTCCGTGATCGCTCTCCATAGTCCGTAATCACCACCGCCAATGTCTCGCACGGTTGTAAAACCGCAGTTCAGCGCAAAGTTGAGCATTCTCACGGCATGTGCTGCGCGATAGGCTTCACCAGCGGCGTCCACCTTGTGCCAATCGACATCACAAAAGTAGGCGTGAATGTGTGCGTCGATTAGCCCGGGCATGATCGTTCTGCCGGCCACATCGATGACCTGACAGTTGTTGATCCGAATAGGTTTCTCCGAGACCTCCCGAATCAGTCCGCCCTCAACGAGGACGTGCATCCTTTCCGGATACTCGGCGGTCGTCCCATCGAACAGTCGCGCGTTCCTGAACAAGATCGGCAACATGGATCTAACCCCCGTTAGGCTTCGGCTTCGGCCTTAACATGCTGCGAGGCTCGTAACATGAAGTAGCCAGCCGGGACGAAAACAATCACGACTGCCATCAGCGCGTAGCGCAATCCTTCTGCTGGTCCATACGTTACGGCGAAGATGTCACTCATCGTACCGGCGAGCACGGGGCCCAGCCCCAGCCCTATGAGGTTCGCGAAGAAAAAAACCACCGCTATTGCCATCGCTCGTCGTCTGGCGCCGCACACGAGATGGAGCGCGGCGAACATCGGCGGAATGACCGCCCACATCAGGATCGTTGCGAGCACGAGCGCCGGAATCATCACGGTGATCGATGGGGCATCGAGCGCGATCTCATAAAACGGTACTGCCGCGATCATGCCCCAGCCTGCCAAACGGGTATGCCAAGCGGAGTCAGAAGCCGCTAGCCGATCGGCGAGCATCCCTCCTCCCAGATTGCCGACGAGCGCACCGATGGCGGATACAACGCCAAAGGCTGTGCCGGCTTGCGACACCGTGAGGCCGTGCGCGCGCATCATCAGGGAGACGATGAACACCATGGCGCCATAGGACATGAGAAAATAGCCGACGATCGATATCAGCATATTGCGATACGCGCTCTTTTCCATCAACGCGCGAATCGTGGTGAACATCGGCTCTGCGGGCGCAGAGGTTCCGGCGAACCGCGAGCTGACGCGCGGCTCCTTTAGAATGAAATGGACGAATGGAGCCAGAGCAAGACCCAGCAGGCCGACAACCAGGAATGTCCGACGCCAGCCATAGTGTTCGGTGACCCACCCTCCAAGAACGAGGGCAACGGCATAGCCTACGGTGGCAGACATCATGAAGATTCCGATGGCTCGGGCGCGCTCCGCCGGCGGATAGTAGTCGGCAAGCAGACTTTGCGCCGGCGGTATCGCGCCCGCCTCACCCGCTCCGACGGCGAATCGCGTGGCTGCGAGCTGCCAGAATGTGCTCGCCATCCCGCAAAGCATTGTCATGAGGCTCCAGACCGTCAATGATAAGGTGATGATCCGTTTGCGATTGCCATGGTCCGCCCAGCGAGCGATCGGAATTCCAAACGTCGCGTAGAACAAGGCAAACGAAATGCCACTTAGCATTCCAAGCATCGAGTCAGAGGCTTGAAACTCCGCTTTTATCTGCTCGAGCAATACGCCAATGATGTTCTTATCAATGTAATTCGACGTCCCAACAAGAAAGAGCACCGGTAGAAATGCCCTGCGCTGCGCCTTACTGAAGGGTGCTACCGGCGCTTCACCCAGAGTACCTGGTGCAGATGCGTTCTCAGCCCTGATTCCTGATGTCACATCGCCGGCGACTGTTACGGATGCTGCGGAGGTTCCATTTTGTTGCATCGCCATATAAGCTCCGCGTGGTTAACGCCGCGATTGCTGTAGTCACACAATCTGTTCAAGCCGCCAGCTCCCGAGAGCTTCTCGTCAGCTAAAGCGATGCAGCCGTCCTCGGGGATTGTTGTGGACAAACAGGATCGTGTTGCTTCACTCCACAGATAAGTAGTCTAGTGTCTCGATGCGCGGCACTACTGAGTCCTTTCACCAAGAGATACACCGGCACGGAGCCACAAAAGCGCTGGGATCTTTCAATAGACGTGGGACGCGAAAAGTTCCGTTAGTTCGACATTCAAAGCAGGGTTGCAGTCTTGATGGATCCTGGCTCAAATGCGAAAGTGCGCTAGCCCGTTTGTTCTTCGATATTGGCTCCACTCCACAAGGACCCGCGTCATGGCTCAAGTGCTGATTGGCATGGTGGGCGACTTGCTCATCGATCGCGAGAGTCCTGATGAGGCTTTGGCCGAGGTCGCCGACTTGCTTCGCGCACCCGACGTGTTATTTGGGAACTTGGAGGCAAGCTTTACTGATCACCCGCATCCGGCCCCCAGTGTTGGTATTCCGGTCATCCCTGGTGGCAAGAATCTCGATGCCTTTCCGCGCGCCGGCTTCAACGTCCTGTCGATGGCAAACAATCACTGCATCGACGGCGGCCACGCTGCAATGCTCGAGAATCGGCAGCGGTTGCGATCTCAAGGTGTCCAGACTTGCGGCGCTGGCGAGAATCTCGAGGACGCTCGCAGGCCAGCATTCGTGGATGTGAGTGGAATGAGACTGGCATTTCTGGCGTATGCGTCCGTCTTTCCAATGGGCTATGAGGCTCGCTCGAATGTTCCAGGTCTAGTGCCGCTCCGTGCTTACGACCTGTGGCGCCCCGCTCTTGAGAACTATCACGTACCTGGTACTCCGCCGACGATATTGACCGTTCCTGACGCACGCGATCTTGCCGGGGTTGCCGATGATATTGCGAAAGCCAAGCGGCACGCCGATCTGGTCTTCGCTAGCTTTCATTGGGGCGACTTCTTGCGTCCCTACCAACTGACCGACCATGAGACGCGCACAGCCAGGTGGTGCATCGAGCAGGGAGCCGATATGGTGATCGGTCACCACCATCACGCGTTGCGTGGCATGGAATGGTACCGAGGCAAACCGATCCTGTATGGCCTCGGCCACTTCGTGTTCGATCTGAGGCTTCAAATCAGCGAAGAATTCAAGTCAATGTTTGATTCGTTGGGTGACGACGCGCAGAGCTTCGCCGTCTTTCCACGGCTAGGCTGGCCGCTCCTACCGCTCCACCCGGACACACGCATGACGCTCCTTGCGTGGGCGCGCGCCGACAGGAATGGCGTGCAAGAGCTCGGATTTGTCCCTTGCCGCTTGCGTCCGGACGGACGCGTCTCCGCCGTTGATCCCGCCAGCGACGAAGGACGTGAGGTCGTCGAATACGTCAGCCGCTGTATCAGCAGTCAGAAGCTGAACGCTCGCATCACCGCAGACGAGGCCATCCTCCTGGCCAGCCACAAAACATTGCGTGTAACTGCATCGGATTGAAGGGCGAGCACAAGCAGCCCCTCCCACAACACAATGAAGATCGGGCGTCCTTGGGACGATTGTTGGCCCGCGGCCCATGCAAGCATCGCTCACCTCCCGAGTTCTTGAGGCATTAGGTCTTGACTCTTCTCAGATGGTGCCCTCCTGGAACTCGGTGATTTTCCAGGCTGACAGGTCTGCCGCCTCCGGAGCCGCCCTTTCGATCGTAGCCGCCATCGACTGCAGGCTGACATACTCGAATACAGCAGCGACACTCAGCGCTGGAACTCTCGCAGCCAGTCTCATTGCGATGAGAGACGTCCCGCCCAGGTCGAAAAAATTGTCGTGCCGCCCGACACGGGGCACGTGGAGGAGTTGCTGCCAGAGCACCGCAAGCGCCTGCTCCGTCGCACCCTGCGGATCCTCGTATTCGACTACGACATATGCCGAACGCTGCGGCACCGGCAATGCCTCAACGTCGATCTTTCCGTGCGGGGTCCATGGAAGATGATCGAGTATCACAAAGGCGGTTGGAACCTCATAGCCCGCAACACGTGTCCTTACATACGCTCGGAGCGCCTCTACGCCGAACGGGTGATCGGTGCCCTGTACAGACCTTAGAACGACATAGGCTACCATCTGCTTCTCATCCAGAGCCTCCTCTCGCGCAATCACAACCGCCTCCTTCACGTTCTCATGCCGCAAGAGCTCAGCCTGAACTGCTCCCAACTCGACCCGATGGCCGCGAATCTTCACCTGATCGTCGGTTCGGCCGAGGTATTCAATCATCCCGTCTGCGCCGTAGCGGCCGATGTCGCCAGAGCGATAGAGCCGAGATCCGGGTGCATCCTCGAATGGATCGCGAATGAACCGCTGCGCAGTGAGCTCCGGTTGCTTCAGATAACCTCGCGCCAATCCAGCACCACCGATATGGATTTCGCCCCTCACACCGAGGGGAACGGGCCGCCCGTCCGTGTCCAGCAAAAGGATCCGTGCATTTGAGATCGGCAGACCAATGGGGGGGCTGTCAGGCCATTCATCGACGCTCCCCGCGAACGTTGCCGCCGTCGCGACATGAGTCTCCGTCGGACCATACTGATTGTGCAACCTGCAACCAGGAAGCTTCCCGAACAAACTCCTGATCTCGGCGTTGATGCGCAATGGCTCACCGGTGCAAATCACGTCGCGCAGGCTCGACGGAATCGTTCCAGCCGCCTGACAGCTAACAGCGAGGCTCCGTAACATTGCCGGAGGCAGCACCACTCGGTGAATAGAGTGCTTGATCAGTAGTTCCATTAGAGCTTTGCTGTCTTTTCGTGCTACTTCGTCTGACACAATCAACATGTCTCCGCCGCAAAGCGCCGAGAATATTTCCTGAAATGCCACATCAAAAGGCAGCGCTGCGAACTGAAGAGCACGTTGCGGCTGAGCCGAATTCAGGTTTTGGCGCTGCCATTCAATGAGATTCACTACAGATCGATGTGGCATCTCCACGCCCTTCGGGCGACCGGTCGTGCCGGAGGTAAAGATCACATACACCAGACTCTCTGGTGTCGCTCTCACCTCGGCGATTGGCAAGCTCGTCGCAGCACGCGACGTAGCTTCAAAAAGCACTGACTCTATTGCATAGGGTTCTGGCAATACGCGAGAGAACACAGCTCTGAACCTATCCTGCACCAAAACAGCTCTCGGCTCAGCGTCCTCGAGGACATCTTTCAGTCGTGCAGTCGGCCAGGTGGGATCCAAAGGCACATAGGCGGCGCCGGTCTTGAGGATCCCCAGCAGCACACAAACTATGTCCAGACTACACTCAGCGCAGATGGCTACGAGTTGATCCGCCACGACACCTACCTCTCGCAAGCGCCGTGCGATCTGGTTTGACTTCGCATCCAGCTCCGCATACGTAAGTTGTTTCCCTTGGCAGACAACCGCTATCGAGTCCGCGCTCCGCTTCGCTTGCTCCTCGAACAGCTCATGAATCAGTTCCTTTGTGAGAGCCGCCTGAGTGCCGAACGGCCGATACCGCTCGCACTCCGGTACTATCCGGAGTTCCAAGACCGGCGTCTGTTGCGCTGTCTCCAACGCGTCGACGACCGAGCGAACGGCAATCGAGAGATACGCGGTCAGTCTCTGCGGGTCAATCGATGTGTCCGTCTGCGCGGTCAGCGAGAATCCATCACCCAGATCGTCAACCGACAAGGTGATTGGATAATTCGTCCAGCCCCTGAGCGCCAGCACACGAAAGTCATCGGACTCAGCCCACTGAACATCGGGATTACGCGGGCTGTGCCGATAATTCAGCAGGGCCGTGAATAGTGGTGCCGGTGGTGCAAGCTTGCTGCAGCGCTGTGCATCGGCGAGCGACGACTGCTCCAGGTCCAGGAGTTCAGCCAACTCCCGCTGCGTTTGCTCAACGAGCTCTGCCACTGTCACCTTTTGAAGTCTCAATCGCAGCGGCAGCGTGTTGATGAATATTCCCAGAGACTGCCGACCACGACTCTGTAATCGTCCGAGCAAGACTGTTCCAAACACCGGATCGTCTCGACCGCTGGTGCGCGCAACCACCAAGGCCCACGCTGCATGAAACAGCGTTGCGGCGCTCACTCCCCATTGACGGGCCCGATCGCGCACACGTAGGGCCAGCGTAGAATCCAGTTCCTCGAACGCCTCTCGCATCTGACTACCATCCCGATAGATGCCCGACACGCCAAACGGAGCCGTCGTCTCACTGACGTCTCCGAGCTTTCTGCGGAAGATAGATTTGGCGTCCTGCGATTGCGCTTGCAGCAGCACCTGCTCCACATGTGTCCTATATTGAGTTGGCTCGCTGAGGTCGGGCGCTTCGCCCCGGAGATGCGCGATCACCTCCCGGAACATCATCTCGACTGACTCATGATCACAGACCAAGAGATGCAAGTAGACGATCACATACCAACCATGTCTCGTCGCGTCGGAAGCAACCTCCAGCCGTATCAGAGGAGCACGTTCGAGTTGGAATACCCTACGCTCCGGCCGCAGCCGCTCTTTCAACTGTTCGATCGGATCCCGATCTGGAGCCAATGCGATCTCCTCGATCGGAAGAGCGGCACTGCGATATACGACCTGGACAGGCTGTGGCAACCCCTTCCACAAAACCGCAGTGCGCAGCACATCGTGCCGATCCATCACTGCCTGAAGAGCAGCGACGAACCGACTGACTCCATCCCGGGATGACGCCGCCAGTAGTATGGGTAGCGTGTACGCGTCGCCGGCGTGTTCATTGACAAGATTGTGGAATAAAAGACCCTCCTGCAAGGGCGCCAACGGATAGATATCCTTGATGTTCGTGGTACCGCCGATCACAGATCGCACGATGCCGTCTATCTCCGGCCGTGTGAGTGACACCTGCCCCAGCATGCTCGGTTCGATCCGCTCACATCCAACGGGAATCATGACATCGGGTACGATCGATTTCTCCCCCACATGGCGGGTCAGGTTTTCTGCGAGATCCACCAGCGTCTCGCATTCGAAGACCGCGCGCATGGATAGGGAGCAACCGGCGTCGTGCAGCCGCTCCATCATCTGCATCACCATTAGCGAGTGCCCGCCTAGCTCGAAGAAATTGTCCTTGCGCCCGACACGATCCAGCTGCAACAACTGCCTCCAGATCGTCGCCAACATCTCTTCGGTCTCGCCCTGCGGAGCCACGTACTCATCCTCGCCGGCAGCACCGACGCCAGGCTCCGGAAGGGCCTGCCTATCAACCTTCCCATTCACAGTCAGCGGCAACGACGGGATCATCACAAAGGCACTTGGTACCATGAACGCCGGAAGGGCGAGCTCAGCCTGTTTACGCAATCGCTGAGCCAGCTCCCTTTCCAGGCGCTTCCCCAGAGGATCGTTTGAATACGGCTCCTGGCGATCTGTTGCCAGAGTCGCGCTGTCCCAGGTTGGAATACGTTTTTGGTCCCGTGCGCCGAGCTCTTTTAGTCGTGTCTTGTCCACCCACTCTACGTCATAACATCCACTGTCCGACTCGAGAGTCCAGCCCACGTGAGTGACGTATCCATGCTCCTCACCTGCGTGCCAGAACGTCTCCGGATCCTCTCCGTACGCGGGTTGCTCACTCAGGAACTCCCGAATCCGTTCAATGCCAGCAGACTCCTCAGTACTCCCGAGCACGCGAGCCGCTGCGAGATCTTGATACAGCCTCCGATTGGGAACATTATGGATTCGGACTGAAGAGACCTTTCGAGCTCGCATGGCGAGAACCATATCGGCTGCCGATCCTTCGAAATCTCGCCAGCCGACCTGTTCGTCTGGCAGGCGTGGCGGAGTTCCGTCGACTTCCAGCACGACGTCGTACCGGTACCGCGTAAGCTCGTTGTCGGATTCTCCGCGTTTGATCTGTATCGTGACATCGCTGATCCGCGGCAGATCCTTTGGCAGATCCGCAAAGAATCGGGGATCTATTACCAGCTCCTTATCGAACTCCGCTGCTTGCGCTACACGGGCTTTGATGTGCCTCACACTCAACCCCGATCCCGCCTTCTCGATCTGCACGGAGGCATGAAACGGCTCCAAGAGCTGCAGATTCCGCACATCGCCGACAAATATCCGGCCGCCGGCAGCAACCAACTCCACCGCCCTCCTTAGAACTGAGCGCAGGTACCCCAGATCCGGAAAGTATTGCACCACCGAATTCAGGATGACCGTGTCATAGCTACGAGGTTGACCGTGTACTTCTGAGGCGAGCGCCCATTCCAACTGTACGTGCCGGAACTCCTCTCGGGTTGCGAGCCAGTTCCTCAGTAGTTGAATCGCCTCCTGTGAGAAATCCGTGCCCCGATACACCTCACATTTCGGCGCAAGGTGACTCAAGAGAAGCCCTACGCCACAGCCGATCTCCAGCACTTTGTTCGGGCTCAATGCGCGAATTCGTGCGAGAGTGCACTCCAGCCACTCCTGCATCTGATTCTCTGGAATAGGCTGATCTGTGTAGCTACTCCTCCATCCGACGAACGTGGGGCCCTCTCCCCCGGATGCGTAAGTATCCTCGTAGAGGTCCTTCCACTGCCCCACGAGTTCAGCGCCGGCATCGCCTGCTTGACGCTGCTCGATTTCCTTCAAGAGTGGCACGTCTGCTACCACATAGGCCACCAAGCGCTTGTCCGCCGGTGAGTCCTCGCGAGCGAGGACGACCGCATGCTTGACGCCCTCACATCTTCTCAGCAGCCCCTCCACCTCTCCGGGCTCGATGCGGAACCCTCGAATCTTGATCTGAAAATCATTGCGCCCGAGGAAGTCAATCGTTCCGTCGGCTCGCCATTTGGCCATATCGCCAGTCTTGTACAGGCGTGCCGCCGACTCGCCGCAGAACGGATCGGGAAGGAACATCTCAGCTGTCAGCTCCGGTCGATTGAGGTAGCCCTGGGCGACACCGTCTCCACCGACATGGACCTCGCCTGGAACGCCGATCGGGACCGGCTGCAACAATGTATTCAGAATATAGATCCGAGTATTTGCGATCGGACGGCCTATCGGAATAGCCTTCGCGTCGGGCTCCAGGCTCACGATTGGATGTACGGCCGAGAAGGTAGTGCATTCCGTTGGCCCGTATCCGTTCAACACACGCTGTGGCGGTCTACCGCGCAACAGTCGGCCGACCGTCACGGGATCGACAATATCACCACCCGTGAGCAAGTATCGCAGCTGACCGAACGTATCTGCCAGTGCGGCTGCATACTGGGTCAGCAAACCGGCGGTGAGCCACAGCACAGTCGCACCCCGCTCTTGCAGCAATCTTGCGAAGCGCACGGAGTCCAGTAACACCGAGTGAGGTACGATGAGTACCCGCGCTCGGTTCAGCAGCGCTCCCCAGATCTCGAAAGTGGAGGCGTCGAAAGCGGTGTTGCTGCAGTGAACTACACAATCGGAGGGGTCGATGCGCGCGTATCCGTTGTTGATAACCAGCCGAATCACCGAATGGTGCGAGACAATCACGCCGCGTGGTACACCAGTCGACCCTGACGTATACATAACGTATGCAGGCCATGGGAGGGCGCATTGGATACTGGGGTTCTTGCAGCTGCCTCGTCCAATCTCGTCAGCGGACTCTGAGCAATCTATCCACTCCAGTGCTTCGCCCGCGAACTCCACACACATCGGCTGATCTGAGATGATTCTTCGTGCGCCAACATCTCGCAGCAACAGCAACTGCCGTTGCAGCGGAAGCGTCGGATCTATAGGGACGTAAGCGCCTCCCAACTTTAGAACCGCCAGCTGCGCAACCAACATCCGAAGGCCCCGTGGTAACAGAATAGGCACGTACTCACCAAGGCCTGCTCCCAACTCTCTCAGATAGTGCGCGAGCTGATTTGCTCTGCCGTTCAACTCGGCATACGTAACGCGCCCCTGATCGCAGTCAACCGCGATTTCTTCCGGCGCGTGATCGACCTGCGCTTCGAACAGGTCTTGGATCATTTTTTCTTTAGGATACGCCGCATGGGTGTCGTTGAAGTCCAACACGACGCGGCGGTACTCACGTTCCGGCAGAACGGGCAGCGCCAAAGCCAGTGTCCGCGGAGCATGGTCCAGAGCTTCAACCAGCGACGTCAGCGCCTTTTGCAGGTAGCCCGCGAAACTCCGGGCCTCCAGACTCCGATCCGCTTGCGCGATGATGGCGAACCCATCTCCGAGGTTATCGACGGTGAGTGATACCGGGTAGTTCGTCCGATATTGATTTGCCGTGAGAACCTTGATGCCAGGTGCGGATGACCATTCGGACTCCGCGCTGGGCACGCTATATCGATAAGCAAAGAGCGTGCTGAAAAGTGGTGTCGAGCTGGCCATGCCGCTGCAATGTTGTGCCATGACCAACGACGCCTCACTGTGCAGTAACAGCTCATCAAGCTCCTGCCTGGTGTGCTCGACGAGCTCCCCTGCGTCCAACCCTTCCAGTCTCAGACACAACGGCAGCGTGTTCACTGACATGCCGAAAATGTGAGAGCTCGATGTAGGACTCTGCCGTGTTGCCAGCAAGGCGGTGCCAAAGACGACGGTTGATCGTCCACTGGTACGTGCCAGAACCAGTGCCCACGCGGCGTGAAAGAGACGTGCTGCGCTCACGCCCAGGCGGCCTGCAGTCGCACGCACACGCTGCGACAGAACCGGGTCCAGCAGACTCTGCGATTCTTCGATTCTCGATCCATCACCGTGCACGTCGAACAGGCCGAACGGCGCGGTTGGCTCATCCACTTCGCCGAGCTTTCTCCGAAAGTAATCCTCTGACCGCCGGTTGTCTGCGTTCGCCAGCGCCTGCGCCACATGATCATGATACGCACCCGGTGCGGGAGGCTCGTTGAAGCGCCCCTCCAGATGGGCGATCGACTGCGCGACGACCATCTTCAATGATCCGTGGTCGCAGATCACATGATGCAGCTGTATGAGTGCATAACAGGGGCCGCCCGCTCGGTGTTGTGCGATGAGAAGCCGCACCAAGGGCGCTCTTGAGAGATCCCATTTCTGTTGTTGCGGGCACATCCGCGCTCTCAATTGCTCCAAGGGCTCGACATTCGGATCGAGAGTCACTTCGTCGACTGGCAAAGGTGCACGGTGAAGGACAACTTGAATGGGGCGCGGCAGCTTCTCCCACAATACTGCGGCACGCAGAATGTCGTGGCTATCGATCACCTTCTGCAGCGCATCTGCCAACGCTGTTGCAAGCGAGCTGGATTCCAGCTCAAGCAGTGTCGATACGACGTAGGTATCGCTATTTTCGTTGAGCAGATGATGAAATAGCATTCCTTCCTGTAGCGGCGTGAGAGGATATATATCCTTCACGTTGATCGTTCCACCCGGAACATCACGCACGATTCTGTCGATATCTGATTGAGCGAGCTCGACAAGTGTGAGCGTCTGCGGCTTGATCACTTGACCTGCGACGTCGATCGAGCACTTTTCCATTGATACTTCGGCAGAGGCATTCAAGACGGGGCCCTCCGTGGACTCTCGATGGATTGGCGTTGTTCAAACCCACTGGACAGTAGATCTTGCCCATCTTCCGTCTGAGCATCAAGATGGTCTGCCGCGACTACGCCGGTGTCATGCATGCCCAAAGTTTGTGCTTCTCCAGAAGGTGGCGGTATTTACACACCGTGGTCTCATCCGGTATACCCGACCTGCCACAGCGGAAGAGACCTTTTGGTTTGCTAGCGTGGTTCTTACGCCAGGCACGTCAGAACATTGCAGCTTTCCGACTCAAGCAGCGGCGTGACGCAAACGACGACCTGCCTGCGACCAAAGAGCGTTCTCCCTGCCGCACGGAAAACTGGCGCTGAGTGGCTCTCGCGCCCTAGAAACGATCGCAGCGCTAGTGGCCTGAAGTCTGATTCAAAGCACACGTCACCGGCGAACCCCACGGCGCCTTGACATCGGCGATTTCGGGGCGCGAAACTGAGATGGCTCTGACCGATCGGTCACGGTGAACTTCCAAGCCTTGATCGCCGACGCATTCCTTCAGTTCTCGCGACGTCGTTTCGGACAACTGCAACTTGGGAATCTGGAAATCATAGTTCGACACTGTTTCGAGGGGCACATGGAGAGTGTCAAGTCAGCCCGAAGTTCGCCGTCTCTGCAGGATCCGCACTCGGAGAAGTCGACCGAACCTCGATATCGTCAAAAGCCAAACCGTTTGACAACATTGTTGGATTCTGCAATTCAGGCCTGCCCAGAACTAATCCCGAGGACCACGGGGTGCGGTCACTGCCTACTTTGATAACAACGGCTTTATCAAGGATGGCAGAGGATCATCGGGATGGGCAGAAGCCGAACTTATGTTGGTCTTTCGGCTTCGTATAAGCGCAGCTCAATTGCGATCGTCAGCTCTGCCGGAGAGCTTCAATTTTCCCAAGGAGGGGAGCGTATTTTGGAGCGAAACGGCGGACCTACTTAAATCAGAGACGTTCGCGAAACTAATAGAGAGACATTGCAGTCCAGAGACAGAGATCGTTCTCGCGCTGGCGACGAACGAGAATACTCTGAATGCACGCCGGGGGATTTGATTTGCGGAGAGCTCGTGCAGGAAGGTCACCAACGGACAAGCACAGGACGAGTGTCGCTGTGTGTTGGTCGCGCTACGCGATGCTGTGGCGGCGTCTGCGTTCTCCCGACGGTGCGAATTGGAACTCCTCTCTCATATGGAAACCGACTTTGAATATGAACTGGAGCGAGTGCGCGGTTGGAGGGAGGGGGTTTTGGAAACACGTCGATATACCCGTCGTATTGCCTCACGTAATTTGGTTACCGAATGCCTCAGCAGCGATGTTGCCGGCGAGGCCGGATCTTGTCGGTTTGCGGGTTTCTTTGAACTGGAAAGCGAAGCCCAGCCTCCCATTAGCCAGCGGTTGTCAAGCTACAACAGAAAATCAGGGACACAGCGGGGGGTGTGTCATTATTGAAGCCGTCGATTGTCAATGCACGCCCGGAGGTGTCATTCGCTTGGCTTGCGCAAGGGATGCGCATCAGTCTCCCATCAGGTTCAAGGCGAGAACGGGAGGGCTCACTTTCGATGAACAAACACTCCCGCGACAGCTCCTGGCTCATACGAGCCCCAGACACGACCTCGGTTCCTGGCGCCGTCCAGAAGGAGTTCACTGACACAATGGTTCGTCTCCCAGCAAGAGAGAGACCCAGCTCCGCGGAGGGCTCGACGCGAGGGCGCACCGCAAACTCGCCAGCTAAAGTTGGAGAGTGGCGGGGAGAAGGTGTGAACCTTGCGCGCGTGGGAATACCCGTTGCGCAGCATTCGGCAGACAAAGCCGACGAAGTCGACTTTGGTGCGCCGGGCGGTCACCTGCGCGAGCCGCCGCTGTCCACGCGGCTCGCCGGCAAAAAAGATATTGCAGGTACCCGCGCGCTCGTACTCGTAGTCTTCCTTGGCCACAGTTTCGGGTTTCGCGGGCAAGGGATCCCGGGTCTCTTTCAGCAATTGTTTGCTCTTCTCGTCCAGGCAAATCACCGGCTCGCGTGCATCGTACGGGCGGGCATACAGATCCAGCAGGTCGTACATGCGCCTGCGATACTCGGCGGTGATTTCGCCAATGCACCACATCAACTTGCGCCAGGGTTTGCGGAGGTGTTTTTTAGAATCCGCCGGATCGTCTCTCGGCTGATCGTCTTCATCTTCGGATGGCGCCGTGCCGCTTCGGTCAGCAGCGCCACGGTCCAGCGCTGCACTCCCGGTGGCGGATCTGAGCAGGCCAGAGCGGTCACCTGCGCTTCGACAATCGCTTCGTACTGTTTGGGCTTACCCGGTCGAGCCTCATCGTGGAGCGCGAAATCCAGGCCGCCCGTCAGATACGCCGCACGTGTCCGCCAAATCGCCGTGCGGCCCGCGTTGAGCACCTCCATGATCTGCGGCTCCGGCACCTTACTGTCCAAGGCTGCCAGAATACGGGCCCGGTTGAACTCCCGGGCCATATGCAGACCTTTAGAACGAAACTCATCAACGATTCGACGGTCCCGCTTGTTCAAGCTCAGTTCGGTCTGTCGCATGCCTGACACCCTTGTGCAACCCAGGTGTGCGCATTTTACATGTCCCGTTATTAACGTGTAGTGCTATTAGTGTGCGCTATTTGAACTTTTCACAGTATCGGACCGCGTCATCCGCTCAATGCCCCGCAAGATTGTCGTCCTATCGAGCCGGAAACTAGCGTGACACGAAAGGAGTACGCGATGGGCCCGCTGACAGACTTTACCCGGATCCTTGTGTACATCTTTCTGTTCAATTCCGGCAATGCCGGCTTAGGAGCGAAATATGCAGAATGCTAGTGATCTTTTGTGCTCTCTCCATCGAAAGGGAGTAAAGGTTTGGGTTGAGAATGAGCGGCTTCGGTTTCGCGCACCGAGAGACACGTTGTTACCAGAGGAACTCGCAAGACTAGGTGCGCTGAAGGCAGAGATAATCGAGTTGCTCGATCAAATGGAATTCTCCAAAGACGCTCCACTGAAGCGGCGCGCAGATGGTTGCCTGGTGCCCTTGACTGCCCATCAGCTTGGTACATGGAATCACTTCATCGAAGAAGCGGCGGGGCTGAGCGTGAGGTGGAGTAGTTTTGCGATGCGCGTGCTGGGGCCATTGGATGTCAATCTCTTGAAAAGAAGCATAGATGCCGCAGTTTGGCGTCACGAGTCAATACGCACAAAGATTGTCGTCGTTGAGGGCATTCCTAGGCAGCAGATTGATGTAGCGTGCGAGTATGAGTGGGACGTCATCGACATATCAGACGTATCGCCTAAAACTATAGAGGGAGAATTGAAGCAGCTCGCTGAGGATTTCGTCCGAGTGAAGATCGACATATCCTCGGGACAGTTGTTCGCAGTGAGGGTGTTCAGGCTGTCAAATTGTGAACACGTACTAATCTTGGCATTGGATCACATCATTACAGATGGCTTTTCAAACGGAGTTCTCGCCAAAGATATATGGGCTCTGTACAGGCAGGGTGAGCAAGGCCTCCCGCTTTTGCTTCCCGAGCTGCCCTTGCAGTTCGCTGACTACGCTGTGTGGCAGCAACGGGCTTACGGCGCGTGGTTGCAGAATCACGAGGCGTACTGGAGGGGGCGCCTGACGGGTTCGCCTCAGAGGATACAAATTCCGGTTCGCGATGATTCTTGGCAGGCAAAGGATCCTGTCGGCGCAGAGCTGGAGATTACATTTGGGAATGCCCTCAGTGCAAAGCTGCGCGAGATCGCCCGTAGGGAACGCACCCTGTTAGCTATGGTTGTTCTCACCGTATACGCTGCGACAATGTCTCGTTGGTGTAACGAGCGAAATTTGGTCATCGCGTTTATATCAAATGGACGCAATCGATCGGAACTTCAAGGCATGGTTGGGTTGGTTGCAGATCCGCTCTTTTTAAGACTGGAGATAACCAAGGAGGATAACTTTATTGATCTATTAAGGCGGCTAATTGTGGAATTCCGCTCGGCCTACGATCATCCAACATTTTGTTGGGTCCAATGCTGTCCAACTGATGTTCGTTTCAACTGGCTACCAGATCATGGGGCAAAGTGGGTCAAAGATCACTACTTACATGGAAGTGATAATAGGCTTGTAGTACTTCCGTTCTCACTGCCGCGGCCGGCGCCATTAAAACTCATACCAGCGTTTTATAATAGTGATACCGGGATTGGCGCTAACGTGATGTATCGGCCGGATCTTTTTGCGTTGAGCACAGTAGAGCGATTTGGCGGTGATCTACGACTCTTCGCGGAAGAGTTCTCACGACGTCCGTTGTGTCGGGTGGAGTCAGTATTCGGGAGGTGATGCGATGACCCTAGCGGAACCCGCTCAGTAAGGGTGTGGCCATCACAAGACGAAACGCTTACTGAGAAGGCCCAGGTGGCTACACTGCAGAATCAACATAACTCGTGGCCTAACCATGGGCTGATGGTGGCGAAGTCGACGCCGGATTTGAGCAACAGACGCCGGTTCAGTGACGGATAGAATGCGGCCGGATGCGTTTTTTGCGCAGTGACACCGCCGTGTGGCTGGCGGCGGTGACGTGTTTGCGCAGCAAATATCGTACGCCAAAGCGGGTGAGCGGTCGCCCCCATGCATTGGCGAAGAGCGGTGGATCCGTCGGCCTTTCGGGTACCGGGCGGACATGACCCAAGTGCTGCCTCAGTACTTGAGCGATCGCGGGCAGGACTCCTGCGGCACGTAGCCCATTTGCGGCCGCCGTCGGGGGAAGCTGCAGTGCCTCGCCATCCAACATCCGCGCCTGGTCTGGTCATCCCTTGGCTCGTGGTTGCGGACGATTCGACCCGGCATCGCTCCCTCCGAGCTTGTCACCGCCGCGCAGTTGCGCAGTAACCGTGTGGTCTTGGCCGCATAGGCAGGCACAGCTCAGTGAGGGAACATAGTGTCCACTACGAGATAGGTGGGCACTAACGTAAGTGTCCACGAGGAGAGCACGTGGACACTTCGGCGGAACAGGTTACAGGAACTGGGACGAGCACGACGGGCGTACGCACCCGCAAGCGTCGCTCGATCCAGGAGAAGCGTAAGCGGTAACCACGCGGCGTATGTCCTACGCGACGAGAGTGTGCAACGCTGAGCGCATCGGATTGGCGGCGAAGCACAATTTCCATTGCCTTGGAGTGAGCTCCGCAACACGCGCAGCGGGATGCTGACCGACACGTTGCAGGACGTCGACCAGGTAGGATCTTGCGCCAGGGCTTTTCGGGACTTATTGTAAGCGGTTCGTCATGGCCGCATGGCTCAGGGCGGCGCGTTATCCGAGTATGTGTCCACTTAGATAGATGGGCACTTGCGGTAGGTGCCCACTTGGAGAGCAAGTGGACAACAGCAGTATGCAGAACCCTGGGATTGAAGAGCGTGCGGCAGGAGTGACTCGTCGGCGTCATCGCACGGTTGAGGAGAAGCGACGGATCGTACAGGAGTCACTCAAGCCAGGTGCCTCTGTAGCGGTGGTGGCGCGTCGTTTCGATGTGAACGCGAACCAGATCTTCACCTGGCGGCGGCAACTGCGGGGCGGCAAGCTCACCGGGAAGGGAGTGGCTTCGAGCGAGTCGCAACTATTACCGGTGGCCATGCATGAGGTTGGCGTACAAGCGATGCAGCACAGCGCGCCCGTTGCCGCTCAGACGCCGTGTACAGGCCGGATCGAGATCGATTTCAGTGGCGGTCGCCGGCTGTGTATTGAAGGCCGCGCAGATCCTGAGACGCTGAGTGCGGTGATCCGCGAGTTGTCGCAGCCATGATGGGCCTGCCGACGGGCGTACGCATCTGGTTGGTAGCGGGCGTGACGGACATGAGGAAGGGCATGACGGGCCTATGTGCATTGGTGCAGACAGCGCTGGGGGATTCGCCGTTCTCGGGTCAACTCTTCATTTTCCGAGGACGCCGTGCTGACCAGGTAA
>Ga0307511_10000540_pt1 | contig 40513 bp, 30 predicted proteins | sample 13_EM_MG_FD_200266 | JGI IMG/M metagenome (GOLD analysis project Ga0307511, IMG submission 200266) | Populus trichocarpa ectomycorrhiza microbial communities from riparian zone in the Pacific Northwest, United States - 13_EM | ecosystem: Host-associated > Plants > Roots > Unclassified | place... | reverse complement strand
GGGGTGGGAATGAACACGACAGTGGATTGCGAAGAGGCTGACCACTTCTTGGAAAAAAGCGATAGGAGTTTTTTGTGCATCCTGCGGCAGGTAAACAGAGATTTTTTTAGGAAGAGCGAGTGGCTGGGGGGGGGGGGGGGTTGTGGGATCCGTCAGGCTTGGGTCGCCGACTTCACGTGTTGTTTATACTGGACTTGACGTTTGGTCCTCATTGCGGCATTTCGAGAAAAGCGTGTGACGTATCGTGTCAGTATCGTGTGACGCAGAACGGAAGCGGACTACAATGCACCAAATTCCAAATTCCCCAGCCCAGACCCAGAGACGTTTACAGCCGACCACGGAAGGGTCACAATGGAGATTGGAAGAAGGTAACGATTGTCATCGATGACCACAAACGTCGTATTCGAGTTCCCACCACGCAGCGCGGTTATCGTACTCGTTTAGTAAAAGAACTCGAGTACCATGGCTGAACCACCTATCGTCTCTCGACCTGAGGACCGTTTTACAATGCCTTCGGTTTTGGTCTACTAGTTAACAACGAACACTCCGTTTGATGCCTCGACTTTGCCATGCGGAATTGTGTTTGGGATTGTGGGTCCGCCCGGCACTTTGATCTTTCCCTAGCCTCAATGGATCGCCTGTTCGGCAAAGGGCCCAAGACATCATCCCAAAGGCGCGGCTCTCCGGGAATCCCTACAAACACCGCTGCTGGTCCACTCAGCTTCCGAGCAGAGCTGGATGTCGAACCCAAAGGCGAGCGAGGCCGTTCCTATTACGATTTGGGGATGATTGACCTGACCTGGCCGCGACCCCAGATGAGATGGGCACCAGGGCACCGCGGATCACGTTTCATGACAAGAAGAGCGAAGATCTAGGACTTTTAAGCACGCCAGAACCCTCAACCACTGGCACTGTAGTTGGTGGCGATGAATACAAGAGCGGCCCGACAAGTGAGTGCCTCTGATCCCACCATCAACGCCGACTTTTATTTGGATCTCTGCCCGCCATAAGGGAATATCGGCGACGCCATAACCAGCATGGAAGAAGGCAAGTTAGGGAAGGCGTCGGGGAGTATGTGTTGGCGGTAGTGTGTCGTTCGCTTCCCGTTGACACCCATCATTGCAGACAGGAGCCACGAGGACATAGTGGATGCGACTGCCGCCGTTTCCGTCAACGTCACCAAGGGGTCTTCGGATGTCACAAAGGAGGTTCCTGATGGCTTCAGCCCTCTCAAAGTCGTGCTGGGGGCCATCTCTGCCGTTTACACCAATGACAAAGTCCGACTAAACCCACTGTTCGAGAGCCTCCTTTGATTAACCCATTTGCAGGACACGGTCGCTATCAGGAATATTGAGGGTCTCCTCTCACGCGTAGTCGCACTGGAGGCACTTTTTGGAAAACGTCCAAGTGACGTGGAGGAGCAGAGAAGCCGGAATGACCTGATACGGTACGCCGTTACTACTGCTCGGGATTCAGTACTCAGTTCCTTCCAGAAGGTTCAAGTGCATCGAAGGGCAACTGCGGTCTGCATCCGAGAAGTCGGGGCTGAAGCCGCCTGCCGGACGCGACGACGAGGTTTCCGGGCTCCTCGAGGATCTCCGAGAGGTTATCGACGATCACAAGGTTCGTTCACGACCGCCGGGACCCTTCTCGATGCTCACAACGACAAAAGACGATGCAGCAAACGACAACTATCAATCGAGCACGCAAATTGATGGTGAGCCTTCTTCCCGTTCCGCGTCGCAGTAAGTGAAATGACTTCGCCCCACAGGACCCAGGTCAGAATACTTTCCGTTCTCTATGATGGATGCCTTACGCGAACTCCAATAGCCGAAGCGGCTGTCCTCAATAACGTCCGCTGCGTATACACAGCCGAGTACCGGCACGGTGGCCGTAAGGGTTGTCTCAAAGGGACACGCAGAGCGATTCTGAACGAGATCGAGTTCTGGATGGGCGATTTTGACAAGCCTCCTGTCTACTGGCTGAACGGGTTGGCTGGGACGGGAAAGAGCACCATCGCACAGACCATCGCGGAGAGGGCGTTCGCGGATGGACGGCTCGGAGCCTCCTTCTTCTGCTCACGGGACTTCTCCGATCGGAGGGACCTCCATCTCATCTTCCCAACTCTTGCGGTTCAGCTCGCGCGCAGGTACACCAAATTCCGGTCGATCTTCATCCCGCTGGTGCAGTCGGATCCGGGGATCGTGTACGAGTCCCTGTACAACCAGATGAAGAAATTGATCGTCCAGCCGCTCGATGAATCCACCATTTCGACGGTGATCGTTATCGACGCTCTTGACGAATGCAAGGACGAGGAACCCGCTTCAGCGATCTTGTCCGTCCTGGGACAGTTCGTATTGAAGATCCCGAAGGTCAAATTCTTCGTCACCGGCCGTCCAGAGCCACGTATTCGGGAAGGATTCCGGCTCCCTCTGCTGGCGGAAGCGACGGACGTATTTGTCCTCCACGACGTCAAACCGACCCTTGTCAACAACGACATTCGGCTGTTCCTCGAACAGAGTTTGTTGGAACTCGCGCGCCGTCGACGTGTACCGGATGGTTGGCCGACAGAAGATCAGCTGGATCTTCTTTGCGAGCGGGCAGCCGGATTGTTCGTTTATGCCAAGGCGACGGTCAAATTTGTTGACCATAGGAACAACAGTCCCAAGAAACAGCTAGAACGCCTTCTGCAGTCACCAGAGAGCAGCGCTCGCGAAGGAAAGACAGAGTTGAGGGCAGACATCACCCTTGATTCGCTCTACATGTCGATTCTTCATGAGGCATTTGGGCGCGATGATCCAGAGGACGATCCCAGAGTCCGCTCTATCCTTGGTGCTGTGATCCTACCCGCAGATCCACTCCCTCCCTCCGTGATCGCCATGCTCTTGGGACTCGACCCTGAAGACGTATTTCTCCCTTTGTCATCGGTTCACTCGCTTCTTCTCCTCCAGGAGGACGTTGACCACCCCGTTCGACCCTTCCATAAATCCTTTCCCGACTTCGTCGTCGATCCCACTCGGTGTACCACCCCGAGGTTCTGCATCTCTCCTCCCGAGCACCACTCGCAACTTTTGATTGGTTGTCTCGATCTGATGAATCGAGCACTAGAGAAGAACATCTGCAAGCTACCAGATGCTGTCGCAAACTCAGATGTCAGCGACCTGAAGGAGAGAGCCGAGCGATACATAAGTCCAGCCCTGCAATACGTGTGTAGGTCGTGGCACATGCACCTAGCCGATGCGGACACGGCACTGGCTCGTACCCTCGCCGTCATCCCTGCCCTGCACCAATTTCTGGAGAAGAACTTTTTGTTCTGGTTGGAAGTACTTAGTATCCTCGGCGCTGTCAAGAGTGCGGTCGACGCGTTGCAAGTCGCTACGGACTGGCTGGAGGTGTGTTGAATCGCACATTCGTGTCTTACTCGAATTTACTCAGACCGGATCCAGGAGTCACCAACCCTTGACCTCGCCAGCGACTGTTCTCGCTTTGTAACCGCATTCTTCGAAACTATCAATACATCCGCTCCGCATATCTATCACTCGGCGCTCGTATCTACACCAAAAAAATCGATCGTACGGAGACTGTACGAGTCACAGGCCCACCCCTTCGTAAGAGTGGTGCATGGAGTACCAATGTCATGGGATCCAAACCCCGCAGCCACAACACTTCTTTCTACGATCAAGCTGGCTGTCTGGTCCCAATGCAATAGATTCATCGCAATTGCCCGGGGTCGCACCGTGGCGGTGGATATACTGGATTCATCGACTCTCCAGCGACTCCAAACCCTCGAATCCGCACAGAATACACCTACAAATCGCGGGGCACTCATTTTCTCCCCGGATAGCCGTGTGCTAACGTTATTCAGTGATGGTGAACGTCCTTACGGGCCATTCCTCATTACTTGGGACCTCCAGACGGGTGGCACAGTCAGCATTATCAGATGGCAAGGACGGGAATACACCACGGGAAACCCCTCCGTCGCGTATTCGGTGGATGGGGAGATGGTTGGGGTTTTTCGTCGTTGTGTACCTTCCGTGATCCTCATCTTCAATGTCATCACTGGTGTGCAAGTACATTCCTATTCGCTCAACGATTTGTTGGCTGCAAGGATGTTCCACAATGACGGTCCGGACTCGAACGTCATCTGGACTCATGGAGAATCCCTCCGGTTCGCAATTGCCGGGGAAAAAACCGTTGCCACCTGGGAACTCGGATTTACCTCGAGATCCACACCCACGGAAATTGAGATCATTTCTGTCTCGGACGACGTTGAGTCTGCGGTATTTTCCCGCAACGACAGCACTGGCGGCCGTGCGAGAAAGGTCCGATATCGATTCCTCCCAACTTCATGCCGACTCGCCAGCTTCCGTGCGGAGAAAGTTCTGGTGTGGGATCTTCGGAACTCTACATCCCTGCTGCACGACAATAGTCCGGATATCAAGTATCACCCGAGAATGTCCTTCTCCTCCGATGGTCGTTTCTTCGCATGCTCAACCGCTGGATCGGAAATTCACCTCTGGAAGGAGTCCCTCACTGGCTATACACTTCACGGAATGCTTACGCCCGGCACCGAATATTCCACCCCGCTCCTCTCCCCTAATGGAGAATCCATTGTGGCATTTGGCGGCGTCGCGATCCGGTTATGGCACACAAGAAATTTCGCCACTACCACTTCCAGTATTCCGACCGGAGCTCCTCAGCATACTGCAAATTTCGCCCTAGATTTTTCCGCCGATGGAGCCTTCGCAGTGGTCGTAAGGGTGGGGGGCAATGTGGTCACTGTTCTCGACCTCAAGTCCGGTGTCCCACGATTGACCATCAACGCGAGTGTGGAGGTTTACGGCCTCAGGGTGACTGGGAACACTGTTGTGGTTATAGGTGGCGGTAAGGTCATTGCTTGGAACCTACCTGCGGGGGGTTGCGTTCCAAACGCTAGCGTGGGCATTGAAGCTAGCGCTCAAACGATGCGTCTCTGCGGTCCACAACGGGGCCACGTGTTCGCCGCATCGATATCCCCAAATCTTCAACATGTTGTGTTTAGTAACAAGGATGATCGCTCGGGGTACCAACACCTGCACCTTCACGGTGCATCTGTGGGGCTGGACGCTTGGCTTGCAGCGGAAGATGAGGGGTCAACGTGGTTCTCTCCGGATGGCTGCAGCCTCTGGCGTGTTCTTGCTAGTGGTAGAGCGAGGTCGTGGAAGATTACCGTGGACGAGCTATGCGATGCGCCCCCAGTTGACCCCGAGCATCCACCAGAAGGATACCCCTGGGGGTCCTCTCGCGGCTACCGAGCTACAAATGATGGGTGGGTTTTTGGCCCGGATGGAAAGCGCCTCTTGATGTTACCGCCTCATTGGCGGTCATATGCGACGCAACGGGTATGGAATGGGCGGTTTCTCGCATTGCTGCATGGTGCACTGCCAGAGCCGGTTATATTGGAGTTGGATCCATGACACGAGACCCTTTCTTCTAAACTACGTCTCCCCTCTCCCGTTGGCACTGTGGGTGCAGGTCTGTCGTGAATTCTTTGTTTGTTACGTGTCTTAAACGTGCATTACGGTTACCCACATAAGTACCACCTAGATACGCCCGGTGAGGGCACATACTGATAAGGAGAAGGGTCTACTGTGGCCCTCTCGAGAGAGTATGCGGCTGGTTATATTACCTCGCCCAACGTCTCACATCGTCTCTCTCAATATTCGCCCGGACCCGTACGTACACGGTATAACCGTATGGATAGTCACCTACATAGGTGTGCTCTGGAATGGGTGAAAAGTAAAATTGTTAGCGAGAACCTATTCGAACTCGCTGCGTGCAGTCAATGTATGTCTCCGGCTCAGGCAACCGTAGTACGAGTGCCGAAGCTCTTGCACGTTGCGCATGCCCGGGGCTGCAGGTCCCGGGCACAATGCCAAAAAGCATCGCCCAGTAACCCCGGATTACAATGCAAATTGCCCAGCAAGTTCGCAAGTGGCCAATAGTATATTCCAAATTGAAGCCGAATTCCAAAGTCCGAAAAGTGATCGAGGTTTCGTTCCTCTTCCGTGTCCGCCACGATGGTCAGTTCCCACCGTCCATCCCACAACCGTTTCTTAAACCTGAGCGCCGCCGGCAGTTGATCTTCTCGGTCTTCAAAACTCTCACAGACCAAACCGTCATTGTAGAACTCAAGAACGATCTTCTGATTACCGGCGTGCTCAAATCTGTAGACCAGTCCGTATCTCGATTTTCGCGTCTTCCCCCTCTATAACCCGCCTTGGTTTCCGGATCGCTGACCATACGTGTAATCGTGGTACAGGTTTCTGAATATCCGGTTGGACAATATCCAGGTGTCGGACGAGGCAAGGCATCCCCACATGGTACGACGACCGATTGACGTGCTTATCCATGTTTGCTCAACAACTCGTAGATTGCTGTGAAAAACTGTTTTATCCGTGGCTCGGTGGTCCGTTATGTTCAAATGCCCGCTGATGCTGTGGATACGCAACTCTTAGAAGATGCCACACGACGAGGTTTGTGCTTGTTTCTAGTCCCTGTGTTTCCAGATCGTGACCTGCTCTTCAGAGGCCCTCAACCAGACCAAACGATGAAGCAATCCCATATCGGGAGAATGTCAAAGGGTTTCTCCCTCCGTGCTCATGCAGAACTCAAACACCGTCCTTCCTTCTCGTGTCAGATCCAATAATGCATTCAACGGGACGAACAAATGGGGGTTGTAATTACGGTCAGCGTGCCGAGCTGGATGTTGTACATTAGAGAGGATGTCAAATGATAGATACAGGAAGAATGGGGATGGAAGGAGGTAACAGCATAAAATGATGAACGGGTGGGTGTCTTGTGTCACGAAGATTTGATCTCTGCAGCCTTGCGCTGTTTGCGAGCCTCGATATCTTGTCTTGTCATCCGTGTCCCCAAGAGGACGTCCCAATGGACGAAGAACGGTTGTGAAAAGTTGGACTTGATTCCGATCACCTATGGTGGAGTTTAGTTCACGATACACGCGGGTATCCGGTGAATAGGGCGCACCTGATGGTGAATGTCGTGATAGTCAGCGTTGTTACCCGTAAACAGCTGGAGGGGGTCGAATGGCAGGGAGTATCCACAGTGGTCGTCGACGGTCTTGAAGGTGGCAACTGTGAACAGAAGTGTAGCTTGACGGATGGACATTCCCGTTATCCACTCAGCGAGGACAGCGCCACACGAATCAAGAAGGAAGCCCTCAACGGGATGGTTGTACAGCGCACCGAACGAGTACGGGACGTACAGCCTATGGTGCCAGGAGTGGAACGTCTTGTATAGGAATGTGTTCGTGTGCATGGCGCGATGCAGGAAGTATTGCCAGGTGTCGATGAAGAAACTGTCAAATCTGTTGGTGAAAGTTGTAAACGAGGGGTAGTGTGACACTCACAATCCGGCGAGTAGTTGAATGAGCGGAATAGCCCACCAGTAGGTATAGTAAACAAAGTCTTGCGCTTTATGAAGCCATAGGTGTGCGGCGAACTGACGACCGACTGCGGCTTCGAGGGAGCGAAGGACTGCGGGCGCAACGGCTTCCATCCGGGGCATGTGCATCGAGATAGGAACGCCAGTCTCCGCATCCGTGTCCATCCAAAAGTATCCCAACGCGACTTGGATGATATGCTGAACAACGACCGCGACCAAGACTTGCCTCTTGGTGACCCTATTCCGTGATGTGACCTCCGAACTCTCGTGAATCTTATACTTCTTCAACCACTTCCAGTCTGTCCCGTCGAGGATTTCAAAGAAGGTGCAGAACAGCCAATACGCGATGACGGGTGCGAGCAATGAGAGCCAGAAGTCTGACATCACGCGAGAGAGTTGGACGTCGGGGCTGTAGTACCATGGGCGAACTGTGGTGAGGTAGGATTTGTGACGGTCTGAGAGGATGAGCGTGGCATTCCGGGTCATCTCTGGTGTCGCCGCCGGCGTCGTCGTGTGCCCGTTGGTGGTGGTGTGGGGCTAAGACTCATAAGAGGGAACCGGGCCGTGACCACGCTCCGGTTGACGCTGGCAGGAACGCGGAGCATTTCTCGCAGAACTCTCCCCTTGGCCGCCGTCGTTTCCCTCGCCCGTCCCCGGTCTGAACTCGACCGGCAAGATCTTGGCCCAGACGCGAATCTAGACGAACAATGACGAAGCCGGAGTTTCCACGTTCATAAGGTTCCTGATTCCCGACCACTGAAGCGCCGAAACGGCTTAGCAAGCCTGTGGGATCCGGCATCCCTTTCCACCCTCCTCTGTCATCTACTCTGCTTTCGCTGCCTTCGTGTGCTCTCTATTGGTCGAGGAATATCGCCGCAGCGCTGTCGAGCCGGGTGACTTGACGACCCCTTCAGGTTTCCCTTTCTGCCAGCTATCCACGAACACGACGATCTCGTCTCGCGGCGTCAGGATCGCACATGACCAGCAAATGTCGTAAAAATTCCCATCCGCTGTCAAAGGCAACCAAGAACCGCCAGAAGTGCTGGAAAGATCAGAGATCAGAAGGCCCGTCACCAGGGCCACCGAAGTGGCCGGATCGATTGCTTTGGTTCTCGCGAGGAGATTGTATGGCGGGTATTCCTCAGACCGCTCGCTCTCGGGATAACACGCTGCGACTGTGAGTGCCCAATGTTCAGAACTAGATTGTTGTTGATCTGTTTAGCAAGCATCACCACACTCTATGTTGAACATCATCGGTCTGGACTGGAACCAGAACATGTGGGCTATCTTTCTCGAAGTTACAGACGTGTTCGGGATTGATGATGCGCTCGGACTATCTCGCCTTGGCCACGATGTTTGATCCCCTTCTGGAGATAACAGGCGTATTTGTTCTCCTTGTTGGATGGATGCGAACCTGTGCCGATCCCTGGGCCCTGAGTCATGAACCCCGTGCTACGTACTCCACCACGCGCTCCGCGAAAAATGGATCCGCTCTCTTGGTTTCCAAGGCAGCACATGGTGGTGACCGACAGACGCCCCGGCCGTCTCAGGCGTTCTGATGTCGAATATGTAATCTCCTGCTGGTCTATATATTGAAGCACCTGGGAGGATTTTTCTCAATTTCTCTTTCCCTTCTCCACCCTGGGTTTGTAATCCTTTCCTCTTGTTCAATCCACAGCGCAGCGCGCATTTCTCGATCTTCAACTCGTTCATCACCAGCTGCACTTGGATTCCCATCCTCCCCCTCCTTGTTGTCTCGTCACAATGCTCTTCAAGTCAATCGCCGCTGCCATTCTTTCGCTCGCGTTGGCTGGTTCCACCGTTGCGTTGCCCATTACCTTCCAAGCGCAGGAAGGACTTCAGCGCCGCGATTTCCCACTCCTTGAGTAAGTAACCCCCTGGACAAGTTCACTGCACACCTTTTTATGGCGTCGGACCTTACAGTTACGCTGAATTCCAAATTTCGGACACGCCAGCTGGGAATGCTAAAGCTGAGGCCGAGGCCATCTTCGTCACGCCTTTCAAGGGCGTTGACTTGGCCACCGTGCCCGATCAGGACCGCGACAATGTAGAAGCTATGCGGAAACAGGCTGAGGACACTGAAACTGAACTGTTCAACCCCGCCATCGATGCCGCAGATGGTGAAGCAGGTACTTTAACCCCCTCGCTACACCATGTTTGGCCCTGATAATATTCGGGCTATGTGTAGCGGACACTCTTCAGAGGGGTAAGATCAAGAATAAGGTCCTCAAGCTCACTGGACTTTCTCAAGTTCGGAAGATCGATGTAAGTTATCTCGTGATCTCACGGTTGTGGTGACCGAGTAACGTTGGTATCTTCTCAGCTCGCAAAGGCCCAAGCTGCTGGAAAGGATACTAGCTCAATCAAAGCTAAACTTGATGACACCTTGACCAAATTGGCGAACAACATCGCAATTGATGTCGCGTCAGATGGCTTGGAATCCAAGGGAGTTGTTTAAGCTGTTGGAACTGTGGCTCGTAGGCATAGACCAGCATCGTGTACCTCTCTGTACTTCGTGAACGAAGAGACTTGCGCTGCCATTTCTAAACAAGTCGCGAATCTTGAGACCCTCGGGTCGGTCCGCCCAGCCAGGGGATCGGCCAGTCGCCAAGTTTCGGTGGTAGCCGAACAACCCACCCACCCACGGTCACCCACCCCCCGCACGCTGGAGATGAAACGAAGTCATTCACCTTCACCCCCGTCACACGCCAAGGTTCAGCACTCGTCCGAAACGTCAGATACGAGTAGCGGTCGTCGATGGAACCTCTCATTTGATGAACTGTTCTTCGACGAGCTCATCCTCGTAATCTTCTCCCACCTCTCCGCCAGGGACCTCTCCGCGATCCAGGCCGCAAACAAGAACTGGGCCAGGCTCTCACAAGACAACCAGGTGCATTCAAAACAAGACGTTGATGAACTTTTTGAAGATTAACAGGAGGGGGTTCCTCATGGTCGCGTTGTAGCTTTGGAAATCTCTGTACTTGGCCGAACATGGTCGGGTGCGGGTGCGGGTGAGGCGGTCAAGCCCCCCGGTTCCTCCTGTTGATCAAGAAAGTCGGGCTATCAAGCCGTTACCGGCGAGGGCGCTACAAATGGTGGAGCGGAGTGCGCAGGATGAGGCTATCAATTGGAAGGTGCTCTACAAAATTGGCGAGAATTGGCGCAATGGTGCGTGTGTTTTTCATCTTCTACATCCTGAAGTAACAAACCGTTCTGTTAGGTCGATGTGGCCTTCAAACGTTTGAGCCCAGCCCCAGTACGAGCACAGTCGCCCAATATGCGGAGCTCACGGATTCTGAGGGTAAGTTACCGATGTCCGAATCCTCTCCTATCGTTGCTGAACGGAAGGGTAGGTGTTCTGGACAATAATGCACCAAGTCTCATCCTCATGGGTGATACAATTGTACACTCATCCGCCGAATCGTCGTTACCAACGATACGGTTCGTCACGCCTGGGCGACAAACGCATACAATCCACGCAACTTCACGTAGCGCTGACAACCGCGCTCGGATTACCGCCCTTGCGCTCGACCAATCCACGCCGAGCTCACACTCACGTCACACTCGCCTCGCGTCAATTCTTTCCACGGGAGAAATCTCGATATTCTCGGTTGACCAACACTCGCTAACGACACCTTCCCGTATTCTCACCTACCTCCCCTCGCACAGAACTGAGAGGACTGTACCCACCATTCAAGCCGCGTACTATCACCCCATTCTGCTGACGCTCTCTGGGGCGTTCGTGCTATCCATCTACGACCTCTCCGAACATGGCAAAGTGAAATACGTTCAAGCGTTGTCGTCGTTCACGTCATACCCACCCACTTCCATCATCATTTCGCCTTCTCACGGAACGCAGAACGTCCTGAAGGTGGTTTTGGCCTTCTCCGTCCCTGTGTACCCTCGACATTGGAGCGTCGGTGTGACCGAGCTTCTGATAAAGCTTGGGGAAGACCTTGGCGGTATCTTTACCCCACCCACCTTGATCTCAACCCGTACCGTCAGGACCTTCGACCTCCCACTCAGGTGGATCGACGAAGATCAACTCAAGATCATTCAGGAGCAATGGGGCCGGAAGGTGGAGAAGGTTGCCGACACTCAGACCGATGGAAAATGGGTTGTTTTGGCCCCCCTCTCAGCCTCGGCCTCGTCATCCTCCTACAGGAGGAACCGACCTACCTCGTTCTCTAACGCATTGCAGCAATACCGGTTGACCCTCCCTCCTACACCCTCAGCCGGCACCCCAAAATTGGTGTTTGTGCGATACTTGTTTGGACCCGAGAGTGACGTCGAGAAGATTTGGGTGGCTGATGGGCGGTGTGTCAGCTTGAGTGTCGATGGGGGTATTTGGGTTTGGGACCTAGAGGATGGGCCGCAGGTGGCCAAGGGTTCTAGGGAGTCAACGTGGTTGGAGGGTGCTCAGGTCGAGATCGGCGACGATGCGTCATGGAAGGGAAGAGGTTCAGTGGTATTTGACGAACGCAGAATTGCGACCGTTCGAGGAGGAGAGATTGAGCTGAGGCGGTTCGATATTTAAGGCGTATTTTATGATGTACAACGGTATTACAACAGCATGTACGAGTTTGAGAGTGTCATTCGTCCCGGCGTAATACCCCGAGATCCTTCAACTTCCCCTCCTTGGCCAAGTGGGCGGCCCCCGTGTCTGCCCATACCTTCCAATCCGTGACCTTCGCTTCATCGTCAAAGTCTAGCACGTACGTGAAGACTTCGTCCCAGCTTTCACCGGTTTCGGTCCATGTGAAATTCGCACTCCCGTGAACACAGACTTTGCGGGTCTCCACATCGACCATATACGCAAAGAATTTCATGTTCTTGTAGGTAAGGTATTTTGCGATAATGCCAAGGTACTCCACTGGCTTCGTGAATGTGCGGCCAAGGAATGGTGCGAGGGCGGGTAGCCCATGTTCGAAACAGGATGTTGCGTGGGTGGTGGAGAAATGAGATAAGACTTCTTCGACGGGTTTTTTATCCGCGAAGGCACTGCAGAAGGATTCTGCGGATTTGAGGAGATCTCCTCGAGTCGGGACGGTCATGGTGGATCGGGAATGTGGGGTTCCGGTCACCCTTGCGAAGATCTGCTTCCTGACCTGGGTTGTGCGTCATAACTCGTCACCCACATGAGTCAGCGCCAAAAAAGGAAAATCCATCGGCGTTAACTCAAAGAAGTGATCGGAGGGTCGCGTTGACACAGTCAACACCTTTCTTCCGCTCAGCGATGAGCACTCTCGAAGAAGTTCGCGATCAACTTCAGAGCACGAAGGCCCGCGAGCGGCAAGATGCCCTCGCGACAATCCGACGCATCTTCCAACGAGACTCCGTTGTTGCACGCCACGAAGAGGACAAAACGAAAGGATCGGGGTGGCTAACCCTATTCCAGGCGTTGTTCGCCGCTGTGAAGTTGGAGAAGGCTGCATACGAAAAGACGATGTCGAAAGCGTCTGGGCCTACGGGGCCCGCGACGAAGAGGTTGGAAGAGGCGACGTCGGTCGTGCGATGGCTGACGGAGCGGAGCGTTGAGAAACTCTCTAAAGGTGCTCGTAACGCGTTATTCAATCACCTCACTCAAACCATGGTTCGTTCTGGAGGGCTTTTCGAACCTGTGGTCCTCGATTATGTCAAAGCTCTCCGATGTCTGGTTGGGTACCCGCCGCACCTCGCTCATATGGATGATGCAATGTGGATCGACCTCGTTAAGTTGTCCCTGAACGTCATCCTTGGGCGCAGCATCACCACTTTCCTGGGGCATATTGGGGAGGAAGAAGAAGACGATGACCAGAGATCGACATCGTCGAATTCTGGTGACGCAGACATGTACACGGAGGAAGAACGCGGGGCTTCGACGCCAAGATCCACGAAGAAACGTAGAAGGGCACAGTCTAGTTCACCCCCTCCACAGATTTCTAAAACCCCTTCCAATCGCACATTACAACCCGTTACCCTTACACAAATCGAGTTCACCGGTCTTTTGGCCACCCTCCTTCGATCACCTTCCGCCCCACTCCTACACCCCGAACACGACTACCTCCCTAGCGCTACCTTGAACGGATTGCAAGAGTTCCTGGTTCGTTATCCGGCAGATACCTCCCTCCACCAAGATTATCTGGTCGCACTCTCCGCGACGCTTTCTCACCTCGAACTCAATTGTCGGGAACTTGTGAGCAAATTTGCTTGGAAGTCCTGGGATAACCTCGTAGGCATATGGGCCACGAAGAATCGGGGTATGAAAGAGATCCTGGTTGCGATCCTGAAGACGCTCTTTCCTCACGTGTCAACCGGCAAGTTTGGGTCCGAGTCAGACGAACCCAAGCTCATCGTAGGCGGTGGCTATGGGGATGGTCTTGGGAGACTCTGGCATACACTCGACGCTGAGGCTGAGAGTAGGTGGGGTGTCGAGTTGCTATCCCAGGACTCCTTGCGCCTGCAAATCCAATATCCAGGCGATCTTCCACCAGATTCGAGCAATAGCGCATTTACCGCAAGGACATTCAGGACATCTTGGCATTTCGATTCAGGTCAAGCGTTGGCTTGGGCCATGTTGGAGTTGCAAGCGGATTGTGCTGAGAAGGTCAAATTTATCACTTCCTGTTCATTTCCCTCTCGTCTGAACGGACTTTTACAGTTGTATATCCTGTCGGAGTCGACGCACTCGGGCCAACCGAGCGGTGGCGTCAAGGGCGGGGGCAAACGTGTTCGCAGGGACAATCCCATCGCATCCTTGTTGATCGATATCCAAACCCATGCCAACCCGAATGTTCGCGTGTTCCGGTTGCAAACTCTTCTCTTCTTCATCGATCGTCATTGGTCTGTCCTTCACGATGGGCTTAAACAAGACGTTCTCTCCAGTCTTGCCCAACTGGTCTCACATGATGATGTCGCCCTCCAATCTTGGGCTTTCATGTGTTTAGCAGCCATCGCTCATGATAGTGCCACGTCTTCCCCATTTACCTCCTTGCAATCCCAAACTCATTCGACCCAAAACTCCACATTTTCTTTGTCGGCCTCCCGAACAGACAACGTTTGGGACCAGATATGGACACAAGCCATACGCCGGACATCCGTTTCCACAGTTTGTCGGACAGCCTCACATTTGGCCCACGTTCTGCTCACCCATGCATCTTCCTTCCTCCCGTCCCACCGAGCTCTCGCTGAGATCGAAGCCTTCGCCAAAGACCTCGATGTTCAAGGACCCACTTTCCCCTACGATTCTGTTTGCATGTTCCTCACGCTTTGCCTCAAGGTTGCTAATCAAGATGTTCGACTATATCGAATGCAGTTGGAGGATAAGGTCATCACCTGGTTAACCGAGAGTTGGAGAGTTGCTGAGGAGGCCTCGAATACTAGGGGTCAACATGGCAGGACCAACTCGCGGATGCCAAACCATACCGTCAGTGATGTGTTGCTGGTTTTGGAGAGCATTTGCGGTCTGGCGAAGCGAAGCAACGTCATATGTCGGCGTGTCCTTCCAGAAAGTGCAGTCGCTGATGTCATCATCGAACACTCCCGGACCGCTGTCATTCGGGATTACCTCCTCTACGCTCGCCTACCCCAGTTCCATCCGCAGGAACGAACGTCTGTCGCACCTGATTGGATTGCGCTAGGGACGGATGGTGACCTTACTCAGTCTACCGGTCGTGAACGCAGGATATCATCCTACTTGTTGAAATCCCTCGACGCTCTCGCGGACGAATTGGAGAATAGTGAAAATGGAGGACAAATCACAGCTGAACGTGCCAGGAAGGGTCTCGACTTTGCAGTGCTTGCGCTGTACTTCGAATCTGTTCTTCAACTAAACGGGACGCGTTCAAATCGGCGGACGATCCAGGCGGCTTGCCGGCTTATTGGCGTTCTCACTCCGCTTTTAAGTGAGAAGACGTGGACATCCGAGGAGCGGCGTTTGCTGCTCCTAGGGTTGGAAACCTTGATCGCCGTCGACGAGGACGCACCGTCAGAAGATTGGGAGGAGGCTATCGTAGCACCGACAGACTACACCGGTATCAGACGTCAAGTTCTCGGCTCGTTGAAGTCAGGCAAAACGACAATACGCGACACAATCGAGGCGGAGAGGAGAGCTGTCCAGAAAGTCATCTTTCAGAGTTCTGATGTGAGTCTTTCCGCTGATCTACGCTACAGTCTGTTTGACGGTTGTTCTCAAGGTTCAAGACACTTTCGATCATCTTTGCGGCGTATTCCGAGACATTCTTAGGGTTTCAGCCGGTTTACCGACGTCGAAGCAAAACAACGCCATGGAAGTTGACGAGGCTGATGGATTTGGTCCGATCCGAACTTCACAAACGGCTCAGACGGAGAAGAAACTTGAAGTTAACACAACCCTTCGACACATCGCAAGAATCTGCATCGGTTTCCTCTCCCTCATCCCTATCCTCCAGTCAGCGAATGGTGAAACGACTCGAGACAAGGAGTTATTAGAGATCGTCTTAGATGCCGAAGGGGATACCTTCCTTTCCATGATCCCTTCATATTCCGATAACATTCGCCGTGGAAGGTTTAACCTGGGGGTCAACGCCACGGACTCCTTGCTTCTCAGGTTCTCCGAGCACATGGGCGATCCATCATTCGCGAAACGGGAGCAGACGCACCTCGAAGTGATCCGATTTTTGGACTCGACTATTGGAGTGTGGTTACAACCCTCAGCTGCGGATGTCTTGAACAAGGTCCAGTTCCTTTTCAAGTTCTACTCTGATATGATCGTCCGGAAGAAAGTCAGGTCGTGGAGGATCCGATACGCCTTCTCTTGCTTCATGAGCAACTATCTCAACAAGGACCCCTGGCAGAAGGCTTGGAATACTGCGGAAGTGAACTGTTCTCTGCCTTCGGAATTACTCCCCCAGTTGGGTGCAGATGAGGATATTCGCGTCAGGTTCAAACTCGCCATTCTCAGCGCCAAACTTCTTTCGCCCAGCAATTTGGCGGATAAAGATGCTTCCACAGTTTACCTCGAGTTGAAGGCAGGACTCTCGACGGATCTCAGCCAGTTCGTACCCATTCGGTTTAGGCTATGTCCAGATTCTGACAGAACGACAGATATGAACAGATCCTCACTCGACTGTTGTACATGGGCAATGTGATGGTCGTCGGTTCGTCCGTTAGGCGTGGCGCATACTTCCACATCCTTGAGGTCCAGATGAATTCCCCAGCGTTTACTCATCACATCGAGTGCGTCCTCAAGGCAGTTGCTGCGCGTATGGGCTTCAAGAAGTTCTCCACGTTGTTCGAATGTTACTCGAGCCAGATCGCCTATTCCGTCTACAATGGAGGTTTCGACCCCTACCGATTTCCCCCTCACCTCCTCGGGTACGACAATCTGAAAGAGTACGCAGAAGCCGCATTCCTCCCTTTCTCCCTGGTGTATCTCTTCGCGGATGGGAAATCCTCTGGTGCAAGGAAATCGGCCTCTGGCGCTGGCCTCGGAGAAAGCCGCGCAATCTTCGCTACCCACTGCAAAGTGACCCAGAAAACTCCTGCACAGGGCCTCGCCCATTGCTTCCCTCAGATTGTTGCGTACCAGATCAACGTTTCGATGGACTCGAATAACCAGGATGGATTGGAGGAAGAACTCCGGGCGAGGCTTAAGGATTTGAAGGGGAACTTGGACCAGCTGCTAGAAACCCACGTCGATGGCATAGTGGTCGAGATTCTACGCGGTCTGGGAGACCAGGATTTCAACCCCGATGGAGAAATTTCCCGGAGCCTGCAGATGCTGAAGGAGTCGGATCGCGCAGTCTCGTATTTCCGTTCCATCTCCCGATACAGGTCTCCCGACGATTTCCAGTTCCACGAACCCAACCTCCCGGCGTTTAGTACGGCGACTATCCTTCGTTCTCTAGCCTGGATTTCCCGCAAAGTTCCCGCCGTGGAGAGCCCGTCGACTACCTTCCACGTCCTGCATAGGATGTTCGCAGAGATCCAAAATTGCCCATTGGTCAATGAACAACTGCGCTTGTTAAACGGGATCTCGGTTTGGATCGCTTCTTACCCTATCCACTTCACCGACAATACCATTCTCCGCACCCTCGTTCAGTGGTGCACCACTTGTATGAGTCAATTCGATCTCGTCCGCGCTGCACAATCGATGATCGAGTGGGCCTTGGGAATCTACGCGAAGACCGGTTATGCAGAAACTCGGTTACCTGATGCCTTGATCACCATCAGCTGCGCTGCACACAATTACGCGACGGGTGGAAGTGAGGATATCATCACCATGTTGGGGGTGGATCTTGCGAGGTGGATCGAGGACCAAGCGTTGGAGCTTTGCAAGCGATCCGGCTTGAAGGAACTGGTGCTCAGGGCCCTCCCTGCTTGGCCTTGTGATCCAATCCCGGAGCTTGCCGCTCTCCTCGACAACATATCCTGTAGCAAGCTATCCAAGATCTTGGGGGACACTCGTATCTCTTCGAAGTTCCGCGTTGTGCGTCGTCTCCACGACTTCGCATCTCGCGACGAGCTCTCCACAGAGCTGTTCGCGCAATCAGATTTTTGGAGGCTCAAGAACTCTATCCCTCCGCTCTCCCAGCTTCAAGACGAAGATGTCGAGGCTTTCTCCTCACTGCTTGTTTGCCAGCGAGGGCAGATAAACAGTTTCGATGTTGGTCAAGCGGGGCGGCCGACAATCTGTGACTGGCACCGACGACTCAACAGGAAGAAACCGGATGATCCACGCCTTCAGATCCAAGGGCCATTCATTCTCAGTCTCCATGACATCCTACAGCTACACGACCCCTCTCAAGTCCACATCGCGTACAAGACCTTGCGCTATATCGCGTCGGTGAAGATGCCGGAATTTCCGCCCTCTTGGATCCCAGAAGGATCCCGGGAACTCGAGTACCTTCGACGTTACCACTTCACCCCACGCATCGGAGCGGCCCGGGAACTCGCAGATCTCCAACAACCCTTCCACATTGAACTCTGCACGGACTTCCCCGGGTGGATCACGACGCTGTGTACCTTGCTGAGCGACATTTCATCATCCCGAGACCCGTTCTATGCCCAACTCGTCACCATCCTCGAATCAGACGTCACTTTCGCTGAACAATCACTCCCAGTCCTCGTTCACAGCATCCTACAGAACGAGTCCAAAGGAAAGGCATCATCTCAGATTCTTTCTCAATACTTCACCTCCGTCCTTGGACATGATTCCGCTTCTCTGAGGTGCCTTAAGTGCATCGTGGATGTTGTATTGCATTTACGGCACTTCCGACCTGCGACCTCGAAGGATGCTCTGGCAAATGACAAGTGGCTTAACATCAGTTTCCGGTTGCTTGCTAGCACTGCGATCACGTGTGGCGCCTATACCACCGCCCTTCTATTCCTCGAGCTTGCTGCGGAACATGATATTCTCGCACCCTCCGATGACCCGCATGGGGAAGCCATTCTGTTCGACATCTACAGCCACATAGACGAACCGGACGGATTCTACGGGATCAAAACCCAGGATCTTCGTCACTTCCTCGTGAAGCGGTTTCATCACGAGAAACAATGGGATAAGGCATTTCGTTTCCATGGAGCAGCTGTGGAGGCAGGGAGCAACGTCCCGTCCGAGGTCGAAGGTGTTCTCCAATCTCTGCACGCATTTGGATTCCACAATCTGGCTATCAACGCTCTTCAGAATGCGCCATCCGCAACTCAGGCGACATTTCACTCGTCAGAAATGGCCTATCACCTTGGGTGGCGAACAGAGACATGGGACTTACCAAGCAACGCTGGAGATCGTAACTCTGGGGCGCCGTTGTACCATGCACTTCGGGCTATATATCGGGAACGCGACAGCCAATCCATCGACAACGCAGTACGACAGTGTTCATTCGGTCAAATGGAACAGCTTCGGGCTCTTGGAGACGAAAATCTATTCGAGATCCGCCAGATCACCCAAAATCTGATGTGCCTGAATCAAGTTAGGCAGTGGAGGACGAAGAAGAACCAGCAAGATCTGGCCATCAAGCAAGTAACGTTCGGGAGTTGGGCTCGTGCCGGGACAGAATCAAGTGATTTTGAGTAAGGGTTGTCGCTCTTTTGTAGTCTTCTGCTCTGACGAATCACAGTTTCACAGTCATCGAGGCGATACTCGCGACCAGAATTTCGTTGATCCGATCAGTGAGAGAGAAAGAGGAAAGAGACCAGATTGGAAATTTGGTGACCCCGTTTGTCAAGGCATTGATTGATGTCGAGAAATCGTGCCTCCTTTCCATGTCCAAGGCTGCGAGAGAATCCCTTAATCTTCAGGTGGCTCTTAACTCCGTCGTCCGTGCACAAGCCCTGGAACAACAGCCGAGCTCTCTAGTTTCCCAAGAGTACGCAAACGTTCTCTGGCTTCACAACGAACGGAAGCTCGCTGTCCAGTTTTTGAAGGATATGGTCGTCTTGAAACCAAAGGAGATCCAAAAGCTCAGTGTGGAGTCTAAACTGAAGAACGCCGTGCTTCTTGCTCGCTTGGTAATTGGTATTTTCACTCAGGCGACCGCGACACTCACGTATCGGGTAGGGCGAATGGGTTTCCGAAGCATGTTTGGAGAAGCCCACTGACATTTTGTCGAACTTCTTCGAGCCCGCGGTTGCTTCCCTGGGCACAGTGGACCCTTCTGCCCTCGGTCCTGGACATGCCACCATCTATAACCAGTGTGCCAGGTTTGCGGAGCAACAGTACCACGCCATCTCCAAATCCCCGGACTCACTCAGATGGAAGCTCTACGTGGATAGGAAGGCCCAACAAATCGACAACCTGAAGTCCCAGATCACAAAGACACAATACGGGTCGAAGGAATATGCTATACTAACCCAGGACCAAAAAACCGCGGAGAAACTCCTCAAGCAAGATACCGAGCTCGTCGACCAGCACAACCGGGCGATTAACGCTTTTTTGGACCAGGCGGTTGATATGTACTCCAGGTGTCTAGAGGCTACCGACGACTTTGACGAGGATGGTGCGATCCGACTGTGTTCCCTCTGGTTTGCCAATTTTGAGAACCCCACGATCCAACAAAAGATCGGTGTCGCCCTCAATCGAACCCCCTCCCGGAAATTCGTGTTCCTCGCCCACCAGCTTTCCGCGCGCATGACGAAGTCCTCGGAGACTGTCGTCCCGGAGCACCAGGTTAACCTGCAATCTCTTATCGTGCGCATGTGTAAAGAGCATCCGTTCCACAGTCTCTACCAAGTATATTGCCTCAAGGCGGATCACGCTAGTGTCCAGACCAATCGCCGGCGATCCACTAGGCATGAATCGTCTCCGAGAGACCGGGCAGCCGCCGCGATCAGCATATTCGATCAACTTCGTGGTGATCCCGCAGTCAGTCGGATCGTCTGTGATGTGGAACGTGTCAGCGATGCCTGTCTCGAATGGGCGAAACACCCGATCAAACATATTTACGGAAACCGCACCCAAAAACTCAAGCCACCCTTTCCTATCCCCGAAACCATGGCTATCAGAAATCTCAAATCGATGAAGGTCCCAGTGATTACTGCTGACACCCCACTCGACCCGACCCTTAAGTACGCCGACTGTGTGTGGATAATGCGCTTCGAACCCAGTTTCGCGACAGCGGGGGGTGTCAATCTACCCAAGATCACTGTGTGCGTTGGAAATGACGGAATAAAGTACAAGCAATTGGTAGGTGGTCTTGGTGGCCTGTGAAGGAGCGAAGCAAGCTCACTTCAACTATTTCAGTTCAAAGGAGAGGGAGCCGACGACCTACGCCAGGACGCCGTCATGGAGCAAGTATTCCAGCTGGTCAACGTTATTCTTGATAAGGACAGAGAGACGAAAAGACGAAGTCTCTGCGTCAGAAGCTACAAGGTCATTCCACTCGCTTCCCAAGCTGGTGTCCTGGAGTTCGTCCAGAACACGACCCCTTTACAGGCCTGGTTATCAATGGCACATCTGCGGTAAACTCCTCTGCTTCTGTTAACAGAACAATCTCATTGTCTCCCCAATAGGTACCGGCCTCAAGACATGAAACCCACCGAAGCCTCGACTCTCCTCTCGAACGCGCGGAAAGAGGGTGGCAATCAAACGCCGTCCCTCTTGAAAGCATTTGCCGACATCCGGAAACGATTCAGACCGGTAATGAGGCACTACTTCACGGAACTGCACAAAGCCCCGACTGCTTGGTTCGCGATAAGATTGAATTACACCCGGAGTGTCGCCACAACTTCGATCGTTGGACACGTTTTGGGGCTGGGGGATCGGCACACCTCAAATATCCTCATGGATAATGGTTCTGGTGAAGTTGTACATATTGACCTGGGGATTGCATTCGATCAGGTACGCTGTTCGCCCCCCTGGGTGGTTCTATTATGCTAATCACTACATAGGGTAAACTTCTGCCCATCCCTGAACGGGTCCCGTTCAGATTGACAGCGGACATGGCGGACGGGCTAGGGATTTCTGGCGTTCAAGGGGTGTTCCAACGTTGTGCTGAGGAGACGTTACGGGTCCTGAGGGCTGGCTCCGACGTCATTATGACCGTACTAGAGGTGTTCAAACACGACCCTCTTCACTCCTGGTAATCGCACCCCTGCGTTTTCTACGCCTCCACCACGCTAACTCTGATTGGACAGGACGGCGAGCGATATCAAGATCAAGAATGCCCAACACAATGTCCAAACGGCGGTCCTTGACCCACTCCGACTCGGTATTGGGATTGATATGGAGAGCAATACCGCGGATGAGGCTGCAGACCGTGCTCTCAGTTCTGTAAGCCGGAAACTCGACAAGTCGCTCAGTGTGGAGTACACTGTTAACCAGCTTGTTGCTGATGCTATGGATTCTGTAAACCTATCACACATGTACTCCGGTAAGGCTACCTCAAATTTCACGAGGAATAGGAAACTTACAACAACTACAGGATGGGGCCCCCATTTCTAGTTCCGAGGTTTTTTGATCCAGCCGTGCTGGACTTGGCAGACAGTTCCGTGTAGCACGAGTTCCGGGGTCAAAGTGTCCGATTATCATAAAGAAAAGGAGGCTCGAACTTCAGAGGGCTCGGTTCCCCAACACACCTCCCTCGGGCGAATAACTGTTCTTTCCGCAAATTCCCGACCCTCTGCCGTAATTTATGGTTACTGGAATACTCACCATCAGGGGCTTTTATTCGCTCCAGCCATGCAGGGCAAGGGTTGTTGTGGCTGTGTATGGTGGTTTTGAGGGAGTCGGCTGTCATTACGGAATTTCGTCCTTGGTATGCTGTGGGCGACGGTGGCAGAGAAAATAAATAAAAATGAGGCTATCGAGCCCGACGTTTGGACGTGGCCAGTGAACGCTGACTCGGAACCTTCCAACTGGAGGTATGGGCGACGAATGATCCCTGTCTTGTCCAGAGCAGACTCCGGAGTCTTCGCGCCTCCCTAGCGCCCTTCTGCCATGCTTCTGCTACTCTCTGCTTCCGCAGCCTCCCGCATCGCCTCCTCCCTCCCTTAGGGCCGCAATCCACCCATATCGTTTTATGTACGCTTAACGAGACTCTATTGATTCCGTTCCCTTGGGCTCACCGGTGGCCGCGACCCTGATCTACTTCCGTCTCGATGACGTCTGACTCTTGCACTGCTTCTGTCAGTTCTGCGGATCACGAGAACACAAAAAGGTTGCCGTGAGGGGAAAAGCTTGGGAAAGCGTAAGCCTAACTTCACACGCTGCGGTGAACATGTCGAGTGGCCGTCAACGAGTCAAATGCACGGCAATTTTCCCTAAGTGGCTGTGCGAGCCAGGATCTGCGAGAGGCATTTCGGAAAAACGGGTTTGGGAAGCAGGTGACATATAGATACATAAAACTCGCTGCTTTTTTCAATGCCAGCCGCCCCCCTTCCCCCGAAGTGCTTCCACATCCATGATTAATGGTCGCCCCCCTCGTGATAATCCTTCCCCCACAGGATTCCAAAATGTCGCTAGGGGCGATACTACACATGGTGTAAATTTCACTGGGTGGGATGTGAATGCCGTGGGTATGGATTTCCCTCGGGAAAGACACTACCAATTGCCTTCACCGTCCTTCCGAGGATACCCTCCCACGAACACGAGCGGGCCGGGTCCAAACTTCTCGGAAATGGAATCGGCTGTTGATATAGTACGACAATCTGTGAGTCAATGACCCGCTTCCCAGTCACTGTAGATCATGACACGATGATCCGTAGGGACCTGCATTCCACGAACCATCCCGTCTATTTTACGATCAGCGTGTATTGCTGAATCCTCAGGGTTGGTCCGAAGCTCTGGAAAGACCCACGTACCCCTCCATCGTTCAACCGCCGAGGGCTCACCTCACAGCGCCCCCTGATGTGTACGACTCAGATAACCTGGTGAGACGTGACGATATGTTTCTACGTTACGCACAGCTGACTTTTGCAGGGCGTATCCAATCTCCTGGGGGATCCGTCAGGAGCTGCACAGCCGCACTTGGACAACCACGCTCCGTTCCCCTCACCTCAGGGTGGTGGACTCGCCCGTGCCACCGTGAGTCAGCCCACTGCCCTTCCATAGGAGTTATACACCCATCTCGTATATATAGGCGCTGGTTGTACAGCCACCTTCTCCTTCCTTTGACGGTAACCACGTATCCCTGACAAGCATATACTATGGCGGCATGGGGGTCGGCCATCGAGGTCATGAACCTCCTGCTTCGTTCACCCCGGCGCCTAGTCCTACTGATTTGTACGGCTTGGGTGAAGAGCCGAACGTAGAATTTGTTTCCTCACACGTCCCTCCTCGCCGGGGCGAATTTCTCCTCACGAGAGATTACTATTTCGGGCCAGAGGGACCGCTCTCTGGGGTGCAAAACGGAGACCTTCCTGGGCTCGCTCCTCCACCACCTCCGTTCGAAAGGGGACGCAGCCGGCCCATAACGGCCGGACCTTTACCTCCAATCCCATTGCTGACTTCTCCCCCCGTAGAATCTGGTTTTCGTGGTGGAAAACACAAGTTGTCAGACACCCCACTAGCATCCAGGGCCGCAGCCCAAAAGAGAACCGCGCCCATGGGATCCAGGCCTATAGCTTTGGTAAGCTCGTGTGTGATGCAGGTAGGGTATGTTGGGACTGATATATGCCACTTTTATTTGTAGGATGGCCTTCCCGAAAGTGTGCAGCGCCGGGGGAAGGGGAAGGGGAAAAGGAAGAGATCTTCAGACGAACCTGACAGTGGCACGACCAGGGGCCTTCCGCGCCCTAGGAGAAACGTAACTTTGGAGGGCTCCACACGAAATCACGTATGTTCGTAGTGAGCCAGTTCGGGTGCTGAGTGCTCAATCCTCCCTAGCCGATACCATACCCCACAACCCCTCATCGGATCAAAATCGAACAACCGTCTTATGTGTGCGGGAATCCCCAACACAACTGGGTACAGCAAAATCCTATTGAGTTTACTGTGAATGGACAGCATGGGATCAGGTTGACGGATGCCCTTGATCGTCACTTCTCTGGTCCAGATGGGCGAGACGACCAGATGTTCCAATACAATGGCGTCGGGAGCTCAATCTCGTGCAGGCTAAGTGTATGAAAATCCCACCGAAGCTTCTGGCTCAGTTCGCTTAACACCTCGAATGTCCAGTTCCCGGGATATCCATCTCGATCGTCTCAGGTCGGAGGACAGTTTGTACCTTTATTCAGGGAACTGACAGGCATTATCAAAGATCACGACAGCAGACCACAAGAAGTCCCACAACCCGAGAACTAGGAAAAAGTTGGCGTTCGAAGTGGCGAAACGCATCAAGCGCTACGTCAAAGAGTTGAAGGTACGCCGGAGAGCGGCGCCCTCTGGAGACTTCCCCAACTGATATCCCGTGACAGGTTGATATCCGCTATGAAGATATGGTATTGATGAAACTCGTTCATGTCTCAAAGGCTTCCTGGCAACCAGAGATTTGGTATGAACAGGAGGCTGCCGATAATTTCTAGGGATGAAGTACGTTATCGACGCCCGGCACTATACGCTTTGTGTGTACACATTTTAAGCTAAAGTGAGAACGGGATCTGTTGATTCGGCTTATGTAATTCGTTTGGGGCAGAAGTTTGATGTTTGCGGTTGTTTGCGGGAAGTTGATGCCCACCTCCCGAACTGATAACGGACACCGCGCACTTGATTCTTGAAGTCTCTCAAATGTATAGGAACATACCAACAGAACGCGTCGCCGCGCGTGTCGCCACCCTTGCAGCATCAATCACAGGACCTTCGTTAGGTCTGGATGCACCCTTGTTGACGTGTCGGGGAAATGAGTGTTTCGCATCCAGGGACATGATACGCGTTCAAGCATCCAGGGTTCATTGACATCGATTCTTCCCTAGGTTCGTTTCTGATTCAATCGAGTAGGGGCCAAGCACAGAGTGTCCTTTGCATTGACTTACCGTGCCTCATCGTGGCTGCCCCCGTTTGATCGTGGCGACTACCTTGTTACGAACTTTCCTCACACCATTGTGTTGTTTGGCGTCGCTCGTTGCTGCCTACATTCCTGAGGTACCCTATGGACACCGTACGCAGGTATTCCTCAAGCGCGTCATCGCTTAGCCGTTGGCTTTGGGATTGCACTGTGTATTGATCCCAAATGGCAACCACCCCCTGTCCCAGACTTGATTGTGTCAGGGCACCTCCTCTGAAACGCTCCCTATGGCCCCTTCTGCTACCACCACACACTCCAGGGTCCTCTGCTCGCAGTGCGCCCTATCCTATGTCAGCCATTCTCGCGATCTTGAAGTCGGTTAATTGGCCGATGGCACTAAAGCTGCGGCGGTCGTTTTTTGAATGGATAATTTTCATGCGGGGGAGACCATCAAATCACGCTCGTTTGTCCCTTTCAAATCTACAGAGCGCTTTGCGGAAGATCCATTCGGTCGCACCTCCGCCCCGTCTTTATACCCGAGGGATACTTTGTGTCATCTCCCCCCTCGCTCGCTCACTTCCCCCCCCCCTCCCAACCGTACCGACTGTTTATGTGGGTGGAGAAATTGACCACCGCAGCAACCTCGGCATCGGCCGGCGTCTAGCGATCATGCCAGCTTAATGGGCGTATCTCAAGTGCTCCCTTTCCGGAATACCGCTTTCTCGGACTTCTTATCGGCTCCCTCCTCCTTATTACGTCGGGCTCGTGGCTACATCTACCAATGGAAGATCGCAACGGATCCTGGGCTGTCCCGAGGGGAGACGTGTGCGTTTTCTTTTCTTGCCACGAGTCACCGGGCTTCCAGTTATCCATTTCCATTCTGGGATCCGTCTGATCCATACTCATCTTAGTTCCACAGCAAAAAGCTCTCCGACTAACCCAACCATTTGCTGGCGCCTGAGTGAACGAAATCCTCTGCAAGTCCCCCGGCTGTGCGCTGCTTTCTTATGTCAAAGAACAAGGACGTTGTGGGCTGTGGGCAACACGAACTGTACATAAAAGGACACCCCGTCCTCTACAATCTCTCCCATTCACCTCCCTTCGTCTGGATACCTGCGGCTCGAGTGTGATGGGGCACGGTCAACCTTCCCAGCGCAATTCCCATGTCACGGACAACCGAAGAGTTACGGAAGGCGGTGTGGTCATCCTTGGCCATACTGGATACCCCTCGCCTGGAATCGTGGGCGGACGCGACCCTCAACAACGAGCCCCTCATCGGCCCTCAACGAGTTCCATGTCAGGACCCTCCTCCTTCTGGCCTCCCGGTAACTCCTCCATCTACTCCCCCATAACGGAGAAGGGAGAAACGGCTCGTAATATGGTGAGTTATTCCGCTCCATGGTCACCGGCGGTCACTGACCCGTCGTTTTCCAGGGATCCATACCACTTTATCCCCCTCTACCGGCGACTCCACTATATTCGTATCGTTCCGCATTCAAGACTCGCGACCTGGGGATCGCGTCGGACAGCCGGCGAGAACCTCATGACGGCGCCGCCCAAACATCTCGCAGCGCAGCTGATCTGAATGAAGGAGCGCCTTCCCTTGTGATACCCTTCCAGAGAGCAGACAGATATCCCGTGAGAAATCTGACTATTTTCCTTCATTCCTCGTCGACTCACACCTCCCCAGTACGATCACACGCCCGGGCGGAGTCCCCGCAACCCCTATGAACAACAAGCTTTTGAGAACCTGGAGTCCGGCTACATATCGCACAGCAATTTGGATGAATCCGCGGATGTACGCCACCTTTTCAATTAACTCCAAACAGAGACTCGAGCAGTCTGCAGCAGCACAGCATACCACTTCGTTTCAACGACCAAAGCACAACCCCCGGTCGTAGAGGGTATGAGGACCAACTCCTAGTGACGGAAGAACGTTCTACTCCAGTTCCACACCATAACGGCCTTGGAATGGTAAGTGGGGACGTTTCGGCCAGAGTGATCTTGTCTGATACAATGATAGGATTCGTATGTCACGACGGGCAACGCTGCGCTCGTACCCGGAGGACCTCCTTTGGCGGCGCGGATAGGCCACTACAATCCCCACTTTCTGGCCATATCATATCATAGCCATCCGCAGTCAGACAGGATTCCAACTTCATCCGGACCGGGGGGTGGGAGAACTGTTGAGCTCGAGTGTACCAGGCCTTCTGACCCTCATCGCCTCGGTAACGGTGGAATGGGAGACGTGGAAAACCTTGTGGCGGTACCACCAAACCCTCGTTCTGATGGGTCCAGTCAACCCCTTAGAGTTCAAGGTTCTGGAAAGGGCAGGAAGGCGAAACTGACCACGGGGCAAGACGAAGCTGTGCCCACCCAAAAGTTCGCACTTTGGAAGGAACCTGGTCAATTCCGGGCTCCCATAGTACAGGTGTGTTCCCCGCCCGAGATCTGGGATGCGAATTTGATTGCAAATCGCCACAGCTTTCCACAGCTTCCGCCGCCACCCCCGACCATACCTACTTCATCATGGTTCCGCAATCGTGGTACAAATGCACTACGAAGCAAAGTAGCTGGGTGAAAGCGGCGTCTATCGAGTTTGGGGGTATCAAGTTAACGGATGCTGCAAACAAGTCCTACCGTGGCCTCCATGGTTGTGATGACGGGGTACTCAAGTACGACGGCGTCGGAAGCTCGATTCAATGCAGGTTAAACGTGCGTTGGACTCTCTAACCGTCCTAGATGTGTCGCCTCACGTTATTTCCCCAGTTTTCGGGGAAAGAGATTGGGAGATTGAAGGTATGTCCGACGGACCGTTCACCCTTGGAAGGCTTAACAAGTGTGATTGCCAGATCTTGACAACGAACAGTAAGAGCGTTCGCGAACCCACTACAAAGAAGAAGCTAGCGTTCGAAGTCGCCAAACTTGTGAGGCGCGAGGTTGAGGCCATCAGGGTGAGTGAAACCTTTGCCATCCTTAATCGATCTCTGACGTCTACTCGGGTAGGCCGAACCAGACTGTAACAACATTACTTTCGAGAACCTGGTATTGGTGAGACTGGTTCACGTCTCGAAGTCATCTTGGCAACCCACCCTTTGGTATGAGGTTGCTGGTCCTTATCTCGGTCCTCCGTAGCGTTCCGATTGTGCTGTGTTGCGTGTTTGCCCTCTCATGATACCCCCCGCGCCATCTTGTACTATATCACCCCGAATAAACCGTCCGCCATTACAATGCGTATCAGAGTGAATGCATACACTGCTTTCCGAGTCACACCTATGCTTCTTATCTCTTTATTCCTTGTCCATTGTACCGGCACAGATCTACCCAAAAAGTTGACTCCCCTTTGAGGAAGCTTCTAGTGTCTCCTGCGTGTCATGTGGTCGCGTGCCCGTCATATCTAGAAGCCAACTACCGCATTACCTAAACAAAAAGCGATAGCGAAGAGTGAATAGAATACAACACCGATTGCGGCGTGGCGGTATAAGTCTACAATACTACCGACACCTCCAGAGGCATGGAACCGAGCTAGTGTTCGAACCGCGGGGAGCCAGTAGAAGGGGAAACTCGGTATCAGATTTCCGGCCGCCAGGGTGCTCGCGGGAGATTGTGGAGCGTTACGAGAACCATGTCCTCGAAACGGTTAGGGAAGGGGGTATTCCACCCCGAATACCGGATAAGTCGAAGGGGGTGTTGTAATCTTCTTGTCCACCTACTAGCCTCGGGATGGACTTTGATGGACTTGGCAACGTCGTACACTAATTTCTGCTTCGTATTTGGGCCACGCGACTTGAAAAATTCCTTGTTGCGATCTGTTTACGGTGTTCACTTCATGGGCGGAACGCAGAGGGAACTATTAGACGTACCGGTCTTGACTTAACTTCGCGCGCGCCGTGCCCCATGAACTAATCAAATGATGGAATTAAGTAATAGTGGAGATCGATCTGGTAGCGTCGACGCACCTCCATTCTACACAAGACAGAGCTCCCGGTATTCTTGTCCTTGCCCATGAGGCCGTCGCGGTCACTGAAGAATAGGTTCATCGCGTCGGTCGATCATATCCCTTCCCTACCCAGGACGGTGAAGTCAATTGAGCACAGGGGTTTCCAGCCTCTCCGGCGGTGTTGCATTCGTACTCGATCTGCTCCACTAAAACCAACCCAATCACGATTCGTTCATGGGACTGATTCTAACGATACTCACGTGGACCCATTCTCGTGCATTCAGGTGTTGTGTTTTCTTGCGCCGGGCGCGCTTCCTTCGTAGCTCCCACCTGATATCGGGGCCCACTTCCTTGTAGTTGGTTGTTTGATTCCGACGCCGTTGGTCCGCGGTGGCGGTGATTCCGTGAGCACTTGTACTGTTTCTTTGCTCCATACTATGCCAACTGGACAGGAGAACAAAAGGGTCATCGCACCCCAATATACCGGCTGCATTGGTGACCGTCGGAGTTGTCTGAGTATGGCTGGAGTGGGGAGAATCCATAATCGTTCAGTGGGGTCGGAGCATTTTCCGGGGGATCCGAAAACCTGGAAGTCCCCGTGTTGTAAAGACCGTGGTTACGGTTCGGCTCTGTGCTTGAGTGCCGGTCGCCAAGGTGGGAGATGCGGGGTTGTCTCACGCCGGAGAAATGTGTCTAGAAATCTCGCCCCCAAATACCCAAACACGACAATTTCGTTGCGTGACGTGAGCAAAGCTAACGCAGTGTGCTGGTTGCCGAGACAACCGACTCCCGCCCTGTCGCAATCGGCATTACGTCCGGAACGCCGTCGAGAAGTTATAGTGGACCACCCAACGCCTGCCATGAATTAGCCACGTTGAAGGGGGGCGCAGACATGGACGCACGTGTAGAGGTGGGAACGAGTGCAGTGAATAACCAGTGGCGCCGTCCAGAACCGGTGCCCTTGCCTCACTCTTGTGGGTGTTTTGACACCCATCTAGCGTGTGGAAAAAGGGATCAAAAGGGAGTGTAGCTGGGCGGTAGGTCTTGTTCGCTTGCCTCTCTGATGTAATAGATACATCATCCGCATCGGCGAGGTGTTGAGGACGCGAGGGCGGCTGTAGGGATCTGGTCGGCGTGTCATTGGCGTACCACGAATGAGGGAAAAGTGCACTTGCGATTTGGTACCAGTGTTCCACCAGCTCCATAGGGTAGATATTGTCATTACTCCCGAGGGTAGGGGGTGAAGCTTCACATCGCAAGCTCGTCCGAAGCCTCCCGATCAGCGGGTCCACTCATCACGCTGGCAGAAAGTCAAACTTTGGCACTGTTCACAGGGTTAATTCGAACAAACCTTTTGCTTGCACTAGGGGGTAAGTGGCGGGGTTTGGCATGACCGAGTGGGAGGTTTTACGGAGTAAGTATGCCGACAGGGGCCTTCACGAAAAGCAGTAATCGGCCCGCCATCCACTAATCGCTGTGTGATTACCAAGAATCAGAGACACAGCCAAAAGACACTCAAGAAGGACGCAGTCCGGGCAACCGACCATAAGTGGGTTCAGCTTAAATACGTGAACAAAGGCCACCCATGACTAGCTTGGTATAAAAATCTACGTAAAGAGGTGTCAGCGAGCTACATCACGAGCGTTTCGAAGAAGGTACCGAAGAGCCACAAAACGGGGCCGGCTGCAGCGTAGGCGGCAGGTTTTGGACTGAAGCAGGCGTCCCCGAACGAGAGGGTGGTCTACCAAAACCCCAAAAATGTAAGTTCCATTTTTAGGAAGGTGTGGCTATAGGGCAACATCGAAATTCCCGCAAATATGCAGGCTCCGCCTGCGTTGGAGGGACGTCGTGGAAAGAAGGTCTGCGGCGCTATGCCCATCGCAGGGAGGAGGGGGGAAGGAGAAAATGGACTATCCAACAGAATGAAAGATGAGTGAAAAGGAGTCGAATGACGGCCCGGGTATCGGAGTGATCACCGTGACACCTGGGCGTTCTGTGGATCAATTGATGTTTTGTACGTAAACCCGGATAGTGCCGTCCGCGCCACACTCCGATATCGCTTCTGTGGCGTCGACTTGCTTTTTGCCTATACCAAAAGGAGCAGTACTGGCAGATATTGGGGTGTTGTGCGGAGAACCGCGCCCGGTTTCTTGAAGGGCGGGACACGAACGAGCAGAGAATGCAGATCAATTCAGTTGCATATTTCCGTGACCGGATTGGACAAGACCCAACAGCCTGGGCCCTGATGGAATTTGAGGGTGCAATCGACGACGGCACGTGACCGAGTCTGAGACTGGCTCGGCACACGCCGCACAGGTCTGCTCTCGTGGTCAACGGTCTGACTATCGGTGATTGGTCGGTGTTTCGATTTGCGTGCTCACGGGGTCGTCGAGATCTGCCATGGTCGCATCCATAATGGCCTAATCTCATGTCAATGCCCAGTGTGTTTCACCAGGGACCTCGTCATAACCGGTTCGATCCTCTGTACATTTGCCGAAGAAAGAGGGTTTAGTGTCGGCCGCACGGTGCGCATTCATTCTCGCACCTATCAACCTTTCTTTTTATGATCCCTCGGATCTCGCACATCATTTCCGGGGCCACTAAGACAGGCTCGGATACGCGATCACTCTATGCTCGCACTCTAGAAACGTCTGTCACCATTTGGTTGTGGACGTGCATTATAATTCCATATACCCAACGGCCCGTTTCATTTTCGTGTCGCCTGTCATCTCTGACGTGCCTGAGCTACCCCATGGGCAGAGTTACGTAGGTCGTCATTCCTTGGTCGCGGGGAAAGGGGTTGCCGCCTCCGTATCATAATCGGTCTTCCAATTTCAAGGGGATCCAATGGCGTGAGTCCCCACCTTCTCATCTTCCGTGATATGAAGCCAGAGTGCTCTGCCTGTCGGAAAACTGGGTCGTCAGCGGTCGGTCGTGTACCGAGCGTGGCTCATTATGTTTCCCAATACCACACACAACGACTGTCGTTCTCGCAGTCGATTGGCCAACGTTATAAAGACCGCGGGGGTCACTTTTAGGAGCGATCACCCGTCGAGAACAACAGGCCATCAAAGCACGTCCTTCTCAATCGAATAACCCATAGAGCGCTGAGAGGGAAAGTGCCCCAATGGGGCCGTTGCGCGGCCCTTTACTAGCCAACACCACGGAAGATTCCCCACCCTTCTCTCTTTCGCCCACCCGTGATACCCGCCGCGTTGTCCGTTCGTTTGGGAAACATTAGATGCCCCCGCTGTTCGACACCGAAGAGTCTGACAACTTTTACCACCGGGAATCACATACACACATGAGCAGTTTTCCTAATGCGATCCCGTGGAAGGATTGTTCGTGGTTTGACTGACGCTTCGCGTAAGCTGGCGATCAGGCTTGACAAGGTCGGTCTCTGCTATACAGCCCCCCATCCCACCTTGTTCGCGTTCCTTTCCCACTTACTGCGGCCATCGCTGGGCTACCAGGGATTCTTTTTGGATTGTTCCGCGCACGTTTACACCTTCCGCTTGTAGCTCGAAAGATAACCGAACCGCTGTATGACGATCCCGAGGGGATGGAGATCGTCGCGAACAATATATACTTTGCTGTGCCCCTTCCTTCCGGCCGACCAAAGCGACGGGGTGTACTAATGGGTTGGGGCTGTGGAGACTTCAAAAAAAAAGCACATTACCGAACACCCTTCTTCGTACCATCTCCTCCCTCCCCTCCTCCCTCTAGGTTTCGGCAATCCAAGACAGATGAATTACGGTCAGGTTCCCCGCGGCACCCTCCCTCATCTAAACAGTCGTCGGGTCGCAGAAGACGACGCTGTCCTAGCTACCTACCCTACCTATACCCGGCCTGTGTACGAACAGAGCGTCCAGGGGCAGACACCCAACCAACCATCGACAAACTATCCACCAGACTGTTCTCCCCCAGGGACCATGAGGGACTTGCGCACCTACACCCCCGGAGTCGAGGAGAATAGGGGTGTGAGTCACTCTGAGGGTGGATCCATTCTCCAGCCACTTCCGCATGCTGACGCATACTGTCTCAGGGATTTACATTGTCTTACCCCACTCCACTGACGACTCATCCTTACTCACGCTACCCCGCGGTCGGGGCACACCACCAGGGTAATGTGTCCAGCAGCTTTCCGGGACCTCGCAACAGTGTCGCTCAAACGCCTCACAACGGAGTCGTCCCCAGTGAAGGAACATCTTGCGTCATGACACCCCCAGAGAGAGTGGGCGGATACTCTGTGAGAAAATCCACTCCGCCTATTCCCATCCGGCTGACTCGCGTTCCAAGTACAACCACACACCCGGGCACCGCCGCCGCAGCCTCCATGGCCGGCCGACTTTGGAAGGTCAGGAATCCGACTACACGTTATATGGCAATCGAGATGAATCCGCGATTGTACGGGAATTATTTGATTGACCACGAATGTAGACTCACAAGCCATCTACAGTCCCGCTGTTTACCACTCCTCATCGACGGTCGCCTTTCAAGTTCCGGTGCTGGTCGACACGAGTACCAACCCCCAGTTATGAACGAACGTTCTATGTCGTCACACCTATCACACCTGAACCATCCAGGACCGGTGAGTAGGAGTGCTCCAGCCAGAGTCGTGCTGTCTGATACAGATTTAGCATTCATACCCCACGATGGACCGCACTACCTGTCAGCCGGAAAATACCTTCACACCAGGGCGGCCTCGTGGGGATGGATGGCGCGGCCCCCACGATGCCCACCCCGAGGCGCATTTTTTTCACTGGCAACACCAGCCGGTCAGCATTCCAAAGTCGACTGGACCGAGCGGAGCGAGCAACGATGCACCTGAGCATGCCGAACCTTCAGGCCGCCGAAGCCCCAGTGACTGGGGATCGGGCGGTGTGGGACACCTTGCGGAACTACCACCGGGCCCTCGTTCTGATAGGCCACACGGCCGGCCTACCGGGGTTCAACGTCCCAAGAAGGGGAGGCAAACAAAGCGAATTGCGGACTCAGGAAAGGCCGTGCTCACCCAAAAACCCACACGTAAAGGGATCCCTGGTGGCTCCAAAGACTCAATGGCACAGGTGAAATTTCATATCATATCAGATACGGAAACGAGGGCTGAACGTAAGCCCTCACAGCTTCGGGCAACTTCGGTCGTCACCCGTGGTCCCACCCGTTTCGTCACGGTCCCGCAAACGCAGTATAAGTGCCCTACCAAGCAAGACGACTGGGAGGAGACATCTATCGAATTTGGAAGCATCAAATTGACGGACGCCGCCAACGGGACCTACCCCGGCCATGACGGTCACGACGACAAGGTGCTCAAATACAGCGGCGCCGGGAGCTCTATCTTGTGCAGGGTGAACGTGCGTCGGACTTTTCAAGCGCCCCAGACATCCCATTTCACATCTTATCCTCTCTCCTAGTTTTCTGAGGACAAGATCGAAACGTTAAAGGTACGGCCTCCGAATAGCCAACTTAGGGACATCTCAACGAGCATTATAACCAGATCCGCACGACGAACAACAAGACCCCCCCTGAGGCCATTACGAAGAAGAAGCTGGCGTTTGAGGTCGCTAAACTCGTAAAGCGTCACGTTGAAAGCATCAAGGTGAGAGAGGCCCTCATCCCTCAGTACTTCCTTTTCGAACTCCACTTTGGTAGGCCATACCAGGTTGCGACAACGTGGCTTTCGAGAGCCTGGTTCTGGCGAGACTTGTCCGCGTCTCCAGAGCATCATGGCAACCCGAGCTTTTGCGCGAGGTTCCTTCTTCCGGCTTTGGTTCCTCCTAGTGGTTCGGTTGCTGTGTTTTCCTGGTCTTACTATGTTCCGCTTTGACATTCCCTTGTTATGCCACCGCCATAATATCACCTGTCAATACATCTGTTATTACGTTAACTTGGGCTTTTTACAATATCCATACCGTAGTTACGGTCACGATCATACCACACGTCACGCTCCGGTTAGATGATCGCTCGCTCACTTCTTTCCTCCTTTTCACACGTTCCTTTGATCTGCGAGGAGTGAGTATGTTTACGGTTGGCAAGCAGGGTCAGGTCTATATCGATGTCAGCTGCTACTGGGTTCCGGCGTCTTGGTACTTACCCTGTGACATCTGCCCTAGGGTGACCCACTTACAATAGTCCACCTCATCCGGTGTTCATCTAGAGCTCCTAGATCCCTGTACCCCGGTTCATTTATTTCGCTTTGTATGTTGCACAGTAGATATCCAATGGCCGAGCATCACCCGCTGGAAAATTCTATTGAACCTTCCGGGAGGGTGCTTTTTGCGGACCACATACATAAACGACATATCCAAAAACGGTTACCAGACCGCTAATATGATAGAAATATGAAAAACATAAACGGCGAGGAGGAAATAAAAACGCGGCTCCCAAAATCATCGCCCTAGTCGTACAAAATAAATAGAAAGCCCACCGAAAAGAAAAGAAAAAGGAAACAGACGAGAATACGTTAGGGTGACAATAAATAAAGCACTAGGGACGTCCCTAGGAGCTGGTGGAAGAGGAATCTCGATACCAGAGCTCTGGTTGCCAAGCTGCTCGTGCTACGTTGCGCAGCCTCACCAGGTACATGTCTTCGAAGCGGACATGGAAGCGGTTCCCGCCCTCCTGAATGTTGGATCAGTCTCGAAATATGGTATATCGTTTTCCGCTTACCTCCAGCTCTTTGTGATAGGACTTGATGCACTTCGCGATATCATGTGCTAATTTCTTCCTTGTAATCCGGACTCGTTCCTTCTTGTGATTGGTCGTCGCGATCTGGTTATAGTATTCATTCCACGAACCGAACACAGAGAAACAAGTCTGCCGTACCTGCCTTGGTTTGCACGTGGGGTAGTCCATGAACTGACCGAATGAGGACTTGAGTAACGATGGAAGTACGATCACAGAATCCACGCACTGCTATTCTGCATGAGACAGAATTACCGATGCTGACATCTGCAAACATTGGATCGTCGCGGCCATCAGGGCCATTGAAGTGTGTATCCAGGGCGTCGGATAGGTTGATCCCATCCACACCCTGAGCCCTGAATTCAATCGAGGGGAGCGGTGCCCACCCTTCCTGCCGGGTTTTGCATTGGTACAGAAACTGTTCCACAACGTGAAGATCAGGGTGCGAGGGTGGAATAGTGGGAAGGGTTGGCTAAAACAAGCGTGGTCATTGGCCATTTCTGAGTAGGCCTGAACCGCATAACGCCCACCTGGGACGGCTCTTCTAGGTCGAGGTACTGCGACTTCCTGTGCCAGGTACGCTTTGGCCTGCGCTTCCCATCTTGGGTCGTAGCTCGTTTCCTTTTCTTGGGACCTTGGGATCTACCATTTTCGAATCCAACTGACCGTGACCCCGCTGGTAGTTGCGTTCTCCCCTCGTTTCCCGCCCCGTGAGCGGGAAGAAATTCTCTGTGTTCCGAACCATCGGTAATATTGGAGACCGTCAGAGTCGGTTGGGCGTTATCCGGTAGTGAGCGAGGTTCCGTGACCCTTGGATGGGGGTAGTGTATCCCGCCAAAATACAGAGCCATTGACGCCATCCCATTGTACGAGCCGTCGCCAAGCGTAGCGCTCGGGAACTGGTTTTCGACGCGGAATACACCCGCCGTGGGGACGCCACCCACAGGATGGGTGGATCCGAATGAGTCGTTATCACCATACTCAGGTGCGGCGATATTGGCGCGTAGTGCTGGCGGGAGCGGCACATTCTGTGGATAGGCGAGGTAGGCGAACTCCGGGTTATGGTAGGTAGGAGTTGCGGCCGGCGGATCGTGCTGAGGGTTCGCTGGAACGTCCGTGGCCTATTGACGCATGAGTTGATTCATAGGGCAAGCGTAAATGCTAACGCACGTGTTGAGACGGATATAAGTACAGCGGAGGAACTCCCGGCATGATCCCGCCTGAAGCTGGTACCCCATAGTGACCACCACGCAACTGGGAAACCCACGTCGGGAGAGGCGGGGCGTGACCGTAGGTGTTGGCTTCTGGATCTTCTAGTACGATAGATTGTTCACTCGGGGTTGCAGGATGCCCCTGAAAGGGAGTAGATGTTATAGAGCTCTGTGATAGGTACGCCATTGGTACGTTGTGAAGAGAGGACGGGCTCACGGTTTGGTAGATCCACGAGCCTTCCCTCAGTTCTGCGGGATCGACGTCCTCGTGGCGTCCGCCGGTGGGAAAGTAATTGGCGTCCAACATTAAGTGCACGCTTGAGGTTTCTGGGTCCACAGATTCACCCATGACACTGGTGGAAGGTCTGGTTTGGGTGTTACGCAAAGGTTCGAGTCTTGTCGGCCTGCTGCTGGCTTGGAGGAGAAGATGGGGGTCTGGGAGAGAGGCGACGGCTGAGCATAGGGGGTTCTCAAGAAGAATAAATACGGGAACTGTCGCAAATGTAGAAACCACACACCGACCTGCCCGAACCACGGTGGGATTACTGAAATCCGAGAAACAGCCCGACACCTGGGGGCGGGACCACAACCAGATACGACTCGAGAATGCGGCACTCGCTCCCTATGACTGTCTCGGAATAAAGACCTACGTAAAGACGCCGTCAGAAATTTGCGTTCTGAGCGTTCCAAACAGTGACCATACCGAGAAACCGCAAATGGGATCGACTGCGGCGTAGATGGTGGGTTCCGAGGTAGGGGAAGCACCTCTGGACGAGAGGGCGATTTACGGAGGCCCAAAACGTGTGATCCATGTTTGGAAAGGTTCAGCCGAAGGAGGAGATCAAAGATCTCGTACATTCGTCATTCCCCTCACCTGGAGTCACAGATGGGACGTCTGTGGAGTCGTGGCCCATGGTTTGGGGGTGGGAGGAAAAGAGAAGTTGGGACACCCGACGACGGAAGGATACGAAGAAAAGGAACCCAATGGCGCCTTGAACGTCAACGGCGTTCTGTGTTTCAATGGACTGGGTAGTGTCGTCCGGATATTCACGCAATTCATTGCGCCACGCCCCAGTTATCCGACCTCCCGCATCAGTTTGCCCATGCCCAAAGGGGCACCACCAGGGGTGTCAGAGCGGAGGAATATGTCTGGTTTCCGGAGCAAACACCCGATAGCGAGGGCGAGTGGCCCAAGGCGAGACGAGAGAATGCAGAAACCCAAGTTGCCCCGTGTCCATCAGAACGAGGGGGCCGATAAGCGCTGAACTCGATGTGAACAACGCTGGCCCTCAGAAAGGTAAGGTCCAACAGCAGCACAAAGGCTGGTAGCGAGAAGGTACTGATTCGGCACGGGCCTGCATCCCCCCAGTGTGGGAGGAGAAGTAGGGACGTGGGAGACAGAAGAACCTTCGGCGATTGGCCGGCAAAGATCTCGCGGCTTGAATAATTGAATGCCCACGGTGCTGGGATCTGGGGCCGCACATCTGACAATCTATGGATCCCTAACCAAGCTCGGCTTCTAGTTGATGACGGCCTCGAACTTTCTTAGGGGAACGTCCAAGCTCTAAGGGCGATCAATCTCCATCGGGTGGGTCTGCTCCGAGCCTTGGGTTCATGGTGTGGGCACATTCAACGGGCTTCTCTCTCTCATGACCCGCTCACGAGAGTCCGCCCTACGGATCTATCGACTCTGTCAATTGACTTCTCCAGCGGGGAGCTCGCTCCCTTGGTTACGTTTCAGTCTCCCACTCTGCGCTCTCACCGTTTTTCGGACTGTATCATATGCACCGCTCTTTACCTGACGCCACGCAGGCCCCAGCCTGGAGGTGGGAGGGGCTGAACCAAGACTGCTAATATCGCCACAGAAATCCGTCATCCGAGCAACACCCATTGGTCGGGAAGCCCATGCCATCCCGTGCCCAAAACACTGGAAACACCCCGCGAGTAAAGTGATCTTGACTTGGACGCCGACTGACACAATCACCATAGTACGATGACCACAGGCGACCCACCGAGCGACGCTCAAATCGATGTTGACGCTGCTAGGGGCGCGAGCGAGATCGCTCCCTACCGACCTCCATCCCGCTGGCCGTGCATCGCCACTTCCAGCCGGCGGGGCGCCATGTGGCGTATTCATCCAGGGTCCATTAGATCTATGCGGGGACATGATACTTAGGACGCCGAGTACAGAGCTTGGGATATCGGGATGAATGGGATGTGAAATACGAAGTGAGAAAATCCAATCAACAGTGGTTTCTTCCTCACGTTTCGTCCGACCACAGAACTACTGATAGAGCACCACCGCGGAAGAAAGAGCTTGACGATATCATCGCCACAAGAGAATAGACGACCCTTGCTCTCCAATCTGTACGTGTGGCACCTGGTAGACGATGGTCATCAGACATATATGACGTTATCCGTTACAGTAGTTAATCACTCGTCTGAACACTATCACTCGTCTGAACGATCGCGATTTGTATGTTCTACACTCCGCTCTTCGTTATGAATTTAGTACCACCTTGTAGCCTGGGCTATTCTCTAGGTGTCTATCTAGTTTTTGTGTTATTTTATACAAACTGGGGCGAAATATATGGAAAACGCGTCGTATGCTGGAAATTGATGAATGCTTGTGATGGGCCTCAGACACACACAACACAAAAAAATTGCTGCGTGAGGCATTCAATATTTCTAACCTCACCAAAACTCCACATTCGGACCCTTCCCGCGATTAACTGATACACCTTTTGAGCAGAAACGATAGTTTCTGCTCATCTGTACATTGATCTGTGACGGACGTGACGTTGTTACGGTCACAACCTCACTCGTCACGTTTCCTGCCTCCCTCTATCCTCCTCCTCATGATGCCGAAATAT
>Ga0307511_10000539_pt1 | contig 40541 bp, 30 predicted proteins | sample 13_EM_MG_FD_200266 | JGI IMG/M metagenome (GOLD analysis project Ga0307511, IMG submission 200266) | Populus trichocarpa ectomycorrhiza microbial communities from riparian zone in the Pacific Northwest, United States - 13_EM | ecosystem: Host-associated > Plants > Roots > Unclassified | place... | reverse complement strand
AGACCTACCTGCAATCCAAACATTACTGTACGGGGATTGGGGAAAGAGCCATAGTCAAATCCCCTGCTGAAGAGACCATCGCTTATAAAATCGGGATCGTAGCCCCTGTAACCCGAAATAGTCAAAAGGTTTTGACCGGCGACATAAACACGAAGGGTCTTAATTGCCTGAAATTTCCCGAAAATCCCCGCTGGTAAATTATACCCGATCTGTGCATTCTGTAATTTCACGTAAGAGCCACTTTCCACAAACCTGTCAGAGAAACGGCCATTTTGGTTGGGATCGCCGATGATGGGCCTCGGAACCTTTGTCCCGGTATTGGAGGGTGTCCAGTAGTTTAATTCATTGACAGAGCTGTTGCCATACTGCCCGGCCATCAAAGCCTGATATACGCCATTGAAAACTTTGTTGCCGGCACTTCCCTGAAAAAAGAAGGAGAGGTCGAAGTTCTTATAGGAAGCCCCTGCATTGAACCCATAATAGAGATTTGGGATCGTTCTGCCCAGGTACACCCTGTCATCATCCGTTATTTTTCCGTCGGGCTTGCCGGTCGGCTTGCCATCGGAGCCCAATCCATTCACATCCTTGAATTTGACATCGCCCGGGGCGGCATTCGTCTGGGTAGCATGCCCCGAGACATCGGCCGCGTTCTGAAAGATCCCTTCCGTAACGAACCCGAACAATTCGCCTACGGAACGTCCGACTTCCGTTTTACTGCCGGAGCCGTAGATGGGATTATCGGTTCCCCCCAATTTCAATACTTTATTGGTCAGCGTCGAAAGGTTGGCATTTATATTATATTTCAACCCGCCCGTTGATCCTGTATAGGTCAACGTAAACTCCAACCCGGTATTTTGCGTGGAGGCAGCGTTGGTGACCAGCGTCGCAGGGACAGAACCTACCGATACCGGGATGGGAATGCTGGCCTGCAGATCGGTGGATTTTCTTTTGAAATACTCGGCCGTGAATAGCAGGCTGTTGTCGAAGAGCCCCAGGTCTATGGCCGTATTTAAAGTGCTGGTCGTTTCCCAATGGAGGGAGGGGTCAGCCTGTGTAACGGCAGTAGAACCGGGGGAAAGGGTATTGTTAAAGTCGTAACTGGCGCTGGTATTTAAATAAGCTACATAAGGGTAAGGCCCGAGCGCACTCTCGTTGCCTAATACGCCATACCCACCCCTTAGTTTCAGGCTGCTTACCACTTTTGGCAGATGGAGGAAAACTTCATTCCCGATATTCCATGCCGCCGCAACAGAAGAAAAATTACCAGAACGATGGGCCGGACCAAATTTAGAAGACCCATCCCTTCTTATATTTCCTGTTATCAGGTATCTGTCGTTAAAATTATAGTTGACGCGGCCCAAATAGGAGATTAAATTCGACTCATCGTTATAGCTATATACGTTCTTATCTGTCGGGTCGGTGATATAGGAAAAATTTACGAACTGGCCCAGATCCTGTGTCCCTTTTGCCGTCGCATAAATATCTTCATAGGTCCTATGGATGTAAGAAGTGCCTCCCAGGAGATCCACCTTATGTCCTCCCTTTTGCCATTGATACGTCAACAGATTTTCGATCGTTGTATAATTCTCTGTTCCGTTGCGCTGGTTCATGTTGTATTGCGTGTTCAGGTAGTAGAACCCGAGATCATACATCGGTTCATAATGAAAAAGCTTGAAGTTAGTTTTATCGTAAGCAGTATTTATCTTGTACTTCAGGTTCTTCACTATTTCCACTTCTCCCCAGAAGCTGGCAAAGGTGCGGGTACGTTTATTATTGTCGGTAACCAGGTTGTCCATCCCGATAATGTTGAGCGAGATTGCCCGCTGGGTTACATTGTCCACCCCTCCATAACCACCCCGGCGGCTGCTGTCATAAACAGGCATGGTCGGTATAGCCGTCAGCAAATTCGTAACGATGCCCCCGAATACCGCATGGTCGGTAGAGATGCCAAAATTGTTCTTATCGGATTGGGTAAAGGCCAGCTTGGCCCCATAAGAGAAAATGCCTTTTTTGCCCTGCATATTCATATTGACGGAATACCGGTCATATTTCTGGGGGCCTTTAAGCGTACCTGTCTGGTCAAAATAACCGAGCGACAGGTTATAGGAAGCCACCTCGGATCCGCCTGAAAGGCTCACATTATGGTCCTGTATATGGCCGGTCTTAAAAGCCTCTTTTTGCCAATCGGTATTGACATTGTTGATATACTTCGGGCTGGAGGGATCATTTCCCGGAGCAATGGTAAGACCCGCATTCAGTTCCGCAGCCGTGGTGATTTTCTGGTAGCCCACTCTGTCCGTCACAGGTATCTTTTTACCGATCTGCTGAAACCCATATGATCCGGAATAGTTGATTTTCAGCGCTCCGTTCCTGCCTTTTTTGGTTGTGATGATCACAACGCCTCCTGCTGCACGTACGCCATATAATGCGGCAGACGAGGCGTCCTTCAGTATCTGTATGCTTTCAATATCGCCCGTCGCAAAATCATATGGATTATACAAGGCAATTCCGTCCACTACAAAGAGCGGACCATTGGCTATCAGCGAGTTGATCCCGCGGATCTTAATATTGACATAGCCGCCAGGTTCCCCGGAGCCCTGCACTTCCACACCAGCCGCCTGGCCCTGCAACATTTTTGCCACATCGTAGGTCGTATTTTTCTTAGCATCCGCCACGTTAACAACGGATACAGATCCTGTGATATCCTTCTTTTTTTGTGATCCATAGGCTACTACGACCACATCGTCCAACGGATCTGTTTTGGTGGTCAGTTGAATAGTCAGATTTGCAGCGCCCGGAGTCACTTTTACCTCATCGTTCTGGTATCCGATGTAGGAAACCACCAGCACATCACCCTTATTGGCGGAAATGGTAAAACTGCCATTCTCAGCCGTAGTAGTGGTGGATTTTGATCCTTTTATGGTAATGGTGGCGTTGACGAGGGGCCTGCCCTCCTTATCGATCACTCTTCCTTTTGCAAGGGTTTGGGCCAAATTCACGGCATTCTGGGACATGGCGGAGGAGGCGCCCAGGAAAATAAAAAAGAGGCTAAAAAGGGGGATCCACCTGATGGTCGGCGGAAATTCATTTTTACATTTTTTCATATAGCGTTAATTTGGGTTTAAAATTTAATCGTCATTTTTACACTTATCAGGACGGCCACCAAAAAACCAACAGCAAATCGTTTATAGAATAATACCCTGTAAAACTGGCGCTATTTTTTTTATTATTCCCTTCATTTCGTATCATAGTTTCATCAAAATATCTCAACTTCGGGTCAACAACAGCAATCACCCCGGTGAACTCCAGAACGCTCATACTTGCCATCTTTCTGCTTATAGCCTCTCCCCTGCTCTATGGGCAGCCTTACTATTTCAGGCATTTCCAGGTGGAGAACGGGCTTTCCAATAATGCCGTCATATGCAGCTTGCAGGATAAAAAAGGGTTTTTATGGTTCGGAACAAAGGACGGACTGGACCGGTTCGACGGATATTCCTTCAAAATTTTCCGGAGTGATCCGGATGACAGCGGCAGCATCGGCAGTAATTTCATTCACTGTTTATACGAAGATCCCAACGGAGTGTTGTGGGTAGGTACGGAAAAAGGACTCTACCGGCATGACGACACTACCGAGAGCTTCAGCGTTTTACCGGAGACTTCAAATGGACAGATCAGGGATATCCTGATGGACAGGGAGGGAACCCTGTGGTTTATTTCCGGACTTACCCTCTGCCGGTATGTCCCCGCGAAAAAAAACATAACGTATTACAATATCAACCAGTATTTCGAGGCCACCTCCCTTTGCCGCTCCTCCGACGGAGAGCTATGGATCTCCACCCGCTCCGGCTCCCTGAAAAGATACCATCCCCCGGACAATACTTTTATAGATCATGACCTGTTCACGCATTCTCCTTCAACGCCTAATAAATGGATAGAAAAGATCTATGGCGCTACCAATGGCAGGATCCTCGTAGGAACGTCTATCCACGGAGCCAAGATCTTCGATATCCAAAGCGCCACCTATAAAGATTTCCTTACCTGGAATCCCGACAAAACGACCCTGTTCGCCCGAAATTTTGTTCAGACTTCTGAAGATGAGTATTGGATCGCCACAGAATCGGGAATCTATATATACAATATAAAAAACGGGACCTTTACCAATCTCGGGAAAAAATACAATGACCCTTATTCTATCTCCGATAATGCCGTCTACACCTTTTGCAGGGACAAGGAGGGTGGCATCTGGGCAGGCACCTATTTTGGAGGGGTCAATTATTACCCGAAACCTTGTAATTCCTTTAAAAAGATCTTCGCTAAAAGCGGGGAGAATTCTCTAAGCGGTTATGTAGTACGCGAAATACACCAGGACGCTGACGGAAATTTATGGATAGGTACGGAAGATGCGGGCCTGAACAGGTTGAATACAAAGACCGGCCTATTCACCCATTTTCTCCCCACAGGCGCCAAAGGGAGCATCAGCTATACCAATATTCATGGGTTGCTCGTACATGGCAATGAGTTATGGATAGGCACCTTCGAACATGGCCTGGATGTGATGAATATCAGCACGGGGAAGGTGACCCGGCATTATTCCGAGGGCCAGGGCCAGCATTCCCTGAAAAGTAATTTTATTTACTGCCTTTATGAAACGGGTGACGGGACGATCTTAGTGGGCACTACCCGGGGCGCTTATATTTTTGATCGCCTCCATAATAATTTCTCTCTTTTGCCCGGAACGTCTGTCAACAACTGGTGTTCCTCCCTGCTGCAGGACGGGAACGGGATCATTTGGGCCGGGACCTATGGTAACGGGTTGCTCTGGTACGATACCCGTACGAAAAAGACGGGGAGCTTCCGGTATGAGGCCCGCAACAGGAACAGTCTCAGCAGCGACCGGGTGAACAGCCTCTTCGAAGACAGTAATAAAGAATTGTGGATCGCCACCGAAGGAGGGCTCTGTAAGTTCCAGCCTGCTGCCAATGATTTTAAAAGATACACTACCCGGGATGGCCTCCCCACCAATTTTATCCTCAGCCTGCTGGAAGATGACAAGAAGAATTTATGGATCAGCACCTCCAAAGGGCTGGTCTGTTTTAATCCCGCAACGGAGCAATTGAACACTTATACCAAGGACAATGGTCTTTTAAACGATCAGTTTAATTTTAGTTCAGCCTATAAAGACCCAAAAGGAAGAATGTATTTCGGCAGCGTAAAGGGATTGATCTGCTTTCATCCCGATGAATTCATTAAAAATTCTTTTGTTCCCCCGGTCTATATCACCGGTTTCCAGGTCGACAATAAAGAATTGCCCATCGCCAATAAAGGATCCGTTCTGAAAAAGTCCCTCCCCTATACGGATAAGCTCATCCTTGATCACAACCAGTCCACCTTTAGTATCGATTTTGCCTCTCTGAGCTATACAGCCCCTGAAATGGCGGAGTATGCCTATAAAATGGAAGGGCTCGATCAAAACTGGACGTATCTTAAGACGAACCGGAAGGCCTATTTCACCGGACTCGCTCCCGGCAATTATATTTTTAAGGTGAAGGCATCCAATAGCAGCCGGGTATGGAACGGGAAGGAAACTATGCTGAGCATTCAGATCCTTCCGCCCTGGTGGGCCAGCACTCCGGCTTATTTTATGTATACCCTGGCGGTCCTGCTCATTATCTACTACCTGATCCGGAATTATCACCGCCGGGTGGAAGAAAAGAACAAGCGGAAGATCGAGCACCTGGAGATTGCCAAGGAGAAGGAGATCTTTCAGGCAAAGATCGAGTTCTTTACCAATGTAGCGCATGAGATAAGGACCCCACTGACCCTGATTAAAGGTCCGCTGGAAAAAGTGATGCGCAAGGCGGGCCCCGAAATAACGGACAGTCTGCGTATCATGGAGCGAAATACCAATCGTCTTATCGATCTGACCAATCAATTGCTCGATTTCAGACAAACGGAGATCAGGGGATTCAGCCTTAACTTCATAAAGGCGAATATCTCCGAACTGCTGGAGGAGACCTATATCAGTTTCAAGCCCCTGGCAGAACAAAAGAACCTTAGCATCGGGATCAGTCAGCCTTCTCTTCCCTTATTTGCATCTGTGGACATCGATGCTTTTAATAAGATCCTCACCAACCTGTTCAGCAACGCCGTCAAGTATGGGGAAAAGAAGGTAGCCGTCACCCTGCTGCCCTTCCGGGAAACCGATCCTTTCTTCACGATTGAAATTAAGAATGACGGGTACCTTATTCCTTATGACATGAAAGATAAGATCTTCGAACCTTTCTTTCGTCTTAAAGAAACGGAAAAGCAGAAAGGAACAGGTATCGGGCTGGCGCTGTCCCTTTCCCTGACGCAACTGCACAAGGGCATCCTGACCTTGAAAAAACCGGACAACGACCTGAACACTTTTTCCCTCACGATGCCTGTACACCAGGATAATGAATTTGATCTATATGACGAAAGACATTCACGGGCTGATGAAACCGGCTCTTTTGCTGGTCGATGATAACGAGGAAATATTAGAGTTCCTTGAGCATGAACTGGATGAAAAATATACGGTCATTAAGGCGTTGAACGGGCGGCTGGCATTCGAGCTGCTTAAGGAAGAGGCCATTCAATTGGTGATCTGTGACGTCATGATGCCGGTGATGGATGGCTTTGAGCTTTGTAAGCTTATCAAGACAAATTTCGATTACAGTCACATTCCCGTTATTCTGTTAACAGCCAGGAACACCCTGCAGTCCAAGATCGAAGGTCTTGAACTGGGAGCGGATGCTTATATTGAAAAGCCTTTCTCCCCTGAATATCTCCAGGTGCAAATAGCCAATCTGCTGGCGAACCGTGCCAAGATCAAAGAGTATTTTGCCAGTTCGCCGCTGGTGCATATAAAGAGCATGGCTTATTCGAAAGCAGATGAACTTTTTTTAGAACGGCTGAATGAGGCGATCTATGCCAACCTGGAAGATACGGACCTGGATGTGGAGAAGCTGGCCCAACTGGTGAACATGAGCCGGCCTACCTTATACCGCAAGATCAAATCCATTTCCGATCTCAGTCCCAATGAACTGGTCAATATCACCCGCCTCAAAAAAGCCACGGAATTACTATTGGAAGGCCAGTACAAGATTTATGAAGTGGCCGAAATGGTGGGGTATGGCTCTCAGACAAATTTTGGGAGAAATTTCTTTAAGCAGTTCGGAATGACCCCGACCGATTACCTGGCTATAACAAACAAGCGTCCCCGCTAGGAGACGCCGTTTCTGCCCATAGGCTGCTACTTAGCAGATATCCCTTTTTTAAAGAATCTCTTTACCAGGAAGCTGGTAGCAATGCCGGCCACCATGCGAAATATATTTGTTTTGACCCCGGAATTTCCCAGGGCCTGGGAAATTAAATTCTTCGCAATATTCATGGGTCGGAGCTTATCCCGGATCCCGGATACTCTCCTGCGCAGTTGCTGCTCGTTGATATAATGCTGATGTTCAAGATCCCGGATCGCTTCCCTCAATTCGTCTATATTCCTGAGCTTCATGATTCTATTTATTAAAGATTTTCCGGATCAGCATATTGCTGAAGGGTTCTTTCAACCAGCGGTTGCGGCGTATATAGAAGGCAAGTCCAACGATAGCGTATACGCCTCCCATTATAAAAAAACCATAAAAGCCTTTTCCCAGCCAATCCCCGATCAGCAGTGCAAATCCAATCGTCAGGATCAGCAAAAAAATGGCCAGGATAGCCAGCAGTCCCAACCCGCTCACCAGGTCGGAAGAAACTTCGGAAAGACTTTCCGCTGCCTTTAATTTCCATAGATTGGCCCTTGTTTCAATAAAATCACCTGCATCAGACAACAAAAGATCCATATCATTTTCCTGATCTTCCATAATGGTAACTATTTAAGAAAAAGCGCTCATTAACACCTATCGCTTTTATTTAAGACAGAGAGCTTTTGCTCTTGCTGAAATTTTCTTTTACGCCATCCACGACGCCGTTGAATTTTTCCTTGATCGTATCGCTAAGATCGGAAATCGAATCGCTCAGGTCCGAGCCTTTTTCCATTATTTTCCTGCGTGTCTCTGTACCTTTATCCGGGGCCAGCAAAATGCCTAATGCACCACCGACTACAGCGCCGACTAAAAATCCTACTAATACTTTTGAATTGCTCATATACTTCTCTTTTTATGTTTTAAAATCTTGTTACTGTTGTATCTATCTAAAATTTCCTGCCAGATTTTATTCCGGAGGGTCTTTCCCTTTAAAATTAATTATTAACCAGGCGCTTGGGTAGTAGGAATGAGCAATTTTTTCCTCACTCTGAGGAAGAATACTGCTATTAACCTCGCAAATGCTCCATTAGTCATTTATGGTATTATTCTGGCAATGTTGGGAACTATGCAAAATGGAACGATACTCCAGTTCTTTCATTGGTATTATCCACATGACGGAAGTTTGTGGAGAAAAGTAAAAGAAGAAGCGCCCCGCCTGGTAGAACTGGGCTTCACTGCCCTGTGGCTGCCGCCAGCCTTTAAGGGAACGAATGGCACCTACTCCATCGGATATGATGTGTATGATATTTATGATCTGGGAGAGTTCGATCAGAAAAATTCTGTAAGGACCAAATACGGTACCCGGCAGGAATATATAGAGGCTATTGCTGCCGCCCAGGCCGCCGGACTTCAGATCTATGTGGATATCGTATTGAATCACAAAGCGGGCGCCGATGAAGCGGAACTGATAAAAGTGAGAAAGGTCGATCCGGAAGACAGGACGAAATTTATCAGTGAGCCATATGATATAGAAGCGTTCACTAAGTTCACTTTTCCCGGCCGCAAGGGGAGCTATTCCAATTTTATATGGGATTTCAGATGTTTTAGCGGGGTGGATTATGATGCGAAGACAAATGAAACGGCTATCTACAGTATCCTCAACGATTATGGGGATGGATGGGAGGAGGTGGTCGATGATGAGAAAGGGAATTATGATTACCTGATGTATGACGATATCGACTTCAGAAATCCTGCGGTAAGGGAAGAACTGCAGAAATGGGGAGAATGGTATTATCAGCAAACGGGATTCAACGGCATGAGACTGGATGCGGTGAAACATATCTCTCCGGAATTCTATAATGAATGGTTGGACCATATGCGTACGGTAGCCGGGAGCAGCTTTTTCACCGTGGGCGAATATTGGGCCCCGGGCAATCTGCCCCTGCTGCTTAAGTATATTGACGCTACGGAAGGAAGAATGTCCCTCTTCGATGCCTCCCTTCATCATAATTTCGTGAATGCCTCCAACGGGGGGAAAGATTATGATCTGACCGGAATATTTAAGGATACGCTAACTGAGGTAAAGCCTGATCTGTCCGTTACCGTTGTAGGCAATCACGATACCCAGCCATTGCAGGCCCTGGAAGCTCCCGTGGAAGAGTGGTTTAAACCCCTGGCGTACGCATTAATCTTATTGCGGGATAAAGGATACCCTTGTGTCTTTTACACCGATCTTTACAGTGCGACCTATAAAGACAAGGGGCACGATGGAAATGAATACGAGATTTTTTTACCAGCCTGTGGGAATATCGATAAATTGCTATTGGCAAGAAAATTGTTCGCTTATGGCCAGCAACGGGATTACCTGGATCACGCCAATTGTATCGGGTGGACCCGGGAGGGGGATCCGGATCATCCCGGATCTGGCTGTGCTGTCCTGATCAGCAATGGAAATGAAGGCATTAAGAGGATGGAGACAGGCAAAGCTCATGCAGGAAAAACTTTTACCGACTTTCTTGGCCAGCATCCGGGAGAGGTCATAATCGACCCGGAAGGCCGGGGAGAATTCCTTGTAAGCGGTGGCTCTGTGTCAGTTTGGGTGGAGAAGGCCTAATGGTCAGGAGCCAGATGGCTGGGAACGGAAGTACGGGTAGAAACCGATGAAGGGGGAACCTATTAATGAAAACGGCTATAAGAAAATTCGCTATCGATCTGCGTATCCGTGTCGGCTATGGAACAGCTTTTTTCCTGCTGTTACTGTCCTACGTGCTAACCCTTTATGCCAACTCCGAGTTACTCAAGCAAGCCAGGCTGGTAGATAATTCCAACAAGATCATTTTACAGGTGGAAGGCCTGATCTCTTCTCTGAAAGATGCGGAGACAGGGATGCGGGGGTATTTATTGATGAAGGACGAAAGTTTCCTGGAACCTTATGAGCAAAGCAAAGAGGTGACCGATTCGATATTCAGGTCACTCTGGAATGAGACCCTGAATGATTCCGACAGACAGCTAGCCCTGAACTCGCTGAGAGGGCTCATGAAAAAGAAATATGAGCTGATGGATTCATCTATTGTCAACTACCAGCGGCATAATTACCAGATGACGGACCGGATGGAGGTGAAAGGCTATTTTGACAAGGAGATCATGGATCGTATCCGGTCTACCGTTAAGCAGGTATACCTCATGGAGCAGACCCGGCTCAAAGAAAGATCGGATGAAATGGCTGCCCGCTATTATGCCTTAAATACGATCATCATCGCTTCTCTCGCCCTTGCTATCCTGATGGCCATTTATGGTTTCTATACTTATTCCAGGGAGAATAAGGCGCGCCGGGTAGCCGATGAGCGGGTGTTCGAATACCAGGAACAGTTACAACAGCGGATATCGGAGCTGGACAAAGCCAATAAAGAGCTGATCCAAATGCGCAGTATTGAAAAATTCGCCTCTACCGGCCGCATTGCCCGTACGATTGCCCATGAGGTGCGTAATCCCCTGACCAATATCAACCTGGCCGTAGACCAGTTAAAGACGGAAATGAACGGGAATCTCCCCGAAAATTCCGGGCTTACGGCAGAGAATCCCGGACTAATGCTGGAGATGATCAGCCGCAACAGCCTTCGCATCAATCAACTGATTACGGACCTGCTCAATTCCACCAAGTTCACGGATCTCGTTTATAAAAGAGTCTCCATCAATAAGCTCCTTGATGAGACCCTGGAGCTGGCAAAAGACAGGATCCAATTAAACAATATCACCGTCACGAAAAATTATTCGGATGATATTTGTGATGTCGCCGTGGATGCGGATAGGATGCAAATCGCCTTCCTTAACCTGATTGTAAATGCCATCGAAGCGATGGAGCCGGGCAAAGGGATCTTACAGTTGAAGACCTTCAGTAAGGAACATAGGTGCGTGGTGACCATCACGGACAATGGCCCCGGGATCGATAAAGAATCCCAGTCAAAGCTGTTCGAGGCATATTTTACCACAAAGCCAAAGGGGACCGGTCTCGGCCTGACCAATACACAAAATATTATCCTAAACCATAACGGTCATATTCATATGGAGAGTGAGACAGGAAAGGGTACCTCTTTCACCATCACATTGGATTTTGCCTAAAAAACGCCCGGCCGCAAAATTATTCAGCCCTTCTTATCACCTTTAGCAGTATGGCAATAATAGCAATCACCAGGAGAATATGAATAATGCCGCCGGCGTGATATCCTAAAAATCCGATAGCCCAGGCTATTACAAGAATAACCGCGATGAGGTACAATAGATTTCCCATTTGAAAGAAGTTTTAGATGTTAGAAGCTTTAAGAATCTCAACATCTAACGTATAAAAAATACTGCCAGAAAAAATAGGCTGGAAAAGACCTTCCATTGGGGAAAGAGAGAGGGATCTGAGCAATTTAATCTACAAAATGAGCTGTAATATTCCCGCGGAGTCGGCGCTGTATAATTTATCGATAGCATCATTTATAAGCTTCCTGTTCAAAGGCTTGGCGATAAAAAGATCTACTCCGCCATTATAAGCAGTCTTCCTTTCCGCTGCTCCGTCATGAGCCGTAATCATGATCACTTTGACCCCGGGGTAATTCTTTTTTACATAAGGAATGAAATCCAGTCCAAATCCATCCGGCAAATGATTGTCGAGGAACAGGAGGGAAGGCGTGTCTGTTTGCAGAGCAACTACGGCATCGGATAGAGAATTCACAAAGGCAGTACGGAAATTCCGTTGCTTTAACATACCGCTGAGTAAATAACAAATGTCCAATTCATCGTCTACAATTAAAACTTTTGAATTTTCTGACATAATAATTGTTTCCACTTAACCACTAATTTTATTTTAATCTCCTCATTTCTGTTTTTACTAATAACAATTTTATTGCCATATAAACGGTGGAACATCGAAGGGGATCAAAACGCCTTCTCTGCCGTATCAACACCTTATCGAATAGGGATTTATGAATGCCCCAGGGGGTCAAATTCCCCAATATGGGGAATTCCATTCCCAGCCCGGCCATGGAATGGAAGGAAACAAGCCGGGGGTAATTTGGCAAGATGTTTCGAATATAAAAGGAGATAATTGACTGATTAATCCGGGTTTGCAACTGATTAACCCCTGTTTATATTTTTTCCAGTAATTTTAAATAAGAAAAACTCTTTTATGAAGCGAATTCTGATCATAGATGATGATATGGATATGTGTAATCTATTAGGCAGATTTTTACAAAAAAAGGGGTTTGAAACAGAAGCTGGACATAGTGGTAATAAAGGAATTGCCAAGTTCAAAGAATCAAAATTCGATGTAGTGCTGTGTGACTTTCGCCTGGGAGACAAGGAAGGAAGGGAAGTACTGAAAGAGATCAAGCAGATCGATCCACAGGCGATCGTTATCATCATTACCGGTTATTCCGATATTAAAACGGCGGTGGACGTCATAAAAGCGGGGGCATTCGATTATATTACCAAACCTCTTATTCCGGAGGAAGTGCTGAACGTGATCGGCAGGGCTTTACAGCAGCCCGCCGCCAGTACGGATTCTCCGAAACCTGCCACCCAGGTATCCAAAAGAAATGGCAAATATTCCGCGGATGGCGAGTTCCTGGTGGGGCAGGCGCCGGCTACCCGGGAATTATACCGCCAGGTAGAGCTGGTAGCTCCTACCAACTACAGTATCATCTTATACGGGGAGAGCGGCACGGGAAAGGAAGTTATAGCCCGTACCATTCATGAATATAGTACCCGCAAAGACCGGCCTTTTATAGCCATGGACTGCGGCACCCTGTCAAAAGAACTGGCGGGCAGTGAGCTCTTCGGGCATGTAAAAGGGGCCTTTACAGGCGCCATGAACGATAAAGAGGGGCATTTTGAGCTGGCCAACGGGGGCACCCTGTTCCTCGACGAGGTAGGCAATCTTTCCTATGAGATCCAGGCTGCCCTGCTCCGGGTCATCCAGGAGAGGAAATTCAAGCGGGTGGGTGGTGTCAAGGAAATGGATGTGGATATCCGGATCATTGTCGCTTCCAACGAGAACCTGCAGGAAGCCTACCGCAAGGGGAAATTCCGGGAAGACCTGTTTCATCGTTTTAACGAATTTTCTATCATCTTACCAGCCTTCCGCTTCCGAAAGGAAGATATTCCTTTATTCGCCGATTTCTTCCTGGAAAAAGCCAATAAGGAACTGAATAAAGAAAAGGATGTAGAGGGATTTGAGCCGGAAGTGATGGATATCTTTATGCATTATTCCTGGCCGGGTAATTTACGCGAATTCCGCAATGTCATTCGTCGTGCAGCCCTGCTGACATCTTCCGGCCTTATCAATACCCGGGTATTGCCACCGGAGATCGTGGATGCGCCAATCTATAACAATCAGCAGCCAACAGAGACTTTTACCCCTGCCCCACAACATCATGCCGTCGTGCATAAGGAAACAGATCTTAAAAATGCGGCAGCCCAGGCGGAATATGATACGATCATGAATGTGCTCAAACAGGTGAATTACAATAAATCCCGTGCGGCAGAGATCCTGAAAATAGACCGGAAGACCCTGTACAATAAGATTAAAAGTTATCAGCCATAAGAAAACAAGAAAAACAAACGAAAAAAGACTGGCTCCGCCAGTCTTTTTTCGTTTGCGCTAATAAACAACCAGTTTTTCCTGTGTACTGGTATGAGCGCTGAAGTACCCAAGAGCCCCGTTACTGATATTCGAGATCGGATTAGCCGGCGTAGCCGACTGGAAGCTGTTGTTACCGGTGACCTGGATTAATGTATTGAAATAGTCGAAAATATTCTTATCGATACAATACATTTTCAACTGCAACGTATCCCCTTTCTGCAGGTAAGTACTATCATTGAAAAGAGGTTGTTGGATGTATCGCCCGTCGGAGAGCCGGTCTTCAAAAACAAAGATGTTGGGGATCAGCCTTCCGTTAAGATATTCCGTGAACTGGTAGTAGTTTCCCAGTGGCGGAGGGTCCTGAAAATTCACCGTTGCATTGATATCCTGCTTGTTACTAAAATCCGTATTCCTGGAGAAGGTAACGGAATCCAGGGGTATCGGAAGGGGCATGGTGGAACTGGCGTTATACTCCTTGCCTTCTGCGATCACCCGTAAATTATAAATATGCCTGGGCACACCGGTAAATGCATTGGTAGTATAGGTCCCCGGAGATCCTTCCGTCAGGGTAGCTCCATGACCTGTCGAACTATCCGTGATCGTCACTGTGGCGCCGGTGACGGGCGGGTAAGTATTACTTGCACTGAAATCCACTGTTTTGGAGATCCTCACCTGATAGGGGCCGGAATGATTGGTGACTTCCCCTTCGATCACGATCCGGGGCGTGGCATTATTCAGGTCTACCTGGATCACTTTCTTACAGGCAGGACCGGCCAGCAGAGCCAGCCCGAGAAGGGCCGCCAGGAGACGCATCCCCGCATCCTTTCGCCGTGGAGGAATTTGCTTCAGGTGATTTCGGTTCCTTAACATGGGTTTAAAATTTAAAATTATAGGTCACGGAAGGGATGAACCGGAACAAGGCATATTGCAGAGCCTGGGTCTTGCTCAGATCATCAGGATCATTCTGGAATACAATACTGTAGGCATTTTCCCTTCCGTACAGGTTATAGACGGAGAAGGTCCAGCTACTTTCAGATTTGCGCTTTTTCTTCCCCTGCAGCGTTGCGGCGACATCCATCCGATGGTAAGCCGGCATACGGTAGCCATTTCTTTCCGTATAATAGAAAGCCGTTTGACCGTCGACCTGGTATTTTCCGCTGGGGAAGGTCACTGCATTCCCGGTGTAATAGACCCAGGTGGCGGAGAGGGTCCATTTCTTACCCGCCTGGTAGATCCCTACCAGGGAAATATCATGGGTCCTGTCCTGCCTGGCAGGATACCAGGTATTCAAATTGACCCCATCAATTTTCAGTTCGGTACGGGACAGGGTATAGCTCACCCACCCGGTAAATTTTCCCGCTTTCTTTTTAAAGAAGAGTTCCAACCCATACGCCCGGCCTTTCCCATACAGCAACTGCGACTCCACATTCTCATTCGCCACCAGCTGGGCGCCGTTCTTATAGTCAATCTGGTGCTGCATACCCTTGTAATACACTTCCGAGGAAAATTCGTATTGATTATCCTTAAAATTCCGGTAATAACCCAGGGCCACCTGATAGGCTGTTTCCGGCTTTACATTGTTACTGCTGGGTATCCACAGGTCAGTAGGATTAGCCGACGTGGAATTAGACAGCAGGTGCAACGACTGTGTATTGCGGGTGTAGGAGAATTTGACGGAACTTTCGTCATTCACCTGGATGCTGGTGGAAATACGGGGCTCCAGGTTAAGATAGGTCTTTACGAACTGCCCTGAATGATAATGAGCCGTGTCGATCGTATTCCCGGCCGTGTCATAAGAATAAAAATCGCCGGCTCCCAGTACGGAAAAAGCAGTCGCCCGTAACCCGTAGTTGAAGTGAATTTTTTCCGCCGGAGACCATTCATGTGAAATATAGACGGAACTTTCCAGGCTGCGTTTGCTCTGAAGCGTCAACGAATTATAACTGGACGCCTGCGACGCGGAAATAACACCCGGGGAGATCGTATGATGCGTAGTGACAAAGCCGAAATTGACCTTATTATCCGCGTTGACATAATACTGTAAGTCCTCTTTCAGGTCCAGATCGCGGATCTTCGAGGTGATATTGATATCGTTATTGGCGGAATTGATCCGGATTTTATAGCTATAATTACTATAGATGAGAGAAGTGTTGGAAAACAGGCGGCTGTTATAGACATGGTTCCATCGGACGGTACCGGTGGCATTTCCGTAATCGATGCCAAAAGTCTTGCCGAAACCCAGGTTGTCCCGGCCGAAATAACCGGAGAGATACACCCTGTTCTTTTCATCGATCTTATAGTTGGCCTTTACGTTCAGGTCATAGAAATAAAGACTGTTATTGTTGACGGAGGAGTCCCGGGAAAGTCGCAGGAACAGATCGGCATACGTTCTTCTGGCGCTGATAGAAAAAGAGCCTTTATCTTTTACAACAGGACCTTCCGCATTGAACCTGGAGGAGATGAGGCCGATGCCGCCGCCAAAGTGATAGTCTTTATTATTCCCATCATTCATTTTAATATCTATCACCGAAGAGAGGCGTCCTCCATATTCGGAAGGCATTCCTCCTTTGTAAACGGTGATATCCTTAATGGCATCCGAATTAAAGGTGGAGAAAAATCCCAGGAGGTGGGAGGGATTGTATACAATAGCTTCATCGAGCAGGATCAGGTTCTGATCCGCTCCCCCACCCCGGACAAAAAAACCGCTGTTGCCATCCCCTGCAAATTGAATTCCCGGAAGCAACTGTATGGTCTTCAGCACATCTTTTTCCCCGAACAGTACGGGAATATTCCGGATCTCGCGGGTCGTTAGTTTCTGAACGCTCATCAGAGGCCTGGTAACGTTTTCATTTCTTTTGGTGGCGTTGACGAAGATTGTTGCCAGTTGGGTATTTTCCGCGCCCAGTTCGACGGACAGCAGGATATTCTTATGGAGCCCGATCTTCAGCGTATCGGGTTCATACCCGGTGAGGCTAACGATCAGGGTATAGTTGCCCGGTAGAGCGGTAATGGAATAGAACCCGTAGGAATTACTGGTAATTCCGGAACGGGGGATCTCCAGGAAGTTGACGGTAGCGCCGATAAGGACTTCCCCGGTCTTTTTATCGCGAATGGTGCCGTTGACGGAGTATTTTTGTTGACCGTAGCTGCGAAAAGATAGGATAGAAAACAGACAAATACAAAAGGACCTCCCCATCCACCGCCTCACTTCCCCCCATTCTCTCCGCCCACATTGGAGAACGCTGCCGCCTGCGGAGAAAATCGCGCAATTAGGGGGGTGATTTCGCATTGACAGGCTTATTATGTAAATAATTCGTCCAGTGACGGATCGGTATAATCAGCAATATAGCGGACTATATTCGGATAGTCATGGAATTCTTCTTTTGCATGCATGGTAGTCACGACCACGCAGTTCATACCAGCATTCAGGGCAGCTTCCACTCCTTTGGGAGCATCTTCAAAAACGAGGCAGGATGCAGGGGGGACGCCCAACTGTGCCGCTGCTTTCAGGAAGGTCTCCGGGTGGGGCTTGCTGATGATCACATCGTCGGCGCTGACGATCGCCTTAAAATAGTGCCGGATCGAAAGATTATCCAGGATATAGTCGATATTAAAAGGAATGGCGGCCGAGCCAATGGCCATGAGAATATTCTTCTTCGCTGCCTTTTCCAGGAAGGCCGGCAGACCGGTTATCAGCTCCAGGTGGGGCCTGAATTCCTGCTGGTATCTTTTTTCTTTTTCCAGGGAAATCTGGTCGGCCTGCGCTTTGGAAAAATGCCCTTTGCCAAATACCCGGTCGAGCAGCTCTTCATTTTTCCCGTACATATGGCTTCTCACTTCTTCCCAGGAGAGGTTCGCATTCAGTTCATCGTTCAGGGTATGGAACCAGGCTGTAAGGTGAAAAGGCATATCATTGATCATCGTTCCGTTGAGGTCGAATATAAGTGCGTTGGGTCTGGCCATTTCGAAGGGTGATTTTTTTGGGCGAAGATAAGGTCTTCGCCCAAAACCCCCGTATTCGTCTTTTGCAAATCGATCGTGGAAAACTGCGCCCCACCCCTTAAATTCGTGCATATGAAAAATTACAGATGGGGGATCATCGGCCCCGGGAAGATCGCCGCTAAATTCGCCGTTGCCTTACCCCTCGCAGGACATGCCAGCCTGGCTGCCGTTGCGTCCAGGGATGAGGCCCGGGCCAGAGAGTTTGCCGGAAAATCCGGAGCAGCCCGTTACTATACCCGTTATGAAGATCTGGCGGCCGATCCGGATATTGACGCCGTCTATATCGCTACTCCCCATGGATTTCATGCAGAACATGCTATTTTATGCCTGCAGCACGGGAAAGCCGTATTATGCGAAAAACCTATGGCATTATCCGCCCGGCAGGTACAGATGATGATAGATGCAGCCCGGGGCAACAAGGCATTCCTCATGGAGGCGATGTGGACCCGGTTCCTGCCGGTCATGGAAAAAATAATGGAGCTTATCCGGGATGGACAGCTCGGGACCGTAAAATATGTCAGGGGCGATTTTGGATTTTATGCTCCGTTCAATCCCTCCGGGAGATTATACGATCTGCGGCTGGGAGGAGGGGCGCTGCTGGATATCGGGATCTATCCCCTCTTCCTTTGTCTTTTGCTGCTGGGCGAGCCCGATACCATTCATGCTGCGGCCCATCTGGCGCCTACAGGATCCGATGAGACCTGCCAGGCCATCCTGCAATACCGGGACGGCCGCTCCGCCATGATCAGCTCCACCCTGGCCTGCCAGACTTCTATAACGGCAGAGATCGCGGGGACGGAAGGGATGATCCGGTTGTCCACTCCCTGGTATAAAAATGACAGGTTTACCCTCCTTCGTCCCGGAGAAGAAGAGGTGACTATTTCCGTAGAGCCGATGGTTAACGGATTTGAGTACCAGATCCGGGAGGTAACACAATGCCTGGATAAAGGCTTGCTGGAAAGTCCCTTGCATTCCCATGCGGACAGCCTGCGCCTCAGCAGGACCATGGATGTGATCCGCGGACAGGTGGGGGTGAAATATCCGGGGGAATAAAGAGAGCGGGGCACCCAATTTATTTCAGGACGTTCCAATTTCAGGAAAGTAGGGTGCTGCTGTTAGAACAAGGGTTTTAGGGTTGAAAAAATATGGCTGACGCCGGTGTCGGCTCTAAGCTGCTGCGTATTGCTGCTCTGATGGCAGGAGAAGCAGTTGGTGCCGGTAAAGATCGAAGTGTTGCCTTGTTGAAAAGTTTCCATGGTGACATTGGTGAGGGAAGAGGTCCCTACTTCGTTTCCGCTGAGCCCCTCTGGCCCGAAAGCGGGCGGTGGAGTTGGGGGATTTCCGCCGATCGTCCAGGTAGCGCCTCTGAAGATGTAATTCTTGCGGAGATCGCCGGCGATCAGGGCGTTAAGGACACTGTTGTTGATGGAAATGATCTCCGAATTCGAAGTTAGGGGGCTTAAATCGATCGAGTTAGGCCCGAAATCCGCACCGGCGCCCCAGGGTTTCATGGTTATGATATTGCCGGGGCCTATGGTGTTTCCGGAGGTGGCTACGATATTACCGGTAGTGCCATCGTAGGTCATTCTCATCTGATTATAGGGTGGTGGCGCCCCGCTGGCACACAGCAGCCAGGTACCATTGGTATTGGCAGTAACGGTGGTTGCACCGGATGAAGCCAGGTTGGCGTAAGAATAGGTAGAGTCCGGAGCAACGCCCGTGTGGATGAAAGTGGACCATATCATTTCCGGGTGCCCCTGTACATTGCCTACCACATGCATGCCGATCATGGCCAACTGTACGGTGTCCATCACATTGGGAACGGGCGTCCATTGCGTGGCTGTTTTGTTATAGTGTGGTACGGCCGCGGTAATGGTAAAGTAATCGGCGGGATCAGGAAGGCTGGACGCCAGCACCCACGAAGATTTGATCTCCATAGCCATGGCGTTGGAATCGGGGAATGATTTATTGTTTGCCGCGGCATATGCTTTGATGGACTGCATGCCGGCTCCGTTGGACGGAAAAGAGCTTGTGCTGATGTGGCCATCCGAAATGCCGGTGCGAAAGTAGGCATAGACATCGTTGACCATGACGAGGTAATAAATGAGGGAGTTGCCCTGCGTGAGAACCACTCCGCCATCGGCCTGACCGGTCTCTACCTGTACTATGTCCCCGAATACGTTGAGAAAGACGGGCGATTTGTCGACGATGAAACGTTCGACAATAGTCGTCGTTGGGCGGGGCGTGCGGAAGAGGGGATGGACTCCGGTGATGGGCCGACCGTTTTTGTCAAGGAACACGGGCCGGCCGAAGGATGTCGGTTTTATTTCCTGAATTTCCACCGGCTGGCCGGAACGATCCAGGATAAGCTGCTTACCATCGGGTGCCGTAGGCGGCTCTTCGATCTCCAGCATTATGCCTGCCTTGCTGAACACAATGGGCAGGTGGTGGGGCCCGGCCTGTGCTGCCCGTACAGCCATGGTGTGAATGCGGCCGGCAGTATGGGGGATCAGGTTGCGGTTGCCGTTGATGTCAGGAGGTGCAACATCGAAGAAGACCGGCGATTCGAAGACACGATTCTTTCCGCCGTAGAGAGAGGGGGCAGGAGAGGTCACCCAGAGGAATGCCTGCTCGGCCCATTGATAGAAGGGGCAATTCTGCGGAGGGTCGTCAAAGTCTCCGGTGAATCCGAGGCTATTGGGGGCATTGACTATGCCGTCCTTCGTGATGGTGCCCGATTGGAACATGGCCGCAAGATCAGAAGCCGATAAGGAGCATATCGACGTTTGCGGGTCGGTAGGAACTTCGACGGGCGGGTTGCAGGCGACGATCGTGCAGGCCAGCGCCAGGGCCAATACACACGCGGTATAGGGGGAGGGGAGTTTCATAAAAGAGGTTGTTAATGGTCCTGCAAGATATAGCTTAGTACTCCTTCGGTCAGTACCCTATTAATGGTATTTTTCTGCTTACCTACAACGAATTCCTTAATGTCAGATAAAAAGGAACTTCCTCCTGTCGCCTTGCATTGTCCAGTACCAGGCGGGCAGCCATCGCACCCATCTGCTGAAAATCCGTCGACACGGTAGTAATGCCATTGAGGATGATCTTTTTCAGGGGCGTCTCATTATAGGAAATGACCCCTACCTGCCGGCCCAATTCCAGTTTCAGGGAAATGATACGTTCGATCAGGACCACCAGGTCTTCCTCCATGAGGTTGATATATACCTCTCCTTCATGAATGGGTTCTTCTGCAATATTGTGCACTACCTTGAACGTGAAAGCATATTCCTGGCAGAAGCGGGTAACGCCTTTCAGGATCGCCATGGGATGATAGGTATAGGCGGGAAAGATGACCTTGATCGTATGGTATTTACTCAGAGGTTCCCTCGCTTTTTCCAGGGCGCCATAAATATCCTGCTCGAAGTTCTCGTAGACAGCGGCGTATTCGCCTTCGATACCCGGTATCTTCTTATCCAGCAGCACCAGTTTGTCCCTGGGAATGGAATTGATGATCTCGGGGGCATACTCCTCCCCTTCCAGGAAATGCGGGATGATCACGTAATGGGAATAGTCTTCTTTCCTGTCCGTCAATAACTTTCGGAACAAGCCGAAGTCATTGTTATAGATATAAAAATCCACGACAACATATTCCCCCAGCGCGGAAATAAAAGCATCATAGATGATCTTTTTATGGGCGCTCAGTTTATTGAAGAGCAAAAATATCTTCAGCGTCTGCCTGAATTCGGCATTCTGTATAAAATAACCTTTACCGGGCACGGAGCCCAGCACGCCCATTTTTTTCAGGTATTTATATCCTTTCTCGGCAGTATCCCGGGAGATTTCCAATTCGAAGCTCAGCTCATTGATGGAAGGCATCAGATCGTTCTTTTTGATCTTCCCCATCTCGATCGCTTTTAAGATCGAATTGGTGAGCTGCAGGTATTTGGGTGTGGCAGCAAACTCATCCACGCGGATCCAGTCGAATATGTTCAGGTGCTTCATGATGAAGCCCGAATATAAGAAATTGGCGGGAGATGCCTCGCATCTCCCGCCAATAAGTATTAAAACGGCGCGTTGTCCTTTCTGATATATTTCCCATCTTCGAACTTGACCGTATAATCAGAAGGAAAGAAGGTGCTCTTATAATAGTAGTCGGTCGTAATGATCTGGGCCCCGGATTGGCAAGCCGCCAGGAAGCCGGACTTGTCATTGCTGCGGGCTTCACGGGTGTCGGAGTCAGCCCTTGTGCGAACCATGTATCCCTTCTTCACCATATCGTGGATCAGAGCGCTATCCTTCTTCGGATTATTGAGGATCATAAAGGCAGCTTCCGGAGTCCCGGCCGGTGAATCGGTGAACAGGACACGATCCTTCAGAGAAGGATGGTTCCGGATATACGCATCGCGATGTTCGCCGCCTTCATCGAGAATAAAAAAGAACTTACCTCTTGCCGCCTGCATGGTAGGCCAATGACCTGCCAATACAGCGCTTTCCAGCGTAGGATAAGTTCCTCTGATATCATTGGGCGTAATAAGATAGTCGCGGCCCAGGTTGTCGAGGATCTCTTTGTCCAGACGGTCGAATACTGCCGAAGTAAATTTCTCCGGAATGCTGAAGCCGGGAGATTTGATCTCATTATCCTTTGCATTCATCGTGATATAAATGGGATAATGATCTTTATGCTGATCCGACCAGGCTTTTAATTGCCGGAGACATCCGGCGAAGGTGGGACAATTGCTTCTGAAATCCAGGTCCTGTACATGGAAAACCTTAAAGCCGGGCAGCTTCATCTCTCCCGTTGGATCATACGGCGGCGGATTGGATCCGGCTTCCCAGTCCAGACCTTTCGGATGGGCATACTTCCCCCCTTTTTCATCTGCATATACATCTATTTCCAGGTTACGCAGCCCAAGGTCCAGTTGCTCCCCCAGGCTGACATGGCTGTATTCCAGCCCCATGGCGGCATCCGGTTTCTTTGCCTTGAATTGGGCAAACAATGCCGGATCGATGGCTTGCTTATAGCTATTATGCGAACCGATGATCTGAACCCTGTTGACAGGCAGGTCGTCGAAACCGGAATCCCGGGGGCCGGCCAGTAAGAACAGTAAGGCTGCAGGCAAAATGAATTTCATATATTCTTTTATTTAAGCACAAAGATTTTTAAGTAGACAGGGTTTTGTACTGTATGGGTGATTACGATATCGTTAAATAAATATAACGATCAGACAGCAATGGGAATTATATACTAAAAATTAAAATTGGTGCTGATACGCAGGCCGATATCGGAGATGTTGGGATTGTGCAGATAAGTGAATCTTTTCACCAGGTCCAGCCTGACGATAGAGAAAATATTATAGATCCCGATGCTGGCTTCCACATAGGGCTGGCGACCCAGCGCATAGGTGGATGTGACTCCCATGGTCTGGGGGAATCTCATCTGGGCCGGGTTAATAGCCGGATTGTTCTCATCCCGGAGTCCCCCGTAGAGGATCTTCGCGGCAATTACCTCTCTCAGTCTCAATCGCTTTACTCCGGGGATCTTGTTTAAAAAGAACCCGTTGAAGAAATGGTCTATATTGATGCCGGCATAATGGTCACTTACAAATTCCCCGATATTCATCAGGTTGTAGGAGTTCTGGGTATAAAAATAGGATTGGTTGGCCGGGTGAATGATCAGCAGGGGAAAAGGCAGGTTACCGGCCAGCCAGCCTGCATCCAGGGTAATATCGGAAAAACCAAAGGGGGCCAGATACCATCGTTTGTATACATTCAGGTGAAAAGCGTCGTAGGTGTATTTTCCACCGGCCAACCCAGGAATTCCCCTCGCGTACTGGAAGCTTGTGATAGGATATTTATTGGTGATGTCGGCGCGCCCGGCCTTATTCTGAAAAAATTGTTCGTGGGGGGCCCAGCGTAAGGTGACGGATAGCTCGGAAGTGGTGATTTTCCGAACGGTATCGAATTGATCCGGAAAAGGCTCATACCGGTAATTAAGAGATCCGGTGGGGCGTTGCTGCCAGTATTTAAATCCGAAATTGTATGAAAAGTGATTGTCGAACTCATGGATATAGGATAGCCTCAGCAGATCATTATAAAGCCATTTGGAGTTATCACCCCGGCTAAAGGAGGAGAAAAAATTATTGCCCTGGGCAAATACATTCTCCTGTCCCAGGTTCCTGGTATCGTGCAGATAGCTCGCTTGTATATAATGAAGCGGGAAGGTATAGATCGATTTGTTATTCAGGGCATAGCTGGCGCTGCCGAAGTACTTCCATCGCTGGTCTTTAAATCCGTAAGCTACATAGGACTCGCCATAATACCGTGTGCTCAATTTTGTATTGGTGCGGGCGCCAAACCGGAGACGTGAGCCTTCGATGGGGTTAATCGTATAAAAGGTACCGATGGGGCCAATATCCACTTTACCGGCCGACTTATAACCTGCTGTGAATGCCGTAGCATAATCCATCAATCTCCGGTAGGAACGCATTTTCAGGAGGCGTTCAGTATTAACATAAGTCTGTGTCTCCGAGGCGGTCAGAGGCACGGGACGGCCTTCATTCCAAAAGCTGTCTGTCTGACGGGAAGCTTGTGGGAGCGAATCTACAGAGGGCCCTTTAAAAACAGCGTCCGGAAGACTGTCATTGCTGAAATGGCTGACGATGACAGCACGCTCGCCGATTAAGCCCGGGCTTTTCGGGAAAGGGCTGAAACGGGCTATCACATGTGAGGTGGTCAGGTAGTAGTGGTCTGCGGGACCTTTCTCAAATTCCTGATCGACATTGAAGTCCCTGACATAGTTCAGGTTAATATGCTGGCTTACGCCCAATTGCGCTCTCTTCACAGCATAATTCCCATCCAGGGTGATGTATAAAGTGCCCCTGAACAGCAGGTCTTCGGGATTGCGGGGAGTAAAATATAGCTGGACCAGCTTTTCACCGTTTTCCTCGATAGTGTCCCGGATGAAGTACATATAGAAAGTCGGGGAAAGATCGGCTATCGGACTTATAAACTGCATGGTAAAAGCTGTGATCGTATTGTCATAGATATTAATATCCTCATATAACCTATTGAGCGCCGTGCTGATGCCCTTCATATCGATGTATTCCCCAAAGTCTACGCTTTTCCGTCCTGTAATGATCTTTTTATCGGTCCCCGGGTGTTTGCGGTAATACTTTTCCTCCGATACTTCTTCAATGTAGACGGGCGTGAGTGATTTACCCGGTACCAATACCGAGTCCTGGTTTTCAAATAGGAAATGGTACCTCTTCAGCAATTTGTTGTCTACGATCAGGCGGGGCGGTTTGTCCAGTAACAGCCGGATCTTTTCATATTGCTGATAAGAAGTATAGGAGAGGGCTCCGGGGCCATTCTTTGCTTTATTGGCTATTACTTTACGGATAAGCTCTACGGCGGGATTGTTCTTATTCCTGTATTTGCCTCTTTTACCTTTAATGACCACATCCTGGAGGGTGATATACGATTTTGAGAGTAGTATGGTCATCCGTTGCCCGGGATGATCCGTAATAGCAATGGAGGCCGCTTTATAGCCGGTAGAAGTAAATAATAACCTCTTTATCGTCCTGTCCACGCTGATCCTGAATTTGCCTTCCCCGTCGGTTAAGACGGCCCGGAAGCCATTTTTTACACTGACAGTGACATTCTGTAAAGGAGTATGGGAAAGGGAATCCATTACGGTACCGGAGATAAGGATGGATTGTCCGATACCGATTTTACCCAGTAAGACGGCAATCAGTAATATCGTAATGCGGTTTATAATAGGGATAGGTCTTCTTATTTTACAATAGCTTTTTATCAGGGAGAAAGGCCCTAATTCCTTAAAAATAAGCAGTTTTTGCCAAAGAAAATAATCGGCTCCGGGTGGTCTGAGACATACGAAGTCCCCCCCAAATAAACAAAGCATCGAAAAAATTATTTGGAATATTCGTTCCAGTATTATTATTTTTGTGGAACAATCATTCCAAATATAAAAAAATGAGCAGACTTACGAACAAGGTCGCTGTTGTCACAGGTGGCAATAGCGGGATAGGCTATGCAACGGCCAAAGAATTTGTTGCAGAAGGAGCAACAGTTGTCATCACGGGGCGGAACAAAGCCGCCGTGGAAAAGGCGGCTTCGGAGATCGGGGCCGTGGGCATTGTTTCCGATCAGGGGAATCTGCCGGCAATTGATCAACTGGTAGCGGCAGTCAAATCCCGGTATGGTAAAGTGGACACTTTATTTATCAATGCCGGAGTAGCAGCTTTTGTTCCTTTTGACGCGGTAACAGAGGACCAATTTGACAACATGATGGACATCAACTTCAAAGGAGCTTTCTTTACCTTACAAAAGTTTCTGCCCTTACTGAAAGAGGGAGCCTCGGTGACGTTCCTCTCTTCCATTAACGCGTATACCGGTATGTCGAACACCAGTGTCTATGCACCCAGTAAAGCAGCAATGAACTCATTGACCCGCACGCTGGCCTATGAGCTCGCTCCCCGGAAGATCAGAGTGAATGTTGTTTGTCCGGGACCGATCAGTACCCCCATATTTGACAAGGTCGGGCTTTCTGAGGAAGCTTTACAGCAATTTAGCAGCGCCATCCAGGCAAGGGTGCCCCTGAAAAGGATCGGCACTGCGGAAGAGGTAGCCAAGCTGGTGACCTTCCTTTCATCCGACGATGCTCTATTCATCACAGGCAGCGAATATGTCATTGACGGAGGGGTGAATCTTAATCCCATTTTTAACTAATTTTTTTCGCCCTTTTCTGGAATGAAAATTCCAAAATTTGTAGCTTTGCGGCGTGAATCAGGCTGAACGACAGAGATTGGATTATGAATCCGAGCGCTGTCTGACTTTGAGCCCGGTTCACGCCGTAAAGCTTTTTATATGGCAAGAACAAAAGATTTTAATGAGGAGGAAGTGCTGGAAAAAGCATTGAACATTTTCTGGCAAAAGGGCTATAACGGAACGTCCATGCAGGATTTGGTAGACGGTCTTGGCATTAGCCGGTCCAGTATGTACGATACCTATACGGACAAGTACTCCTTATTTATACTAGCGCTGGAAAGATATCGGGAGAGAACGGCCCGGGAAATGATGCAAATGATCAACCAGGCTGCTTCCCCCAAGGCCGTAATTAAAAAAATATTCCAGTCCGTAGTAACCGAATCCTTGTTCGATAAGGTGCAACGGGGCTGTTTTTTGGTAAATACCTGCGTCGAGAATGCCACCCATGATAAGGCTGTTGAAAAAATTGTGAATGAGAATATGCAGGACTTCGAAGATGCTTTTTATCATGCCATAAAAAAGGGGCAGGAAATAGGCGAAATAATGAACCGCAATGATGCGAGGGCTTTGGCAAGGTTTGTTATTAATAATATCAATGGCATTCGTATCTCGGCCAAAGCGGGAGCAGATAAAAAGGTGTATGAAGATGTGATGAAGGTGACGCTGTCGGTGTTGGAGTAGAGCCTGCTAAAAAACAATTTTTATATTTTAAAGAAAGCATTAATTTTGCGATATCGGCGGCTGAGTTAATAGCTCCCCAACGACAAAGACTTGAAAAGGGCTTCACGTGTAGCCCTTTTTCGCTTTTAAATAGCCTAATAAAATCCCGCATCCGACATCTCTTCATCCAGCAAAAAAACAGTCATACTACGAGGCCCATGCGCACCGAGAACAAGAGATTGTTCGATATCAGCCGTTTTGGAAGGACCAGCAATGAAAGTCGCAAAACCATATGCCGTTCCGGCTGCCTCAGCGGCAGCAATGCGCTCATAAGCTTCATGCATATTAGCAACGATATCCTTTTTCCGGATGATCAGGGCCAGGTGCTGGGCAATAAAAGGGAGGGCCCTTTCGATCATACAATCTTCCGTGATCCAGCAAGCGCCATTCTCCGCCACTCCAAAATGAGAGCGCAATACGGCGAGGTCAATATTCTCCAGCGTATGCGGGTCATCGTAATGAGCAGCCGTCTCCGCCAGGAAAGCTAATTCCGGACATCCGGAGACAATACGCAGGGCATCGTGGTGTTGTTCCCGCAGAATACTGGCAATCCGGTCAAAGCCGGAGACAATATAGGCAGTGCCGCCGATAGCCTCCAGCACGCTGACAAATTTTGCAGACAGTTGCTCCGTTCCCCCAACGGGGGAATCCGGCAACGGAGGCAGCTCCCGAAAGTCGGGCTGATTTTCTTTTACAGCTCCCAATATTTTATCCCTGCTACTCATATCATTTCTTATTTTTCTTATACCATTCACCGAAAGACTTTCCGGGAACTTCCGGCATATCCCGTTGCTTATACCACGGATTCAGGCTATTGTTGACGGCAAAAGGAACATTCGCCATGAACCAGCGGCCGGCTTTTCCAGCCGTATGATAGACGGCAGGGTTCGACAACACCCAGGTCATCGTCTGCATCGCCGCCTTCTTGGCGATGGGCGCATTTCCCGCCTGTACGATCACCTGTCTCCATTTATAGAGTTGCTCGTGAATGTCGATCTTCACCGGGCATACATTGGAACAGGAGCCGCATAAGGTGCTGGCAAAGGGAAGATCGGCATATTTCTTCATATCCAGGTTGGGCGCCAGGATAGACCCGATCGGACCCGCAACAGCCGTATGATAGCTATGACCGCCGCTCCTGCGATAGACAGGACAGGTGTTAAAACAGGCGGCACAGCGGATACATTTCAGGGAGCTCCTGAAATCTTTCCGGCCCAGATGCACGCTCCTGCCATTGTCCACCAATACGATATGCATTTCCTGCCTTGGGCGCGGCTTCTTAAAATGACTGGAATAAGTGGTGATGGGCTGCCCTGTCGCACTTCTTGTCAGCAGCCGGAGAAAGACGCCTAAATGCCTCCGTTGGGGAATGAGTTTCTCAATACCCATACAGGCAATGTGTACATCAGCCAGATGAGCGCCCATATCAGCATTCCCTTCATTGGTACATACGACAAATTCACCCGTCTCGGCCACGGCGAAGTTGACGCCGGTGAGCGCCACTCTCCGCGTGAGGAATTTCTCCCGCAGGTGTTGCCTGGCCGCCTCTGTCAGAAACTGCGGGTCGGCATTCCCTGCCGGGGTGCCCAGGTGCTGGTGAAAGATCTCCCCTATCTCTTCTTTCTTTTTATGGATACAGGGCAACACGATATGACTGGGCGGCTCTCCCGCCAGTTGCACCACCCGTTCGCCGAGATCGGTATCTACTACCTCGATACCCTGCTCTTTCAGGTATTCGTTGAGATGGCATTCTTCGGTCAGCATGGATTTGCTCTTCACCATCTGATTCACCTTCTGCTGCCGCAGGATCGAGAGAACGATCTCATTATGCTCTTTGGCATCCGCCGCCCAATGTACTTTAATACCATTTCGGGTAGCCTGCTCTTCGAACTGCAACAGGTATTCATGGAGGCGTGATAAGACATTTTCTTTTATACCGGATGCCGTTTCCCGTAAGAGCTCCCATTCAGGGACTCCATGTGCAGCTTTATCCCTCTTTTCCCGGATCCACCAAAGGGTCTTATCATGCCAGTCCACTCTGGGCTCATCCTTATTGAACTCACCGGCTAATGCGGCATGGTCTTTTGTGTTTTCTTTCATATTATTCCTGGCTATTCAATATTTCTGCAATATGTTTCACCCGGGTCTTGCTTTTCTGCCTTTTCAGGATCCCATCCAGGTGCATCAGGCAGCTCATGTCAGCGCTGGTGATATATTCCGCCCCATGATGGAGATGATCAGCTACCCGATCCTTCCCCATCTTGACCGATACGGCTTCTTCCGCCACGCAGAAAGTACCGCCGAAACCACAACATTCATCCTTTCTGTCCAGTTCTACCAGTTCGATACCCTGCACCATCTTCAGAAGATGTTCCGGTTTGGAGAAGGGAGCAGCTACCAGCTCGGACATCTGGGATAATTTCAATCCCCGCTGCCCATGGCAGCTCTGGTGGACGCCTACTTTGTGCTGAAATTTTGCATCGATGTTTTCGATTTTCAGGACATCTGTCAGGAACTCCACCAGTTCGTATATTTTCCTCCGGATGTTCACGGCAGGGTCCACCTCCCCCCCATGCTCCGAATGCAAATGGTCCTTGATATGCAGGACACAGCTCCCCGAGGGACACACGATATAATCAAACTCCTCGAAGTTTTTAATGAACAACGCATTACTCCCCTTCGTAAGATGCTCAAAACCTGAATTAGCCATCGGCTGGCCACAACAGGTCTGACCGGTGGGGTAGATGACTTCACATCCGTATTTTTCCAATAATTGCAAGGTGGCGATACCTACCTGTGGATAAAACTGGTCGACATAACAAGGAATGAACAGGCCTACTTTCATAAATAAATATAGCTTCTAGCTGCAAGCTACAAGCTGCAAGCGAGAATTTTTAAGATCTTACAAAAAAATTTATACTCCGGAATGTTCCGGCTGGCAGCTAACGGCTTGTAGCTGGCAGCTACTTATAATATTTCAATTCAATGATGTCTCCCGGCAGGGATCGGGTATTCCAATGAGAATGGATGGCCAGGGCGGCCCCCATAGCAGTCGCCTGAGGGATGGAAGCGGCAAATACCTCTATATAAGGGAAAGCGGCAGCCAGCAGGTGCATATACACCTGGTTCCTTCCGAAGCCGCCGTCCACAAAGATCCTTTTCACCGCCGTACCCTGTAAGACCAGTTGCGTGCTGGCGATCTGCTGCTCCATGATGTCCATGAGCAGCTGATGGTAAGCCTGCTCATAGCTATCGAAGAAATCCAGTCGCCTTTGGGAGAATACAGAGGCGGTCAAGGTCATAGGCGATCCATGGGCCGGCATACCCTGTTCCTGTTCCCGTGAGTGTAAAAAAGACACGATATCGGGGTCGAAGGAAATAGTCGCTGCATAGCTCGCTGACTTATGGAAATGGGCGCCCAGCCTCTTCACCTGCTGTTCATGCTCGTAACCGGCAAAGAGACGCGAGGCTTTTACCGGCTGCCCCAGATAGCTCATATAGCACAAACAGTCTTTTTGCAGCTCCGCCACGGTCAGCGGGGACTTGTTAAAGGGGTTCATGCTGATACACCAGGTGCCGGTGGAGATCAGGACAAAAGGCTCCTGGAAACTCTCCAGGTAAGGGATCATCGCCGCAGAGCTATCGTGCAGACCAATACCCACAGGCAGGCCGCCAGCCTCCGGATAAGAGCTATCAGCTGGTAGCTGCAAGCTGTTAGCTGAAATAGACACCACACCCGAAGAAGGCAGCACAGGCGCCAGCTTCTCCGTTATCCCTTCCCGGTAGACCCACTCATGATAATGGTCCTGGGAGAAATTCCAGAGATTGGTATGGCAGCCAATGCTGGTGATATCCGAATAGGCCTTACCCGTCAACAGGAAACTAAGGTATTGAGGCAGGTGGAGAGCGTGCCGGATCCTGCCAAACAATTCCGGCTGCTCCTCCTTTATCCGGTAAAGCTGCATCCCTGAATTCAGGCTGCCCAGCACCGGAGAAGCAGTCAGCATGGAGAAAGTAACTTCCCCGCCATAGCTATCGTAAAACTTCCTTTTCAGCTCCTCCGGATAAGGTTTGAGATAATTATACAGGGGCGCTATCGGCACTCCTTCCGCGCCAATATATACGAAACTGGCGCCATAAGCCGAGAAATTGATCGCCCGGATGTCAAAATCAGGCAACCGGAACAATTCCTGAAAAGAATGCCGCACCCAGCCGGTCAGTTTGTCCAGATCCTCGCAAGGTTCGCCTTCTTCATCCGTCGTCTCGGAGAAAGAAGCCGTCTGTTCCCATACGATCTTATAATGTTCATCGAAGAGGAAGAGTTTCTTATTCGTCTTACCGGTATCGAATATGGCTATAACGGGGGTAACAGACATAAAAAAAATATTATAAATCGTGGCAGCCAAGTGGTGGCAAACCGGCGGCAGTCCCTATAACCCAGTGGCTACTGTCTTAGCGCCTCTTTCTTTGATCAAATGATCCCGAACCTTTTCGCTACGATACAGCGCCAGGGGATCCAACGCACCACCGGTCCGCAAACGGGCTTCCGCCACCAGCGCACGCAGATCGGTACGGAAACTGTTCTGCAATACCTCCTGGGCAGCCACCGTGTCATTGGACTGCTGCGCTTCCGATAGCTTCTTCCTGTCTACTATCAGGGCCTGTGCATAGGTTAGCATAATAGCTTCTACGGACTGGAGCAAGTCTTCCAAAGGATCTTTCACATTATGAGAGGCGTCGATCATCCAGCCCAGGTCCCTGGTATGATCCATTCCGCGGGCATCCATCCCTTCCACCAGTTCATTAAAGATGAGGAATAACTGGTAAGGCTTGATGCTCCCTACCGTGAGATCATCGTCCCCATATTTGGAATCATTGAAATGAAAACCACCTAATTTTCCTTCCATCAATAATAAGGCGACGATCTGCTCGATATTCGCATTGGGCAGGTGATGGCCCAGGTCAACCAGGGTATAAGCCTTTGGCCCCAGTTTGGACGCATAGAGCAGGGATTGTCCCCAGTCTCCTACGGTGGTGGAATAAAAGTTCGGTTCGAAGGCTTTATACTCGACGAACATCTTCCAGTCGGCCGGAAGGGCGGCATAGATCTCCTGCAGACCTTCGAGGGTGTTCTGAAATGCCTTGCGGAAATTCAACTGCCCCGGGAAGCAGGCACCATCGGACAACCACACCGTCAGGGAATCAGATCCCAGTTCCACCCCATGGCGGATCACATCGATATTATGGTCGATCGCCTGTTGGCGCGTCGCTTTACTGACGTGCTGCAGCGAACCGAATTTGTAGCTGTGGGTCTGCCCCGGCTGATCCTGGAAGGTGTTGGAGTTCATGGCATCAAAACGAAGACCGTGTTGTGCGGCCAGCGCTCTGATAGCGGCAGCGTCCCTCGGAATATCCCAGGGGATATGAAGGGAAATGGCCCCGCTGGAACGATTGAGGTTATGCAACAGGCCGATATCTTCTATTTTTTCTTCCAGGTTGCGAGGCTCGCCGCCACCGGAAAAACGCCCAAAGCGGGTACCGCCGGTGCCAAGCGCCCAGCTGGGGATGGCGACCTGGAAGTCAGCCAGCTTTTGGACGATGCCCGCAGGATCAGGAAGGCCGGCGGCAATAAAATCAAATCGGCGGCGATGTTCCTTGAGAGCGGATTGGTTATGCTCTTCTATTTTATGTTTTGCGATCTGCATTTTTTTGAGTTTTAAACCCCATCGTTGAGAGGTTGATTTAATTACTTAGCTCATAGTTCCTGGCCTGGATCAAGGCCGGCCAGTTAAGGCATATAAAATACTTCCTTCAGCGGACGGGTCACCGGGGAATGGTCCGGATGAGAGTCCATGATATCCTTCATCTGCTCCCACCATTTCTGCATGACCGGATGGCCGGGCAGCTGGTCGAGTTTGCCCGGATCGGCGACCACCATGTACGCAAATAAGAGCAGGGTCTCTTCATCTAAAAATATCGAATATTCCGTAATACCCGCCTCCTTCAGCAAAGATTGCAGCTCCGGCCAGATCGTCTCATGACGCCGCCGGTATTCGGCCACATAACCGGGAAAGAGCTTCATGGTAAAAGCGATTCTTGCCATATTAACATCTTTTACTATTAACTCCCCCTTTAGGGGGATGGGGGGGTTATCTTACGAACGCCATCGCCACTCCTCCGTCTACATTCAGCACATTCCCCGTCGACTTATTCAGCAGGCCGCCGGTGAGGACAAAGCAGGCATTGGCGATATCTTCCGGTAAAATGATCTCATTCAGCAAGGTCCTCTTTGCATAATAAGCCGGCAATTCTTCCACCTTGACGCCATATGCTTTGGCGCGGCCTTCCGCCCAGGCTCCTGCCCAGATCTTACTATCCGAGATGACGGCATCGGGATTCACCACATTCACCCGGATCTTGTCGGCACCCAGCTCTGCCGCATTCAGCCGGCTGAGATGAAGCTGTGCTGCTTTCGCTGATCCATAACCGGCATTATTCGGACCGGATACCAGGGCATTCTTGCTGACGATATTGATGACATCTCCGCCGATGGCTTGTTTACGCATAATCTCCACACCGGCCTGCGTCACCAGGAACTGTCCTTTTACCAGGACATCATACAACAGGTCCCAGTCTTTTTCCGTATGTTCTTCGATAGGCTTGGAAATGGATAAGCCGGCGCAGTTCACTACAATATCCACCCCGCCGAATGCCAGTGCGGCAGCCTGATAAGTATTGCGGATCGTAGCTGTATCCGTTACATCCAGGAGCTCGGCGACAAAACCATCCTTGCCGTAGGATTTCTGAAATTCTTCTTTAGCCGAGGCCAGACGGGATGCGTCATTGTCATTAATGACGACACAGGCGCCTTCATCCGCGAACTTTTTGGCAATCGCCTTGCCAATGCCACCCGCGCTGCCCGTCACCAGGGCTATTCTCCCCGACAAGGCTTTGGGCTTGGGCATCCGCTGTAGTTTCGCCTCTTCCAGCAACCAGTATTCGATATTGAATGCTTCCTGCCGGGGCAGAGAAGTGTAAGAAGATACAGCTTCCGCCCCTTTCATCACGTTGATGGCATTGATATAGAATTCAGCCGCCACCCTGGCCGTCTGTTTGTCCTTCGAAAAAGTGAACATCCCGATTCCCGGGTATAAGATCACGACGGGATTGGGATCCCTCATAGCTGGGCTGTTGGGATGCTTGCAGGACTCATAGTAATGAGCGTACATTTCCCGGTAGCTTTCGAACTGCGGCGCCAGTTTTTCTTTTATCTTTTTAACATCGCCCAGGTCTTCCGTCGTGCTGAGATCTAATACCAGGGGGCTGATCTTGGTACGGAGAAAGTGGTCCGGGCAACTGGTGCCCATCGGGGCCAAACGGGCCATGTCATGGGAATCGATGAATTCCAGCACCCGCTCATCATCCGTAAAGTGACCTACCATTTTCGCTTTCGAAGAACAAAACCCCCTGAGTACTGGCGCCAGGGCCGCCGCCCGCGTAATGCGTTCTTCTTTCGGGGATGCCTGCAGCCGGGCGCCTCCGAATACAGGGCGCTTTTTACCGATATGATCTTCCAGGTATTGTGCGCAGGTCTCGATCACTTCGAGGGTGTTGATATAGCTTTCGTAGGCGGTATTCCCCCACGTAAAAAGCCCATGAGACCCCAGCATGATCCCCCGGATACCAGGATTTTCATCCAGGCACTCCTTTAATTTAAGGCCCAGGCCAAAGCCGGGACGCTGCCATTCCACCCACCCGATCTTTCCTTTAAAAAGTTCCTTCGTGATCTTTTTTCCGTCTTTAGCAGCGGCAATGGCGATCGCTGCGTCGGGATGCAGGTGGTCTATATGGGCAAAGGGAAGGAAGCCATGCAAAGGAGTATCGATAGAAGGCGCTTTGGAGCTCAGATCGTAAATACAGTGATTGAACAACTCCACCATTTCATCTTCGTGTTCTATTCCCCGGTATACATTTTTCAGGCTGAGCAGGCGATCGGTATACAAGGCTGCCAGGCCGCTGCGTTTCAACGTGCCCAGGTCGCCACCGGATCCCTTTACCCACATGATCTCCGTCTGCTGACCGGTGAGCGGGTCTTTAGCCATAGCCTTACAGGAGGTGTTGCCACCGCCATAATTCGTCAGACGGAGGTCTGCTCCCAGCAGGTTGGACCGGTATATCAATAAGGCCACCTCATCACCGGCTAATGCAGCCGCTGCCTTTTCATCCCATAAATAGCTTACATGCTTGAATTTCGTTGTTGTAACAGACATATGCTTTGCTTTATAAATTCACAATTCACTTTAATGAATTACCGTACCCCACCAGCAATACCGACAGGAAGATGGTAATGATCCCCAGCGTTATGGTGATCCGCGTTTTCGCGCTCACTCCTTTCCATTCCTTCAGGGCCACTCCCCATAAATTAGCGACGAGGATGATGAAAGCCATATGCAGGATCCAGGAACTGGCGCCATTGCCCAGCCTGCTCTCCCCCATTCCATAAAAGAAGAATTGCAGAAACCAGATCGTTCCGGCCAGTGCGGCGAAAAAATAGTTGCGGGCCAGTGGGGTCTTTTTATTCGTATAATCTCCGAAGGTCCGATTGCGCGCGTTCAGGATCATGCACCAGATAAAATTGGTCGTGAGCCCTCCCCATAGCAATACAATATAAGTGACATTGTTCTGGTAGAGAAATTCCGTTGTCGCCTGCGGATGGGCTGCTTTCCAGAACTGATTGGCCACTTCCGCCATCGGGGTGCCGGCCTCTATCCCATAGTTAAAACAGGCGCTGAGGATACCGGAGATGGTACATACGACCAGGCCTTTTACCAGGTTGAATTCCTTGATGCTTTCTTTTTTCTTTTCTTCCGGCAGTTCCTTTTCTTTCAGGACCCCTGCCCTGCCACAGATGTAGATCCCTATCAGGCACAGCACCACACCGGCGAGTGCAACGCGCCCCCATGAAGTGGTGAGCAATTCATGAAAGGTTGCTTTCCCTGGAGTAGGAACAATATTGTAATAGATAGAAGGCACCAGGGCCCCAAAGGCAGAAGTAAAGCCGAGGAGCACAGAGTTGCCCAGGGACATACCCAGGTAGCGCATCCCCAATCCATACATTAAACCGCCGATACCCCAGAGGATCCCCCAGAAATAGGTCCACCAGAAGGTAGAAGCAGTAGCCCCGGAGATGATCTCCGCAAAATGAGGCACAGTGATATAAGCAGCCAGGGGTGGAATGATCAGCCAGGAGAATAGGCCGCCGATGATCCAATAGCTTTCCCAGGCCCAATCCCTTACCTTCTTAAAGGGGATATAAAAGCTGCCGGAAGCGAAACCGCCGATAAAATGAAAGATGATACCGAATATTACTTGCATGGGCTAGAGATTTTCAAAATGGCTGCAAAATACCTGTCTGACAGGTCTGTCAGACAGGCCGCCAAATTTAAATCGGAATGCCCGTTGAGCCGTCATGCACTGTCATGGTGGAGTAAAAACTTAAATATTGCCCTTTTTGAGCTCATTGACGGCATGATCCGCAGCTCTTGCCGTCAAGGCCATATACGTGAGAGAAGGGTTCTGGCAGGCCGAGGATACCATACAGGCTCCATCCGTTACATATACATTCTTCGCATCCCATACCTGGTTATGCGGATTCAGGACACTGCTGCGGGGATCCTTTCCCATTCTGGCCGTACCCATCTCATGGATGCCCTGCCCGATCGCATATTCCTTGCTATCCCAGGTAGTGATGTTCTTTACACCCGACGCTTCGAACATCGCTACCAGTTCTTTGATAATATCCTTGCGCATCTTCCACTCATTTTCTTTCAGTTCAGCATCCATTGCCAGCACCGGCAGTCCCCATTTATCTTTTTTATTCTTATCCAGCGTTATCTTATTCTCATGATACGGAAGTATTTCGCCGAAGCCCGTTGCGCCGATATGCCAGCCGCCCGGTTCCGTGAGCGCCTCTTTATAATCCGCTCCTATGTTTAGCTCCGCCACATCCTTTTTCCACCCTTCCCGGCTGGCACTGCCCTGGAAACCGTACCCGCGCAAAAAATCCCTTTTATCTCCGTACAGGTTGGCAAATCGCGGAATATAAAATCCATTGGCCCTTCTGCCATAATAGTATTTATCTTCAAATCCTTCTACAGTACCCTGCGCTCCCAGCATATAATGATGATCCATTATGTTATGTCCCAGTTCACCGCTGCTGCTCCCCAATCCGTCGGGCCAGAGATCTGTGGCGGAATTCATCAGCACCCAGGCGCTGTTCAGCGTAGAGGCATTCAAAAAGACCACCCTCGAATAGAATTCGTAAGTTTTATTCGTCTCACCATCCAGCACCTCCACTCCCTTCGCTTTTTTGGTGTCCTTGTCATAAAGGATCCTGGTCACAATGCTCCAGGGCCGCACCGTGAGGTTACCCGTCGCTACAGCTGCCGGCAGCGTGGAAGACTGGGTGCTGAAATAGCCACCGAAGGGGCAGCCTTCCCAGCAGCGATTTCTAAACTGGCACTTCGTTCTGCCGGGGATCGCCTCCGTGAGATTGGCCACGCGACCGATGAATAGATGTCTTTGTCCTTCATAGGACTGTTTTATCCGTGCCGCCACATCTTTCTCTACGCAGTTTAATTCCATCGGCGGCAGGAACTGCCCATCCGGTAAATGCGCCAGCCCTTCTTTGGAACCGGAAATTCCGGCAAATCTTTCTACATGATCATACCAGGGCGCTATTTCCTTGTAACGGATCGGCCAGTCGATCCCTATTCCTTCTTTTGCATTGGCCTCAAAATCCATATCGCTCCACCGGTAGCTTTGCCTTCCCCATAAGATGGAACGGCCGCCCAGTTGGTAGCTCCTCCACCAGGCAAAAGGCTTCACCTGCACATAAGGACAATCCTTTTCCTTCACCCAATAGTCCATGACGGCTTCCTGGGCTGCCGTGCCGTACATGGCCCAATCCTTTGATATAACGGGGTTATCTGTTTTCTGCTGTAAGGTGGCGCTGCCCCGGTGGGGAAAGTCCCAGGGATTTTTATTGGCCGTTTTATAATCTTTGATATGCTCGAAGTCAGGACCCCGCTCCAGCATCAACACTTTCAATCCTTTTTCCGTTAGCTCTTTTGCAGCCCATCCTCCGCTGATGCCGGAGCCGATCACGATGGCATCATAAGTGTTCTGGCCTACGGCCTTATTGTTGACGTGTAATGTATCTCCGGGCATGCAAGCTGTTTGAGATCGAAAATACCAATAGAATTTTGAATTCAGGTACAAATTTCACCGCCGGGTGATACTGAACATGAGCGCAATGTGCAAAACTTTAAATTACCAAATATTTTAGCTTAGCTAATTTTGTTAGTACACCATAACGCTTAAGCACATTTATTTAACTATTAAATCTTGCCACTATGAACCAGGAATATCTCCAATTTATAACCGATCTGAAGCAAAATATTATTCAGAGTCGCTATATAGCCGCCCGGCTGGCTAATAAAGAACAATTACTTCTTTATTTTAAGACCGGGAAAATGTTGTCGGAGAAAATAGCTGCGGAGAAATGGGGTGCAAACGTATTAGGCCAAATAGCTGAGGATTTACAAAAACAGCTTCCAGGACTACGAGGTTTTTCAAAAAGAAATCTCGTAAACATGCGACATCTCTATAATGAATATCAATTAGTTATATTTACGCAGTCACCGACTGCGCAAATACGAAAGGGTCGTAGAAAGGAAGAAAATGAGGTAGGAACCATCCAACTGGATACCCCTGAATTCAGGGAACAATTTTTCGGAATTAGTTTCACGCATCACATTCTTCTACTCAATAAATGCAAAGATCCACGGGAAAGGTTCTTTTATATAGAACAGGCTTCTACTCAGTTTTGGTCGGTAACCCTTTTGGAACATCATATAAATGCAGATTTATATTCCCACCAGGGCAAGTTGCCGAACAATTTTAATAACACAATATCGCAAGAACTCAAACCTACAGCATTAAAGATGTTTCAGGATGATTATCTCATGGATTTCATTTCTTCCGATGACGTAGAAGATGAGCGCGTTTTTGAAGAAAAAGTAGTAGCAGATATTAAAAACTTCATCATGAGAATGGGGACGGGCTTTGCCTTTATCGGCAATCAATATCGCATAGAAATAGGCGGGGAAGAGTTATGCCGGATACTTCCAGGCTTTGAAAGCCAGCGTAACCACCGTGCCGGCTTCAGGCTCGCTTTCAATATGTACAGCGCCTCTTAAATGCCGGGTAAGTTCCATGATGAACCGGTAGCCGAAAGTGGAGTTGGTCTTATTGCCATTCAATGCCGGGTAAGACATCAGCTCTTCAATCTTCTGCGCAGATATGCCCTTGCCGGTATCTTTTACTTTTATATACATATCCGCATCCTTTGCAAAAGCAACGATATGGATGCTGCCGGACCTCGTGTATTTAACGGCGTTATCGACCAGGTTGCGAATAACGATCGTCAGTATATTCCTATCGGAAAGCAAAAAAAGGCCGGAAGGAACATCATATCCAAAGGCCAGCCCCTGCCTTTCCGCTATTTCCCGGTAAAAGAGGGAGGCGTCTCTTATACATGCCGCCAACTCTACCGGTCGCTGCTCCACTAAAAATCCCTGCTGCTGAGCATTATACCAGGCGAGAAAATCCGTACTGAACTGGCAGATCCTTTTACTGGAATCTCTCAGCTGAAGCAGCAATTCCTTTAACTCGACAGCCGGTAATACTTTGTACTGCTCATATAAATAACCGATCAACATATCCTGGGAATATAACGGAGATCGCAGGTCATGCATGATGACGCTGACCAGGCTTTCTCTTACGATGATACTTTGTTCAAGTTCAGAAGTCCTCTCATTGACTTTTATTTGCAAACGGTCATTCTGACGTATCAATAACCCCGCCCTTAGTTTATACAACAGCCATGCCGTACAAAGAAGAACGGCTATCAACAACCCGTAAAACCACTTGGTATTATACCACCTGGGCAGCACTTCAAAAGATATGCGGCTAACCGTAAAATTATCCGGCCCCCACCCTCCTGCCTTCCTGATCAAAAGCGAATATTTATCATAAGGCAGTCTGTTGATAATGATCCTGCCATCTCTGCTAACCGGATACCA
>Ga0307511_10000538_pt1 | contig 40559 bp, 38 predicted proteins | sample 13_EM_MG_FD_200266 | JGI IMG/M metagenome (GOLD analysis project Ga0307511, IMG submission 200266) | Populus trichocarpa ectomycorrhiza microbial communities from riparian zone in the Pacific Northwest, United States - 13_EM | ecosystem: Host-associated > Plants > Roots > Unclassified | place... | reverse complement strand
TCGAGCTTGGGTTTGTATGTGAGGAGGAGGAGGAGGAGGAGGAGGTTGATGAGTGATGCGATTGTGACTGCCGTGTGGACACTGACGGTCTAGAGAAGGCAGATGCTGATGTAGTGATTGAACTTGACCCAGCCGTCGGGTTGTATAGTGATGATCGCGGGTCGGAGGTGTCGGATGCAACAGAAACGATGTGCGACGGCGGTCGGTATACGTTGTCAGGCTGCTGGTTGCCTGCAATCATTATGTTGTGTCCCACCTGCGAGAGACGCAATGTTAGTTTGAAGTATATTCCTGATGTAGACAGTAATGCCCTTTAGGTGAAGGTGCACTTTGCCCGTTTGCCCAGCCGAGTGTTTTAAACCCCTCACAGTCCGGCTCGTTGTTGTTGTTGTTGTCGCCAGCGGTCGCCGCCACCGCCGCCGCAGCTATGTGAATTAAAACAGAGGCAGAACCAACGTCATGGGCAAAGTGCTTCTCTCCAGTAAGTGAAAGGCCATTGCAGGCCCTCGAGAACTCACTTTGCACTACTTCAATGCGAAGTGGGTGGTGTGGGGGAAATGTGGAGGAGTTTGTGGGGGGAGAGGTCGGAGCAAAAATGAAGGAGAGGAGTGTTCGCCTTACCTGTACCAGCATTCCTAAGAAATCGAGAGGGCGTTACGATCCAAAGGGGGCAGGGCAGAAAGACAATTGAAGAAGGGCCTGTAACGTAAACCCGGCTTCGAGCGAGAGGCGAGCAAGGATGTTCTGTGTCTCTTCGTTTTAGTGAAATCTCATTAGAGGGCGCAGATGCGGGTTACCGGTTGAATTGGAACAAGCTGATTGAGGGATTAAGTGGACGAGAAACGAGATGCGCAAAAACAGTGCAGCGCAACGGAAAAACGTCGATGGCAGCAACGACCGTTGTATATATCTAACGAGGTCTCTGGACCAGTCGCACCGTATTTGAGATCCAGGCAGGAGAAAGGGACAAGCACCAGTGCTGCCCTGCCTGCTGGGGTAGGTTACGTATACCGGCTGTACGACAGGCGGCCGGAGAGGCAGCACCGTCGTCGAATCTTGTTCGCCACAGCAGTTCAGGCTCGCAGCTGCTGGGTCCCGCAGTGGTGGGGAGGATCCTGCCGGGCGTGATTCACAGCTGTGATCCCTGGAGCGCTCCCAGGCGTAATTAGACTGCCTCTAGACTGCCGGTCCGGACACAGGAAGTATAGTACCAGTGCACGTAGTAAGCAGGCCACGGCGGGGTCTTTTAGGCGGGCGTGGGGTGGTTTGGGGGGGGGGAAGGGGAGGAGTGGAAGGCACGGGGGCGGAGCGTGCAAGCTACAGTGCGGAGAAAATGTATGGGGTGGGGTGAATAATATATCATCAGCACGACGGACGGGCAAGCCTCGAGTGAAAGCTCGAAGTCGCCCACATGCGCAGCAGCTGCTCGCTGTGCTGCTATTACAATCAGACTAGGTTACGTCCAGCCGCGAGGTATGCCGGGATAGCGATATTGCCTGCAGGCACGTGGAGCAGGAAGTGGTGGAGGATGGATGACTCTCGCGGAGGCGTTGGGGCGCGCAGAGGGGGGCGCGAGGGTGGGGCAAGACTGTTGGACGCTGGGGGGCAGGATGGGCGGGGCCGGGAGGGGGTGGTGGGCAGGTAGAGGGGAGGGGAAGAGCGCGCACAAGAAGGGGGGGAGGGGCCGGGAGCTGCGTCGAATGCCTTCAAGCTAACTGCGGTTCAGGAACAGCTCGCAGCAGCTGGGTGCTTTTTGCTCTGGACAAGTGAAGGGGTTAATCCGGTTCGGGGTGGGTATACATTCATATTTACTTGTCCCCCGCGGTGGGTCGTCAATACGTGAAAATACTTCAGGCTTCGGGTCCGCGTTCAGAATATATGTCCAGTGGGCATATGCAGTGGCGTAGGAGCGAACATTTCAAGTACATTGTAGCCGAGCACAAAGCATTGAAGCAAGCTTTCTCGTGATCCTCCGCCATACGGATTCGAAATTATTCACATCCCAAAAGAAAAAAGAAAGCCAACATCAGCCTCTATTGTCGTTGTACAGGAATATCGATTCAGACCGGGTGCATGCGTAGCTGTACATTAGTTGGTAGGTCATTGAGCTGGTTCAGTAGGGCCCCCCAGAAGCCAACGGCCCAGTGTCGTGCCATGTCTACTTATCACGGCTGTCTTGAGGATATCACGGCCTGGCCTCGAATTCAGGCTCGATGATATCGAGGCTCAAGACCAAGACCGCAACAGGTCGCCAATATATGTGCCTAAGCGGTGGGTCAATCGCACAAGGATTCGTTTCGATGGATCTCCCATGTCCACGCCACGCAAGTCAATATGACATGAGCCTTCGGAATGGTTGCAGTCTGACATGTTGAACCCATGAATCCATGAAAAATCCGGATAAGTGGATCTGCATTCGGAGACCAGAGGCAACGGCACCAGGTACTGGTATCGATCAGGGCGTGATGGCGGAGTCTATTATCCTTTCTTGCTCCATCCTTTGTTGTATTTATGGTGAGCCTGGACATGAACATGGTGTTGCCAGCTTGCTTGACATTACCTCGTATTGACAAGGGACAAGATCTTCTGGATCCGAAACGAAACATGGATTTCATGATCCGACCTCTCTGGCACCAAACTGCGGGTATAAAACCGACCTTTCCACTGATGCAGATTGCAAAGCCTACCGCTGATCCACTCAAATCACTACCTATCAAAGTCCCCAGAAATGTGACATGGTGAAATATTGTGATGTGGTTGGTATTCTAGAAACAGGGTCTGGGGCTATTGAAACAGAAGAATAACACTAATGAAACAAGAGAGTACCACCTGTTTATCGATAACTAATATTAGAACGTCCGATAAGCTTCCATACTACAATCGCAATTATCCGATTCGCTGGAACCGTTTCTCAATCAATTAGGAACTGCATAAGTAGGTTGCACGGAAGTGCCCGACACCCTGAACGGATATGCTTGCTTTTTCTGAAGGGGGCAAAATATCAGTTCAGCACTGGTATATACCGATGTATTCTACTCAGTTGATGTAGAATTTCGCACCGGCAATATGCCATGGGTAATGGTATTATATCATCATCCTTTGTGACTCGATCAACGTACAAAATGTAGCCTTGCTCTATTCTCTCAGGCAGGTATAAGGTCTGTATGTGAACCGGAGCTTTATTGTCACAGAACCCAATTGGAACCATACCAAGTAATTCATTACCCCCATAGATTACGCGAAGCCCTTAATATTCCAGATCTTGAATGCCTGCCTTGGTGATAACTTTGACATTCACACCTTTGAAGTCCACGGGCATACGCCTAACAAGTTCCTCGATGCACATCCTCAATATTTTTCTAGAGTGATGAAGTTAGTTCAAGTTTTTTTCCCGGACCGCAAAAGCAATAAACGAGATATGGTGAGACATACAGCCCTTGCTCGAGATCGATATTCGGGTGGTGGTGTTTGTCCAGAATGCCTAGACCAGGTTAGCACGTGGTCCGCACTCAAATACAAAGCAAGAAATGAAGCGTACTTAAGCAATAGTACTGAGCATATCCGTGAGCTGCATATGGCAGCTTAGCCTTAGCTGCCAGATAATCCAACCAGTAGAGTTCGGGCTGGTCGTTCACGGTATCATATCCTCCTATGAGTAAGTTGACATGATACGGTTTCTACGGTTTCCTCATTAGCACCAACTACACAGCAAAAGTCACTAGAGCAAGCAGCACATGTGCTCACCCTGCTTCTCAGGGATCTAGCCAACTCAGTTCTGACAAAACTTGAGACCGACGAAGGTGACAATGCTTGTGTACAGTTCGACCTCATCCCATAGAGCTGCACATTGGCTTGAATAAACTCCGCAAACTGGACTTTTCCCCTTCCGAAGCCTTTTGTTAGCATGCCTTGCCGAAGTGGTGCCTTCTGAGCTTCTCGGTAACTGAGGTAGGGCAGTGAGCGGGGTTGTGGAGTAACGGACCAGTGTCACCAGCTTCTCCAGAGTATGCCATCAAGCAGTGGTCGTTCAATATCCGGGTCTTATCATCTTCAGCTTTCAGAATGGTGACTCCTCGCATGGCGGCCTTCGAGGCAGCCACTATGGTAAAGTCCTGGCCGGTAATTCCTAAAAGAACCTCCCTGTATGAGGAATCAAAGGGCAGTTAGCAGCGAGGATTTCGTCAAATATACGGATATAGGACAGGAAGCCTCCATACATGTTTGATATTCGTCAGAGCTGTGTTGGAGTATGGGGTATATGTCGTGGGGATGGCTTTGTAGAGTATGCTTAAGCTACTTGCCCAAACCTCAAGCAGTTAACATCAACGCGTTCGCTTAGTGTAGTGGGGCAATAGCCTTTAGTAAGCAGTTGACAATCTTGGCGCTGCTTCTCACGCTTGAGACGAAAAAAATCTGAATTTGTTGTTTAAGCCTCCAGATGCGAATCAACCTGCAGAATAGCTAGGTGGACATCTGTGCCGACAGCAATTCCACCTGTCCACCTACAGCACTAAACTCCCCAGCTAGTGGTTCTATTACCTTCTGTCGATATGGGCTTCTTTACGACCCCGTCCTCTGCAAAAAAGCGGAAGCGAGCAGAAAGCTCCGGACCGGCCGGAAAGAAGTCATTGTCTACGTCCTCAGGAGCTGGGAAAAAGAAGAGGATGGAGGATGAAGAGATATCGAGTGAGGAGGAAGATGAAGGTCGGGGAAGGGCTGCAGATGATTCGGACGAGGATGAGGATGAGTTCGCAGACGAGACAGCTGCCGACAAGCGAAGGCGACTGGCTCTGCAATATCTAGAGAACACTAAGGCAGAGATTGGTACGCTCTATCTTACTATTGAGATACGGAAGCCTTACTTATGAATTGTGAATAGAGGAGGCTGGGTTCAACGCCGAAGAGGTTGACAGGGACATTCTTGCCGAACGACTGAAAGAGAGCGTAGCGGAAGACAAGGGAAGAATATACCGTCATCTCGGAGACACACTCTCTTTCTCCACTGCTTCCCACTCCCACTTCGGTAACGATACCAAAGCATCGACAGGCATAGCCGTCTGCCACCCCTATGTATACACTGTCTCCAAAGACCGACACCTCACAAAGTGGCAAATCCCTGACCCAGCCTCACCTGCGAAAAAGCCCAAGCAAGTTTTGCACGCCCGGTGTGCTGCCAAAAAGTCCGACAAAGGCTACGAAGGTGGTCACATTGACGAGATTCTTACTATTGCGGCCTCTCAGGATGGAAAATTCATTGCAACCGGAGGAAAGGACAATAGAATCGTTGTATGGAATCCAGAGACACTGACGCCACTCAAAATATTTAAACAGCACCGTAGCCCGGTGATGGGTTTGGTGTTCAGGAGAAATACGAATCAGATGTACAGCTGCTCGGCGGATCGGACTGTGAAGTCATGGAGTTTAGACGAGTTGGCCTACGTGGAAACTCTGTTCGGCCACCAGGATGAGGTGGCTGGAATTACAGCATTGGCAAATGAGCGGTGCGTCACAGTCGGTGCAAGAGACAGGACAGCTCGACTATGGAAGATTGTAGACGAGACCCAGTTGGTATTCAGAGGTGGTGGAGAATCGAAAAAGCGAAAGGGCTCAGATGGCGGTTATTTCACAGAGGGGTCAATGGACTGTGTAACCATGATTGACGAGGAGCACTTCGTCACCGGGAGTGATAACGGATCGATCTCCTTCTGGACCATCAACAAAAAGAAACCCATATTTACCATTCCCGTTGCCCATGGAAAACCCGACCCCTTACCACAATCTCAATATACCGCTGAATCTGATGTCTCCACCTCCGCATTCCCCCCACCACCCCCGCAGCCTCGCCCTATTACCGCCCTGGCAGCAGTTCCTTACTCAGACACTTTCTTCTCTGGAAGCTACGACGGTTATGTTCGCGTATGGAAGATTAGTAGTGATAAAAAGCGAGTTGAACCCGTCGGGCGATTAGGCGTTCCCCATGACCCTTCTCTTTCAATGGAAATTGCTGTTGTGGAAGAAGGAACCGAGATAGCCGTCCCGTCGGTAATTACTGCTTCTCCAGCACCTATCGAAGCTAACCCGCCTGCGAGGGGTGTAGTCAATGGGATTTCAGTGTTTGAGGCAGGTGAGAAAAGAGATGTCAGGGGCGGTGGGGTAGCCGGTGACCATCTATACATTGCGGTCGCCCTGGGGAAAGAGATGAGGTTGGGCAGGTGGTTGAAAGTTCCGGGGAAGAATGGCGCGGTGTTGTTCAAGGTGCCAAGAAGGGAGGTTGAGAAGCCACAACCGATATCATTGTCCCCGGTGGTGGACATGAATTATGTTGACCTTGAGTGAGAGTTGTGTCGTTTCATCTGTATAGTTATAAGGCATAATAGGAAAGGGAAGCATAACACATCTCCAAAATCTGTTTTAGTTCAGCTTCCTGTTCTTTAAAGTTCTTGTATTTTTTTCTTCCCTTTGTTTACTGCCTATTCTTGTTACGGAGTTAGATGCTCTTTGTGCGGTCTTATAGGATTTTGTGGGGTGGGTTCGTTGGGTTTTACAGACACATGAAAAGCACTGAAAACGAAAACGGATATAGATGTGATATCATGTGAAAAAATAAACCGCCCAAAGGGCCAATGTATGCTAGTGTGTGTGTGTGCTTCATTTCTGGAGACACTTTGAAATTAATGTTGCAGGTTCAGGGTAACTCTCAACTCGAGCGACCCCCATTGCCGCTTGGCTAGCCTCAGTAAGCAACATTACCTCAGAATCATCCGAATACCAATTGTAACAACCTGCTGACACGGCGGCCCTCGGCAAGCTAGCACCCTAAAAAGTTATGTCAAATAGTTGTGCATGATCACAGCTATCCACAGATCTCCTAAATCATTTCAAATCAGATGGCCCTGAGAATGTGATACACATATAGTACATTACTTGCATGGGCCAGATCAAGAGAATTGAGTCAATGCATATTATCTTTGATGTTTACATGTTTCCTGAATACCAATAGCCCCCCCTACTCGCCTAAATCCGAGTCTGAACCCGGTCTTATAATTACTGTTCTAGTAAAAGGTGAGACCGTGTCTGCCCCTGCAGCAGGAAAAAGAAATTCATTATCTCAAAACCTTATTTGGTTCATTAATACACAATCAGACAGGTGCATGCCTGTCCCAGCCTCTACCTAGTTCATGATGTCCTTCACCAAGCGAGAAAGAGTAAACACGCTATATTAAGGTATGTAGGGCCAAGATCCAGCCACCCCCCTCCCCCAGAAAATGCCCCTTAAAAGTGCCTAGTTGAAGAAAATCGATTTGTTTTGTATAAATCCATTAACGCCCCCCCGCTATTCATCTCAACACCCCCCCCAAAAAGCATCTACCTCAATCTCCTAGCCTCACGCTCAGACTCGAGGAGGCAGAGGATGTCGTCCTGGCGAACGGGGCCCTTGACGTTTCGGATGATGGATCGAGACTGGTCGTCCATGAACTCGACGCGGACCTGGGTAACACCTCCACGGGAACCTATTGTTGTATGAGTATATTAGTGGTGACATATTCTCATATATGGCCTGCTAAGTACTAACCGGTACGACCAAGGACCTAATTTCAAATCGTTAGCTTCATTCCAGCTGCAGCTTCGTAGAGCAAAGAATCATACCTTGGTGACCTTGACAAGCTTAACAGCAGACTTAGCAGAAGAGTCCATTTTTGGTTGACTATCCGAGATTCCCCATGTCAGCATCAATAATTCGTGAGCTGACTCCAGCTCCCTTCCTCCATGCCCCACATCCAAGCTTGCATATTCGTTCCTTCCATCCTTTTCTTTGACCCCAATGTCCACTCCTCCCCTGAACCACAAAAATTTCCCATAGCCAAACAAAGAAAAATGGAGGTTCCGTACTTTGTGGAGTTTTGTCGTTGGTTAGACTAGGTGAATTTGGTGATGGACGTTGCTGTACTGAGCTGATTGGAAATTCGTCAATTTTTGCATATACCAAATCAAAGGTAGAGCCAACTGCAAAGAAAGTTGCTGTGGGTCTTGGCATTTGAAGGGTTTGCCCTGATCTCCATTTATAAGCGCCTTACCAACGGTGCTAGTCGAATAGGGCCTAGACTACCCGCTAGTTACCGTCCCACGTCTGGGCATTACGGTACTTACCTAGGTAAGTAAGCTTGCAATGGCACCAACCAAGACTATAGATATACTGTCCACTCTCAACGCCAAATCTTCGGGAGTATCATGAATGCTATTATACAGATAAGGATGAGGTAACAAGCTGAATGCATCTCACGCTAAACCCCCATATACCCTGATGAACACCAAGCCAGAAACCACAAAAAAAGTATAAAGTGACAGTAAGAAAGCAGCCGACTCCGTAAAGGCCCAATGAAACAAAAAACCCAGCATAGTCAAAGCTCATAAGTCGTAAAACAAGTCGTTCAAACATCCTGATATCTCAAGCAATCCTCGGTGGACTATTTTCTTTCCCTCCACCTGGACTACCGCTGTAATGCATTGTCAGAAGGATAGAGCAGCAATTTGAGCCTGTCATGGGGATTTCCCTACCTCCTGAGAGCCCTGGACCGAAGCTTCTCTATCAATTTTAACATGTCCCTCCTCCCATGAGAGGCATCCTGCCTCTTTCCACCCATAGACATATCCACACTCTGGTGAGAAAATCCTTGTAGTAACCGGTTAAGTAGGAGATACTTCATGTTCATACAGACATGCACACCACAGTCCGCAGTGTTTTCTTGCTGGGGTGTATCTGGAAGCCACATGAATCGCAGCCTTGATCCAAGCAAGGACTCGAGTCTCCTGGTCATATCCCTTGCCTGGGGGTCATTTGTATCCTGCAGAGAATCATAATGGAAGGCAACTCTGTCGGCTACACCCACGACAAGAAGGCTCCAATGCGTGCCACCCTCTGCGACCTCGGGATTCGGATTATCATTTATTGGGATAAAGATGTGGGTGGCCCCTCTTAGGGGTGGTAGTGCCGACATGATGGTTGACAGGTCTGTAAATACTGCCCCTTAGTGATTGGGCAGGTACACTTCACAGGCCCCAAAAACGCACCTTGTGTACAAGCAATGAGGTATGATATCGATGGCCGTAACAGAATAATGTTTGCGCTCGGGTGTCTGACAAGTTCAACATGTTCCAAGTACCTGGATTGAGAATAAGCTTCGGTTCCGACAAAACGATAACAATGTGTGACGTACTCTTCGTAAAATGCAATGTTCTATAATATTTAGTTAACACCGAAGATCGGGGGGGACAGGGTGCCTGCATACATTATCTGTCAACCAATCGTCGGCCTTCAAGCAATTAATGTCTTCAACCGTTACTATCCGCAGTCCTTGTCAACTCAATTCGTCCACGGAGTTATTCTGCGGTGTACGCACAGCAAACATCGCCATCTTCGAAGCTTTCGTTAGTAATGATTCAAGCAGTGGAGAAGGAACACCAACAGGAGAGATACTGATCCTCTGGACTTCCCTACAATCACTCAATCAGTACACAGCTTCCACAAAGAATTGACACAAATACCCACTTGTTCCCGGCTGTGTCTCATCATAAAATTCCTCACCCTATCTCTCGATCCTGTCAAAGACAGAGAAGAACTCGTTAAGAAAGGCAGCTTGGCGGTTGGAAGGAGATCTCGCTTGGGATATGGGAGTGAGCTTTCGCTGCTGCAAGCTCGAGAATGCAGTAACGCGGGCCGCTGGTCTTTGTAGTATATCGCAAAAGCCAAATGGAATTTAAACTGAAATGCCTCGACTTCGACAGCAGAAAACGGGATTTATCGAATATTTGGGATACAGAGCTATGTGTGATGGCCAGGAACAAGCTTAGCCAGCCTTACTGGTTGTTTAGCGCTTAGTTGGTTGTGGAGGAGGACCCTAACCAACTTGAATCGATGATGTGGTGCCATGCATGGTGATCATGGCTTCGATGACTACTCTGAATCTTGGCGTAGCCTTGTTGTTTTGAAGTGTACATATGGTAAGTTACTACCTAGTCTGGTTGGCACGTTACGACCTGCCAGGCTTTAATAGTCGAAGTGCCTGGCGCATGACCCCCACAACTTGTGCCAGACTACCACCAAACACTTCACCAGTACATCATTAATCGTAATTATACCTATCTCAGAATCATTTTGGTTTATTAGTCATGCGCCATCCATTTTTATGACTGAGCAAACATAAATAAAGGACAGTCCTAGGCACCCACCTCTATAGGGACTACGAGAACAGACCACTATTCTGTTCAGGCGCACCCATGAGGAAATGCATCCATTCCTAGAAGCAATTACTATAATGGCCATCTCTTTGTCATGAACCATGAACACCATAATTCAGTTCACACATAAGAGAAGTATGGGTGTAAGGAACAATTGTTGCTGGTTGCTTGCAATTCGCTCTGTTCTATTTGTAAATATATATGCTTGCATTGCTGTCATTTGTCCTGATACCTGGTTTCTTTAATTCATTTTTTGTTGTCCTCGTGGTACTGGTGATCTGTATTACCCTGAAGTGCATCACCGTGCCGATACTATGTATTCCATTTCTCATCCTTTATCCTATCGATCACTACAGGAGGAGCTAGTCTAGTTAGGCTTCTGGTAGTCTGTAAATTCCTTCATCTATGTATTTCTTTGGGATATTGAACTCTGTTTTCTAAATATCCAGAATGGTCGCTGCAACGGCCTGCGCTACCTCGTTGGCTTGCTTCGCCGGAATTAAGCCTACTACCCTGATGAGCCCATTGCCCATATAAATCTGCCATGTAGCCCCTTTTCTTGGAAATCAATCTCAGCCTCCCCTCAAGACCTGCCCTCATCGCCTTTGTTATCCCCCCCATTGTCAGTTGCCAGAGACCCAACGATACCAGGTCACCCTATTCAAGTCTTTGGGCCTTGCTTGTGATGGGCTGATTGCACTCGCCCACTCCAGTGCGACGATTCTAGGGTCGGCTCAACCCACAATCTCTTCCTTCCAGTGATCCAATTCAAGGTGTCTGGCCATGGCGTCTCCGAAGTGTGTTCTCCTTGTCCCCGCCGTCCCTCTTGTCAAGCCCACGTGTTTTTAAAGGCAGGCTCACTGCTCCTATTCCTTTGCCGATGCCGAAAAACCTCCTAGGCCCAGTTGGTCTTTTGCGTTGTCTCTTGCCAGAGCGCTGCTAATATTTTCCCCGCCGTGTTGATGATGGTCGCTAACCAGAGGCTTCTGCGATTCGGTTTTTGGTATGAACTTGATCCTGGCTTGTTTCCACGCTTCCTCCATGGAGTGTTCCCCAAACCCTTTGGCCTCGAAGATGTTGGCACTAGTCAGTGAAGTCTTAAAGTATTGAGACTAGTCCCAAATGGTCTTGATACCTAGTGGGCTTCCAGACTGTTACTGCACTAGGCTAGAGCGGAGTATCTACGGCAAGTCGACGTCATGGAAATTTCCTAGCCTAATTGGCTCAATTCCTTATCGATGCCCACCAAGTAATCTACAGATAGGTAAAGCTGCTTGGATGGTACTGCAATAAAGAACTCCGGGTATAAGTTACGAAGCGCAAGGTCTCATTCTTAGTACATAGCTATAGCAAATATGCCAGAGAAATTATAGTGAGAAGAGACATATATATCCTTTCAATACATTAATATTGCCCACAATAATGTCGATCACCAGACCATAACTGATTTGACAACAAACAGGAATTGAACTCAGTAAACGATACATGAATCCTTCCTACACTTTGATTACATGCATTTCCATCAAACTGCCTCACTTGGGAGGTGAAAAATACCCACTGATAGGGTGAGCGTACTCTCCCTTCTTGACATCTTCGTACGTATTTGGGACACTCCTTCCGGTAACCCACTTCCGATACAGCTTTTCTGGAAACCCAAAGGCGGGCACTTGCTCGTCAAAAGAAGCCTGAGACCATGCAGCATCCGTTCTCTTTTGTTTCGTCAAACTGCTAAAGAAAGGTGCCCCCTTGCCATCATTCCCCCCAAAGCTTGCCTGCAGCCCCTCTGTTAGTCTTTGCAATAAAATTGTACTCTAGTGACGGTAAGTATTTCTACATACCCGCCGCATCCTCGTATCGTTATTTGAAGGCTTGTCCTCAAGGTTTAGAGGAGTAGCAAGAAGGTCTCTATCGACTGGAGTGGTCCACGATGTGTTTTTATGTTTAATTGATGTTTTGTAGCGTTGGGGGTGTATATCCGCCGTAGTAGCGTCCATCTCCACGATGCGAGCCGCCGTAATATCGCGAACCTCTGCAGGAGTGTCTTTGATATCACTCTTGCTGGTCATCATTGGTGTCGGCAGAGCTGTGGTGCGTGATGGTGTTTGAGAATTGTCGAAGAAATACTTGTTAAGCTAAAAAATCTAATGGGGGATAAAACCATGAACTCTCCCTTCTATAACCCCCCTTGCAATACCTCACATTGGGAGAGCCCAATGAGATCTTGACGTACTTAGCGAGGCACCATAAAGAGTTGATTGTTTAGCGGCATAACTAACAAGTGCTAAAGAGAACAAATTCCAATACAGCCAATAATACAGCCCAATATCCTTCTAGCGCATAATAATAGTTCATACTAATTCCAGAAACAAAAAGAAGTAAACTTATGACTTAACAATCCTACAAATCAAGTCTGATCCATCGACTGAGTCACCCTCTCTGACCACTAGCTCTCCAACTTTTCCTGAATGCGGCGCACTGATAACCATTTCCTACACGTATAGTTAGATTTAAGCTTTCCAATCGGTGTCTGATGCGTACCATCTTCATCGCGCTTAATACAGCTACTGGATCGCCCTTCTTGACATCGGTTCCTTCGTGGACACGAATTTCAACCACAACACCAGACATGGGTGCACCGACGTGGCTGCTATCACCAGGATCGGCCTTGCGCCTGCTGACATTCTCCACGGCTGCTCAATGCGGTTAGCTTTCTGGTTTCTAGAATATTACGGTAGTAAGAGGGTGCATACCGGCTTTCTTGTCATCAACAGTAACTTGTCGGACTTCTCCGTTCATCTCGAAGAAGACCTCCCTTTGCCCAGTCTGCTCAGATAGCGGGCCAACAGCCAGTAGTCTCAAGATCAGAAGCTTGCCCTTTTCGAGCTCAACGTGGAACTCCTCCCCAATTTCTGGTCTTGACAAGAAGTATTTGGTTGGTAGAACACTCAAATCTCCATACTTTTCACCAAATGCCTTGTACTCTTCGAACACCTTGGGGTACATATTGTAGGATGCAACATCACATTCGGTAGCAGAACCAAACTTCTTTTCAATCTGCTTTTTGATGCCCACAATATCGACTGGAGGAAGTGACTTTCCAGGTCTCTCTGTGAGCTTCCTGCGCTGACCACGCAAAGCATTGGTTCGAAGAGGCTCAGGGAAGCCGCCGTATGGTTGCCCCATAAGACCCTCAAAGAAGTCAAGGACGGAGGCAGGGAAATCCAGAGTTGATGCCCTATCAATGACGTCTTGATATGAAAGCTTATTTGATACCATGAACTGTGCAAGATCCCCGACAACTTTCGAGGTAGGTGTGACCTTTACGATGTCACCAAGAAGTTGGTTAGCATGTGTGTAAGCTTTCTTCGTCTCTGCCCATTGAGCCCCAAGGCCAAGTTGAGAAGCCTGGAAAATGAGGTTGGTCAATTGGCCCCCGGGAATCTCGTGAACGTAAACCTCGGGATCAGGTCCAGTAAGACCAGCTTCAAAGCAAGAGTAGAGGAGTCTGAGTTGACCCCAGTAACCGTCAATAGCCCTGACATGGTCCACATTGAGACCAGGGTCGCATTGTGTGCCCTCCAGTGTTGCAAGAAGGGCACCCACACTTGGCTGGGAAGTCATACCAGACAGGCTATCAGTCGCAACATCCACAGCATCGGCACCAGCCCAAGCACAGGCTGCCATAGATGCAACACCAGTACCTGCTGAGTCATGAGTGTGCACATGGATAGGCAGGTCAGGATACTTCTGCCGGATAGCACCGATGAGCATAGTAGCAGCTTGTGGCCTCAAAACACCAGCCATATCCTTGATCCCGAGAATGTGAGTTCCCAAGGCCACGGCCTTATCCGTAAGATCCAAGTAGTACTGGAGATTATACTTCTTGTTGGGGTTCAACATGTCTCCCGAGTAGCAGATGGCCGCCTCCACAACACCGCCTGCCTTCTTAACTGCCTCAATTCCCACTGCGAGTTGGTCGGTGTCATTCAAGGCATCAAAGACACGGAAAACGTCAACACCATTCCTCCTAGCTTGCTCGCAGAAGTGGAAGATGGCATTATCAGGAAGAGAGGAGTAAGCAACACCATTCGCACCACGAAGAAGCATCTGGAATGGGATATTGGGCACGAGCTTCCTCAATTTCCTCTGTAGCCAAATCAGCATTTAAATCCTCTAATACATACATGTACAGTAGCAAAACTCACCAATCGATCCCAAGGGTCTTCGTACAAAAACCTCATGGCAACATCAAAGGTGGCACCTCCCCAGCATTCTAAACTGTATGCATTGGCATACGCATGGCTAGTGTGCTTTGCGATATTTATCAAGTCGATAGTACGGACTCTGGTTGCAAGCAGCGACTGATGGGCATCACGCCATGTGGTATCCATGATCAATGTACCCTTGTTTTGACGGATAGCTTTGGCGAAAGCCGTTGGGCCTTCCCTTAGCAGAATATTTCTCCATCCCTTCTGGCAAGGAGAAGACACGTCGATGGCCTTGCCATTGGCATCTCTGAGCACTGGCATGATGATCTCGCCCTTGAACTTGGGCTCGCCTACTTGGCCCTTAATGCTGCTGCCGTTGACAGCGACATCCCCCAAATATGCCAAAAGCTTTTGAGCACGATTCTGACTTGTCATAAGAGCAAACAGCTCGGGGGTATCATCAATAAATGTAGTCCAGCAGTTCCCAGAAATGAAAACTTGATGTGTGAGAAGTGACGCAAGGAAAGCAATGTTAGTTTTGACACCACGAATTCTGAATTCGATCAGGGATCTGAGCATTTTTCTTCGTGCAATTTCATAAGTTGATCCATGGCAGGTACATTTGACCAACATGGAGTCATAATGGGGTGTGATAATAGCGCCGGCGAATCCATTACCACCGTCGAGGCGAACACCATTACCACCAGCGGATCGATATACTTCAATCTTACCGGTATCAGGTTGGAAGCCCTTGGCGGCATCCTCGGTCGTGATCCTACACTGGATTGCAAAACCACGTGTAGAAATACGATCCTGAGTAAGACCAAGTTGCTCTAGAGATGCGCCAGCAGCAATCTGAATTTGTGCAGCGACAATATCAATACCTGTAATTTCTTCTGTGATGGTGTGTTCGACTTGAATTCTAGGGTTGATCTCAATGAAGTAATATCTGTTTTGCTGATCGACCAAAAATTCCGCAGTACCGGCGTTTCCTATGGTGCATGTCAGCCTCAATTTTGACAAAACCTAAGCTCAAAGACTTACTGTAGTTCACTGACTTCGCCAATCGTACGGCATCATCAAGAATAGCCTGTCTGACTTCGGCTGGGAGGTCTTTGGCTGGCGCTATTTCCACGACCTTTTGGTGCCGTCGCTGGACACTGCAGTCCCGCTCGTACAAGTGAACAACGTTTCCGTTGTTATCACCAAGGAGCTGAACTTCGATATGTTTAGGTCTGTCAAGGAAACGCTCAATGAAGACTGTTCCGTTCCCGAAAGAGGACTTGGCCCTGAAGACTGAGTTAGATTCTCATTTCCAGGGGTGGATTCAGTTCATCCTTACTCTGAAGTTGCTCGCATGAAGGCGTCACTAATATTTTCTCCTGCCCTAACAACTCTCATACCCCTTCCTCCTCCACCGAAGGCAGCCTTGATAATGACTGGGTATCCGTAGTGTGCAACGAACTCTTCGGCTTGAGACACGTCCGAGACCGGCCCAGGAGTACCAGGAATGACTGGAACGTTATTGTTGATAGCAAGACGCCTCGCTGATACTTTGTCTCCAAGAGCATCAATGACTTCTGGGGTAGGGCCAATGAACTAGGGCCAAGTTAGTCCTGAAATTTTTTCGTTTACCATATCCAGCCCACTCACAATCATTCCGGCCTTCTCCACCTTCCTGGCAAATTCGGCATTTTCAGACAAGAAACCATATCCAGGGTGGATCATATTAACATCATGGGCAATGGCAATCCTGATTATTTCGTCAATCTGAAGGTATGCTTGAACAGGTGTATATTGCCCCCGAGTTCCAATAACGTAGGCCTCATCCGCCTCTGTAAATCTTAAGCCTTAGTATACATTCGAACACCAGAAATTGGGATACAAACTTTGGCGATGCATGCTGAGTCTGTCCTCATGACTGTATATAGCAACAGTCTGTAAGGATAGCTCGTGGGCCTAATGATACATCAGAATATCCCTCTAGTCGGAGCTTTGAGAGTGATTCTCACAGTTCTGAAGATCTTTATCCACAACAGATCAGTCAGTGGTCAGTTTTGCAGTCAAATAGTTCAAGAAGGGTACTTACACGAATGGGGATTTCTCCACGATTAGCAACTGAAATTCACCAGCATTAGCCATGAATATTTACACCTCAAATACATGACAGGCTCCGAACCGAGAATCTTCTTCAAGTGCATAATCTAAAAAAATTCCGATGGAGTTAGCTCTTTAGCTCGGCCTTCTTTCAACCACTCCTCGAGGAGTTAACTATGGGCATACCGTAGAGTTCGCCCTCACACGCTGAATTGTGCGGGTGGTTGATGACTCGACCTCCTCGAAAACATCGCTATCCTGATAGCTCGACATCTCGACTAGCCTCCAAGATAATTTCAAAGGTCAGGACCCGAGGGAAAGGGCGTGGGGAAGCTCCTTATATATCAGCGAGCTCAGAGATAGCGAGGGATGCTGATCAACAACTAGGAGGGGAGTGCTAGCACTTAAAATTTTCCTTGGAGCCTGTGAGTGTTGATCGGATAACTTCAGGAAGGAGGGGCATTCGGTGGGCACCCCGCTATGAAATCCGAGCTATAGAATAACCAGGGACATGATATGAACCAGACTAATGGATATGCCGTTTACGTAGATAAACACCCTTTCCCACGAAGGGGCTAGTGCCACCCTCCACCCTGCGCCTTTACTCAGGAGGGGCAGAATTTACCCTTCTCGTAACAGAAATTAACAACACACCAATTGGCAGAAGAAAATACGTCGTCAGTATCAACGGTAGTGGGGGAGGTTGGGATCGATAAATGCAGGCCATAAACAGATGCATGTGGTAATCATAGCTCGAGAAAAAGCAAGAAAGTGAAAAGCTCTCCGGCGTGGCACAAGCTTGCTTGATGGGGCACGAGAACACTAGATGGAGCACATCATCGCCGACAGCCTGGAGTGATGCCCGAGGAGCATACATAGTTGCTAATGTTTTTTTAAGTTGACGAAATGGCCTACCTCAAAGTTCTATTTTCTTTTTTCGGGGAGCTCAAGCTTACTTATGTAAGCCGTAGATTCTGTGCTGCCCATGAGATATATTACATTTGTACAAAGCAGAAGGGTGATCATATCCTATCATTGTCATTAACTAGTATGCTATAGACATTGGGAATTTTAGGAAGAAAAAGAAAGTACACGTAATTTGATATCTGCGTCCACACAATGCAGACGGCTAAAGCATCCACCGTAGATGTAAAAAAAAGAAAAAGCCAGGAAAACATAAAACATCCCTAATCCTCCATCTACACAATATTCACTGGAACAGGTTCCACCCACCCAATGAAATTAGCCGACCTCGGTCCTCCCGTTAAAATCCCCTGTACCCAGTATTTTGAGGTGCGATGCCATTTGAGTATGATTGGCCACCGTATGAGGGGCCCGCGGTGAGTAACAACCCAGTGTTAATAATTGGAGTAGTGTCCTCCACCTGTTGCTGAACAACTTCCTTGGCCTTGCGCTCCTCATTGTCCTTTTCAAGCACGGCGATCTTGTTCGACTGTTGTCGCATAGAATTGATCATGAAAGGCTATCAAGATTTAGTCCTCTGTTATATTTATGGGTTCAATGACACCTACCATAGTGTAGTCGTTTAAACCGTGTCGCCAAGACATCTCCACAATAACATCTAGTTGAATGAGGTCGTAACATGCGTATAACATAGCAACATAGCACTCACGGCTGCCGATGTCGACAAACTATTCATCCCCACGTATTAGTACACTGTATGAAACTTATATGTGTGATCACTTACATATCGGAGAAGCTCTTCAACAATATCCTGCTTGTTAGACACGGCAGCAGTCACAATGGCATCCTTGAAGAGTCTATCTTGCTTGGATAGAGAAATTGATTGGTCCCATCGCTTATGCTTTCTGTAGATATTTGCTGCTATCTGGCGGAAGAACACAAGGCTATAAATATGTTAGATAAGGACTTCATGGCTTTGTAAGTAGTACTTACTCGTGTTTTTCCAGGCGCTGAGCAAGCTCCACGGGGTCATAATTGTCGTAGCTCTCTACTGAGTCGCTCAGAACCTTGTAATCCTCTTCTTCAATCAACAAATCGTTGATAGCCTGGTTCACCACCTTGTTATTTTGGGACTGGACATTCAACAAAAATGGTTTGATTAGAGGTATATTGTCGGATTTCTGGAACATTTTGACAACTCGAGTAACATCAATCCTCGGAGAGAGAGCAGAGAGCAAGTCAGTGAGTAAGGCTGGCTGTTCTTGGAGGTAGAAGTTCAAAGCCCTATAATAGATCTCGAGATTGGCGACTTTGACAATGATATCCTTGAATGATTGATGTTCCCAGGCATCAGCAGCCTTCTCCATCATAGTCAAAGCAGCATTGTCCCATTCGTCATAATGGCAATAAAGGAAAATGAGCTCGGGCCATAAATGAGCTTGCTCGCAAGCGCGAATAACCTTCGGAATGTTGATACGGCCCCAAAAGAGTTTCAAGTGCTCCATAACACGGTCAGGTCGATACTTAGTGAGAGCAATGCCGAGTTCTGTGAACATTCCCATGTGAGCACGCTCGAGGCCAAGACCGGATTCAAGAAGAGAAATCAGCTCGTCGAAATAACCATTTCGCTCGTATTGCTTGACGAGGTCGTGAAGCTCTTCTGCGTGTACAATCAGATTCAAACCACAAATCTGTGCCAATCTAAACTCCTTCTTCGCCACACACGCCTCATTGACTTGTTTCCAGACCTTGGTGCTATTTGCTTTTCGTGCGCACTCCACTGCGTTTTGATACTCCTCTAGATAAACCAGGGTAGTCGCAAGTTTAGCCCAATTCGATATATTGGTGAAGAACACTTTTGCGGCTTGGTGGAGACCCTCCTCATATGCCTTATCACCACAGTCCTCAATATCTGCTACGTTTGAGGCATTTAAGAAATCCTCCAAATCGTGAAGCTTGTCAACTCTAGCAAAGCAAATTGCCAGGCTGCTATCCACAGGCGGCTCGCGAAGAGTTTTCCTGCACATCTGAAGGTACTTGATGAGGTCATCGAACTTCCCAGCCCGTGTAGAGATCTCAATGACCTCAGCAAAATTGCTTGGGTCATTGGCTCTAATATAGGAATCAATTGAATCGGTGATTCTCAGACCATCAAGTTGCGCTTTACCCAATCGACTCCAAACCTCAGACAAGTCGACACGGTCGGCATAGGCGTAGGCACGATCGATACTGACGATGTACTCAATGAGAACATTGATGGCATCAGCATGTGCATCGTTTTTCTTGTACACTTCAAATGCCTCTTCGAATAGACCACTTTCAATGGCGATATTGGCGATATCAGGTCCATCGAAATTGTTAAGCCTATGGATGTAGTCCATCACACGACCCTTGTCAGCCTTGACCGCCGTGAGAATCAAGAGATTCTGGAGAGTGCTGTTATCACTAAATGCCGATGGCTCGAGAATAATTTTCTCAAGGAGTTCAATCAACTCGCTTGGAAGATCATTTTGAAGGAATGATTGCACGGCTATGGAGACATCTTCTGGATCACTAGCTTCAGGAACCGCAGTGGCAACGACTTGATCGATAAGTGAACGTCGATGAAGATTGCTAGGACTCAGGGCAAAAGTCCAAAGCTCTGCATCTCTGCGCTTCACAAGGTAGCGAGCCTGTTGCTTGAACATCGAGTTCTCGTTGGTGATTCTGACCAAGTCCACGTCGTTCTGGCCTTTTTGATATGCGATGAACGCAAGGTATGGATCCCTCTTCTCGCAGTATTTACCGACAATCAGTGAATCGTATTGGTCATTCTCCTTCAAGAACTTTTCTGGGTTGTTGTTGCTGTCGATATAGATCTTCGCTAGGGCGTTATACACAGCTGCCTGTTGAACATTACTGTTGAGAGTAGCCTCAAGGAAAGGAAGCAGGAGCTTCAGACGGTTGCGTTGCTCAACCTCCTGGACGAGTTCGTCAATGGGAATTCGAGAGCTGTCGACGGACGCAAGAAGTTTCTTGATGACAGCCTCATCACAATCCACATCCAATAACCCACCAATGACGGCTGGTGTTCTTGAAGGGTTTATTTTCTGAACATACGCCTCGATTGGTTGCCATAGCTGATTTTGGTATAGGTAAAGCACCAAATCATGAATGAAGTTGAACCTATCGCAGACAAGAACCAATGGCGTCTGCTCGCTAAGCTTTGCCTCCTTAAGGAAGTTCTTGACCTTCTCTGGATTGTAGAAGTTATTATCGCGGCATATACGCTCAACTTCACCAAACTTCTGCATCTTCGTAGCGGCCTGAATGTACTTGAAAATAACCTCGGGATCCTCGCTCAGGTTAACGATGCTACCCAAGTAGTAGAACAACCCTTCGGCTGTCTTATAGCTCTCAAAGAGTTCAATTAAGCGAGGTGCTCCAAGGAGGTCAGAGTATTTAGTTGCTATCTGAATCACGACGGCAAGATGTTGGCGAATATTGACTCTGAGCATCTCCCGCATGCAGTCCAAAGATTGGTCGACTGAAAGGCGCCCAAAAAATTCCACTAACCAATCTTGAGGGAGGATGGTAGTGTTGACTAGTACTCGCTTTATTGCTGCAGGGTCATCATAGTGTTCCAGTGCCTATATAACCATGTTAGCCCATTGAAAAAATAGACAAAGCAAGAGACTCTTACCCGCTGGTGGAGTCCAGCCTGCTCACATAGGGTGGCAATTCTGTGCTTGTCGTAGTGAGAAAACATACGCTCAAGTAGGATTGCATCAGCGACTTGAGGAGCATTCAGCAGATTCATCTCTAGTAATCTTGTTTGGAGAGCTGCTTGGTCCTCTCGGTTGTCCTTCAATGCATCCAGTAAGAAAGCAGTGGCTTGCTGAATCATGTTTTGAGAGAGGAACACATCAACAACGCGGTCAATGTCAACCAAGGCTCCGCCATCCTCATTTGCAAGCTGTCCAGCGAATTCGGCTCCCTTCTCTGGGTTAATGCGGACTATATGCTGCAAGAGAGAGGCATAGTCGGGGTTGTATCCAACTTTCCTAGCGTATGGGAGGATCTTCTCAAACTGGCCGGTCTCCGCAAAGGCGGCAACAACCTTCTGGGGGATGTTCGCCCGTAAATAGATACTGAGAGCCAAACCAATGTCGTGCTGGCGAACAAGATCTCCAAGCTCTTCGGAACACTCCAGTTTATTTTCCTTCAGCCATTTTTCAAGCAAATTCTTGCGGTTTTGTGCCAACACGGGCTTAATCAGTTCCAGACTCTCGTACTTGTTCAAGCCGCCTTTGTCCAGTAGCATACTAAAATACTGTAGAATGACGGAAAGCTGTGCAGGAGGATTTGGTGCTGATTTAAACTTCTCAATAGTTTGAGGAGTTCTCAAGAAACCCCGAGGAGAGGTAGCGGCAATCTTAGCAGCTTCGATGAACTTCCCTTGAGCATAGAGCTGATCAAACTGGTTTAACAAAAGGTCGTCTGCACCAGCTAGGCCAGCGCGAGATGCAAGCTTGACAGCCAATCCAGCATTTGCGGGGTTCTGAAGGAGATATGGGATGATGTTGTTCTCATCGACCCCAACGGAAAGAACTTGACCTTTGCGGTTCACTCCAATTATACCAGAAATTGAGTCATGTGGTGCCGTGATGAAGATAGTGTCACTTGAGATACGATTCATAAAGATGCAAGTTCCAGTTTCAAGGTCGTACAAGTGGATGAAACCATATTTCGTGACGAGGTAGATAATAGAGAACCGGGACGAAACCTGCATAGCAACTGGGAAATCGTTGGTGGCTTCTGTCGGGAAATAGACGTCTACTGTCTTCTTCTGGAAGGCTGGGTTAGAGGCCTGATGATCAACTTCCACGACATGTAGCTTCGCCCCTGTTGCAGTTCGTACTGCGAAAGTGAATAGATGTGTATCACTGGACGCATCATCCAATCGAATGTCTGCAAATGCGGCTGCGTGACCCTCGATAGCTTGACTGATGCCTCTGTCTCTGGAATATAGTTGCATGCTACCCACGACTCTCCCTTGTTGCTGTGAAATACCTACTACAACCATCCACTTTTCGCTTGAATTGACACGATAGTTGATAATTTGGCATCCCTAATATGTAAACCTATCAGTAAACCATATCCCTAATCTAACAGGCAGGGTCAATACCTGTAAATTTACGTGACGATCGAAGACTTTCACCGGTGTTGCTTGGTTAGGGTCGGTAACATCCCAGTGATAGACACTGGTCTCGGTAATCATACCCAGGCTACGCTCACTGATCCACTTCCAGAAGACGACATCCTCGTGCATTGTGTGAGACTTTAGCTTCTCTTTTGCCTCTAGGTTGAAGATTTGAAGGGTCCTGCTGTTTGCTTTAAGTGCAATAATCATTTTGCTCCAGTGCATAATAGCACTATCAGCCTTGATTGTCCGCTTGATGGTTTTGTCTGTATTGTGGAGGTCCACTATTATAACCTGGGCTGTATCGCTGGTTTGTTCCCGAACACAGACATAATGGTCGCTCTCGAGTGTCTAGTTACACTGAACATCAGCAGACCATTCAAATCTAGTATCAGGGCACTTACACATGAGTTAAATCCTATTGACTGTTGCTGTACGGTTGTTAGTTCTCTGGTATCTGAGCAATTGCGGAGTGATGTGGGGTGCCAACCTGAATGTCAAACTTCGACAGCTAGGTGAGACAGAGCACGGTTAGCACGGTTAGCACAAACCTCTTCCTATCAAGCAGAGTCTCTTACAATCAGAAGCTCTTGAAACGCAATCGGCAACGGCTGTTGTGGTGCCATATTGAAGGTAAATTGGAGTTCTCAGGAGAGTAAACAAGAGTGAACCATGCACTCAGGAGGACAAGGTCAGGCGTAAATGTGGGTATGATATAGATCTAAATCTAGGTCAGTAGAGGTGGATCAAACAGAGAGTGAGTGTGTTTGAGAGGTGGTTGAGCTGCACGGTTGTGATGTGGAGCGTGGTCGTTGCGAAGGTGAGTACGAATCATAGCTGATGTGAACGCAAGAGCCTTGGCAGGGCGGCTTACTTAAGATAGGGCAAGCAAGGTCAGGCCCGCAAGCTGGTTGGCTATGAGCCAGACTAGGCTGTGAAGCGTTAGTCTGGTTTGCACATGAAGCGTTTGTGTGGATCATAAGGTAAGAGATCATTGGCAGGTTGGATATAGGTTAAGTAACCTCATATCCTCATGAAACATGAGGACATGGAGAGAAAACAGATATTATTAAATATCTAAGACATTACAGCCCGAAGAAGTACCTGAGGTCATGCAAAACGCCCAGTCATAACAAAAACGTAGGGACAAACTCGGCCTTCATCTGTAGAAAGAGCTCATCCCAAAACCATATATCACAACTCGATCAAGAACGTCAATGAAAAATTAAACAATTGAAGCTTATTACATGCGTCTACCCTAATTTAAGCAAAGGACGCCATCTCCCAATCCCAATGGTGCATTATACAGTTGACAACGGAAGCAACCGAGGATTTTTTTGTCGTGATCATGCAGAAGTTTACAAGACCTGGTTACACGTTAGCTGTCTGTGATACTGCGTGTTTGACAAGTGCTATGCAAACTTACCAAAGCAAGACCGGCAGCGACAACACCACCGAAGATACCTCCGGAGACAATGTTGGCAGTGGCGGAGTTACCAGTGGGCTGGGGAGCACCGGTGGTTGTGCGGTTGGTGGTGGAGTTGGTGTCTGATTCCCAAATATTAGATGAAGCTCCTCAACGATCAAACTCCAAATAAAACTTACCGTTTCCGTAGGCGGCAACGGTGGCAACGAGGGCAGCGAAAGCAAGAACCTTGAATTGCATTTTGATTGATGTAAAAGGGTGAGAACTTGAAGAAGTTGGTCGAGGTTATCGAAGTAAGAGTGGTTTAACGAGTGTGTATTCGAAAACGATCGAGTTGAATTAGCAGAGGTAAAGAGTGCTGTGTTCTGGGGAAGAAAGAAGGTCTGCTTGGGAGGGAGCAGGTGCCTATTTATTTTACGCTGCTGACAATCCGTAAAAGGGGCATGGGGCTAGTATGCCTAGATGGCTGCCGGTCACAGCAGCCAGGTTAGGAAAGTGTGGGAAATTGCAATTTGCAACGCGTACGGGAAAGATAAGTAAGTACCGTAATAAGCTGGACACCGAGCGCGAGCGCCAGCGCCCACGCTGTGCTGCCCTCGAATTTTCGAAAGAAGCCCACTCGCTTTTTCCTCCAAGTTTGCGCCTCACCTCTTCATACGCCTTCCAGTATCCGCAGGGATGCTGAATTCTCATCTTAATGCGGCCACGGTAAGCTTGCGCCAGCCGCTTTGGGAACCACATCGAAGAACTAGGTACTGCATCATTAACCCCTTCTACCTGTGCGCGGTCACCTATTCTGAGGCTGATTGGTTTTTATCCTAGGTCTGTATGTTCAATATTTGAGACTTTCTGCGGTCGCCACGCATCAAGCACAATCTCATTTTTCATACCAACAAGGAAAGTTCTCTCGGGAAGGCCTGGGACCGGCCAGACTGCTATAGTCAGATCCGTTGCTTCGCTGACGCGGTTGCCTGGCACCCGTAGCGACAGCAGCTACCGTTTAGATCCCTGCTCTACAACACAAACAGAGTTATGATTACTGGTAGTCGTAAGCCGCCAGAGTGCTCTCTGTTGATCGTACTATCACTCAAAAGTGCAATGGCATGATCTTCAAAACAGGATCGATCACGAAATTTAGAACCGCCATTATTTGGGTTACGGGCCCGGTTAATCTCTACTCTTCTGCCTCTAGTAAAGACATATAACTAGGGGTTCGAGCCGAAAGAAAGACAGGGGTGCTCTTCGGAAATGAGTGTGCAGGTTCCACACTCTCTCGGCCTCAACCTCCGCTGTTGCGGATCCGGGTACTGTATTCTGCAACGGCATCCAGAAGCTTTCCAACGGAGTACCCTTTTTCCCCATGCCAAGTATTACGGAACTATTGGCAATACGGTACGGTATGGAGTTCATAGCATAAAGTACCCTCACAATTTGATAGCCCTCTAATATTTGCATATCACAATGGGACCCAACCTCCCCTGAAACCGATGACACGGCTGGGTGCGGGAGAACAAGAGGTCATTTGATTAAGTTGATCACTGATACTTGAGATATCGATCTTCATCGGCGATATCAATTATTGTGCCGAAGCTGCGTTTCATACCTGTAGCCTTGGCACAATACTTCCCATGCTTGGCATCAAGAAGTTTTCCACGAGCAATTAAATGTTGAATTAAAGTCCCGATCACTAGTAATTACAGTTGGTAGGAGCATACGGAGTACTATCTTTAGAAACACTTTCCACGCACAGGAAATTTCATCGAGATAAGACTCTACTCGGGATGAAACAAACAGACATATTGTTGAAAATCGTTCCGCTCATGCATATGGCCAATAACATATCTCGACACACCACGTGCTTTTGCAGTTTTAGCTGCTTTTCCGTAGATTGCTTTTATAAGTGTCAGAATTTAGTACTCCATTTCTAAAAATTTATGTAATTGTCAAGTGGACTGTACATACATATTGTACATATGACTTACAAAGGACTTGCGGGCGCTGGTCAGCTGGTCCGATATATGTAGTCTGATTATATAAATAGTAATTCCGTGCAATACATGTGCTATATACCGGGAAAACTAGTTACCTTGTCAGAAGTGAAACATAACTGTATCGGTACCGGTACCGTATTGTCTCGGCCGGTTCTCTTACTTTCTAGTATTGCATAAATCCCCCAATCTGCCAACAGATTGTAACGCTGCTACCACAAAGCTCAGAAGATATTGACAAGGGCTCTTACCTAGTAGATAGAATCACATGGTGGTACCTACCACCTTAAGGTTCAGATTCATAAAGTATTATTCATTCTGTCCAAACATCCACATAGATTCTTAATGCACAATTAAAGTACCCCAGTAAACCATGATCGAGCGGCTTCTATTCGCCAGTCCTGCAGCACACCCATATCGAAAAGACCTAGCATTGCCACGCCCTTCAGAGTGTCATGCGGCCGGTAAGTGGTGGTATTCGGTTCCACCCACACAGCCTGCAAAATATGTTTAGCTGGCTTTGACGTTTGACGTCAAAGGAGTCAGACAGATTATCAATCAGTGCAGATCGTGACGGGTAAACGGTTTTTACCGCCCCCCCCCCATTGCCTCTTCTCTATAATTCTTCCCGGGCCACTGCATCTCATGCGGGCCAACTGGAACCTCGAGCCTCATCGGTACCGACCAAATATTACACTCTTACTGGTTAGCAGCATCGTCAAGTGGAACTGGTTGCACGTGACCTTATACCGTTTTGTAAATGCGAAGGGGTAAATTGCGAAGCTGTATATATATATCGGTGGTTCAGTTGTCAACCAATATGCACAAGATCGATATCTGGAGTATCAAACTCGGCTACCAGAACCTCAGACGTACACGGTCTTCCGTCGAAACCCTCCGCATGTGCCACCCCTACCGTACATGCTTGGCGAAAATAATACATCCCCTAGTAAGTTAAAAGTCTATAGAGTACGGTTAGTATTCTCGCAATATGAGCTCCAATAGGCTGCCCCAGATTTGGGGGGCATACAGGGTATTGGCAATATTTCCTTAGATAGGTGATTATGTAGCATTGTACTTAAATGATGGGAATAGAAGGTTCGAATCGTTCGTGCGTAAGTACTTGCAGCCTTGATATCCCCAGGTCCTTGGCATCCAATTAAAGATGCAGAACACGTCTGCTAAACCCCTGGTAATCTGCGTTGGATACCGTGCTCTGACCAAGTAGCGGCGTCTGCGGTCTTCGAGCTTCAACTGGTAGTGGGCTAAAGAGGTCAAATAATCATGATGCAACTCAGGATTAATACTGTGTGATACTAGGACTTCATCTAGGGACTTATAGTAGACCTGTGCTTTTTCGTTGTATCCACCATTTCATTTGACGTGCTTGGGCCGATGATGTATAAATAATGGACAGAATAATGTTGACTCTCTCACTCCACCCACCCTTTATTTTTGGCTGAAAGCTGGTCTACGGAATGAAATCCATGGATGAAATATGAGCCAGCAGCGTCTGGAGCCCGGACAGTAACGAGGTCGGTGAACCTGGAAACCCTTTCCAATTTATATACAGCCAAGCCTGCCTTATTGTATAGGGCCAGAGCCACATGGTGCCAGTAAAAGGGGAGGTTCAAATGTAGATACTAGATACATACGGAAATAGCTTTCTGAGCTTGTTAATTGGAGAGGCTATGCGGTGTAATTATAGTTGGCTATACGCGTACAGTAGGTAGAACCTTTCCTACAATCGTTCCAGCGGTCGCATGGCCGGGGCTGGGTAGGACCAGTAGTCTGGTTGGTAGTACCATTGTTACTCTTGGGGAAATGTCACGCACGACGTTGAAGGTCCGGACTACCGAGCTTGGCGATGGTCCACGTGACCGTGCACCACATTGCAGCTGCGCTGCAGAATCAGGGTCCTGGCTCATGGGTTCAACAAATCTGGCTCACGAGACACAGTAAAGGCACACGACATATTTTACACAGTTGCAATATCGTGCGCTGGTTGTTGATGTCTGTGCAGTACAAAAGTTGTGGACCAAGAACAAATGTACTTAGTTCTCCTATACAGTACGGTCACAGTTCACCTTTCAGTTTGTTAATTGGCTTTAAATTAGACATATTCATTGAAACGGAAACGGCCGTCACGTCGATCCTTGGTTCAACGTTCTAGCGATACCTGCCCTATCGTCAGCCCCACATTGTTCTGCCTTGCCCAAGCTCAAGAGTAGCCGTACCGTTCCAGGGGGAAAGGTGTCGATATCCACTGGTAGCATCCCTGTCATCTAGATCTTCAACGTCGCTCAAGCCTCGTCAACTCATCTCATCCCGAACCCAGCAGCAACAGTTCCCATCCCTCAAGCAAAGAAATAGGCTCAGAGCCGCTGCACCTTGGTATCAGCTTCATCGCGCATATTCCAAGCTACTATAGGTTCTGGGCAGGCGACTCCGTTATTGCCAGATCGTCTGAGTTGGAGTCGTCAGCATGGGGAATGTGAGCGGTAAATTAGAGGATGCCCCGTCTTTATACCTGCGGGACCAATACAGGCGTATGCACCCACAGCACATCGTTCCTCCTCCGAAGCGATCTATGCTCACAGATTTCTTGTTCAGTTTCCCTTGCATCGCTACATATCACCAACGGCCGCGGGCGACTAATAGCCAAGATAGTCCCGAATGCTTTCCCTTCCTCGAGGGTGCTTGCAAAGAAGGACCCTGGGGACGATGGATTAGTGGAATATGTCCAGGTTCGGATTCTAGTTATCAGACAAATGTGCCTTATGCCTAGCTGACCAGAGTGCAGGATCCAGATCCCAATCTACAAGGACCTACCTTACTGCTCAAATTAACGAACGAGGATGAACTGAACTTCAAATTTACATTCAACATGCGGCGTAGGGAAGATGGGCCTGTGCCGGCCGAGACAGCCGTTAATGGCTTGACATTTGTGGTTGCCCCAAATCAGCGGGTACTGGAAAATCTTGTTACTAGAGAGTTTCATGCAGACCCAAACCTGCACAAGAACCCAAATGTCAATCTTGTAGGGGACTTTTCGACGGACGGATCATCGGCAGTACAGTTTGACTGGAATTGGACTTGGAGGCCACCATATGGAGGTGGTGATGGGGTAAATCTTGGCTGGAGAAACACATGCAGTGTGAGCAGCTACAATCCATTCATAGGAGTGAGCGCTCTTCATTGACATTGGGTAGTTTGTGGAATATGACCGATCCGCGCACAAACTTTCAACATTGGCTGCCTTCTCCTTCTGGGTGCAGAGTGAGTGGTTTTTCACACATAGACCCATGTGCGTACGCTAATCCTACGTGCAGGTGCCCCTCGGGGCCTATGGCCACCTTCCCCTATGCCTGGGTTTGAGATGAATATTCCCCCAAAGTTGAGACTTAACTCTGTTTCAGAAGTTCGGCCTGGGGAAAAGGGCTCTGATTATGTGGAGCCTACATCTCCATTGGAAGTTAGCTACGATGGGGCGCCAACCGGAACATCTTCCGTCAAGGTTGACTGCCAAAGACCACCAGAGAGTATGATGGCCGAGGATGGGCCGCTCTTCAGAGCAACAATCAAAAGCCTAGAACAGAAAACTGGTGCCTTCCGGAGTAGAATGAAGAAGGTACTTAAAAGAGCAGAAGCAGCCAAGTTTGCACAGTCAGGGTGCAATGAAGCCGTTGGTGCCTTCATGGATGCATTAAGAGAAGCGGCAAGCTCCAATGCATCAGGGATACAACCGGCTTTGGATCACTACTTTGACCGAACTTACAAAGAGATCCAGCGGTTTGAGAAACAGAATGAAGCAAACCTGCAAAAGCTAATTATAGACCCATTGACCAAGCTTTACAATTTGGACATCAAACAGGCCGAAGCTAAGAAAAAGGATTTTGAAGAAGAAAGTAGGGATTACTACAATTTTGTTTCGAGGTACCTTGGAATGCGACAAGACTCTCTCAAGCAAAAAAAGAAAGTCGAGAGTGATTCCAAATACCAAATCAAACGCCGGAATTTTGAGCTTAAGAGGTTCGATTATTGTTCTTTCATGGAAGACCTCCATGGGGGAAGGAAAGAGCAAGAAGTACTTTCACAACTTACAAAATTTGCAGATGCACAGGCAAAGAGCTACCTGTCAGCTGCTAAGAAGGTCCAGGAGTTGATGCCACAGTTAGAGGCTTTATCCCATGAAGTAAAGGAAACAGATAAAGAGTTTCAACTACAGAGGACTGAGAGAGAAGAACGAAGGCGGCAATTGGAAAAGAGCCAGAAGACTTATGTGGAGCCGGAGAATGTCCCCTCCTTCATGCCACCGCCAGCAACTCCTAACATATCTACAGTTCAGTATGAAGGAAGCGGAGTCGAGTCTGGAAAGTTGGAGCCCGGGTTCAGCATAAGGACATCCCCGTCGGCAAGTGGTAATGTTCTAGAGCATAACCATGGCTCTAATATTAGTAGCACTTCGGCTTCGAACGGGTCTACAACCACGACTACCCCCTCTGTAATTGGGAACAAATTTAGGGGGATCCGGGACCTCCAGGAGAAGGACTACACTGGGGTAACAGAGAATGCTGAACAAGAGAGGAAAAAAGAAGGACTCCTCTGGGCACTAAGCAGACCTGGTAGTCACGCAGACCCGAAAGGGCTTAATAAACAAGCCTGGCACAAGTATGGCCCACACTCTGCATTTTGTTGCAAAGCCCAGCTAATTTGAAGCTATGCAGATACTGGGTAGTACTCGCGGGAGGGCAATTATGTGAGTATAGTAACTGGAAACAGAAACTAGATCTGCACAATGACCCTATAAACCTTAGAATGACCTCTGTGCGGGAAGCGCGGTCATCTGAGAGACGTTTTTGCTTTGAAGTCATCACACCTCAATATAAACGTGTGTACCAAGCCACATCGGAGGATGATATGAATTCCTGGATTGCTGCGATCAATAATGCCCTGAAGGTTACGATTGAAGGAGGGGCTTCAGTGACCACATTCGATACATCCCGTATTGAAAATGATGTAATCCAAACCAAAAACCTCCAACAGGTGCTCACTGGGCGGCACCACAACATTAACCATAATCCCGCCTCAACTACTACACATTCCTCAAGCAACACGCTACATAGAAGGACAACTGTGGGTGCCAGGCCTAACCCTGCCAGGAGGAGCAGCAGCACTTTTGGTGATGATCCAGAGAAGTTGCTACAACTCGTCCGTGAATCCGACCCCAGCAATAGCAGCTGCGCTGATTGTGGGAGCAACGTCAAAGCGGAATGGGTATCGATAAATCTTGGGATCGTTCTTTGCATCGGTATGTCGACAAATCCTTCATTCACCTTGGAGGTGCTAACATTTTTCCAGAATGTAGTGGCCTTCATCGATCATTAGGGACACATATTTCTAAAGTTCGATCACTTACTCTTGACACCACTTCATTCACCCCTGACCTGGTTGACTTGATTTGCAACATTGGAAACCGTGCCTCGAACGCTGTCTGGGAAGGTAAACTTGATCCTTCACAGCGACCGGACCACCGTGCCTCAAGGGAAAGCCGCCTCAAGTTCATAACTGCAAAATACGTGAGCCGTGTGTGGGTTGTATCACTGTCTCCTACTCTATCGGTTTTTGCGTCTCCCGACGAGGCCCTTCTGGAGTCTGTGAGCAGGAATGATCTCCGCGGCGCATTGTATGCTCTTGCTCTACATGCTAGCCCCAATACCATTGACCCAGGAACACGGCTTCATGTTGTGTATTTGGCGCTTCAAGTGGCCGACCCAGCCCTCACGGCATCCCCGAACCCGAATCTGGAACTGTCACCGCCAACACCGAGTTCCCAACAGCCTGCTCCCATAACATATCCGCTTGCAGAGCTGATAATACAAAACGGGGGCGAACTCCCGTCGCCGATACCTTCAATACCACTGTCACACTGGGCAAGGCAATTTATTGCGCAAAAGACGGCGAAGCAGTTGGGGACGCTAGCGGTTACAAGCGGAAACGCTGGGCCATCAGGTAGTAGTTCTGCATTATCGAAGGATGAGGCTGCGGAAAGGGAAAGAGAGTTGAAGCTGCAGAAGCGGATTTCTTCCGGGGGAAGGATCAATCGGTCACAAGCACTCCCTAGAGAGTACGATAGATCATAGTTTTGGGTTCTTGTAGGGGGTGTTGCACTCTCTGCTTGTGCAGTGTGTGTGTGTGTGCGGGTGTGCGGGGAGTTCTGCTAATGATCTAATGTGCATGGGGGACGGCGACATGGTGTGGAAATTTTGTATTATTGAGGTTTTAACTTGTGATTTTTCATTTCTTGTTTACACTTTTGGAAGAGGTGAAGTACGTACGAGTGGGAAGGATGATTTCATCTGAGAGAGCACCTTGCTCAAGTCAACTCTAATCATTTTCGTGCTCATATTGGCCCTTACTTTTTTTGCTTCACTTAAATGTTTATTATAGTTAGGGATGCTTGGTATATCATGGGTTGGATCAGGACATGATAATGGAAATGAGTTATGTGAGATGGACATGTATGTACTAGAGTCAGAAACTTCAATGGAGACATGCACTATGTACTTAAAGTAGGTTACATATTGTCAGATTTTCCTAATCCTGAGCAATCTGATCCTGATTTGTAGTTGGAGTTTTTATTGGTTCAGGGTAATTCTGCTAGCCTACATTTTTTCACATTCCATATCAACCAGACTAATTCCATACGCAACAAATCCTGGTGTACTCATCAGGATGGCAAGCAGGGGCGCAAATGTTGACTTATTTCATTTGATACATGTAGCACTAACGCCCAAACAATGGTGGGCACCTTTCGTTGTGGATAGCCCATAACACTCTATGCCTTCTCCAGCCATTCCCACCCATATCGTACTACTAGAAGTTATAACATATAGGCCCTCCTCACCCCACTCCTTTGTGCCCAACAATTAAAAGGTATACACATAAGCCACACCACGACAAAGCCCCTCACGAATCAGCAAAACTAAAAACGTATAAATGTCAGGAAAAAAACAACCAAAAAACCCCAACAGGATCAAAAAACTTCTCTACGAATACATCTAGAACTCGTCAGGACCATTCGCTGTTAAATCCTTTTCTATCCTCAAATCTGTCATAGTGTCATTACTTTCCAACACAAGCCCCTTTTCATTTGCTAAATGTAATACGCAAATGAAGCAATAACTTGTAGAAATATCACTCATGGCGTTCTTGGGATAGACACTTTGGAGGTTGTGGATTACATCGGTAAAATTCTTCGGGATGGGGGCGGTGGGGGCGGGTGTAGAGTTTGAAGAGGATATTGGTTGCTAGTGAGAGTAAAAAAGTTAGCGATACTAGAGTATTTGTGTACTACGGGGAGGGGGGGAGTACCTCCGGGGCGGGCATATCCATCCCCAACTCCTTCCAGATATTTTCCTTCAACCGCCTTACATCGACCTTCTTCGCCACTTTTGCGTACTGCACATACTCTGGCCTTATCCTTCTATTCGCCGTAACCATCTGAGTTCCTGGATCCTGCGTCGGGAACATACTGGAGGCGGTAGCCGGCGGTACTTCAGCGGGTGGCGGGTCAGGTGCGCCAGGCGTAGCTAATGGTGCCTCGAATGCCTCTCCACCCACTCCATACCCGTCATCATCATCCACATCATTCAGCCCTGGAGGCAATATATCCCCGCCATCATCATTAAAGAAATTGGCATCGTAATTGCCTGTAGCCACTACAGCATCATTCGCTTGCTCCTTCTCCATCTGCTGTTTGGCCCAGAACTCCTCGTTCATTTCCACATTATCTACATCCGCCGGGTTGACATTTTGCTCTCCTGGGCGAGGCCCATTGGCACCACCAGGACCTCGTTTTCGTGCGCTAGGGCCGAAAAGAGCATTAGGCTTGATGAAGAGCTGTATCAAGTTTCGCGAGTTGAAGTGTTTATCATCTGGGAGAAGATGTCGGGTTTTCGATTTGCGCTGGGCCTTGGGGAGATTTATTTGTGCATTGGATTGGGGCAGGAGCATCTCCTGGGTGACGTCTGAGTCGGCGCTCATAAAGTCAATTTCGAATGCTTCCTTCTCTTTCCGTGGGCGGACGGCGGCAGGCTTCGTGTTATCTTTAATTCTGCGGATCTTCCAGTGCTCTGGCCCAGCCCAGTTCTTCTTCAATGCCTCGTCAAAGTAACTCAAGATGTCGTCGTTTTGGGAGCTGGCCCCCATGGCAGCCCCAATCTCTGATATCCGTCCGTCGACATTGTCTCCTTCATCGCCATCGCCATATACCGATCTTGGTTTGGATGGAGTCAAGAATCGCTCTGCTGCGTCTGCAAGGGTTTTGTCGGCCCATAGTACGCCACCATCACCGAACGCCATTGTCCCATCTGCACCTGGGAGTCCGAAGTCGTCATCATCATCATCAAATCCACCCATATCGTACCCTGGAGAGTGGGCGTCGTCCTCCTTTTCCCCTTGCCCACCCTTGTCTTCTAACGTCGCCTTAAGGAATGGGATATCCAATGACCCACTAGGGTCTCCTAGGTCGTACGTTTTTAGTGATGGACATACGTCGAGCTCATCTAGTTCATTGAGGTCCGGAAAGAATTGCTGTCGTAATCGGCTGATATCTATGTTCTCTAACTGTGATTCGTTTTGGTCATCTGCCTCTTCGTCAATTGCGTCTTCCACATCGTCGCTGCTGTCAAATACAATTCGGCCCTTATTATCGATAGAGAGGTGATTGAGTAGGAGACCCTTGGCTCCGCCTTCGTCAAAGTCCGCCGAGGCTTTCTTAAAGAGAGGGTCTACAGAAAATTCTAGTTCGAGCTTCTTGAGTTGAAGGGAGGAGAAATCTTTGGCTAGGGTGGCTTCCGAAGAGCGTTGTGTCTGTTGAGTTTAAGCTTCTCGCAATTCCTGTTGGAAACAGACTTGAATACGTACCCTCTTCTTTTTCTTCTTGCCTTCTCCTTCTTCATCTCCTTCACCAGCTTCGTCTTCATCATCGTCTCTCCCTTTCTTCTTTGTTGCGCCACTGTCTGCCAGACCACTCAACAGCTTCCCTGTCTCGGTTGCGACAGAATCAACTCTGCTGGTATAAATCTTGACACATCCATCAAGGGTGCAACTTGCTTTCTGGAAATTGATGCCTTCACCCTCTTTGAGCAAGCTCATATCATGGAAGTAGTCTATGAGGGCGAAGTTCCAACTATTTTGCGCATTGATTTTCTGCAACCCCCGAAGCTCCCTAATTAGACAATATTCACGCATATGGTGTATAAACTCAGGCGAGGGTACAGACATTATCGTTCGCCATTTTCATCCACTCCTCGAAATTCACCACCAATGGTGCTCTCCTCAAGGGAGTTATCGGGTTCAAGCTCTCACGCAATGACCCAACGTTCCTTGGGGTTTTAGGCGTACCCTCCACCGAACTTTCTCCGTCCAGGCCTATCCTAGGGGTACCTGCTTGTTTGAAAGATTGGCGACGGATCTGGACCTCCTGCAGCATGCTTCGCTTCTTGATTCTCTTCGCCTTCTCAGCATCATCATCATTCAGTGGGATTTTCACACCCGCAGGTGATGCGTGCCGGTGCATGTTGTGGTCCCCGCGGGCCATTCTGTTTGCTTTTCGATAAACGTGTTTGCGTCAAAAAGCTGTGGTTTGCGTGAGTGAGGATAGTCTAATGCGGGCGCCCGTTTGCAGTTGAGTGAAAGGAGGGGAGCCAGAGGAGGATGAATGCTCTGCCTTTGGTAAGGTTCTGGCCTGGGCTGGAATGTTTCGGGCCGCGATCTTGTTACAGTTTGGAGGGGAGTTCGTTGGAGGTTGCCAAGATATGAGAGCTTGGCTTTTTCTTTTTGGGTAAAGTGTAAGCAAACCACCTGCAGGAACACGGTTTAATCAACGCGTCGTAGGAGCTGGAAACAGTTTATATTTCACTGAATTCCTACAGAGACTTTGTATTATTACTCTCCGCAAACGTATACTGGACACTTTGCTGGAAGGCATGTATACATACCTACAGTACATACTCCGTATGTACATTACATACATATCTAAGGAGGCTCATCGCGTGTGCCCGTTGCACAACTTATTGCCAGATGCTTCAGAACGTGATGGATATACTTCTGGCGACACTGGAACTTCCGAACCTCATGAGTGGGGGGTTTATTCCTATTAGGTATGCTATGGTAAACGGCAGCCTATGTACTGTAGTTAATTGGGCCGGAGAGATCACCCAAGCAAACGTTATGAATAATATTTCGGATTGGTCCTTACAGGAACATTCATCACTACAGATTCACATACCTACCTATACCTAGATATGTACCTATGTAAAGAGTAATTCGGTTATATAATAAAAAGACAGTGGGAAAATCGTTCGATGTACGGAGTACCTACCTACTTTACCTACTGTACCTTGTCAACATCGGCCAATTGTCCGGGAAGGTACCGGTATGTTAGAGTTACCGGTAGCTATTGTATGTATGTACAATCGCCATTATGTATTGAGGCTCTTGCTCTCGGTACCGACCGCGCCACCTCTTGGCTCCCGTCCCACCTTTTGTGGCTGTGACGCACCAAAGAACGGCGACGTTTTTTTCCTCCGAGAAAAGATGATCATCGCCGAGTGGCAAAAGGAAGAAGTTGACATGATCTCAGTCATGTTCGCACACGCTGGACAGGGCTTGAGGACTGATTGGCCTACAATCCTAGGGCTGATTGTAGATTTATTACGCTACGATGATGATTTAATTTGAACCTTAGATTTTACGTTTCGATTCCGAACTTGGAAGCACTAGTGTTGCTCTATCAAGTAGCGCTCCAGTTTCGATTAGGCCTAGCAGTCATATATGCGCAATAAGATTTCATAGAACATCCCCCAGGAACTTGTGAAAACGGATAAGACTCGGGGACTGCATAGCACTTGTAAGCTTTGCATTCTCTTCCATCCCCCCCACTACCCCCTCAGCAAAAATTCTCTGCCAATTGAACGCCTGCCTTTAAGCATCCCCCTCACATCTCCGTCTATATAAGGTAGCTCTCTACCAATTCGTTCTGAAGCTTACTTGACAGTCCAGCATCTTACCCTCTTACCATCAGCACAGTGAGTAGATTGTCCCCAGCTTACCCCTCGTCGTCCCAACCCCGCTTGCTGTACTGCATTGACTTAAGCTCGGAAGGTGCACGCTATTAGGAGCAGTTCTTGAGAACAGTTGCTAATATAAATCTTCCTCACTAGTACATAATTCACCATGGCAATCACCAAGGTTCACGCCCGCTATGTCTACGACTCTCGAGGTAACCCAACCGTCGAGGTCGACCTCATCAACGAAACCGGCTTGCACAGGGCCATCGTTCCATCCGGAGCTTCTACAGGTGCGTAGAAACATATACATCGAACTATATGCATCCATTTGTTAACCCTCTGTCGTTTGCAGGGCAGCACGAGGCTATCGAACTCCGTGACGGTGACAAGACCAAGTGGCTCGGAAAGGGTCAGTATATTCCCAATCACTTGTCACGTATGTCACTTACTAAACTCTCATTCAGGTGTCACCAAGGCTGTTGCCAATGTCAACGACATCATTGCTCCTGCTCTGATTGAGAAGAACTTCGATGTCACTGACCAGGCCGCTGTCGATGAGTTCTTGAACACGCTTGATGGCACCCCCAACAAGGGAAAGCTTGGTGCTAACGCCATCTTGGGTGTCTCTTTGGCTGTTGCTAAGGCCGGAGCTGCAAAGAAGGTATGTGCACTTTGGAGATTTATAACCTCGGATTCTGGGTGATCACGGATCGAGGGGGGTCGGGTACCCCTGTCAGTCATATTGAACACTGACAACCATCGCAGGGTGTCCCCCTCTATGCCCACATTGCCGATCTTTGCGACAGCAAGAAGCCCTATGTTCTCCCAGTGCCCTTCATGAACGTCGTTAACGGAGGTGGGTTCGGCTATCCCATGAGCTAGACAAGGTGTTATATTAACTGTCCAAAGGTTCCCATGCCGGTGGACGCTTGGCTTTCCAGGAGTTCATGATCGTTCCCTCTGCTGCCGCAAGCTTCTCTGAGGCTATGAGGCAAGGTGCTGAGGTCTACCAGATCTTGAAGGGCTTGGCCAAGAAGAGGTACGGTCAGTCCGCTGGAAATGTCGGTGACGAGGGTGGTGTATGTTCTCCTACATCCAATTGCTGAATATCACACTGACCTGTCTAGGTCGCTCCTGATATCCAAACTCCTCAAGAGGCTCTCGACCTCATCACTGATGCTATTGAGGCTGCGGGGTACACCGGCAAGATCAAGATCGCTATGGATGTTGCCTCTTCTGAGTTCTATAAAGAGAAGGAGGAGAGATACGACCTTGGTAAACACCGTTTCGCCGTCTCCAACTGAACTCAGACTGACTCCGTTATTCAGACTTCAAGAACCCTGAATCTGACAAGAGCAAGTGGTTGACCTATCAGCAGCTTGCGGACTTGTACAAGGAGTTGGCCCAGAAGTACCCAATTGTCTCTATCGAGGACCCATTCGCTGAAGATGACTGGAAAGCCTGGAACTACTTCCACCAGAACTCTGACTTCCAGGTTGTTGGGTATGTGACTTCAGACTCTACCACGTTGGTATTAAGCTAAATATCGGCATAGTGATGACTTGACTGTCACCAACCCCATCCGCATCAAGAGGGCCATTGACGAGAAATCTTGCAATGCCCTTTTGTTGAAGGTTAACCAGATCGGAACCTTGACAGAATCTATCCAGGCCGCTAAGGACTCGTAAGTGCCACCACCACCTGTGGATGAAACAGAATATTGACCTAGAAACAGTTTCGGCGCTGGCTGGGGTGTCATGGTCTCTCACCGCTCTGGGGAGACTGAAGATGTTACTATTGCCGACTTGGTTGTTGGTTTGAGGGCCGGCCAAATCAAGACTGGAGCTCCTGCCCGTTCCGAGAGGTTGGCTAAGCTGAACCAGATTCTCCGCATTGAGGAGGAGCTTGGTGCCAATGCCATCTACGCCGGCGAGAACTTCCGCACTGGTGAGCACTTTTAATCCTATACCTTTGACTCTTTTGCTAATCAGCGTCTTAGCTTCCAATCTGTAATATAATCATCTTTCGCGATAAATGTTTTTTGAATGTTAGAGGGTCAAATGGGAGGAACGGTGTCATGGGATTTTCTTTTTCATTTCTTCGGCAGTTGGTTAAGGGAAATTTGATGGGAATGCTAGGTTGATGGGAGGATGTGATACACCCGGAACTCAAAATAAATATGGTCTTGGCACCAGTGTTTCAGTTCAACGATGTGCTTATCAGTGACATTCCAAGCTGGCCCTCTCGTCTATTCCGGCGTGAATCGAAGAGCTGTAGAATAATTGGTGTAGGCGGTAAGTGCGCCATTGAAAAACTGGTCGAATGCTTGTGGAAGACTACGTAGTAGAGGAGGGAAGCTAGAAGCTTAGGAACCGATTATAGCCAACGTGCTAAAGTTCAACACTTTCTTGCACTTTGACCGCGACACATACCGCAGTTGATTTTATTTCCACGGCCATGACACAAATGAATACCTCAGACCCATTATCAGCATGCTATAAGATGCCAATGAAGGCCCTGGAGCTACAGGTACGCATAGCTGCCAATCTCCTTGCCCACTTGGTTGTCACCATGCTTACTTGCGGCAATTCTAATAGGAGGCTCTACTTGCAGCATATGGACGCCTCACACAGTGCGATCTCATTCTTTTTCTATCGTTGAGGGGTCTATCCACTCAAGGGTCGGCAAGCGAGCTTGCACATCGGCTGGTGAAATATGATCTCGCACAGTATCGGGGTATGGAGATGGAGGAGGTTGAAGAGAGGACGATAAGATCAAGTGTTACGACATCGCAAATAACTGGTCCTAGGGAGACGGTTTCTGAGGTAGAAGATGCCGATATGAATAGCTCGGGTGAGCCGTTGAAAGAGAGTCTTGAGAATATCGAGTATGCAGAACGTGTTACGACCAAGGATGATGGGAGGAATGGGTCCGTGACGGACACTTGCAGCAAATCCCGGGGGCGAATACGTGCCGTAGATAGGATGCCTCCAGAGCTATGGTCAGAGATATTCGAACACTTAGGGGACTGGCTGATAGCTAACGCCTTGCGTATACGGACACGGCTAAAACGGCCATGGGATTGGGAGCATGCATCGGAACTAGATGTGGCAATTCTTGCCGGAAGCGTGGACGAGGCGAAAGAGGTTATGTATAGTGGTAGCTACACCACAGATGAACCTATGAAGTTCACAGAACCTGGTGCGGATGTTATGGTGCGATGGGGTTATGTCGAGCTTCTAGATTTCTTCTTCAAGAGCAGTTATCGGAACTTCCTAGAGGTGTTTCAGAAGGACCATACACCCCCGAATGAGGTGGCGATTAGGATTGAGATACCATGGTTGGCGAGCCGATATGGTCAGACGACAGTGCTGGATTGGTGGTTGGCGAATACTTCCCCGGACCCGCCCCCCGCGCATTTCC
>Ga0307511_10000537_pt1 | contig 40572 bp, 48 predicted proteins | sample 13_EM_MG_FD_200266 | JGI IMG/M metagenome (GOLD analysis project Ga0307511, IMG submission 200266) | Populus trichocarpa ectomycorrhiza microbial communities from riparian zone in the Pacific Northwest, United States - 13_EM | ecosystem: Host-associated > Plants > Roots > Unclassified | place... | reverse complement strand
CACAGACATACAAGTAAGGAAACTTTAGATCGTGGGGTCCAAGACGAAGACATCGGGCTGCCAGGAACCCTTCGAGGTGTTTTCCAGCCGGACCAAAAACATATTATCCAGGTGCATGAACCCCTCGCCGATCTTCCATGGGGCGGACCCGTACGGCTGTTGCTGTAGTTCGATGTTAGGCGACACCAAACGCGCAATCTCGCCACCACAGGAACTCACGGCCATCGAGTCCAAATACTGGTTGAGCTTCATCGCAATCCGATATGTGAGCTCCCCGCGCGTCACCGGGTCGCGCCCCTTGTTCCAGCGTGTCGTGGAAATCTTCTATTGCGGTCAGTGCGTGACGACACAACTGGGACGAGATCACAACCTGGTGTGAACTATTGGGCGGGTAGCCGGGGAACTTGAGGCGGGGTCAATTCTCATCTAACGCATAAGCTATCACGACAAACGCACCGACAGTCGGCATGAAATAGCCCTGTTCGCGCCTTGCAATACCAGATCATCTCGCCCGTCGAGACCCATAAATCTCTTTCGGAGAGCATCCCCCATATTCATGCCTGGGCTACCATTTACCCCGAAGGAAATAAATTCCTGGGGAGTGAAGTTCCACCGCTTCTGTCCATTATCGTATGCCCTCTGTGGGATCCTATGCCAGTTTGGCGGGGGAAATGTTGCAGCCTGAGGTACGGGTGGTGGCAGCGAAATCGGCGCAGAATAAGCCATACAGGTTCTCGTCACATCATCGACTGGGGCGGCGGCTTGTGGTGGGAGGTCCGGTTGGTCGTGGTAAGTGGAAGGGGGGGAGTTTGGTGCAATTCCCTGGGCTAATCCCGCTTCCGACAGGGCTCCTAGAAGGAGTTCGTATGGGAATTCCGAGTCGAGGTTGAGTGAGACGAAAGGTGAGAGTAAATCGGGGACATTCTGGGAGAGAAACATCTCCTCGGAAGCGACGAAGTCCGGATTGACGGGCGACATACACAAATACTGGATTCTGAGACCGAGGTTCGAGCAGATAAACCGTCGAGACGCTCACCTCATACATTTCGGCAGGGAAAACACCACCAGAGTCCGTAGAATCCATACCAGTAGCCCAACGTTGTGGTGGTGTACACTCTACCAAGGGGGGATTTTATACCTGGCCAATCCCAGGCCTTCCCGCCAATAGCATGACCACAGTGGCACCACAGTGGCTTGCAGACGAACCGGACTTTTGTTAGGAACCCTCACTCGTGGACTGACAGCCCAAAGACTGAGCAGAGCGCTCAAGTCGTGGACTGGTTCGCATTAGCGATGACTGCCAAACTGATGAACCGTGAACGGTCCAAGAACCGAGTGCCTGGGGGCATAGGGCACAGGTCTGAGGCTGGATGGTTCGCGGACCCCGGAAAACGCCGAATAAACGGGGTTGGACCATGTTGAGCCCCGACCAACCGTCAGAGAGACACGTCAACCCCAACAACACTCGTTGGATCGTCTTCCGTCACTCCCCCAGAGAGACGCCGTGATGAGATGACGAGATGAATAAGAAACAAGAGCGCACGAAGTGGGACACGACTGGCACACCATCCGACTCCTAGAAATGGTGAAGAGAATATCAAATCGAATTATCATGGACTCGCGAGCTAGGGGTTGCGCAGGGTACAGGAGGAGCATGGTCCGTACGGATGCACCGACAATGTGCGTAGAGGACTTGGAGGCTGCTAGCTGTGAAGAAAAGGAGGCGCGTTCAAGGAGGAAGGACTGGAAGGGGGGAGATGAGACGAGGGGCGGGGAGAAGGCGAAACAGTCGGTCAGGTTCTTATCAGAAAAGCGAATATTTGTTTACATACTTACTCCTTATTCACATCCCTCATCCCATCGGCGGAGCTCGAAAGTTAGATAGGATAGGAACGTCTCGTCACGTGCCATATTCCTTAGCTAACCGACCCCCCCCCCCCGGATTCGGAAGAGGCTCGGCGCGCTTAGATGTTCAGGATAATGCCCGGGTAATGGCATAAGCATCCTACGCATCGTACAGCATCAGAGCTGGGCCAAAACGCGCTGTAATGCCACTGGATACCGCCGCACCTGTGGGTCACATCAGGTGACTCCGGCCCCATCGTTATTCCATACCCCTCCCTATATCCCCCGACCGGCGCTGTATGCCTTTTGATGCCCCGGTCTCGCGGTGAGTGGAGTGGCTTAGCAATTCCACGACTCACCACGCACATAATCTGGCATCCCAGAGACCAGTGGTGATACGAACTCTACCCGATCAACCGGACTGCGGAGGTTGGAGAGATCATTGACCCCCCTACAGTACCTTATTTTCATGAGGTGCTGGAAGGTGAATTCGTGGGAACATCCACTGATGGGTTGGCGGACAAAGGACGCTCCCAATCTGTACAGTTTCTACCGTGTTGGATTGGGTAATCTGGAGAAGAGGTATGTTGCCACCGCTGTTATTTCTCAAACTCCTTTTCTTCTTTCTATTATTCGCCCACTCGGGTACTCTTGGGGGTCTGCGGTCAGATACGGGATTTCCGGCAGCTCGAGAGAGCTGTCTCGGATGTCAGAAACGGACGGAATTGTTGGACAGAGAGCGTTAGACTCTGTATTCACTCTACTCGATTAGGGAACCGGAACGTGAAAAAGTCTGGTCAAGTCCCCCCCTGCTGCTGGCTGAGGGCGACCGGGATGCGTATCGGAGACAACAGGTGGCCAACGTCAGAGAACGGGAGATTATGAAGGACGTCAAGGGCTGGGAGGTGAGTTCTGCGGATGTGGAGGTGGGGATTCGAATCAACGGCATTTCGCAGGTTGGAAAATCAGTATATAATGACGCCCGATATGCGCCCGTAGATAAAATAATCGTTTCTTGGGAAATACTAACCATTGATAATCGTTTGGCAAGATGTTGAGATACGGCTGACCGGACTTACGGCACGGGGGTAACCGTGACGTCGAGGACACATGTTTCAATTTGTGTAGCTGCCCTTGACTCCCACTCGTAAGGTAGGGGGGCTACTGATGTCGTTCACCCGGGGTGACAGGAGCATGACAAAAAACTCTAAAGATCTCAAAAAACTCATATCTCACTAAATACCGATCGGACAAACACGGGGAAAGTTTGAGGTTGAGCCATGTATCAGTAGAAGGCACTTGTTCGCTATTGCCCCAGTCCATTACAGTAAACATCAAGGACAACGAAACCGAGACCCCCGGAGGTCGATGACTCGTGCTGAGTGAGCAAAACCTTCCCGAAAAAGCTTAGTAATGGGGAAAGAGGTCAATAAAAACAGCTCGAAACTCACGTTATTGCATAACCATAACTTTCCGATAAGTGCTCGCATGCCAAAAGCACAGAGCATCGTCTCGTTACCGAGCTCAAGATGGAGCCCACTGATCCCAACGATCGGCACGAGGGGTAAAGAGAATGTGAGTGATCACTGGCACCTCGCAAACATCCAGCGAAAGTAAACTAACTTCAATCAGTCCTCGCCCGTTACGCTGCACGCTCAGTCGCTTCCGAGTGGCCCCGTAGATATATCCCGATCGTCTACAGTCGAGATAGCCGGAAGTTGTCTACTCCACTTCCAAATGCTGCAATCCCAATCCCGGCCCCGAAAATCTCGACCGTTCTTACCCCCACTGCAGCAACTAACATCCCAGATCCCTCCCCCCGCTCACACATGCAGATTGATTACAGTTGGGAAACCCGTCGCCCTCCATCGGTCAATGATGCCACATTTGCTTTGGCTGATCTCCGTGCTCTTCTCAAATCTCACAATGTTGCGATTCACTCAGACAGGGTCCTCAGAACTCGACTCGATCACCTCGATCGATTCCTCGCAGCCTACGCTGTTGGGAAAGGGTGGATCGAGGCTGCCAACTACACTGCTACCCACACTCGGGCAGGGTATTAGTTGTAGTCGACAGCTTCGAGCGTGGGGCAAAGCATTCATCCTCAATCGGTCTATGCTCCCATACCACAACTACGCAAACTCTGACTCCCGTTCACTCCTCGATGATGTTGATTTTGTTGAAGAACTTTGGGCTCACCTTGCTGGTGTTGGGGCACACGTTTCCGCCCAGGCTGTCGTTGATTTCGTGAAGAAATCTGAGGTAGTCGAGCGTTATCACATCCTCAGACCAATCACGCTCAGAACTGCCCGCGAGTGGATGTCGAAACTCGATTTTACATGGCGACAAGCACCGAAAGGCACATACCTCGATGGCCATGAGTGCCCTGACGTTGTGTACTACCGTCAGAATACTTATCTCCCTGCCCTCGCCAAATATGAGCCAGCCATGCGTGTCTGGGATACAGATAACATCACCCAGCCAGTCGACCCCTCTCTGCGCTCACCGATCCGTCACTCCGTCCTCTGGTATAACGACCAATGCATATTCTATATGAATGACCGGAGGAAGTGTCGCTGGGTTCACGCCACCGAGAAACCTGTCCCCCTGCCGAAGGGTGAGGGTATCTCGTTGATGGTCTCGGATTTCATCTCCCCCGATTACGGGTGGTTGTGTTCCCCGGGCGGAACAAAATCGGCTCGAGTACTCTTCCGGCCTGGGGCAAACCGAGAAGGATACTTCACCAACGAGGATGTTCTACGGCAGGTTGAAAACGCGATGGATATCCTCCAAAAATACTATCCTAATGACGACCACATTTTTGTTTTTGATAATGCCACCATCCACACGAAACGTCCACCAGGTTCCCTCTCCGCTCGACATATGCCGAAGAACATACCAAAGCCAAAACCCAAGGAGCCAGAGAAGGGGGCAAACTGGCTCGTAGAGGTTGATGCGACTGACGAACAGGGCCGCCCCGTTTATGGCCCCGATCGAAAGAAGTTAAAGAAACGGGTTCGGATGACCGATGGGGTGCTCCCAAATGGCCAGCCGCAATTCCTCTACTTCCCAGAAGGGCATCCGCAGGCTGGTATCTTCAAGGGCATGGCTATGATCCTCATGGAGCGAGGTTTTTTTTAAGGAGGCAAGCCTCAATGCGCAGTGTAAGGATTTCAAGTGCCCTGAGGATTGAATCGACTGCTGCTGCTGTCGCTTCCTCTTCAATCAACCCGACTTTGCCGCTGTTGAAACCACACTCGAGATTCGCTGCAAGGAGCGTGGTTTCCCCATTCTCTTCCTCCCGAAGTTTCACCCTGAATTTAATCCAATTGAACAGTGCTGGTGCCATGCGAAACTCATGTACCGTGAGTTCCCGCTCACATCGAAAGAGGCATCAGTGCACTCGTTCGTCGTTGAGACCTTGGATTCCATTTCACTCAAGCATATCCGACTGCAAGTCCTATTTTTTCACCCGCTAGCCACCCAGTATACTAACATTTACCCAGATATCTAAACCGAACCCTCCGGTTCACGGACAGCTACCGAAACGGGTTGGACGCTGTGCAGGCCGCGTGGGCGGGGAAGAAGTACCACGGTCACCGCACACTTCCTCCCAGCTGGAAGGTGGATCTCGACGCATCAGGTGTTGGACATTTGTAGTTCACTAGTTTTGTAGATACCACACTCAACTGTATATACCCTGGCCACTACGTTTACCCATCCTTAGCGCAGATTCCCCAACCCCATCATCTCGTGGGAACCACTTCCTGATTTGAGTTTTTCGTCGAAATACTGGGATTCATGAGTCAGGTCACATCGGTCACGGTCACCTGACATGAAAGACATCACTGACACCCCTACCTTGAGAATACGAGGGATGGCTTTCGTTCATATAAAACAGCCTCTAGTTGCTTCCGTCCTCTCTCCCCGTTTTCGTACCCCTCCTTCCCGCTCATTCTACACACAGACACCAAAACGATTCTGACAGCTTCCTCTTCGATCTCGATGAACAGTGCAAGCAATCCACAGTCTTCGATAGCAACATTTTCGCAGACTGGCTTATCGAAGACCCAGCGGCCCACGCCACGTCTCCAGCTCAATCGATATCCATTCCGTTTCAACCTCCAATTGTGCCTCCCTCGCCTTCTGTTGCCTCGACGTCCTCGCTCGGTCCCCCGCAATCAACTTCGTTACCGACATCCCCTCCCACCTACAATCCCCTCCAGCAGGAGTTCTTTGACACTCTCAGTATTCTGGATCTTCTGACGATGTCTCTTCCTACGATAACCAGTTCCTCTCCGCTTATCCTCACAACTACCTGCCGGCTCCGGTCTGGGCCGCAAACCTGTGGGATAACCAAACGGAGGTAGTATAATCCCCGGCGACCAGTTCTCCTTCCAACCCACCGCGACCGGTGTCATTGATCCATCCTTCATCCACTCTCGGGAGTCATCACCGAATGACGTGTTCGATGCCCCCCCTTCGCCCTCATTCATGAATCCGCATAATTTCTCGACCAGTCCCACTCTGTCTGCCATGGAGACCGCCACCTCGCCCACCTTCTCAGCGACCCGTGCGCGGCCATACCCCGTTTGTCGACAGCGCGCACAGGCGGATCACGCATCCCGGGGTTCGCCGGACGTACTTAAAAGCCCTCCGGTTGGTATTTATAATACGCTCAGGGTCTCGCCAAAATTACATCCTCAAGATGACGGATCTGGCCGGTGGTGTAAAAGTCCCTGATGGCTAAAAGGCACGTTTTTTCCAGGTGCGTCCCCTGCCGGAGTTTCAACTGGGTTTTGAACACACATCGGGCCGCAGGAATGCCAGCAACTCAAGCGAGCCGAGCTCATAATGCGAGCCTACGTCCCAAACCGTGGCGAAGCCACGGTTATATAAGCTTGTGGTTTGAAGTCAGTGGATACCACCACCCTTTATGACACACTGATGCTTATCCGCCACATAGTGGCCCAGGATTCGCTCCAGAATTTCCACCTGAGTTGAGTGACGTGGTGCTATCTGGAGGAACCTGAGCTTCAAAATTCCACGCCAGTCGGACACAGTGATATCCAACTTGAAGACCTGCGGCTTGCCACATCAGAACAAGTCTCCGCTGGAAGTTGGCAATAATTTTTCGTTAACTTCGGATTTGGCATGATAAATGAACACTATACGATCAAACGTTGACTTGGTTGGGAAAGCGGGATCGTGTCGACTCTCGCCGCCGAGGTAGCGAGCTGAGGACGAAACCTCCATTGGGGCAACGCCTGGCGTCCGTTGGGAACAACAGGGACAAATGATCCGCGGCGCTTGTATTTTCCTGAACGCGGTGACCATCGGCCCTCGGGCGACTTGACTGTCTTCGCTCCGGATCTAGAATAAACAATTGAAAGTCTGTGTTTTGGATAGCTGGCCAGTCAATTTCAGCTTGTCCAATGTGAATATAACGGGGCGACCCACCTCGAGCATAGTTGGCTTCCCAGTCACCGCCCCCGTCCCCTTTATGTATGGCGCCCCCCGTCCGTGAGTGTTATCTATCCAAATTGTTCCGTCACCCCCATTTTTCGTTACCTGATCCCACGTTGCCGCCGTTGCGCACCCGACCATGGACGGCATCTGGTACAGTTCAAAGACACTTTTCAGCCCGAAATGTGAGGGGGTCGTGTCGCCCAGCATGAACGGTTCATGCGGTTATCCTCTTGGCCGCGTTGAAGAAGCAGTACGTCGGCTATATGACAAGGTGTGCGGGTCCTCCAGCCTCCACTTGGAACTCTACCTCATGCGAAATTGATGCCCGAGGCGCATCGCGAAGCGCTGGCCAGGGAGATCAGCTATCTTCCTCTGGAAACCGGGTACGGTGCCGCGGCCCACGGGGAACCGTGAAGAATGGGTATATAACACGCCTCGACGGATCCGCCATATCATCGTTTCTCATCCCTCCCTCCCAATGGATAACAGCTCCAACGAGAACGTTTACAGAGCCCTCAAGGAGTATATTGAGCTTTCGTTGGTGTCACCACGGGACCCAGTGAGTGATCTCCTTGCTGTTTCCCGTGCGCTGACCGACCCCACTTCAGCAAGCATTACCTTTACTGCAGAATGGCGAGTGCGTACCCCAAAAGAGGTACAAATAAGGCGCAGGCCGCAATCTCCCAGATAACCAGGGACTGGTGCCGTTCATCAGGCAAGACGGTTCATACATCCCGCTGACCGGGGCAGTGGAGAGAGACTATACTGGTTTGGTGAACCGCGATCTTCCGGCGCTTGGTGAGGCTGGTTTCACCATCGCCTTACGGTTCGAGGTGAGTAGATCCCACCGTTTCCGGCGACAAACTGGTACTCATGCGTCACGCAGTGGCCCGGGTACCCGCCTCAGGATTTCCAGGCGAGTTGACCGGCATGGTGTCATCAGGAGGAAGGCTGAGCTCCAGAATTTCAGCTGCGAACCTACGATTGGTGTAAACCCCCAAACAGAATCCGTCTGTCCAAGCTCGCCACGGAAGCGGCTAAGATCGTCTGCCGTTTCATTGAGGTTCGTCTCTACGTTCTACTGGGCTGAATCGCATGTTGATCTCCAGCAGAAAATACAGGGGCAAACGATCGCCCCAGAACACACGAGGTGGAGAGTTGGACCCGAAGGGATCCAGGTCAAAGACCTGCGCCTTGCTGCACTCGAGCAGGTCTCTACTGGAAGTTGGCAGCCTCGGCTATTCTACGATCCGCCGATTTGTACGCCCCAGCCTGATTTATGAATGCTATACGTTCGAGTGTTGGCTTGGCCGAGGGTGTGAAACTCACATTACCCCCGGGTGGGGAGTTGAGGATGAAAATATTCTTGGAAATATTGGGTGTCCGGCTTGAGCGACGGGATGCCGAACCTCGAATCAGGGAATGGAAAGTCGGGCCGACACAACTCACCACACTGGCGCTCTGTGAGACCCAATGCAAACTCGTTATTCGACGGCATCGGGCCGCACTCGGGAGATGACACAGGACGCCGGAACCGGAAGGGTACTAGTCTCCTCAGACAGACCACGTTTACCACTGAGGATCGCCTGCTCAGACGCTTGCAGCGCTAGTTGTCCCTCCGCAGTCGTTTGCGAGAATCGATGACACATCTCAACCGATATCAAATACTCGACGAAGTCCCTACCAGGCTACGAACTGAACGAAAGAACACGATTGCTGAGTCGTTTGTGGCCGCCGTCCGAGGCAAAACCGCCCGGCACCAGTGACGACCATGATTGTCAGGGTCCCCAAGTCCCGGGCCCATCCATTCTCTGGAAAGCGATCTTGCCGGAAATGGTCCCGCTGTCCGTAACAGATAGGCGGGGTACTCTTATGACACCTCGGTCACGCGTACCCATCGATTGTTAGGATTTCAACGGATGCAAACATCGGGGCGCCCCCACCTGGGAGGTTCGGTATGGAATTCCCTCACTTGCGTCCCGCAGGATCCGTTTCAAGAGGTCGTCGCATAAGATTATCGAAAATAGAGGGGCTATCAATCTGAGCGTAGTATACAATGCAAGTACAGATATAGGTAAGTTTTTGAGAGCGCATGCTTCAGCGCTGCAATAAATAAACGTGGGAGGAATCCGTTTCTTCCCTGCCGACAATATTTTAGGATGAGTACACGGTTTCCCTTCTCGTGATGTCGTGAATGCTGCCCGCCCACAGTGCGCCCTAGAGAGAGGAACGAGAAAGTAGCAGCCAGTTCAGAAGAGCGCAGCACTGATCTTGCCCCAGATTGTTGTCGGGGGGATCTCTGGCTTTTCTGTCTCTTCCATTGAAGGGATGTCAGTTATGAGGTCGACGTCCTTTAACCTGGGGATCTTGGTCTTGTAGGTAATCTTATAACCTAGATAGAGGGCAATGTAGATCGGGATGTTGATGTCTGGAAGCCCAAATCAGTATAAACTGCGACAGAAATAGCCCAACAAATCGCGTACATGAAGTGAGGAACTTTGAGACATCCCATTTGTAAAACACGGTGAAACCGTTGACGAGGATAAAGAATGAGGTCCAGAACACCCCCCAAATACCGAGGTATGGCTGAAAGGGCGATGTGTAGGCGAATCGCGTCTTGTCGTGACGGTCCATACCCTGAACTCTGCAAGCAGCCCCTGATAATGCTAAGTTGGTACCTTTTCGTGAACTATGGAATCAAACAGGGCTTACAGAAACGGAGGAAGGTCAAGTTGATGGTCCACCAACCAATGAAGGTACCGAGAGTCGAGATGCCAATGAACCAGCTGAGGGATAGAATTTCATAAGGAAACCCGCGATAATTGGCAACCACCTGCCAAAAGGACTCACGTGAAAACCTTTGACGATCCACTCTTGACGACCATGAAAGCTAACCAAGGGAAGCAAGACTAATATGGAGTGCAGTTGAGTCACACAGACGAACGCCGATCAAAGATCCACATACACAGACACCAAGGGCAGCGATAGGGACTCCTTTCTTACTGCAGTGGGCAACCCATCGTGGAGCCAGCCCTCGGACACCCAATCCGTATAGAATACGCGAGGCAGTGAACATGAAGCTACTCGAGGCGGAGAGGGCGCTAGTGAAGATACCAGCGTTGACGATGGAAGGAAGGACTAAACGGAGGGGCAGGAGAGTCAGCTGGCGACCCTAGTAGTGCGATAGCGTAAATGCATACCCTTGATACCAGCGCGTTCCATGGCGATGATGTAGGGACTCTGGGCAGCAGTCCCACTCGGTCGAAGAAGGCGGGGATCGTTGGATGGGACGGTCATTCCGATAATTAAAGTGCCGCAAATGTAAAAGATGAAAATCCGCCAAAAGACACGACGAACGGCTCTGACGACGTTACGACGGGGGCTTTCGGTCTCAGAAGCAGCGCTACATCAGCACGAGTCAGTAACCGATATCCTGAGGGATAGGTGTACATCCAAAAACCCTTACACGGCGACCTAAAACAAGTATCGTTTGGTAATCGGTAACGGTCGAAGGACGGGAACCAAGGGGAACTCACGATTTCAATACCGGAGAAACCGAAGGCGGCCTGAACAATTGACGACATGATAGCGAGGAATCGGTCCAGATGGAGTTTGGTTGGTTCCAATCCCGCTTGGTTGAAAGCGCCGGGATTGTCCCAGTACTACGAGGGACACAGCTTAGGTGGGACCAAAGACCCAAATCAACAACACACTCACGCGGAAGCCACGTCGGTCGTGATCCGGTCCCCCTCCGAGATCAATGATCAAACCGAGGAGAATCAGACCGGTGATCATCGTAACTGGACCACGTTAAACATTAGGGATGAATCCCGCGGATCAAAACGAGTTGTGTGACTCACGCTTAAGGATAGCGAACACGAACTCCGCTGGGTGCTCCAGTTAGAGGGCGGTTTCAAGACAAGGGCACGCAACTCTCACCTTCACCGAAGTAGCTGGCACCCAGGAAGTTGACACCGATCACGAAGAGGATCACAACGGTGATATAGATGGAGATATGGTTGAACTACCTCCTCTAGATCAGTTGCTATCCAGAGGAACTAGCTCTCATAACTCACGTCATGATCCCAGTATGTGACCAAAATCGAAGTGGCAGTGATCTCACCGGGAACACCAATAGCAGCGGTCTGGAGGGGCCATCAGCACCCTGTGCAGTGAAATGGAGCGATAGGGGATGGACATACGTAGAAATAGTTCTGACATATTCGAAGGGAGACATCAGTGACTGAATTCCTGCCAAACAACCTGACGAGCCATACCCATCCAATCTAATACGCTCCAACATCAGAGAAAAGTCGATGGATCAGGTCCAGTTGCAAATACTCACAGCGAATCCGAGAGCAGGGTCCACCCAACGAGCGGCTGCAACGAATCACTTGATAAGACATAGATCCCAAGCTACGAGCAGGAGAGATGGTTACCGAACAGAGGGAAAGAACCCTGGAATGATCGCGTTCGGTAAACATAGGCTTTGAGAACAAGGACGGCCACTCACAGAGATGGGGGCATATGCGGCCAACTCACTCACGGCGCAAAGGGTCCTATAGAACCGATAAGTCCCCACAGTACTCGACCGATTTTTCCGGAAAAACTAACGCGTATGCCACACTACCGACAAGGATATACGCAATCAAAGCACCAGCGGGACCCGCTGTCGCGAGGACGAAGCCGGAGTTCAAAAAGAGACCAGTACCAAATGTTCCAGCAATGGCGATCCTAACCACGAACCATGAGACCCGGTAGGTCGAAAAACAAGGTGAGACATGGCACTCACATTTGAATATGCCTCTGCTTCAGACGTCTTTGGACTGGATCGGCCGGACCTTGAGGTCCCTCAACCCCGTTTGACCAGTTCCCGTTGGACGAGGACCTGTCATCCTTGTCCTTCTCGTTCGCATTGACGTAAACGACGGCGGGAGCTTCGGTGTCAGGCATCGTGAACTGAGAGGCCGCAACAAGTAGGGAGAAAAAAGGAAGGGGGAAAGGATGAAGAAAACTAAAGTCTTCTGAAGATCGCTGTGTTTATTTACTTCCGGGGTTCGGCCTAGGGAGCATAGCCTGAGTGAAAGTCCATCTCAGTGAGGGGCGCCGCCGCCATCCGTTGTTTCATGCAAATGATAGTACAGACCCTGCTGAATTCCAACACCATCATGATTTGATCGTTGAGAAGGACGAACGTCGCACCTGGGCCGCCCAGAGCTCCAAAAGGTATCCTCCAAGTAGACGAGGGCCCACAGCCGCCCATGCCGAGACGAGCAGATATGAGAAACGGACCAGTTCCTTTCCTAGAAATTCGGGGAGGATAACGGCAGCAAGATCCATGGCGATAAACCGTCTGCACGTATTGAATATGAGACGGAGCGCCACTCCAATCAGCGAACCCTCTGATCAGTTTGTTTCGGGCTGTTCGAAAGCCAAATGTTGCCTGGTGGGCGCTGATGGTGGTGATCAAGGATACGGCGTCCCGCTTGAGGGTTGGAACCTGAAGCTTGAAGCTTGAAGCCCGAAGGTTTGACCCTGGCCCCGAGCTCGATCCGTTGGCAGATGGTGCGGTGTCTTTGATCGTCACGTCACGTCACGTTCGGACGAGGGAGTGGGATTTGCACTCCGACGCGTTCTCGAATCAGTGTGAAATGGCGGGTGCATGCTGGGTGACGATACCCCGGCGGTGCAAAAACGGGGATACACGTTAGGTGGCGTCTCTAGCATTTAGAAAGGCAGCCGTGGTTGCTGATTTCCAGCAACTCTCAATCCCCCTCATTCTTCCGTGACTTAGGCACGCATCCACGTCATCAATTGCTGGGCATTCCACATCGACACACTGTCGCACGCGACATCACATCGTATACACCGGGTGACCGTTGGCACCGCTTTCCGCCCGGATCTCTATCCAGGCGAGGAAGGATCGCCGCAGTTTGGATCCGCAATCGAAAATGGAGGGATGCCGCGAGAGAAATCTCATAGGGAGTGGGGAACGGTCATATTAACGAAGTACAGTGCGTTATGATATGCACAATTAAGGATTAGGTATTATACGAGGTGAGAAAAAATACACGCCACCAAGTCGAGAAGCAAGGGCTTTTTCGCCGGGTGGGTGAGGCACGAGCACAAACAAGAAAAAAAGGAGCGAACGGCCGATCTACGTCTAGGAGGGGAAGGAGAAGTAGCGTCTAAAGTTCTGGCTTGTAGAATAACCGGATTTGCCAACTGCCGGCGGAGACCTGTTCGAGCGCACCGATGCGCAGGTCTTTGGCCTGGATTCCGTTGGGTCCGACTCTCCACATCTCGTGTCCTTGAGCAATCGTTTGTCCTTGCGTTTTCTGAGGGGGAGTTGTCAATGCGCAATTCGGTCCGGTGGACTATGGGGACGAACCTCAACGAACTGCTGGACGATCTTAGCCACCTCTGTGGCGAGCTTGGAGAGGCTGACCTTTTTGGGAGGCGTGCACCAATCGTACGTTCGCAGCTGAAATTCTGGAGCTCAGCCTCCTGATTCCATCACGTCAGTCAACTCACCTGGAATTCGCGGGACGGATACCCAGGCCACTGCGTAACGGATAAGTACCAGCGTATCGCGACAGTAGGACCTATTCACCTCGAACCGCACGGTGATGGTGAAGCCGGTCTCAGTAAGCACCGGGATGTCACGGTTGACCAAGCCTCCGTAGTCCCCCAGCACGGCCGTGGTCACCGGAATGTATGACCCATCTTGCCGGACGAACACCACTAGGCTCTGGTTGGTTGGGAGGCCGCGGCCTGCCCCCTTTTCGTATCTTTTTTGAGGTACGCACACGCCATTTTGCAGCGAATGCGGCGTCTGCGGGAGTGAGGTCGGTCAGTGTGTCGGGAAACAGCATATGGTATCCCTCACCGCTTCCTGTGGTGACACTAGCAATTTGATGTGCGACTCGAGGGCTCGGGTAACGGCACGGTCGAAGTCATAGTCGCAGTCACAGTCCATTGGAGGTTGGATGTGTGGGGATGGGGGACAGTCTGGAAGTTCAGAGGGGATGGGCGTGTTATATACATCCCCTTCGCTGTTTTCTACAAACCTTGTTTTGCAAAAGAAGAGAGGTTCGCTGAGGAATGTAAATCATCGCCTAAGAGATAATTGGATAGTTGGGTCCACATAGACGGTGGCAACCAATCCCATAGGATTGTGGAAGGCTAGGGGCGGCAATACCAAAAAACAAATACTTCTGGGGAGGAATAGCCACATTCCAGAGGAAAAATTGGTGTTGGGTTGAGAGAAACAGAATATTCGGTTGCCATAGATGCCGTTGCCGACTCTTCCAGTCAGGGATTCGCGAAATACCCGGAGGTTCCGAAACGGGAACTAGAGAGAACGCCATGGCGGTAGTCCAGAGGAAGCCCGCACGTGTTGGTTTCCTGAGGTGGTTCCTGTGGGACGTTGGTGTGAAACGATCCAAGTGCATCCTGTGGGGTGGGCCATCATGTGGGTTGCGCGCATGCCGGATCACACGTTGTTCTGAGGCGTCGGTCCACATTTTGTCACTGGAAACCCAAATTACACCCAAGAGATTCACGAAGCTCATGGGGTCATCGCGCGCTGGAATGGCCACCTTCGTAATAGGTGGTCTCAGAACGCGGAAGAGTGGCGGTGGTATAACTCCAAGTAAGGCTCGAGAACCGGTCAACGAGCACGGCGAGGGATGTGAGCAGAGGAAGAAAGGCGCCGGCAAAGTCCGTAGAGGCCATTTTTCGCAATTGTGGCGGCGATCTCTCGCTGGCTGCGGGAGGGCGGGTGAGGCGGGAGCCGGGGGGGAGAGGGGGGGAGAAGTTTGAGATGGTCATCGCCGTTCGGACGCTTCAACTCGAAACCTTCGTTTGGTTTTATTCGATACTCAGTGTGTATTGTTCGCCACTTTGTCCCAACAACCTTGACGGGGATATCTCGTCGGACGTTCGTAACCCCTTTCTCCTGTCGATTTCTTTGCGCACGCTCCTTCTGCCTCACCTGTCATTCGCCGCTTCTATCTCACATGCATGGCGCACCTCCACCGGCCGACACACGGCATCTCAACTTCCGCTTCTCTCTGTCGCTTCGTTTTGCCTCACTTGTCAAGCAAGAACCAACAAAACACTGAATTGTTAACAATGACGATAAGAAGAATCAGTCATACATTACGAGGTGGCCTATGTGAAGTGCTATATTCGTACAAATATACTTACGTGCTGAAGGAATGGTATGAAGTGCCACGACATGCGCTTCAGCATGATATAAATTCGATGAACCGGGGTCAAACCCGGTATCGAAAACCATGCTGATACATGTCGCTGTGTCTAAACGAGGTGCGGTAGAGGACGTGACAGAGAGAGGAAGAAGAGGGAGAGAGGGAGAGAGAAAGCAGGGAAATCAGTGCGGTTGGGGTGGGTTAATCGGGCGCAAGTGCGGCATCCATGAAGACTTGGAGACTCTCTTCAGGGCGACGAGCTCCATGCGGTCGAGGTCTCCAGGCTGGACGCGATGCTCCCGGTACGACGGGGCTACATCCTTCCCTTGCATTTCCTGATTCGGTTCATGGTTCAGTACGCCGCCGCTCGGGCCGAACGCTAAACTTTACCTTGAAGAATGCGTCCATCCTCTTCGCCACCTCAGTGGCCAACTTTGCGCGGGTGATGTGATCCTGGTCCTTCCGCCAGGTTAATGTTCGAATCTGCAGGGGTCATTAATTTTCATGCAACGAAAGGTGGGAGCCGACACTTACCTGCCTCGTCCACTTCTCATACGGCAGCCACTACAAAGAAGGTTCAGGACCATTACTGGACTGCACTGGCGTAGGGTAAACACACCTCAAGTCTAATAGAGATAGAAGACTTGCAAGTGACGAACATCTTGTCGTCTCTTCCGTCCAGGCCGGTGTACTGTTTCTTCAGTGCGTCTTTAAGAGGGTAACCGCACACTCCGTTCACTCTGAACTCTATAGTCTCCCCCAGCTCTGCCGGAGAAAGAGGATCGGTCCTCGGTCTCTCGTACTCGCGCTGTGGAACGCAGGCGCCTTTATCACAGCCACATACACAGATTTGCGTGAATGTGATGTATGGGTCACCCTTAGGGATCTTCCATCAGCACAGCTTAACAACACCTTGACATGGAGGAGCGCTCACCCTGCCCATCATGCTGATAGGACTATCTCCCGGCGCCGAAGCCTCGTCTGAATAGCCCATCCAAACCTCGGTGGAGATGGGAGGGACGGTAGGCACGCGCTGGTAGTGATTGTTTCCGGAGGTGTATGGGGAAATTGGGGACGGGTCCTGTTCGGGGTAGGTCACGTAGTCTCCACCCATCAACATCGAGGGGTTGATGTAGGAGAGGGACGGCCGCTCAGGTACTGGAAGGGTTGGGTCGCCGGGGTAGCTCTGAGTGAAGGGATGAAGAACATTATAAGGGGCGCCGTCGGAAGCGACAAAGTCCATGGTTGCGGGTGAGTGCGAGCGCAAGACGAGGGGAGGATCCGGCCGCTTCTCTTATATACGCCTGACTTCCTGTGGGTAACCCCGAGCCTCGAGGCGGGACGGCTTCTCGTCCTCGTTCGCTTTACCAATAACCAACTATTGCATTGGTGGTGATTGACTCACACCCGTGCCGCCTGGTGTGGTCCTGGAAACGACCAATTGTGGGCCCTGGACCTCACATGCCTGCGTCGTCCATCGAGGAATAACAGTGCCAGAGAAAGGGGCAGACTACGAGCCAATTGGCGGTGGCTAGTGGTGGAGTGGGGCGCAGCTATGTGGCTTTGTACCAGATGCTGTGCCGGGCGCGAAAAGGCATGAGAGCAACAGCATAACTTTTACGTGCTACTTGACAACGCACGAACCTTCCCTGCGGCCTTGGTGAGACATGCTCGGCTGCATGATGAGCGAAACGATCGAGTGGTTCCAAAACTCACCATTAGACACACACGCGGGGGGGACAAGGGGTCTGGTTTGTGGTGCTGGGGTTGGATCAGTGGCGATGGGTACTCTGCCTGGATTCCCAAAAAACACGAAACTCTTCCATCACGAGGTCCCATTCTCTCTTCCCTAGTGTTTGTGGTGTTTACGGCACCACTGGGCTGCGTAGCACCGGCCAAGGAGTGAGGAGGAAGGTTGGAAACCACGGAAGGAATTCATTGGTTAGCCGCCTGGGAACTGAATGCCGAATTCTTGGCCCGTGAGAAAATAGGCACAAGCGGAAAACAGCAACGGAACGGAACGGGGGCTGGGGGTGTCTGCTTATCGCGGACCATTCGAGCCAGTGGGTCGATCCTTCAGAGTCCTACAATGTTCGATGAGTCAGTGGCCGATCCATCGATCACCCTCCAACTGTCGCCTCCGAGTCCCTCCAAAGCAGATTACGGGATGCGATAGCCCCGCGAGGTGCGCACCAACCGCGGGGCTTTGATACTCCCCCTACGTGGCCAAAGTTTCAGGAACCCACAATTAAAAACCACTTATGGATCAATGATGCCACCTTCCAAGTCACTGCTGTGATAAAAAGATTTGGGAATGGCCGGGTCCGTTGGAAATACCTTATCGGTCGGGGTTCGTTTGAAGGCAACCACCCTCCCTCCATCCGAGAAAGCCGCCCGAAACCATCGTCTCCCGGATCATCGACTTGTCAGGTATCTGACTTCCTCAGATACGAATCCCCAGAGGATACGTCCACCGGCAAGAACAGTTCGCCAAAGAGGGTGACCATCGCGGGCGGTAGTATGGGAAGACCCGAGGGTTCACTGCCTGCATCAGGGCATCACCACAGGATTTCCATCCGTGAGGCGGTGCTCGAGCCCCTATTCCCTCATGGAATGTCTTCAGACACATTAGACGGTCAGTAAGGCTTAGAAAGTACCGCCTCCGTGAACTGAGATAACGAAGCGGTTGGGTATTCCCCTCCCAGAAATCCGTTTATTGTGGGTTCCACGAGGTCGGGATGTCCAGGTCGGATAGATTAGCCGCGATTCAGGAAACCGTCACAGCCTAGTGCCGGTGTTCCCACCCAGTATCAGACGCCGCTGTGTTTCCGGGACAAGGGAGACTTGGGTGGCCTAGTCGTTCTGCGTCAAGGAGGATCGCAGGTATGCAACAATGGTCCGCACCTCCGATAGCGTGCCGCCCGCACCCCGATATATCGATGGCACGGGTTCTGCTGTTGTGTGACCAGGGGGTTTGGTGGGAACTTCTGGTAACTGGAAACACAGGACGGCATTCAGTCGAGCTGTGTTGTCGATCGGCTGTACGGCCAATTAGATAACGTTGGTGTTGACGCGAGTATCGCGCTCAGAGGGTCAGAACAGGATTTGGAGGTGACTTTCGAGGTTCGCGTTGGCGGATGCTCCAACGGATAGCGTCTCGATGGGGAGTGGGTGAAGAACGGGACATTTGGACACTGCCTACGAGCTCGATCGATGATTGGAGTTCAATCGACGTGCGGTTACTACGGTCGGCACGCTTAGTCTCTGAAGCTTGGGATCTGAAATTCAGAGTCGAGGTCGGCGGTTCCCAAAGTCCGGATGACAGTTGAGAGAAATATAATTCCAACAACCGGCCCAGGAGACGAAGAAAATCCCAAAGGAGATATAAAAAACGTCCGAATTATCATTATCACATAAGTAAATGGGTCTCTCTCCCTCCGCATCGCGCATGCCCGGGTCTAGATTCCACCTGAGGAAAACGTGGCCCATCACATCGATCCCGAAAGCTGTGGGGGGCGTCAGCGCGTAATTGCAAAAACAACGCCGGAGGTCTGCTTTGCAGGCTACAAGTGATCGAAGTGGCGACCTCGTCACGACGAACGTCCACGCAGGATGCAACCCCCTCGGTACACGTTGTGCCTCATTCTGGCGTGAGGAACGGCAAGAACCAGAGGATTTTTCTCTTTTCGACGCCGATATTTGCGTCGTCTCTCAGCGTCGTGTACAGGGAGTCGTGTCCAAGTCTAGGCACGGTATTGGACCCGTCTCCGAAACCCAACGCCAAAAACTGGGCCCCTCCTCACGGGTCTCTGCGCAGAAGTTGGATAGGCGTTGACTCGGCGACCCCTGGGGTATTTTGGGAGAGAACAGCCGTTCTACATAGTTTGGATCTGGTGGACGGTGGCTTCTCTTGGGCGCCCCTTGGCTCACTCCTATCGTGAACAGGGGCTATCAGAAAACTTGCACCACTTGATATGATGGGCTCGACGAAGTGGTACCAGCTCCGAGCCCGGATGCGGCTTGTGAGGTTGAAGGTATTGAATCGATTGACATCCGACTGTCGAACTGGACGCTAAGATCATCAATCCCTCCAGGTGACCCTGTCGACGGCTTTTTTTCTCCTGTCAGCGAAGTCCCAATGTCCGTTTTATCTGGCGCGTGTCGTAACCCCAAATATACGATTGGGCGGCTGTAAGACACTCATGCGGGAAGTTGTAGCCCCTCACATCACACACTCACTCCACCCAGGCACGGTATGCCGGATATGTCGCCTGGTCTCGCCCCGCACTGCTCCAGCACAAGACGTTCGCCCGAGTTCAGTCGCCAGATGGAATGGTCGCGTCGCCGAGCGCGTCCTTCGTCGTGGATTTCAAGTGGTCAGTCCTCTCGTTCTCCGCAAGGCGATCGTTCATGTAACGGATCTGAAGTGGTTAAATCCAATCTCCGTCCCAAAAATTACTTTATGTTTTCTCGGGACCCCAGAAGTGCCTCCCGACTGTCAGAGAAAGGGCGCTGTGCAGTTTCGGAAGGGTTTCGACCAGAAACCCCCGTTTCCTCGTCGGCAATTTCCCTGCCTTTGAAACCGAGCGAATCGAAATCTATCACGCTCGACACGCGTGGGGACAACCCGCCACTCTACCCCCCTCTTCGCCGATGCATCATCTTCCGTCACCGACCAACCAAATCTGGTGAACCTCCGTATCCTCGAGAGAGCATGGGGCGCCTTGTACTCCTTTGCGGTCGCCGAACGTTGGAACGTCATGTAATCATTGCGCGGTGAGCCTCCCGTTCTTCAGGCACGAACCAGACCTCTGTTCCGTGGTGGCTCCTCCATTTTACAGCTTCCGGGACCATAAGGCCATCATGGCACGTAGATCGGATCTCCTTCCGGGGAGGCCGTAGAAAAGGGGGGAAGAAGCCGAACAACATTGGCAGAACTCCAGCCTGGTTCCACTTTGTTCCCGTTTCTTCGCCCGTTTGTTACCCCATTGTGTTGCGCGAAATGTTCCATGACGTCATATCAGGTCGGCCAGAATTTGTTCTGGTACGAAACCTCAAAAAGAAGCGACCGAGTTTCCTGTGAAAATTGTCAGGGCGTGGTCACGCTTGAAAAGAGGCGCGACAACCAACCTCTTTCTTCCATTCAACATGTCGTCGATGACAGAATCACAAGAAAACCAAGGATGATATACACGTCCCAGGCGCAGCCAATCAGGATAAAGGGGAGGCCGATTCACCAATTACCGGAACAAGGAGAGCGTGACATGCACCTGTCCTGGGCGCGTGGGTGAGCGGTCCAGTTGATTGAACCAAGTCCACGAGTCTCCGTCCCTCCTTGTCTTTTATCAGGTCCAGATAGGGCACTCCAGGATAGCGCCAGGTAGCGGTTAATCGGATGTTCCGATTGCCACAAGGTAAATAAACCTGATCCCTGATTGGGATGCAAGATTGGCCAATGGACTCTCATCCGAATTCGTGTGCCTCGCCCACACCGCGTGATCTGCGAGGCAGACCCTGTATGCTTTAGCAGGATAGATTGTCCACCACATGGGGAAATGGAACCTCAACCCCCTGAATTTGATACGGGATATGCCACAGACACGGGTTGTTCGTGCGGCTAGTTTTTGACACTTTGACAGGAAGAATGGTCGAGTCTTTGTTCAGAGACCCACCAGACGTTTCGCTCTTGTATTGGGTTCCAAACCCCTAATATCAGGGCAAGCAGGTTATCCACCCATCTGGTTCTGCCGCTAGGCAAGGGCAACGAATGGTTTCCGTCACCCAGGTGGCGTGGGCACGCTGCCGTGAGAGGAGACCTCTCCTTATCGAGGTTGGGCGCCTTGAGTCACCCACCCGGTAGTCGTCGCGAGGATATATCCGCGCCTATATCGTCCGGAGATATCGCACATTGCGGCCTGAACAAGGGGTGTTTTGCAAAAGATTATCGATTAGGTACCGGGGGAACGGGTCAGATTCTGATTCGCCATGCCATTATTTTTCACACTCCGATGTAGATGGAGGAATGGAAGCGGAAGAGAGGACCAGGGCGGATACGCGCTGTGGGCTTCGGCAAGTTGGCAGAGGGCGCAGGTTCGCAGATTACGACCGTTGTGAGGGTTCGTAGACGGAGGAAGGGGAGAAGACTGCGGGTGTGATCAATCGTATCATGAGAAGGTGGCCTCGTTGCCTTTGAGAAGGCAATAAATGCCGGGAGGTTTGATCGATTATGGTATAGGTCAACAACGTTGGTAAACATGCTAGAAGCCGAAGCTGTTCTTAGAGAGAATTCGACGGCGTGGGGGAATCGACGGAAGTGCGAGGGTGTCCCGTACGTAAGGCAATAGAAAGTGCTCCCGACGGCTTGCCGCAACTAACCGGTCAAAACGCAATCCCACTTACACACGCATGATGGGTCGGTTCGGGAGGCGAAAAGCGGGGAGGAAATCTTTGTATAAGAGTAAACTTGCCGCGGGCGCAGATCATCTGTTTTTTTTTGGACGGAGCCTCGACCCGGGGCAATGCGCAGACCTACATGGGTGTACATATACCCCCAGAACCAACCTCGGATTTTCTTTTCCATGAGTGCCGGATATTCTGGGATCGTGCGTTGAAATGCTCGGATGGCCACCGGTCTCGGTTATCGGTCACCCCCGAGACCGCAGAGTTCGCGAGCTTCTTCCCTGCTGTTTCGTCCGCCTGAAGTTGGGCGGGGTGGAGGATAGATCCATCTGTCGCTTGGGGATCTGAGATCTGATCCGGTGGTACGGCATAGAGGCAGATATACCACAGGATACTGAATTGGATGGGCAAAAAGTTTCCGCTGTTCATTCGAGCGAGGGAAGGAAGAAACCATATTTCTCCTACAGTGGAAGTGCGATCCGCGCGCGACGTACAACGGTAACCTGATCGGCCACAGTTCCCGTTTCTACATTTCTTCCGCACGCTCCGTTTGGTTCCAGGTGGAGGGAAGCGTAGGCGCCCCCCTGTGCTCGGGCCCCTCCTCCACTTGACGTACAGATCCGCGCATCTTTTTCCTACATAACCTTGCGGACACAAATGTTTTGATTGGGTGGGAAACCGGAAAACGGCTAGACCCGGCCGCACGCGATTTTTCTGTTGGCGATCGACTCATCACATGTGCCTTAACCGAACTTTTCAAAGGCCTTCGCATTTCCGGACGGACGGTACGGCCAATCTTTTTTGGTCTCTCTGTAAGTGTCGGGGTCGGAAATGTCCTCTGTTCAACGAGCTCATTTCACCGGAGATTGTGGATCCTATCTGTATTATTCGGCTTTCCCGCGATGTGGAGCGGCTTCGGCTACTGGTTCCGACTTGGACGCCATTTCAAGGTTACAATTCCCGCGGGAACTGTTTGGTGACAAGCTAACACCAAGCATGAAACTCGTTGACATCAAATTTGATTATCCCCCTTCCCGCATTTGTTTTTTTTATAAGAATATTATAAGGTTGTTGTCCCGCAACCCACTCCCGCGCCTGCTTGCTCCCTCCCGCTGCCACCCCCATGTCTTCCCTAGACGTGCCGCCCCTCATGAAAGCGGTAGTCACCCAACCGGTAGGTCCCTCCGCTGGCCCTCCCTAACTCAGGCTTTGATGACGACCAGACTTCAGAACCGCACCGCGCTGGTTCAACAAGTGCACGTCGCGATGCCTGGTAATAATGAAATCCTCGTCAGAGTCAGGACCGTGGCCATAAATCCGACGGATTGGAAACGTGCGTGTGTTGTCCATCAAACGACCGTACCAAACCTTAGCTTACAACTCCCCCTCCCTTTCAACAGACCTCAAGTTCATCTGCAGTAAGCCCACCCCGCCCGCGCTCCCCAACTCCACATCGTGACCTTTCTTGACCTCTTTCGTGTAGATGTTGGAACAATCTGTGGAGCAGATTACGCGGGCGAAGTTGTCAAGGTTGGGCCAAGACAAGGTCCCAACATTTCTCTCAAAGTTGGTGATCGAGTCGCTGGTATCGTCCACGGAGGTGAGCGGAAAGGGACCTTGAACGCCTGGTCCAACTTAACGTCGTTCTAATCGAGTAGGTGTTCACAAGGACCAAGGTGCCTTTGCTGAGTATGTAAGGGCCGACGCGGACATCACCTGGAAGATCCCAGACTCTATCAGTTACGAGGAGGCGGTAACGGTCTCGGTTGGTGCCCTCACCTGCATCCAGGCGATGTTCCACCCCAAACGACTCGGCCTCGTCCAGTACCCGAACCAGGTGCTGGGTCAACCATGGGTGCGTTTTCCGCTTCACCCACCGTCTCCCCACATCCGCTTCCCCACACCAAAGTCATTCGAACATAGCTAACTGCGCTTCCCTTCAACTTAGATTCTGGTATACGGAGGAAGTACTGCAGTTGGCCACTATGCAATTCAACTCGCCCGGCTATCTGGCTTCAGGGTGGTCACTACCGCGTCTCCACGTAATCACGGGCTGATGCGAAGGTTGGGGGCGAAGGCCGTGTTCAATGTACGCAGAGTTCTCTCTTTCTTTCTCTCTTCTCCCGATTTCATTTGGGGTGTCTGGGAGCTGAAACCTTTGCATGGGAAACCTGAACAGTATAGGGATCCTAATCTCGTAAAGAAGATAAAGGACGTCACCGGTGATTCGATCCATATCGTATTGGACGCTTACAGTGAAGAGGAGAGCCAACTCATTTGTATCAAGGCCTTTGGTCCCGGCGGCGGACGGCTGATGCTGGTCCAGCATGAGGCACCTTACATCAGAAGGCTGAGGAAGGACGTGACCGTTCAATGTACGTGATATGATTGCAGCCGTTCCCGCCGGCTCCTTTGTACATGTGTTTCACGTTTCACCCACGCTGACCTGCCGCTTTTCGTTTTCTGGTTTTTGATTATTTTACTTTTATGCGGATTCGTGCAGCCACGATGTTATATTCCGTATTCGGCAGGCCGTACATGATGATGGGCAAGACGTACGAGGCGGACCCGGATGATCGGCCACAGCTGATAGAGTACCTGCGGAACACGCTGCCAGACCACTTACGCAGAGGACTCTTACGGCCGATGAAAGTGCACCTATGGGATGGAGGGCTAGAACAGATTCCCGACGGGTTCCAGTACATGATCCAAGGACGGGTCAGTGCCGAGAAGCTCGTGTTCAGGTTAACATGACGACGACGACGACAACAACGACAAGCTGTTCTGGATACCCTCTCCTCTGGTCCAGGTTTTCATTTCTCCTCACTCCACTCCCCCACCCCTCTGGCTTCACATTACCTACAGCCGGCCCTATCATGCCGTCCACTCTGTCTTCACTATTGGCTTCATGTATACTACCCGTACGTACCATTAGTTAGCTGCATCCCTTCCATTCACACCTCGTCGCCATCTCTCGTCGCACACATGCTCACGCACTTCTCTACCCGCTTTCGATTAGTTTCCCTTTGTCTTTGCCATTATCCTCCGCTCCGCGCTCCCCCCATTGCCAACCGCTTCATGTCACTCCTTTGACTTTTTCCCCCTCCCCTTATTCCCCTTTTACTACTCACCCTGCTTTCTTCCACGATTGCAGTTTTTGAACCCAACAATTATAGGTCTTCGCGATGAGTTTTGGATGGTGCCTTCAACTCCGAATAGACCGGGTTTTGCATGTCTGTTACAATTTCCGCACACACTGTACACTACACTCTCAGGGAAATCATTGTCTATCCATCCAAAAATCGGCTAATGGGCTGACGGCGGTTAGCGACCGTCCAAGGAACGGAGGCGGGAGGGTGGGAGCAGAAAGGCTTTTCTCGATCACTTTCCGTTCGTGCCTTGCGCTACACACACAACGACTTCCCAGCCTCGCAACCTCCCGTAGTCTTTTCTCTCTCATTTTCCACCTCGCGTCCGTATCGTATGTCATCATCAGGATCCGAGCCTTCGTCTTCCGACTTCGAAGTCGAGACATCTGCCCAGGCCCTACCTCAACGAGGCACGACTCTCGCTTCCAAGAGTAATGGCGCGTTCGAGCCACCCCAGGGTGCTGTTCTCATGAGCGGCGGCCCAGGTGGTGGCGCCGGTGCTGTCGAGACGGGGGAATTCGACTGGAATTCCGTGAAGGATGACGACGTCGAACTGTGGCTTGTTAGGGTCCCCAACTCGGTATGTTTGCTCTTGAATCTCTACTTCCTTTCTTTCGCCGGTCTGGCCAGCGGCCCCGCCCTCGTCTTGCACGGAATCCAAGGGCTCATTGCAGTTGAATGGGGCGCCTTGATCGCCCCAGAACCTCACCTCCGATCTAAAATCTCACACATACATAGATCAAACCCAAGTATCTCAACGACGCCGTTTTCGACACCCCTTCCTCATCGTCCACGCATACTCTCGGCCAAGTCAAGCGGAGACACGAGACATACGACCTGTGGTCTCTCGGTGACCGTGATGATAATGACGTCGATCACGACCAGATTGGCGGCGACGAGATGAGGAGCCTTTCTTGTCTGCTGCCTCGTAAATCTAAGGACGGAGGACTTTATCTTGGTGAGGGTTCTTTTCGGCTTTTAGCCATCTCGCCATACACAGTATGTCTGATAATCACAAGGTCCGAAACCAATCACACGAAGACTCATCCTTGCGGCTTCACCTCCAACGCCTGGTGCCCAGGACCCGGTCGTGTTGCACCAGAATCCACCGCGACACTCCTACCCGTCCGAGAGGTTCAAACACCGCTACACTCCTTACGGATCTTCTACCCCCGTTTCTCTGCCACCCACCGCTACCGACTCAGCCTCAGCCATGGACGTCGACCAGGAAGAGGGCACATCCACTACGACCCCAAAGCCTAAAAAGCGTTCCAAACCAAAGGACGGCCCGAAAAAGGCAACGAGGAAACCCAAGACCGGGAAGTCCTGACTGTTTGAGATTATCGGGGACTTTTTAATAGCCGTTTCGGACGTTTAACACACGACGCATAGCCAGCCCACGCGGTGTGAGGCGACCCGGTGATTTATGAAGATTGGGTGGATTGGAAGGTATCTTGACGTTGCTTTGAGATTGATGTATGCGCTCTAGATGGCCCGGGGGTCGGTCCGCCCCCCTATCTGTCTGAAGCGGGAGATGGCGAGCGGCAGGAACTCCCAAGGAGACGATAGAATGGTGAAGGGGAAATTTGGAAGCTTCGAAGGGGAGAAATCAAACACGAAACGTGAAACGCGTGTCAAAGGGTGATAAAGGCATGTGACTAAGAGAGCCTCAGGTCGTTTTTGCACCGTCAGCCTTGTTCTACTCGCTTGGACGATTTACCCTGCCAGATTTGGTCTCGTGATGGGGTCCCTCCATGTGTGCTGCTTCGCGCGAATTATTCCTCAACCCGCCCCGCCCGTCTCTCCGTTCGCGGAACTGATCTCAAGATCTTCCCTCCATTTCAGGGGTGGAAGCGGGCGGGATATGGAAGATAATTTTCAGATAAGCCGAGAAAGGAAGCTCGAAGTCGTTCTGTGACAGGGTCAAAGGTGGAGTACTGCGGAAGCAGGAATGTAGATGTCGACAGAGAACGGAGAACGGAACACGGAGTGGGCCGCCGACGGTGATGTGCCCCCCCCCCCTAATTATTTCCAGCCTCATGATTATTACAATTACTTCGCGTGGGGAGAAAGAAAGAAGGACGCCAACACGACCGACATCATGAGAAAAAAAAGTATTATTGTACAAATGAAAATGCGAGAACGTAAGGTATACTGTACATCGGCCAGCAAAAAGTCCGGGGACGAAGTGGGAAGGTGTCTGGGGCCCAGTACGAAATCGAGAATCCGAACGTGAGGTGTAACAGCGGGAAGAGGAGCAAGATCATAGGAATGAATACAGAAAACATAACTCAATGAAGGCCATTGACCTGCCTGCCCAGAGTGGAGTCAACAGGGTTGTCGACTTGCATGGGATCTCCCGCCTCCCCATCCGTCTTCTCCTTGTCTTTCCCAAGCGCGGTTCTGACCTCTTCATCAATCCCTTCAAACACGCTCTTCGGAGGTAGGCCCCAGATCCGACCTGGGCTCTCTGTCTGCTTGGTGTCAAACACACCACCAACAGCCTGAACCCATTGTTTCCTCGTTCGCACGAGGTCCCTCAACGTATCTGGAATCACCAGCTTGTTGTCAGCATCAGGTCCTAACCCCAACGCGGCTGGGCACGGTGTCGGTGCGGGTGGCTGTGGAGGTTCAGAACCTGCGTGGTCGTTTGCCGAGACAACGCCTTTCTTCTTCTTCTTTATCGTCTTTGGCGCGTCTTTCTTCTGCAGCTTCGTGTAAACCGTAGTGATGTTCTTGTCCAGCGAATCGCGGGCCTCCATGTACTCTTGGTATGCTAGCCTATCCCGGGCAATCTCCACGAGGCGTTGCTTACGCGCCTTGTTGGTTGCCAGCACCCGACGAAGCTCTTCTTGTGATTGACGTAGGGCGCTGGCGATAGGATCGTCGACGGCTTCTGAATAGTCCGGCTGGCGGGAAGTGGGGAAAACGCCGGTCAAAGGGGTGTCTGGATTGGAAGGAGGCGGTCTATGAATCACTTACGTTTGAATCCAGAAGCCCATGATAGCGCATTGTGTCTCGTAGTCTTTGTTCTAACTCCATGGCGGACAACTTCTCCTTCCCAGCCGCCGCTGTCGCACCATTCGCAGGGCGACCCTCCATTGCATCCTCGGCAGCCTTCACACCCCTCCATTCGGCGTTTGGTATCGGTAACAAGGCGCTCACGAGTCTTTCAGTTAAAGGCCCGTGCCCCCTCTCTTCTGATAGAAGATCTTGTTCAGTCAACGTGGAAGGATCCCATTTGCCCCTCGGCGGAGTCGTTGACGTGCTCGCGACGCGAGCGGCCAAGGTACTTTGGAGCGGGGCGCCATAGAATGCGGTGTCTTCCTCTTCCCAAATATCGGCGTAGTGTCGACCAAGTTTGGGGACAACAAAAGGCTCAACCTCGTCTCCGTTGAATTCGAGAAAGCCGATGTCCTCTTCCTTGATGGGCCGTAGCCATGGCTCGACACTCGTGTAGAAAGTGGTGACAAGGACTTGGGACGGTTGCTTTGATCGACTGAAGTCATCTGTGACATCTGTGGGTTTGCTCGGGCCGGGAAGTGGTGGGGGAAGCACTGGAGGTTTTGTAGCAAGCAGGTTCTGAGAAGATGGGAGAGACCAGTCAGGCGCCGCGATAGACTGCGATACCTAAAACATGTAAGGTTCGACGCAAAGTTAGGTGGTTGATCAGGTCACCTTTGTTGACGAATGTGAGACCGTGGTCTTGGATGGCTTGTGGGATGGTGGCAGGGATTGTGACAACGCAGGAGATGGTTTCCGCATCTTCTGGGGTTCTGCAAGAATGCTGAGATATCGCGTAGACAAGAACAGAAAAAAGCCACCCACCAGGCTCGACATCACTTCCGTCGTCTCTCTTCCGTTTCTTCTTCTTCTTTTTGAGGTCGTCGGATATCCTAGAGTCAGAACTTTAGCGTTTGCGCCACCAGGGCGGCTGTTGGCTGACTCACGATGGCCGAGGGTCAAGCGAAGACCGGGATGAAGAGGCACCGTTGGCCATGTGCGAGGTTCCATAGCCAGCCTTGACGGAGGGTACAGATGAGACAGATAGTCGACCGTCGTCGCCATTTACACTAGGCGTATCTGGTCAAACATTGGCAGACGACATTAACATCCGACAAAGCTCGGATAGGAAACCGGATGAGAAATCACGCACAAGCTCTCTCTTTCCTAATCTTCTCGACAGCCTTTGCCTTGCCTTTCTCCTTTTCCTTCATCCGACGCATGGATTCCTCGATCGCCTTGAGGTCATTGCCCGCCTTCTTGGCGCGTTCGTAAGCCTTCTGCTGGAGGAGTTTGAGCTCGGCCTGGAGGGCCTCGAGGTCGTCGATGGGCGGAATGGCATCCGGAGGGTCTCTAATGAGAGGGGAGAGTAGAGGAGGAGATGAAGGATAGGGAGAGAGGATCGACGACATTGTGTTGCATCAGTGGTCAGGCAACTCGTGTCTCCCGTTCAGGCCGTCGTGGAGTTCCTGCGGCGACCAAGAAAATACGGAATAATTCGTAAATAAATCTTCGCGTACCCTCTCGCCGGTGGGTAGAGGATAAAAATAGAGAGGAATTAGAAGAGAAAAATGGGTGAGGGTCAGGTGGACGGCTGTCGACGACGAGTCCACGCGCTGGTTCGTGGTCGCGGAACAAAAGGGCAGGCAGTAACACAACCTCCACACCCGCTCACGGAACAACTCAACACCGACGGCGATGGACGACCTGGGCCACCCGGCGTCGTTCAGCGACACCGAAGACGACGAGGATATCGAAATGGTCGGCCTCGAGGAGATTGCGATGACCCCTCAGAAGGCCAACCACACCGATGACAACGGTTCTGAGTCTTCCGACGACGAAGACGACGCTAGCAGGGGTCTGCTCGTTTCAAGCTCTCCACGCACACCCGGCCATGCTCACACGCGTTCTCTCAGCCTCAGTAGAGGTATCGACGTTTGGCAGCAGGTTAAGAATATCGTCATAGAAGTGAGTGGTTACCCACAGTCCGCGCGCTTAACCCCCTCATGTCCAATAGACTGTGCCTACGCTCTTGTTCACAACGGTGGGCATTATGTTCACTGGGGAGTTGATGGAGAACGTCCCTGTGAGCACTCCTCGCAGCTTGGGCGGCCTCGAGATGGTAATCGAACGCTTTCGACTAGGACTGGAAACCCATGAAACGGATTGACGAGCTTGTCATCCTCATCCCTGTAATCCTCAATCTCAAAGGGAACCTTGAGATGAACCTTTCAGCGCGGCTCGGCACCGCCGCCAATACTGGAGTCCTAGAGGCGGAGGGGATCAAAAGAGAGATCGTTCTCGGAAACCTCATTCTGCTCCAAGTGCAGGCCACCGTGGTGTCCTTCGTCGCGGCTTGTTTCGCCTTCCTCGTTGGATTCGCGGTTCCCGATCCTCCTGCGCCTTCGGGTTCACCGTCTGTTCGCGAAATCGGCGCGGCCATCTTGAGCCACCTCGCAAGGGGGCCGATCCACCCGCATCCAAATCCCAAGAAGGAATCACCCCCGTCCGGACTTGCCGAGTGAGTTGAGGGGTTCGGTTCGCGTTTATTGAGCGAAACTAACATCTGCAGGTTCGCGGTGGTAGCTGCTTCCTCAATGTCCGCAGCATGTCTCTCGAGTGCATTCCTCGGTTCTTTCATGTGCGCTCTTGTCCTTGGCTGCCATAAGTACGGCTTAGATCCGGGTGAGCACTCTTTCTCTCTGTGGTCCCACGTTGGCCCAAACGTTGACCTCATACCTGTGACTTCAGACAACATCGCTCCTCCAATCGCATCATGCTTAGGCGACCTTATCACGCTCTGCCTTCTTGCGGGGGTATCTTACCTTTACGTCAACCTCCTTCGTGCACCTTTCGTCCTAGTAATAATCATCATCGCGTTATTCATTGGCGCCATCGGCTGGGCCTTCCTCGCCAACAAAAACCCGCATGTAAAACCTCTCCTCCGAGAGGGTTGGTCGCCGCTTTTCGGTGCCATGATCATAAGCAACGGTACCGGTGCCATTTTGGACCTGTTTGTTAGCCGGTATATGGATTACGGGCTGCTCTCTGTCGCCAACACGAGTGGGTTTTGAATTTCTCACCACGCTTCGGATAACTTTCTGACACAGAACGAAGGCTTACCTGGCGGCGTGGGCTCAATTCTTATCTCACGTATCTCGACATCTCTTCACTCCTCCATGACTGCCCTTCCATCTGCTCCCACCTCCCAGAATAAGTGGGGTGGGGGCAGAACAAAACCTAACATCGGACTGGTCATGGGAACCCTTCTCGCTGTAACGCTCCCGATCGAGATGGGGTTTTTGGGGGTGTTGAGAGGCGTAGGGTGGCTGGAGATTCCATTCCTATTTATTGGATTTTATATCATGTTCTTCTGCGTAACGGTAAGACTTTTATCCCTCGCATCACCTTGTAGATCGACTGAATCCCGTCCTCGACAACTTTGACAGGTCGGAACCTCGCTCCTCGTCGCCAGATTCCTCACGAACTTCCTGTGGTCCAAAGAATACGATCCGGATACGTATGCCATGCCGGTTCATTCCGCAATGATGGACCTCATCGGCCAATCGCTCCTCGTCGCCTGCTTCGAATTCGTGAACGCAATCGGGGGAAAAGTCCGGACAGCGGTAAATGTTCCGCCCGCCCCTCTTTAGAGGCACTCGAACACGCCCCCAACGAAATCCACCTCTCAGGGCCTATCGCCTTGGCATCGCCATCAAGTCCGCTCTCCGGATGGCACGTCTTTCATATTCTCTTTGGTTTGGACCATTGAGATCCACAATGTACCCAATCGTAGCCATCAACCGTTCTCATCACTCGCACTCCCCATTCCATGTTTACCTTACTCCCGTTCTGCACATCGGTGCATCTCAGTACTTACGCACCGTGTGCCGCCTATTTGGGCTCTGCATACAGGTAATTTATCCGACGCAATAGCTGTAGAATACACACATGTACCACTAATTTTTCGTTTCCGGGACCGAAGCTCTAGCCTGGCTATCTCCCCGGGTCTTTCAGGTACCCCGATGAGAAATGCCCACGTGTACATTGGATAGACCATTTTGCAGTTCTGCATTCAATTTCCTGCTACGGAATTCGATCGTTCAAAGACACATAAACTGTGAATGGTGGGAAAACCTTATTAGCCAACTGCGGGGCAGCGGGTGCGCGGGTGCGCAGAAAAGGCTGATTCACGGAGTTGCGAAAGGCGGCGATGATGCGAGAATACCCGCACATGTGTAATGAAACACGAAGTTTGAAGCATGGTGCAAAGTTGCAAAAATTGGTGGCACCGAGCAGTTGAGTACGAATACATAAGATCGGCTGGTCGATGCGTACAACGTGATTTCCCTAGAAAGAATACATCGCTATGCCAAGTGGAGAATATACGAGGGGCATCTCACCCGATCACAGGGACAAGCTGGCCTCGTTCAACACAACGACGCGGTCAAGCCATCGGAAACCGGCGGCCTTTAACTTCTTTGGGGCTTCCATCCTTCATCCAACGCGTCCTCCACCAAGAAGTCGTACCAAAACTTGGTAATCGGCACCGTCGACAAATGCCACAAAGCGTGCGCATCGATGATAAACATCCACGGAGGAAAGTCGAGCAGCTCTAACGCAGTAGCAGCCATCGTGAGCAGGACGAAGACGAATGCCTTGGTTACGAAGGCTGGACGGTAAGCCTTAGGCCGAAATGGAAATCGGGGGAGGAGCGAGCGAGAGGATGGTAAGGAGTAGACGATCCAGAGGGCGTTGTGCGTGAGGCCGAGAATGAGGTTGAACGCGATGTTGTAGGCATAGTCGAATCGAGGGAGAATGGAGAGGTAGGTTACGTGTCCGATGTACGCGATGAGGCAGGCAGCAGCCCATGGTTTGAGGGCCCGACCAGTGGTGGAGGAAGAAGAGGTGGGTCGGGAACCGGGGCTTGTGTAGAGGTGGAACATTCGGATAACAACTGAATACAACGCGTACATGATTGTGGATGCGGCGGAGAAGTAATCCAGCTTCTCGGTCCATGGGGTATCTGACAACGAGCCTTGTCATCAGTCACGGGAATGAGAGTCACTTGGAAAGAAGGAACCTCTTGTATGGAACACCGAGGACCAAAACCACGCGTTCATGCTTGTGTACGACCAAGTGAGGTAGTACGGCCGCATGGGGTGATCTTTGGGGACGCTCTTGGATACGGCTCGCGCCCCCTGAACGTGTATGATCAGGTTCAACACCGAAAACGCGACCGAGGCAGGCTCCTGCATCCCCGCATACCGAACGAACGGCCACTTCCCATAATACTGCACGATGGGTTGCCGTTCCTTGACAGCGTCATCGGTGAGGAATCGCATGCACTGGTACTTGCATTCGTCGGTACACGTCCATCGGGCGAGGCGGAAGAGGAAGGGGATCTCGCATTGGCCTTTGAAGTGATCCAGACAAACTGGGATGCAACCTTGGAAGAATTCGGATCGGTCCCCTGCTGAGGCGAGGACGGAGGAAGTGCAGGCAAGGATAATCAGCCACAGACGTGTAACGTCAGGGCGGAGATGCATCTTGTTCGGAGGTTCGGCATCCGCCGATTCGCCTCTCCACTTCGCCCACTCTCCACCACGGTTTGGCTCCCACAGAGATCCCACGCCATCTCTCGAGTTGAAATTTGAATGGATTCGAGGACATTGGGCCACAGGCTCTCGACACGACGATACGGGACACCGCAGATCAATCAGTGTCCAGGAATTATTATCATCCACCAGTGCGGTTACAGGTGGCTATCTATCGTATCATGACTATGCGACTACGCGACGAGATGGATTTGAAGAGGCTTCGGAGAACCTTCGATCATGCATCCGGTTCCTAGGGGATGGAAGGACAGAGGATGGCCCGGGACCGATAATCAAGAAAATAGCTTTGATCGCTAACCAAACAATCTCCCTCAGCAGTTTGGTGTGCGGCTTTTTTGGTTCGTCTCGAAGCCAGAAAGTCGCGTTTCCAGGCATGCAGCAGATCCAGCTGGTGCGAGAACGGGCTGAAGGGAGTTGTGCGGGCTGTCGATGCAATTGGGGCGTTATTTCCAAGTAACAGACGGAGCCGTAAGCTTGTTGTTGCCACCCCGCATAAGTATATGACTCGCATCACACAATCCCATCCCTACGTTTGAGCTGGGCACATTTGTCCATTGAGGGCTTATCCTCCTCGCGTACAGCCATATCTACAACGAAACAGCTTCAAACATTCACCAAATCCATGGACAGCCGGACAGCCACTATCAACGTCGTGTTAGCCTATCAGTGTCTTTTGGCAGAGGAGACACATATGTTTAAAATATATTGATCGTGATGTCGTTCCCGGGTAGAGCCCAAACGGAACGATCCCTAGTGGGTATTGCAATCATAAGTCGCAGGTGGTGGGGGCCCTATCTCATCCGAACGCAGAGTCCCTTCCAAACAACCAGTGCACAGACAGGTTTTCCTCCGGGTGTCTCACAGAGCGATCGTGCGCTCTGACTGACCAGGTAATCCCATTCAAATGCAGACAACCGCAAGATAACTCGAAAAAAGGAGCAATCGTGGGAAAGTATCTCGATCACGGCATCGAAATCCCTCAAGGGTCACATGAATTGTTTCTGATCCCTGTAGCCATGCGGGAAATTGGAAACACCATCCACACAACGGCAAAGGGGGGGGACCTGCTGAGTTCCTGGGCCAATTCATCCACCCCTGCGTCTTGTCATTAGTACCTGGAGTCCGTGTGGTGATATCGCTTCAGGGTCGTTTGCGAACCTACGACCACCGGGTCTCGGATTTATGACCCACCACGCGGCACGTGGCAACCGGAGAAAGATGGAACAAGCGAGACGAAGAAATTCCTTGTACTTATCCCACGATATCGTGGTATGCGTGAACCAATCTCCGCTCAAGATACATACATACCAAGTGTGACCAGCGAAAACTCCTTTTAATTGAATTCGAAATGTAAGCGTGTACTTTATGTTACACGTAGACGGAGGCAACCGATACAGTGGTACATTATGAACAAGCAGACCAGAGGCGAAGGAGAACAAGAAAGAGCAAATAGTAGGCCAGGTGGTTTGGGGGCGCAAGCGCGAAGGGCGAACGGGTCGCAATAAGTCAACCACTAGGGGATAAGAGAGAAAAGCGATTATGTGTGAAGAACGAAGGGGTCGAACAACCATAATAAGACACGTGTAGAACGGAACAAGCGGGGGGTGGAGGACAGGAAAGATCATTGACGTTGACGATTAAAAACGTCATCAACGCACTTTGATCTCATGCAAAGCTCCCGACGAGCGGAGTCCAAGTCGGGGAAGTAAACTCTGGCATTTGAGGGGCAAAGGGCAACGAATAATTCGTGTCCCTAGAACCCCAAATGCTAGCCGCCCTCCTCATCCTCTTCCTCCTCGCAGTCTCGATCTCGGGGATGCTCCCACGTTGGACGGGAGGGGGAAGAAGTTCTTGAACGAATTCCAACTCGAGAATGTGTTTGCCCTCTTTCCAACGCTCGCTCCGTTCGTGAGCGCGAATCATTTTCCAACCGAGATATGCGGTGCACACGAGGCATATGACTTCTTGGATGGTGTACGCCCCCGAGGTCATTAATTGGATCGACGGTCGGTCGTACCGGACGTTGATTCTGGAAGGTGGAGGGCAAGATAAGGGAATAAAAGTAAAAGAAAGAGAAGAGCCGGTTGTCAGCTTGGGTGTCACGGGCGCCGAGAATTCCATCGCAATGGAATCAAGGGGAGAAATGAAATTACTTACGCGTCCGCTGTCAATGCTGCCTTTCCTGCGTAACGAAAAACAAAACAACGTTTCTGGTAAGATACTGTATCCTCGGGATAGCGGCTGGTCTGCCGCAGTAGGAAGGGCTATACATACCAGCAAATCCACGATAGGACTGTAATGGACAAATATATCAGGATTTGATCGGGCAGCGTACACGAAGCGAACAGGCGGGCTGACCGAAGAAACAAGAGACTTGAGAGAGCAAACTGATGTTCCGCATTGTCTGCAAGCAAGTGAACCCCCTTCCAGAGTCTGCGAGAGACTGCTTGAGGTGGCATCCTGATGGGTCGCGCTGCGGGATCCTGACACGGACATTTTGTGGCGGCTTTGATGGGGCGAAGATAAAAAACCGTCGAAGCGCGCCGCGGGGATTGGTCTTCTCAGAAGAGTGAAGAAAAGCAAAGGACAGTAGAAGAGGGAGAGAGAGAGAAAGGGTGAAGGTCCACAACAAAGAGAAAAAAGTTCGCCGTCTGAGGAGAAGCGGATGCAAGGCGTCCTCCCGGCCTCCCTTATATATGACAACGCAACAGCTTCCCACCGCTCTGTCGACAAGTTTTGGTCGCCGGGTCGCGAGCGCAAACGATCAAGAAGGGAACTCCTGACCCCCGGGTGGTATCCAGGGGACATGTGAGAGAACCCAAACCCGTGGGAATGGGTCCGGCGGGGCGTCTGCCGGCCGGTTTCCTTATGACGTTCCTGGTAACTTGTAAGTCAATCGTGGGAAGTGTCGTCGGACTGGGTGTGATCCACGCGATCCTTTGTGAATGTGATAATGCTGGAAGATTGGTTCCTCCCCCCGCCATGATCAGTTTCAATGCATTTGTTGTTCGAGTGAACACTCCGTAGTCTTGTGTTTGTTCGTACATGAGATGTCTCGTAGACTCCATCCCCGAATCGGCTTATCATCGGCGGCAAGTCTTGGTTTTTTGAATCTCCGCAGTCTGGTGTCGGGCGGCGGGCAGAACGAAGATCCGAAGAGGATGCCCGCCGGTCGGGAATAAGCGGAACCAAGGTCCGCGACGCATGAGCGTGTGCAATCAGGACTGACGGCGGCCCTCGGGCTTTCGAGTCGCGTAGATTTGGCGATCCGGGCTTCCAAAGCTACCGGCTGAGTCACTGGCCACAGCCACGGAGATTGCTGCTGAGCAACTTTTCGTCGGGTAACAGAACCGCTCGTAGTTGCTGCAAGGTGCCACCAGCCTAACCGAGGTCTGTTGCTGCGATTTAGGTCCCTTCTCGGGTCCACAATCAAATCTCTCCATTGCCATCTAATCACTGTTAACGCAGGTTCTCATTGATCTCTACCCTCACAATGGACGGCATCTTCTTATCGACACAATCAAACCTTGGCCTCGGCGCTTGGTCGATCACTCTCTGGCTTCCGAACGACCTCGAATAAGCCGCCTCGAAAGGGAACGGCGAGTCTCAGTGATCGGGGGACCTGCTGGTGATAGCAGAGCTCTCCGTCCTCGTTGGAAACAGGCAGCGCGGCCCTTGTGGAAGGTTTGAATCCCCAGTCTACAAGGGATCCAGGTGTTCGACCACGGGGATCCCACGTTCCTTGACCAACGACCTGCGGACACAGGTCCCTTCACCTTTGGGTTTATTTCCGCACGACGTGTTGACTGCTATCCCATCGCAGGATCCCCATCAAGGTGTCGAGAGTAATCCTGGGTTGCGCAGCCGAGTCGAGCACCCCATGGGGAATGTAATTATATCGCTGCTTAATACAGCATCTATCTTCGCTTCTTGCTCGACGAACAATTCTGAGAGCAACTTCGACTCACTATTTATGGTCACTTGATGTGAGAGTCTAGCTCTTGCGGGTTCGCCTTCTCGCCATCTCGATGGGATTTTACGGATTTCGGTTCCGTAGCTTTAGATAGCTTGACCAGCCTTCGAGGCCATCAAACCATACCAAAAGCCACAAAACGCCATCAAGAGCCAGCTCTCAGGTTTCCTAGTGACTGATTGACGAGCTTCAACCTAAGAGTCGGATCCGTGCTCTCCTCCCTTCTACTCCACCCCAAATTGATCGAGCCTTGACACTATCCCTGGAGGAAGGTCGGAAATCAGTCGGGGGAAGCGAGGCGCCAACTGAAACACGGAAGCTGCTCACCGACGGGTCGCACAAGCAATGTCCACATTTTGCGCACCCTTTGACACACAATCAGACCATTTCCACATCTAGAGCAGGGGTATCTGCTCCAACAGACTCGATAACCCCGTTGTCCGTGGCTGTTTCAGCTGCAGTGTTGGGAGTCGAAGGAACCAGCGCCCGCTCAACGTCCTCCTCAGACTCAGCACTCTCCGACTTGTCTGAGTGATCATCAACATCGTCTGCCGCTTGTCTAGCCGACCTGCGGCCCTTCCTTCTCCCCCTGCCTCTGGATCTACCTCTCCCACGACCACGGCCACGACGAGGCGTAGGAGCCGGTGTGGACTCATCGGTCTCATCATCAACACTCACGCCTATTGTTAGTGGCGTCGCAGACACCGATGTCTTCGGTGGTCTCCCCCTCCTCCTCCCACCTCTTTTCGTCGAAGTCCCGCTCGGGTTCAAATCGTCTCCCCGGGAAACACGCCTCCGCCTAGATAGATCGGGCTCAGGCTCCTCCTCATCCCTGTCGTGATCGCCATTCCCATCGTAGAACTCGTTCTGAGCCATAGATCGATCGAGTCTGCTCTCCGGATTCTCATCAGCATCCTTGTCTTTCCCCGCCTTTTCCACCTCCAACCAGCGCTCCAGGTCCGGAGGGAGTTCCGACATCATGACGCTTGGTGCACCTTGAAGGTACCTCAATTTACTTCGGATATTGATTGTGATCCGTTGAAGGGACGCCGGGGAGTTTTGGTTGTCCACTTTGCCTGTGAGGGGAGGGTGAAGTTTCCATTGCGAGTCCCGGAAGAATGGATCGTAGATCGTCCGTGGGAGTTCGTCGGGTAGAGAGGCTCCCACGAGCACAGCAGTTTCGTAAGTCCAACACCTTCCTACATTTTTGACGGTGTAACCGCCACCCCCAACGACAAGAAGAGGCACGTCAAATCTGCGTACGAAATTGACACATTCGCCGTGAGCGGCAATCGAGAGGTTAAACGCCCCGAGTCGGTCGCACCCCAAAGAGTCTGCTCCGCACTGGAGGACAATCGCTGAAGGACGGAAGGCGGTGACGGAATCCTCAATGACCGTTTTGAATATCGTTAGATACATGTCGTCATCGATCCCATCCCTCAGAGGCACGTTGAGTGAAAAGTATTTTCCGAGACCGGAACCGTTGTCGTCCAGTTTACCGGTCCCAGGAAAGAAGTCGCCGGTGTATTTGTGGAACGAGACTGTCATGACTCGGTTGGAGGTGTAGAACGCTTGTTCGACGCCATCTCCGTGATGAATGTCGATGTCGATGTAAAGGACTCGGGGGTGATATCTGGTCGCATAAAATCAGTCCCAACTGCGGGTCAAAACTCTCGTAAGACGAACTTTAGTAGCTCGAGAATAGCCAGCACGATGTCGTTGACATAACAAAACCCGCTTGCTTCTCCGCGTTTCGCGTGATGGAGGCCACCGGACCAATTGATTGCGATATCGGTCGTCCCAGCACACAACTTGCGAGCGGCAGCGAGGGAAGATCCGGCGTACATGCAACAGAAGTCGAAGATATCTGCGAAGATAGGGCAATCCTCGACACAATTGAAGTTATCGATCAGATGTCTCATGTCGTTTTGGTTACGAGGAGTGACCCTAGATCAATCATCCCATGTGAGGAATGTTGGGAACCCAAAATCCTCATGGAGGGAGAAACATACCTGGATAGAAAGTCGATGTAATCTTTGTCATGGTAACCAAGTAATTCAGCCCTTGACGCGGGTGGAGGGTTGTATATTTGATGAATCTGTTTGTCTAATCCGTAGCCAATCATGAGGGCATTGACGAGAGTCAACCGGTGGGGCTTCATCGGATGGTATTGCTATTCGGAATGTCAGCTAAGGTTTTGTGACGTAAAAAATGTTGACTTGCACCATAGTGAAATCCCCCCACGCCCTCAGGGAAATAGTACGACACAATTGGTCGCGAATGTGGCTGGAAGATGGAAATGAGGTGGGTCGCGTCGCGCGCGGGTCAGTTTACGCACATTCACGTGTTCGGTTATCGGTTGGGCATAGCCGTGAACCCCACGGTCGTCGAAGTAGGACTCGGACGAGAAGGTTGTGGCTTGCGAAGCGCGTACCATGGATCACTTGACCTGGTAGTCAACAAACAGCGAGCGCGAGGAAAATCGGATCGTTGCGACCGCGGAGCGCACCTAAGAGGGGTTGGATGTGTGCTTCCAGGACTCGAAGCCGTTCATACAAATCTGGGACAATGGAAGGCGGGTCAAGATGACGGATCAGCCACAGACCGACTCGGCAAACGCCGGGCCTCTCTGCAGCGGTGTCACTGCCTGTCAGCGTTGCGGAGGCTTTTCAATTAATATCAGGCTGTTTGTTCTGCAGGGATGAATGCCACGGCTGAGCTGAGACTTCATAAAACTCGACACCACCGGTTACCTCGATACGGGGGTCACTCTCCACCCACTCCGGATCCTGCTTATTTGATACAAGTAGCGTTCAACCTGTCGGTTGACTCTGACGTGATACCACGAGCATGGACTTGGTCTCACTCCCCCGTGGGCTCGGACTGAAAGTGGGTCTCGAGTT
>Ga0307511_10000536_pt1 | contig 40647 bp, 47 predicted proteins | sample 13_EM_MG_FD_200266 | JGI IMG/M metagenome (GOLD analysis project Ga0307511, IMG submission 200266) | Populus trichocarpa ectomycorrhiza microbial communities from riparian zone in the Pacific Northwest, United States - 13_EM | ecosystem: Host-associated > Plants > Roots > Unclassified | place... | reverse complement strand
GTTCCACCGTTTCGCCCAGCCGTCGCTACTCAGGGTGCCGATCTCAGCCGGTTCAGCGTCACCTAGCCACCCGTTCCGGCCGTTCAGGCGACGGAGCGCGACTCCGATACCTCGCTGGACGCGAACGTGAAAGGACCACGCGTGACAGCTGTGACAACCCTGCGCGTCCCGGTGGCGAACCGGGCCGCCGCGGTGCTGCTGGTCGCGGCCGCCGCCGGGCTGGTGCTCGCGCGCCGGCTCCACCGGGCCGTGGAGATCGCCCTGGCCGGGCTGGCCACCCCGTCCGTCCACATAGGACAGGCGGGCCGGTCGGCCTACCTGCTCGTGCCGCTGCTCCTGCTGACCTCGGTGCTGATCGCACTGTTCCCGCGGATCACCCGGAAAGTGGTGGTGGCGCTGGGTTTCACCGCGCTGGCGCTGGCCGCGGTGGACGTGCTGGCGGTGCTGCTGGGGTCCCCGGCCGGCGTGCTGGGCGGGGTGGGCTCGCTGGTGTTGTTCGGGTGGTTGACCGTGCGGCGGGAGAAGTTGTGAACCTGGGTGATCCGACAAGGCTGGAGTGGCACTTCTTCGTGCCGTGCCGGGACGAGCAGGCCGTCATCGGCGGCACCGTCACGTATCTGCGGCAGACGTTCAAGGCGGCGCACGTCTGGGTCATCGACGACGACTCCGAAGACCGGACCGCGGCCGTGGTGCGGAGCCTGCGGCGCATCGAGGGGCGACACATCCACCTCGTGCAGCGCTACCGGCCCCAGGCGCGGACCGGCAAGGACGACGCCCTCGACGCCGCGTACCGGGCGCTCAAGATGTGGCAGGGCCGGCACGCCACGCCCGAGCGGGCCATCATCACCGTGCTCGACGCCGGCAGCCGGCCGGCCTGGAACTGCCTCGGCATCACCGCCGCGCAGTTCGAGGACCCGCGGACCGGGGCCGTGCAGATCGACGTGCGGACCAGCGCCGACGGCCGGGGCTGGTTCAAGCGGCTGGCCGGCGCCTGCCTGGCCCGGCCGGCCGACGCGAACCCGTTGAGCGGCAACGGCCGGTTCATCCGGCTGTCCGCGCTGGACTCGATCGCCGGGCCCGAGGGCCAGCCGTGGCGCGGCATGCGGCCGCTGACCATCGGCTACGCCCGGGACACCTTCGTTTACCAGCCGGCGACGCCCAGCCGGCTGCCGCTGCCGGAGATCGCCGCCGAGGTGAGAAAAGTCCCAGCTGTCCCCTACCGATCCCCGATTAGGGTCACAGCGAGTAACTCGTTGTGAGGAGGGGACCTGATGTCCGTGCTCGCTGTGACCGACCGCCGGGCCGTGCTGGCCGACGCCATTCCCGGTGCGCTGGTCAAGGACGCCGTGCTGGTGCTGTCCGGCGCCGTGCTGACCGGGTTGGCCGCGCAGATCGCCGTGCACATCCCGGGCAGCCCGGTGCCGGTCACCGGCCAGACCTTCGCCGCCCTGCTGGTCGGCGCCGGCCTCGGCTGGAAGCGCGGCGGGCTGTCGCTGGCGCTGTACTTCGTCGCCGGCCTCGCCGGCGTGCCGTGGTTCACCGGCGGTGCCGCCGGCTGGGCCGCGGTCACCGGCGGCTACCTGGTCGGCTTCATCGCCGCCAGCGCCCTCGTCGGCGCCCTGGCCCGGGTGGGCGGCGACCGCACGCCGCTGCGCACCGTCGGCACCATGGTGCTGGGCAACCTCGTCATCTACGCCGTCGGCGTGCCCTGGCTGATGGCCGCCACTGGCATGGACCTGCGGGCCGCGCTGCTCGCCGGTGTCGCGCCCTTCCTTCTCGGTGACGCGATCAAGGTCGCCCTCGCCGCCGGCCTGCTGCCCGGCACCTGGGCCCTGGTCCGCCGCTGAGTTTTGCCGCGCGTTCCGCGCGGGGCTCGGCCCCTTCGGGGGCCGATGCCTCGCACTCTCCTGTGTTGGCAGGGCCCGAGTCCGGCGTGTGGGCGGAGGCCATAAATGACCACGGCCCTCGGCACTGGGTAGGACTGTCGGTAGGGGCGGGTAACGTCTTGCCCGTGCCGGAACTGCCTTCAGTCGAAGAACTGCTCGCCGAAGCCGTGGAAGCCCTCGGTGGCAAGCAGCGACCCGGCCAGGTGGAGATGGCGCTGGCCGTGGAGCGGGCCATCCGGACCGGCGAGCACCTGGCCGTGCAGGCCGGCACGGGCACCGGGAAGTCGTTGGGCTACCTCGTGCCCGCGGTGCGGCACGCGATTGCCGAGGACGCCACCGTGGTCGTGTCCACGGCCACGATCGCACTCCAGCGGCAGCTGGTGGACCGGGACCTGCCGCGGCTGGCCGGGGCGCTGAAGAAGACGCTGGGCCGCGAGCCCACGTTCGCGATCCTCAAGGGCCGGCGCAACTACCTGTGCATGCACCGGGTGCATTCGGGCGCGCCGGACGAGCCCGAGGACGAAGGCCTGTTCGACCCGTTCGCGATCTCGCGGCTGGGGCGGGACGTGAAGCGGCTGCACGACTGGTCGTCGGACACCGAGACCGGCGACCGGGACGAGCTGGTGCCGGGCGTGAGCGACCAGGCCTGGCGGCAGCTTTCCGTCAGCGCCAAGGAATGCCTCGGTGTGTCCAAGTGCCCGATCGGCGCCGACTGCTTCGCCGAGCGGGCCCGGGCCGAGGCCGGGCGGGCCGATGTGGTCGTCACCAACCACGCGCTGCTGGCCATCGACGCCCTTGAGGGCTACAAGGTGTTGCCCGAGCACGATCTCGTGATCGTGGACGAGGCGCACGACCTGGTGGACCGGGTGACGTCGGTGGCCACCGCCGAGCTCTCCACCGTCTCGCTGGCGATCGCCGTGCGGCGGTGCGGGCGACAGATCGAGGAGGACGTCGCCGACCAGCTGTCCGAGGCCGGCGAGGGCCTGGAGATCGTGCTGTCGGAGATGCCCGTCGGCCGGCTGGACGCGATGCCCCGGGCGCTGGCCGGCGCGCTGGCCGCCGTGCGGGACTCCGCGCACCGGTGCATCACCGCGCTCGGGCCGGAGCGCAAGGAGGACCCCGACGCCGCTGTCGGCCGCAAGCTCGCGCTGGCGCTGCTCGACGAGGTCCACGACACCTCCGTGCGGCTGCTGGAGGCGTTCGACGAGGACGAGGCCCACCGGCGGGACGTGGTGTGGCTGGCCGGCGACTACCGTGACGACAGCAAGCCGCCCACCGTGAAGGTCGCGCCGTTGGGGGTCGGTGGGCTGCTGCGGGAACGGCTTTTCGCGCCGCGGACCACCGTGCTCACCTCCGCCACGCTCACCCTCGGCGGCACCTTCGACGCCCTGGCCCGACAGTGGGGTCTGCCCGCCTCCAGCCAGGTTCCCGTGGTCGACGCCACCGCCACCGAGAAGGAGACGCCGTCCGACCTGAGCGTGCCTCGGTGGAGCGGCATGGACGTCGGCTCTCCGTTCGAGCACGGCCGCAGCGGAATCCTTTACCTGGCCCGGCATCTGCCCACTCCCGGCCGCGACGGCCTGCCGCCCGCCTACCTCGACGAGCTCGTCGATCTCGTCAACGCCGCCGGCGGGCGGACCCTCGGGCTGTTCTCCTCGATGCGGGCCGCCAAGCAGGCCGCCGAGGCCGTTCGGTCACGGATCGAGTATCCCGTGCTGTGCCAGGGCGAGGACTCCACCGCCCAGCTCGTCAAGAAGTTCGCCGAGGACGTCCGCTGCTGCCTGTTCGGCACTCTGTCCCTGTGGCAGGGCGTTGACGTGCCCGGCGACTCCCTGCAACTCGTCGTGGTGGACCGGATTCCCTTCCCCCGCCCCGACGATCCCCTCGCCTCCGCCCGGCAGCGGGCCGTGGAAGCCCGTGGCGGCAACGGTTTCCTCACCGTCGCCGCCACCCACGCCGCCCTGCTGCTCGCCCAGGGCGCCGGCCGGCTGCTGCGTTCCACCAACGACAAGGGCGTCGTGGCCATCCTCGACCCCCGCCTGGCCACCGCCCGCTACGGCAGCTTCCTGCGCGCCTCCCTGCCCCCGTTCTGGACCACCCACGACCCCGAGGTGGTCCGCGCCGCCCTCAAACGCCTCGACGCCGCCGCGTCGGCCTAGCTGCCTGACGCCTCGCGGGCGGCCCTCACCCACCCCTCAAGATCAAGGGACCGAACCTCTCGTTGAACGCCAGGAAGGACCCCTTCACCGCGTTCAAGACTGCCGAAGATCGGGATCGAGGTGGACGGTGACCGGCGCGCCGTGCTCGACGGTGCGGCTGACTGTGCACTCGCGGGCCACGGCCCGGGGGACGATGGTGGCCAGGGGCTCGTCGGCCGGCAGGTCGAAGGTGATGTCGACGCTGCGGAGCTCGTGCGCGGCCTGCTCCCCGGTGGCGATGACGGCGAAGGAAGCGTGGCCCCGGCGGGTGATGAGCTGCTCGGCGGTCATCGCGGCGCAGGCGGCGAGGGCGGCCTCCAGCAGCTGCACCGGGGAGAAGCCGTCGCCGCCGATCTCGACGGTGGCGCCGTGGGCAGTAGTGGCGACGAATCGGCCCTCACCGACGCGCCGGACCGTGACGCTCACGATGCCCGCTGCGCGACGACGGTGACGGTGCCGGGGGCGACCTCGGTGAACCCGGCGTCCCGCACGGCGACTACGCCACGGGAGCGCCACGCCCCGGCCGGATCGTCGCCGGGGGTGAGCAACTTCCAGTCGGCGGGCTCGGGAGTCCTTACCGCGCAAGGGAATCCGGCGGCCTGCCAGGCGGCCAGCTCATCCGCCGGCAGCAGCGCGGCCAGCAGCATGGTGGCGTGCCCGACCTGGGCGGCGGCCTTGCCAGCGGTCATCGGCACGTCGGGATTGATCCACAGCACCGGCACCCCGGCCGGGGCGGCGCCCGGCTGGTCGAACGGCAGGTCGCTGCCGGTGATCTGAAGCCGGCGCACCTCGTGCGGCGTCTCGGCGACCTTCCACGGCAGCAGCGCCCGGGCCTCGGCATCGCCGACCCGTACGGTCACGCCGGGCAGCGCCTGCACTGCGTCCCAGTGCGCGCCACGGGCCCGCCGGGCGACCTTGCGGATCCGGCCGTCGATCCACGCGGTGACCTCGCCGTGCCACTCCCCCTCGGGCTCGGTGGCCCGCGGGTCGAGGCAGACGGCGATCGCGGCCGCTGCGGCGGCCTCCAGCAGCGGCGTCCGGTCCGGCGGCGTGGCCTTGTCGATGCGCAGCACGACCGGCATGGCCCGGACCTCGGAGGGGTCCTCGTCGGAGGTGTCCTGCGGCGCGGGGCGCCGCAGCCACCAGGCGTAGCGGTCGGCAAGCGGTTGAAGCACGTTCACAGTCGCAAGGGTTCCAGACCGTCGGCGGCGTCCGCTGCCTCGACCTCGGCACGGGTGACACCGAGCACGAACAGCACGGCGTCCAGGAAGGGGTGCGAGAGGGCGGCGTCGGCGACCTCACGCAGCGCGGGCTTGGCGTTGAAGGCCACGCCCATGCCGGCGGCGGAGAGCATGTCGATGTCGTTGGCCCCGTCGCCGACGGCGACGCACTGGGCCAGCGGGATGTGGAAGGAGTCGGCGAACTCGCGCAGCGCCTCGGCCTTGCCGGCCCGGTCGACGATCCGGCCGGTGGTGCGCCCGGTCAGCCGGCCGTCGACGACCTCCAGCTCGTTGGCCATGCAGAAGTCCAGCCCCAGCTCGTCGGCGAGGCCCTGGATGACCCGGGTGAAGCCGCCGGAGACCACGCCACAGCGGAAGCCGAGGCGCTTGAGCGTGCGGATGGTGGTGCGGGCGCCGGGCGTCAGCTCCAGCTCGGCGGCGACGTCGTCGAGCACGGTCTCGGGCAGCCCGGCCAGCAGCGCGACCCGCCGCTGCAGGGACTGGGCGAAGTCCAGCTCGCCGCGCATGGCGGCCTCGGTGATCTGCCGGACCTGGTCCTCGCAGCCGGCGCGGGCGGCCAGCATCTCGATGACCTCGCCCTGCACGAGCGTGGAGTCCACGTCGAAGACGACCAGCCGCTTGGCCCGCCGGGTCAGCCCGGCCCGCTCGACCGCCACGTCCAGGTTGACCCGCGAGGACACCTCGGCCACGGCGCTGCGCAGCAGGGTGTCCTGCTCTCCCGTGTCGTCGGGCACGGAAACCCGCAGCTCAAGGCCGGTCACGGGGTAGTCGGCGACGCGGTGGATGGCGTCGATGTTCACGCCCAGCGCGGCCAGTTTGCGGGCCACCTCGGTGAACGCCCGCGCGGTGACCGGCCGGCCGAGCACCACGAGCACGTGGCTGGAGCCGTGCTGGGAGGAGCTGCGCGGGTCGGCCCCGATCTCCACGTCCACGTTCATCGCGACGCTGGCCATGGCCTGTTCGACCGACTCCTGCAGGCCCTCCGGGTCGCGCTCGGCCTTGACCAGCACCCCCAGCACCAGCTTGCCCCGGATGACCACCTGCTCCACGTCGAGCACCTCGACGCCGTGCCGGGTCAGCACCGCGAACAGCACCGACGACACGCCGGGCTTGTCCGGGCCGGTGACGGTGATCAGGACCGTGCTGGCTTGGGGGCTAGTCACCCGCCCAGTTTGCCGGAAAAGCAAGCGGGCCCCGGTGTGTCAGTGATCACCGGGGCCCGCTTGGCGGAATGTTCAGGAGACGGTCACTTCTCCGTCGGGTCGTCGCTACCCGTGACGGCCGCGGTGAGCACCTCGGACGGCGCGGGCTTGTGGCCGACCTCAGCCTCCAGCCGCAGCCGCTCCACCATGTGCGGGTAGTGCAGCTCGAAGGCCGGCCGCTCGGAGCGGATCCGCGGCAGCGAGGTGAAGTTGTGCCGCGGCGGCGGGCAGGAGGTCGCCCACTCCAGCGAGTTGCAGTAGCCCCACGGGTCGTCCACCTCGACGACCTCGCCGTAGCGGTAGCTGCGGAACACGTTCCACAGGAACGGCAGCGTGGACGCGCCCAGGATGTACGCGCCGATGGTGGAGATCGTGTTCAGCGTGGTGAAGCCGTCGCTGGCCAGGTAGTCGGCGTACCGGCGGGGCATGCCCTCGGCGCCCAGCCAGTGCTGCACCAGGAAGGTGGTGTGGAAGCCGATGAACGTGGTCCAGAAGTGGAGCTTGCCCAGGCCCTCGTCCAGCATCCGGCCGGTGATCTTCGGGAACCAGAAGTAGATGCCCGCGTAGGTGGCGAACACGATGGTGCCGAACAGCACGTAGTGGAAGTGCGCCACCACGAAGTACGAGTCGGACACGTGGAAGTCGATCGCCGGCGCGGCCAGCAGCACGCCGGTCAGGCCGCCGAACAGGAACGTGATCAGGAAGCCGACGCTGAACAGCATCGGCGTCTCGAAGGTCAGCTGCCCCTTCCACATGGTGCCGATCCAGTTGAAGAACTTCACACCGGTCGGGACCGCGATCAGGAAGGTCATGAACGAGAAGAACGGCAGCAGCACGGCGCCGGTGGCGTACATGTGGTGCGCCCACACCGTCACCGACAGCGCGGCGATGCCCAACGTGGCGTAGATCAGGCCCTTGTAGCCGAACAGCGGCTTGCGGCTGAACACCGGGAAGATCTCCGACACGATGCCGAAGAACGGCAACGCGACGATATAGACCTCGGGATGGCCGAAGAACCAGAACAGGTGCTGCCAGAGAATCACGCCGCCGTTGGCCGGGTCGAACATGTGCAGCAGCGTCGGCGTCGAACTGGTGTCGACCCGGCCCGTGGTGATCGTGATGTCGCGGATCCACAGATCCTTCAGGTCAGCACGGCGGGCTTGCCGTGCACACTGGCGCACGGCCTCGTCCGGTCACGACGTCACCTCTTGCTCTCGCCACTCACGGCGGCGCGCAGTCGCCACGTCGGGCGGGAGTGTGGCCGGGACCTGCCGGCCCCGGCCACACCGTCGGACGCAGCCTCACCGCAGCCAGGGATTGACCCGCACGAGAGCCAGCCGATCCCACCACTTGCCCAGGCCCCACATGGCGCCGGCCGAGAACATCGCGGCCACGATCAGCACCAGGGCGAAGACGATGTGGTAGTCGATCAGCGGGTTGGTCGACCCACTGGGCGCGCCCGCCGCCGTGGTCTGGGCCAACGGCCATTCCGCCGCCCACATGAGCAGCATCATGATCGTGCCCGCGACCGCGGACAGCCGCAGCGCCACACCGAGCGTGACGGCCGCACCGATGCCGAGCAGACCGAGCATGAACAGCCAGTCCACCCACCACGCGCCGGCCCAGGCGTGGAACATCGACTGGAACGGTCCGACGTCGACGTTGCCGAGGAAGCCCTTGGTGGGAGAGCCGCCGCTCAGCCACGAGTGCGCGGCCGGAGTCGCGTAGCCGAGCCCGAACAGCTTGTCGACGAACGCCCACAGGAACACCAGCCCGACGCCGATGCGCAGCACCGCGAGCCACTGCGCGGCGACCGGTCGCACGCTCGCGACCGGGGTGGGGACAACGGGTGCCTTCTCCTTGATGGACATGGTTCCTCCTCACGCCACTGCGTGCCGCGCCCGCCCCGGGGGCACCGTCGGCGGGCGCGGCGGCAGCGGCCGCCACCACCAGCGCACAGTCCACAATGGACGAATACAACGGAAAACTGTGGTGGTCGCCGGAAATCAGACGATCGCTACCTTTCACCGCGTAGTCAGCATGGCCGCCCGGCGGCTCGGCCGACACGGACCGCCGCCCCCTTTCACCAGGGCATTTCGACGGTGTGCCGATGAGTCCTGCTTCCCTTCGACCTCGCGGTGGCGAGTTTCCGCGACGGCACGATGTCGACGGTGGTCCGGAGACCTCGGTTCGGCGGCCGCCGGCTCCCGAGGGAGGTGTTCCGCCAAGCCGGGCAGAGCACTTCGGCCGTGGACGGCCGGGCCCTGGTTCTCTTCGCCGGGCTCTCCGGTCTTCCTAATGTCGAGGTGCACGGTTCGCGTGCCCTGACGCCGAGGAGAGCGAAGTGACCAGCAACGTGGTCGGCCGCCACATCGTGGCCGCCGTGGACGGATCCCAGTCCGCACTCGACGCCGTCCGCTGGGCGGCCGACGAGGCAGTGCGACGAGGCATGTCGCTGCGGCTGACGCACGCGGTGAACATCGCGGCCATCGCCTACGGCGGGTCGTTCGGGTTGCCCAAGGACTACTTCGAGGCGATGAACCAGGACGGCCGCACCTACCTCGCGGACGCCGGCTCGCTGGCCCGCAGCCTGCACCCGGACCTGCCGGTGACGACGGAGCTGATCGAGGGCTCGCCGATCCCGATCCTGGTGGACGCCTCGGAGCAGGCCGCGCTGGTCGTGCTCGGATCCCGGGGGGTGGGCGGCTTCACCGGCATCCTGACCGGTTCCACCGCGGTCGCGACCATCGCGCGGGCCCACTGCCCGGTCGTGGTCGTCCGCGGCGACCAGCCCGACCCCGCCGGCCCGGTCGTCGTCGGCGTCGACGGCTCCCCCACCAGCGAGAGCGCGCTGGCCTGGGCCTACGAAGAGGCGTCGTCCCGCGGTTCCGAACTGGTCGCCGTGCACGGCTGGACCGAGTTCGCCTCGGAGAACTCCTACGCGTTCGCCCGCCAGTTCATCGTGGACTGGGACGTCGTGCAGACGCGGCAGGAGGAGCAGCTGGCCGAACGGCTCGCCGGCTACGGCGAGAAGTACCCGGACGTGACGGTCCGCCGGGTCGTCGAAGGCGGCCGGGCCAGGCAGCTGCTGCTGGACCACGCTCGCAGCGCGCAGCTGCTGGTGGTCGGCAGCCGCGGCCACGCCGAGCTCGGCGGCCTACTGCTCGGCTCGACCAGCCAGGCCCTCATCCACCACGCGCCCTGCCCGGTGCTGGTCGTCCGCGCCGAGCGCTGACCCATGCCCGGGGTCCTGGACCTGCTGGACCGGTTCCGGCCGGTCGTGGCGCCCGGCGCGGACGCGCCGAGCGCCGTGCCGGCCGACCGCCGCCGCGAAGCGGCGTCGGAGCTGGCGGAGGTGTTCGGCGTGGCCGAGGACTACCAGCAGGAAGCGGACCACATACGCACGACCGCGACAGCGCGGGCGGAGCGGATCCTGCGCGACGCCGACCAGCGCGCCGAGCGAATCGTCGACCAGGCTCGGCGGCAGGCGGACGCGACCCGGGCCGAGGCGGCCGCCGCCGTCCGGGCCGAGGCGGAGGTGGACCTCGCCGCGATCACCGCCGAGGCGGCACGGCAGGCGGACGAGGTTCGCCGGCACGCGGCCAAGGTGCTGCCGGGCCTGGTGAACGAGGTCGTGGCCGAGTCGATGTCCGTGGTGGGGCTGTGAACGGGCGTTGGGCGGCCGGCGTCGTACGCGCGAAGGCGTTGGCCGACAGGTGCATCGGGCAGGGCGGCGCACGTGACATCGCGGCGTCGCCCACGCTGGAGGCGGCCCTGGCCGCCTTGTCCGGCACCCCGTACGGACACGGCGCCCGAGCCGGTGATGACCTGGCGCAGGCCCAGAACGGCGTGTGGGCAACGCTGCTGTGGCATCTCCGTGTGCTGGCGGGATGGCAGCCGCCGGCCGGCGGCGCGATCGCCCGTGCGCTGGCCGCCGGTTTCCAGATCGCCAACGCCGACGGCGCGCGGTTCCAGCTCGGCGGCCTGGGCAGGCGCTTCTCGTGGAACGACGGCCCGACGTTGAGCCGGCGGCTCGGCTGGGCCCGCACGGTCGTCGCGACGGTCCCGTCCGCCGCCGAGTGGGCGCTCGGCGCGACCGCCGTTCTTGTCGCCACGCAGTCGTTTCTGATCCGGCAGCCGCTGACCGAGGGTCAACTGCGGCAGGCCCGGTCGTTGTTGTCCACGGAGATCGGCGGCGACCTCGCCGAGTTCGTCCGCCTGCTGCCGGCCCAAGCCCGTTGGGTGCTGGCGGACGTCGAACAGCCGCGGGACCTGTGGCGGGCGGAACGCGCATGGTGGCATCGAGTCGAACGGGACGGGCTCCGGCTGCTGCGCGATTCCCGCTTCGGGCCGGCGCCACTGGTCGGCGCGGTCGGCGTGCTCGCGGTGGACGCCTGGCGGGTACAGGCCGCGCTGGAGGTCGCCGCCCGTGGCGGCCGGGACCTGGAGGCGTTCGATGCCGTCGCTTGAGTCCGCGCTGCCGGTGCGCATGGAACGAACCGCCGTCGTCGGGCCGCTGCCCGAGTTGCGACCGGTGTTGGTGACCGTCGCCGACGCCGGTGTGGTCGAGTTCGACGGCCAGGAGTCCGATGTGGACCGTCGGGCCCGCACAACGCCCGCGCTGACCATCGAAGCGCCGGATCACGACGTGTCGGCACGTGCCGACCTGGTTGCCGGCGAGGCGGAACTCGCCGCCCACGCCGGTGCCGTGATCCGGCACGGCGACGTCTTCGCGGCCGTCGGCTGGTGTCCGGCCGCTCGGCACGCCGAACTCGCCGGCCGGCTGGCCCCGCTCGGGGCGGCGCTGGTCCGGCTGCCGCTCCCCGCCGGCGTGGACCCGCCGACGGTGCTGCGCCAAGGCGGTGCGGTCCGCCGCGCGTTCCTGCCGCTGATCGGCACCTACGGCACCGTCCCGTACGAGGACATCGATCCGACCATGCTCGCCGGCATCGCCTACGTGCTGATGTTCGGCATGATGTTCGGCGACGCCGGACACGGCTTGATCCTGCTGGCGTGCGCGCTGGCACTGCGGCTGAGCCGGTCGCGGCGGCTCGCCCGGCTGCGGTCCGTCTGGCCGTTCATCGCCGGCGCGGGCCTGACCAGCACGGCGTTCGGCGTGCTCTACGGCGAGTTCTTCGGCCCTACCGGCGTGCTTGCGGTCGTGTGGCTGGCGCCGATGGAGTCCCCGGTGCCGTTGCTCGCCGCCGGGGTCGCGTTCGGCGCGGTGCTTCTGGCGCTCGCGTACGCGATCGGCATCGTCAACCGCTGGCGCGAGGGCGGGCCCCAGGCCACTGCCTACGCGCCGTCCGGCATCGCCGGCACAGCGGTGTTCCTCGGGCTCGGGCTGCTCGCCGGTGGAATCTACTTAGGACTGTTTCCGATGCTGCTGTCCGGGGCCGGGTTCGCCGCTGTCGGGCTGCTGCTGGCGGCGATCGGCCTGCACGCCGCCGCCGGTGGTGGGGCGGCCGGCGTGGTGCAGACCCTGGTCCAGCTGTTCGATCTGGTGGTGCGGCTGGGCTCGAACCTGGTGTCGTTCGCCCGCCTGGCCGCCTTCGGCCTGGCCCACGCGGCGCTGGCGGCGCTCGTCTGGCAGGCCACGACCGGGTTGTGGCCGCTCAGTCCCATCGCCGCCGGCGCGGCGTTCGCCGTCGGCACGACGGTCGTGTTCGCGCTGGAGGCGCTGGTGGCCGGCATCCAGGCGCTGCGGCTGGAGTTCTACGAGTTGTTCTCCCGCATGTTCGAGACCGAGGGTCGGCCGTTTCGGCCCTGGCACGTGCCGTTGTCCGAGGAGGTTTCATCGTGAACGCGTGGTTGGTCGCGCTGCCGGCGCTGGTGCTGGCCACCGTGGCAGTGACGGCGTTGGTGCGCCGGAACAAGCGGGCGGCGCTGACCGTCGTGCTCGCCGTGAGCGGCATTCTCGCCGCCGGGGCGCTCGTCGTGCTCGCGCTGGCGGTGCACGGCGGCGCCGAGGTCGTCAACACCGCTCAGGTCAGCACGACCTCGGGCGGCAACTGGGCGGCGTTCCTCGGCGCGGCGATCGCCGTCGCCGGCTCCTCGATCGGGGCCGGACTCGCGGTCGCCTACACGGGCGCGGCGGCGCTGGCGGCGCTGAGCGAGCGTCCGGAGCTGTTCGGCCGGGCCATGGTCATCGTCGGTCTCGCCGAGGGCATCGCGATCTACGGCCTGATCGTCGCCATCATCCTGATCGGCCGGGCCTGACATGGGCGTGCTGTGTGTGCTCGGGGAACGGGCCAAGGTGGAGGGCTTCGGCCTGATCGGCGCGGCGGTACTCGCCACGGACGACGCCCCGGCGGCGTGGCGAGCGCTGCCGCCGGATGTCGAACTCGTCGTGCTGACACCCGCGGCCGCCGCCGCGCTCGGGTCGCTCGTGGAAGCGCCGGACGCGCCGCTGACGGTGGTGATGCCGTGATGACCATGACCGAGGACCTCACTCCGGTACGCGATGCGCTGCTCCGGCGCGCATACGCCGACGCCGACCGGATTCTCGCCGAGGCTGAGGCGGCCGCGGCCCGGCGCATCGAGCAGGCGGACCGGACGGCGGCCGACATCCTGGATCGGGCCCGCGAGAGCGGCCGGCTGGACGCGGCGGCAGCCGTGTCCGAACGGCACAGACAGGCTCGTGACCGGGCACGCGATGCGGTCTTGGCGGCTCAACGAGGCGCATACGACGAACTCGTGGCCCGCGTCGTCGCCGCGATCGAGGCCGAGCTGGCGACGGATGCGTGGCGAAACGCACTTCGCCGCCGGATCGCGGAGGAGTTGGGGCCGGACGCCGTCGTCGCCGAACTGCCGCGCGGCGGCGTCACCGGTTCGGCTCCCGGCCGCCGGATCGCTATCGGCCCGGATCAGCTGGCCGAGCGCGGCCTCTCCGGTGGCCGCGTCCGAGAGCTGTGGACGTCATGACGGCTGGACGGGTGGGCCGGGTCAGCGGTCCCCTGGTCGAGGTGGACGGCCTCGGCGACGTGGCGATGTTCGAGCTGGTCGCGCTCGGCTCGGCCGGGTTGCCCGGCGAGGTGACCGCGGTGCGCGACGGCGTCGCGTCCGTCCAGGCCTACGAGTACACCGGCGGGCTGCGGCCGGGCGAACCCGCGGTCGGCCAGGGGCATCCGTTGTCGGCCCGGCTGGGCCCCGGCCTGCTCGGCGCGGTGTTCGACGGCTTGTTGCGGCCGCTGTCCGGCGCGCCCACGTGGCTCGCGCCGGGGGCCATGCCGACACCCGCCGCCCGCAGCTGGCGGTTCGAGCCGACCGTGCGCACCGGTGACCGTGTCGCGGCCGGAGCCGATGTCGGGGTGGTCGACCCGGATTCGCCGCTCCCCCACCGCGTGCTCGTGCCGCCGGGCGTGCACGGCGTGGTCGAGATGGTGCGGCCGGCCGGGCCGCGGCGTGACGACGAGCCGATCGCGCGCGTCGGCGGCGTGGACATCAGGCTGATCAGCGAGTGGCCGGTGCGCACGCCACGGCCGTGCCTGCGCCGCACCGACGACGTGGAGCCGCTGCGAACCGGTCAGCGCGCCGTGGACCTGCTGTTTCCCATCGCCAAGGGCGGCTCGGCGGCGGTGCCCGGCGGGTTCGGCACCGGCAAGACCATGCTGCTCCAGCAGATCGCCAAGTGGTGCGACGCGGACGTGATCGTCTACGTCGGCTGCGGCGAGCGCGGCAACGAGATGGCCGAGGTGGTGGCCGACCTGTTCGAGCTGGCCGACCCGCGCACCGGGGGCCGGCTGGCGGACCGGACCGTGGTCATCGCCAACACGTCGAACATGCCGATGATGGCGCGGCAGGCCAGCGTGCACACCGGCATCACGGTCGCGGAGTACTTCCGGGACATGGGCTACCACGCGGTGGTCATCGCCGATTCGACGTCCCGGTGGGCCGAGGCGCTGCGCGAGTTCGCCTCCCGCACCGGCGCGCTGCCCGCGGAGGAGGGCTACCCCGCCGATCTGGCATCCGCGCTGGCCTCCTTCTACGAACGCGCCGGCGCGGTGGTGACCCTGGGCGGCCGGGCGGCGTCGGTGACCGTCGTCGGCGCGGTGTCGCCGCCCAGCGGGGACATGACCGAGCCGGTCACCACGTACACGGAGCGTTTCACCCGGTGCCGCTGGACGTTGGACCGGGACCTGGCCTATGCGCGGCACTACCCCGCGGTGTCGTGGTCCTCGTCGTTCGCGCGGGACGCCGTGGCGATCGGGGCCCGGCGGGCCGCCGCCGGGCAGGCGGGATGGACCGCGCGGCGGGCCCTGCTGGTCGACGTCCTCGCCGAGGCCGACCGGCTCGCGGGGCTCGCCGAACTCGTCGGTGTCGCGGCGCTGCCGGACCGGGAGCGCGTCGCCATGCTCGCCGGCCGCCTGGTCCGTGAGGCGGTCCTGCAACAGAACTCCCTCTCCCCCGTCGACGCCTACTGCGCGGACGACCGCGCGGACGCGCTGGTGGAGTCCACTGTGGACGTCATCGAACGCTGCCGAACCGCCGGCGTCGCGGCGGAAGCCTTGGAGCGGTTCGATTTCGGCCCGCTGCTGCGGGCTCGCGAGGAGGCGGCCACTCCAGCCGAGGTGCTGGCGCGTCGTGACGACCTGTTGGCCCGGATCGGTGAGCTGTCATGAACGTGGAGTACACGGACGTCCGGGAGCTGCGCGGACCACTGGTGGTCGTGGACGGCGTGCGGGGTGTGGGCTGGGACGACTTCGTCACGGTGCGGCTGGACAACGGAGAGACCCGGCACGGGTTGGTGCTGGAGATCGACCACGACACCGCCGTGGTGCAGGTGCTGGAGGGCACTGCGGGCATGCGCTGTGACGGCGTCGGCGTGGAGTTCAGCGGCCGGCCGCTGCGGATTCCGGTCGGCGACGCGTGGCTCGGCCGGGTCTGCAACGGGCGTGGCGAGCCGATCGACGGCGGGCCGCCGATCCTCGGCACGGCGCAGGCGCCGGTCGCCGGCAATCCGCTCAACCCGGTGCTGCGGGAGCCGCCGAGCGAGCCGGTGCTCACCGGGGTGTCGGCGATCGACGCGCTGACCACGTTGGTGCGCGGGCAGAAGCTGCCGATCTTCACCGTGGCCGGGCTGCCGCACCTCGAACTGGCCACGCAGATCGCGGCGGACGCCACCGCCGGCGGGGACCCGTTCTGCGTGGTGTTCGCCGGCATGGGGCTGACCTACGCCGACCGGGCGCTGGTCCGAAGGGCCCTGGCGGACCGCGCCGCGGACGGCGAGGTGACGCTGCTGCTGAACATGGCCGACGACCCGGTGATCGAGCGCATCCTCACCCCGCGCATCGCGTTGACCGTCGCCGAACACCTGGCGTACGACGGCGGCCGCCACGTGCTTGTGGTCATGACGGACATGACCAGCTACGCGGAGGCGTTGCGGGAGATTTCCGCCGCACGCGGGGAGATCCCGGCGCGCCGGGCCTATCCGGGCTACCTCTACAGCGACCTCGCCGGGCTCTACGAGCGCTGCGGCCGGATCAAGGGTGTGCCGGGGTCGGTCACCGTGTTGCCGGTGCTCACGATGCCGGCCGGCGACATCGCGCACCCGGTGCCGGACCTGACCGGCTACATCACCGAGGGGCAGATCGTGCTGTCGTCGCAGGCGCATGCGCGTGGCGTGTACCCCCCGGTGGACGCGCTGGCCTCGCTGTCCCGGCTCATGCGCAAGGGCGCCGGCCCCGGGCACACCCGTGCCGACCATCTCGACCTTGCCGCGCAGCTGCTGTCCGCGCTGGCCAGGGCGCGGCAGGTCAGCGAGCTGGCCGAACTCGTCGGACGCGCCGCCGTGAGCGGCGGCGACGAGCCATACCTGCGGTTCGAGGAGGCGTTCGAACGCGAGCTTGTCGACCAGCGTGCGGATGAGGCACGGAGCATCGACGACACGCTCGACCGGTGCTGGCGGGCCGTTCTCACGCTGCCGCAACGGGAACTCGTGATGCTGCCGCAGGCCATGGTGGACCAACACGCGGGAGGTGATCGACATGAAGGTGCCACCGGGCCGGGCCGGACGGCTGTGGTTGCGGGCGAGGATCGAGACAGCGACCACGGCGGCGGCGATGCTCGACCAGAAACTGCGCGTGTTGCACACTGAGCAGGGGCGGCTCGCGGACGTCGCCCGCGGCACGCTCGTGGCGTGGCGGGAGAAGCAAGCCGATGCCGACCGGTGGGTGCTGCGCGCCGTCCTGTTGGGCGGTCGTGCCGCTCTGGACGTCGATGCGGCGCGGCCGGCCGAGCTGAGCGTCTCCTGGGCCGTCACGGTCGGCGTGCGGCACCCGGCGTCCGCGGAGCTGACGGTGCCCGGCTGGGAAGCGCCGTGTTCGGCGGCGACTGTGCGGGCCCATGACGCCGTCGCCAAGGCCGCTGCTGCGGCCGCGGCACACGCCGTCGCCGCGAGGGCCCTGCGTGAGATCGAGGCCGAGCTGCGGATGACGGCACTGCGCGTCCGCTCGCTGCGGCGGCACTGGCTGCCACGGCTCACCGACGCGCTGGCGAGCGTGGAGTTCGAACTGGAGGAACAGGAGCGGGCCGAGACGGTCCGGCGGCGCTGGGCCTCACGTGGCACGACCCGATGACGGCGCTGGACGGTCCCAGAGTGGGCCTGCGACCGTTCGAACGCCGCCCCTGATGGTGCGATCGGTTGTCCCTACACTACCCAGCCGGTCAGCTCGCATCGCGCTTGTCGGCGCGCGCCAGCTCCCGGTCGACGTCGGCCTCGGTGATCGGCTTGCTGAGGAACGCGCTCCAGGCGTGCATGACCACCCCGACGCCCCAGGCGAACATCACGATCGCCGGCCAGAAGAAGCCGTGCGGTCCCATGTTCGCCCAGACGAAGACCAACGTCGCGTTGATCAGGACGTAGACGATCAGGTGCGGGAGGAACCCGCGGCGCTCTTCGACGCGCTTGCGTGCGGCCTCCCGTGCGTCATCCGGTGTGCCAGTCATGGGACTCGCCTCCGTTCGACTTTCGATCTCAGGATGGCGGTCCGGGGGGTGTCCGGGCAGAGGCGTCGGTAACCAGCTCGGCGGGCCCTTCGGCCGCGACGTGTCAGGCGTGCTCCGCGACATCGTCGCCGCCGTCGCGCGGGCGACCGGTCCGCGCGGTGGGCCTGATCATGGCGCCGACCAGCAAGGCAAGTGCGATGAGACCGGCGACGCAACCGGACAGGAGCAGCGGAAACTGCCCGTCACCACCCCAGAGCAGGCCGGCCCACACCCCCGCGAGCAGCACACCCATGCCGCTCAAGCCCTGGAAGACGCCCTGCGCCGTGCCTTGATGCGCGGGGCCGGCGAGCGCGGAGATCCACGCCTTGCCCACTCCGTCGGTGCAGGCGGCGAACAGCCCGTAGGCGCCGAGCACCAGCCATCCGAGCACATGGCTGTGCACCAAGCCGAGACCGAGATAGCCGACGGCGAAGAACACCAGGCCCACGGCGAACACCTGCGGCCGGCGCAGTCGGTCCGCCAGCAGCCCCGCGGGGTAGCTGGCGACGGCGTAGACCATGTTGTAGGTGACGTAGGCCGCGATCACCTCGGTGACGGAGAAGCCGATCTCGTTCAGCCGCAGGAGCAACAGCGCGTCCGGGAAGTTGACCAGGCTGAACACCGTCAGCACCGCCACCACCCGCCAGTAGCGACGCGGCAGGTTCCGGACGCCGCGCACCACCTCGGGACGCCCGAGCCGCCGAACACCCGATGATCTCTCACGTACCGCCGCGACCAGCGCGACGCTGAGCACGGCAGGCACGACGGCGATGGCCAGCAGCGGCTGGATCCGGTGGTCCAGCAGCTCGTACCCGGCCAAGCCGAGCAACGGACCCACGACGGCGCCGAGCGTGTCGGCCGCCCGGTGCAGACCGAACGCCCGGCCCCGCGCCGGCTCTGGAACGTCCACCACCAGCAGTGCGTCCCGCGGCGCGCCGCGCACGCCCTTGCCCAACCGGTCCACGACTCGACCAGCCAGCACCATCGGCCACGCCCCGGCCAGCGCGATGAGCACCTTGCCGAGGGCGGCCAGACCGTAGCCCGCACCGATGAGCGGACGGCGCCGGAAGCGGTCGCCGAGTATGCCCGTGCCGAGCTTGGTCACGGCCGCGGTTCCCTCCGCCACGCCCTCGATCAAGCCGACGAGCGCGGGCGGCGCGCCGAGCACGACCGTGAGGTAGAGGGGAAGGATCGGATACAGCAGCTCGCTGGCGGCGTCCTGGAGGAACGACACGCCGGACAGCACCACCAGGTTGCGGGTCAACCACCGGCCCTGCCCCGCTTGCGTCTCAGCCACAACCGCCAGCCTCGCACACCGACGCCGCAGGCTTCACCGGCCGGGGACGGGTCTCGACGTCAGACGAGGCCCAGCACGGAGGCGAGCACGCGTGCGGGCGCGCCGCCCCGCGTCACCGCGAGGTCCACCGCGCCGCTGACGTCGAGGTCGCGCGCCAGGATGCCGAGCACCTCACCGGCGTCACCGCCACCCGGCCTGCCGGCGGCGGCGTACAACCGGTCCACCCGATCGGCGGCCCGCTCGAGCAGCGGCACGGCGCGGCCGTCGAGCGAGATGCGGTACGGCAAGGACGTCGCTGCCATGTCTGGAGAGCGTGCGCGGCCGCCGGCCCGAACGCACGAGAACAGGGACCTTCGACCGCGGCTGGGCGGTGACATCGGCTCTGGGAGCACGGTGCCATCCGGTCGACCATCAGGCCATGACCGATACCCCCGTTCGTCTGAGAGCACGCCTGGACGAGAATCTGAGTCCGGGCCTGTGGCTCGTCAAGTGGCTGCTGGTGATCCCGCACGCGATCGTGCTGTTCTTCCTGTGGATCGCGTTCGTCGCGCTGACCGTGGTCGCGCTGGTCGCGATCCTGGTCACCGGCCAGTACCCGCGAGCGCTGTTCGACTTCAACCTCGGTGTGCTGCGCTGGAGCTGGCGCGTGGGCTACTACGCGTACAGCGCGCTGGGCACCGACAGGTACCCGCCGTTCAGTCTCGGCGAGGAGCCCGACTACCCCGCCACACTGGACATCGCCTACCCGCAGCGGTTGTCGCGAGGACTGGCGCTGGTCAAGTGGTGGCTGCTGGCCATCCCGCACTACGTCGTGATCGCCTTCTTCGCCGGCGGTGAGGCGCAGGGCACCCACTGGAACGTCGGGCTCATCCTGGTGTCGGCCGTCATCGCCGGCTTCTTCCTGCTGTTCACCCGCCGGTATCCGACCAATCTGTTCGACTTCGTGATCGGCATGAACCGCTGGGTGATGCGGGTGATCGCGTACGCGGCGCTGATGACGGACTCGTACCCGCCGTTCCGGCTCGACCAGGGCGGTGACGAGCCCGCGGAATGAAGTCTGTCCGAGCAGCAACGTCCACATCAGACACAAGTGAGGGGCAGTTCCGTCAGCCTCGTGACCTGGAAAAGCTGATCGAACCGGGCGAGCGTGGGTCCAAGGTCTACTCCGCGCACGGTGGGCCGCGCCGGTTCGGGTTCCCCGGCAAGGACTTGACGTGGACGCCCGACCCAGGGTGGACCAAAGAGGACCAGCCGATGGTGTCGGCGGAGTTGGTGGCGCGGGAGCGGCAGGCCATTCGGGACGCGGGCGGAGGCGGTGCTGACCGGGGTGTCCATCTGCGAGATCGCGCGCCAGTGGAACGCGGCCGGGCTGCGGACGGCGGCGGGGCGGGACTGGATGTCAGCGAACGCCCTCAACGGCTGCATGGCGCCCGGCCTGGCTTGGTCGAGGTGCTCGACGGGTGGCTCGCGATTCGGCTGTCCGCTATGCGACCAGGTGCGGCTCTGATGGCGCGCCCCTGGCAGGGTCCGGGCAATGCAGTTCGCCGACGATCCCGGCTGCCGCGATGATCCGGACCTTCGTTACATAGCAACGGAAACGCTGGCCGCGTGGCAAGCGGCGGCCGAGGCGTTCACCGATCTGTCGGCCCTGGCCCTTGGGAATCCGGCCGGACACAACAGAGCATCCAAATTGGACAGTGTGGGCCGGACGCCTCGTCGGCGGCTTTCGTCCTGTCCTCGTGAGCAGAAGTCCCTGGCGGGGCTGTGCTGGCCGGATGACGCTGACCAGCGGTAGGAGACCAACGAAGGGGAGATTCGCAATGGCGATTCGATTACCTTGGGCAGGAACGTCGCGTGCGCTCGGTGTGCTGGCGGTCAGTGGGCTGCTCCTGTCGCTAGGGTCTGCCACGGCGCAGGCCGCACCGGCCACCGCGACGTGCCGGGCTGTCGCGTTACCGCTACCAGCGGGGACGTCGCTGTCGTCGGTGAACGGCGGTGCACCCACCGGGCACTACCTCGCCGGTGAAGCCCAATATCCGGGCGGCGGCATCGGGGTGCTGTGGCGGGACGGCCGGCTGGTGCCGATCGACGAGAGCCCGCTCGCCCCGGACGTCGGGGTGGACTTCAACGCCGTCAACAGCCGCGGCGTGGTCGTCGGTGAGCGCATGACGGACTTCAACTCGTTCCACACGGACGCGTTCGTCTACCGCGCGGGCCGGTTCACGTGGCTCCCGGCCCCGAACCTGGGCGAGGAGACCCATGCGGTGTCGATCAACTCTCGTGGTGACGTCGTCGGCAACGCGTTCGACGGTGCCAACTGGCTTCCGGTGGAGTGGCCGGCGAACCGGCCCGGCACTGTGCGGGTGCTGCCCACCCCGGGCGGCGCCTTCGTGGGCGGCATCGACGAGGACGGCACGGTCGTCGGGTATCTCACCCCCTGGCCTCCCGGAATCCCCGTACGTGTGGCCGGCCCATGGCGCTCCGCACGCGCTGCCGATTCCCGCGGGTAGCGCCGGTGGAAACGCGGTGGCCATCCGGCTGGGTGTGGTCGCTGGCGGTGCTTTCGATCCCGTCACCGGGCGGGGCGTGCCGACCGTCTGGAACCTGCGCACCGGGAGCGTCACGAGGTGGCCGGACGTGCAGAGAGGCGTGCTGCCCGTCAACCGCTGGGGAACGCTCGGCACGGGCGGCGCGATCGTGCACGCTGACGGCCGTGTGGTCTCGGTCGGCAGCGGGATGGTGAACGTTGTCACCGACCAGGGTGCGGCTGCCGGTGCGACCCAACCGTTCGGCGGCCAGGCTGTGCGATGGCTCGGCTGCTGAGGGGCCAACCCCAAGCAACGGCCGGCCTCAACCGATGGTGGGTGCTCGTCAGCGGCATCGTCGCCGCCGGGGACTGCAAGCACGATGTCAGTCCCGTGTCGAAGGCGACAGCGGCCAAGACCAACGCACAATGGCACCGCCCTCGTCATCCGGGATGACAGTGCAGTCACCGGCGAGTTCGCGGGCCCGACGCTCATGGTCATACATGGAGCTGTCGACCGTGGTCGGATCCAGGGTCGCGCCGCCGCCGACCACTTCGACGACAAGGCGATCAGCGGCTTCGACGGTGACCGTGGTCTCGCCGGCACTGCCGTGTCGGACCACGTGAGTGAGTAGTTCCCTCAGCACCAGTACGACGTGGTCGGCGACAGCGGGTGCCACCTCGGTGTCCACCGGTCCGGAGATCCGCACCGTCGGCTGCACCGATGCCGACTCGGTCACGTCCAGGACCGCGTCCAGCAGACGCCGGCGCAGGCCCACTTCGGCGTCTGCCGAGGCTTGCAGGTCGAAGATGGAGGTGCGGACCTCCCGGATCACGTCGTCGATCTCGGCGATCCCCGCCTTCAGTCGGCGTCGGTGGTCGGGGTCGCTGATCGCCGAGGCGATGCTCTGCAACCCCAGGCCCGTGCCGAACAGCCGCTGGATGACGTGGTCGTGCAGGTCGCGGCCGATCCTGTCGCGGTCGGTGACCAGTTCCAGTCGTCTGCGTATGGTCTGTCTGACGGCCAGTTCCAATGCCAGCGATGCTTGGCTGCCGAACGAGGCCAGCAGCGGCAGCTGCTCGGCTGCGAACGGCTGCCGCCCCTTGCTCCGCAGGACGAGCAGCACGCCGGTGATGTGCTCACCTGAGCGCAGTATGGCTGCCATCGAGTGCTGGTAGCCGACGAGCAGGTCGGCCAACGCGGTGTCCGCTTTGTTCCGGGCCAGGTCCGTCTCGATCAGCGGCGCGCCGCCGGCGATGACGTCGGCGATCAGCGGATCGTCGCTGGGGATCTCCCGACCGTCCGCCGACGCGTCGATGTCGCCCACCCAGGCGTGCACCACACGGCGGTCGCGGTGGCCCGTCGGGGTCAGCAGCACCAGGGCGGCGTCCGCGCCGGCCAGGCCCACCGCCCGGGTGGCAACCAGCTCCAGGGCCTCGCGCTGCTCCATGCCCGACATCAGGTCGGTGGTCACCTCGGTGACCGCCTCCAACCACCGCTGGCGCATCGTGGCGAGCTCGAACAGCCGCGCGTTGTCCACCGCGATACCCGCCGCGGCCGCGAGCGCCTCGACAACCACCTCGTCATCGGCCGTGAACTGGCCGCCGCCGCGCTTGTCGGTGAGATAGAGGTTGCCGTACACCTCGTCGCGGATCCGCACCGGAACACCCAGAAACGTCCGCATCGGCGGGTGATGTTGCGGGAACCCGACCGAGGACGGGTGGCCGGACAGGTCGGTCAACCGCAACGGCTGCGGGTCGGCGATCAGGGTGCCCAACAGCCCGTGACCGGTCGGCAGCGGTCCCATCGCGGTGCGGATGTCCTCGTCGATGCCGACGGTGACGAAGCTGGACAGCCTGCCGTCGGGGCCCAGCACGCCCAGCGCGCCGTACTCGGCGTCGACCAGGTCGGTGGCCGCCAGCACTACCCGGTGCAGGGTGGCGTCCAGTGCCAACCCGGCCGAGACCGCCATCACCGCGTCCAGCAGTCCCTGTACCTGGTTCCTGGCGCCGGCGAGTTCGGTGACGTGCGCGGACAGTTCCGTGATCAGCTCGTTGAGCCGCAGCCGAGACAGGTCGCCGGAACGGCGTGTCGGGCCGTCCGACGGCCGTTGATCGTCCTGCACAGCCATATGTGCCTCCTCCGCGTTTGTCTGAGCGGCCACACGACGACACGTCACGGCCATGCACCGTCACGCACCGTGTTACGGCGAACGGGCGGTCACGGACGCGCACAGATGCGTGTCGTGCTGTTCCCGACGGTGCGATCTCCGTCGGGAACGCCGGCCCCGGTCTATTGCGGGTCCTCGGTGGCGAGGTCGGCCGGGTGCGAGCCGTACATGACCGACTGCATCTGCCGGATGGCCCGGCTGAGCGCGGCGACGGTGTGCCGGATCGATGCCACGGGGGCGGTGGTTGCGTCGGCGCGGGTGCGGGCGTGCAGTTGGATGCCCAGGTCGTAGAGCGCGTTGACGATCGCATCGACGAGGTCGTTCGTCCCGTCGCCAGGTCCGGCCTGCTGGCAAGGTTCCTGGATCATCGTCACCAGGCGCACCGCGTCGCCGGCGATGGCGGCGACCGTGGTCGCAGTGTCCCTGTCCTGATCGGTGAACCCGGTGTGGTCGTGCTGCGCGGCCAGACCGACACGGCCGATGACAGCCGCGCCCAGCCGGATGGGAACCTCGACGAACAGACACACCCCGGCGGTCTCCGGCGGCGCCGTCGGCCACCTCGCGGCTGCCGGGGACACCAGAGATGTCCGTTGTCCAGCCGGCGCTACGTCGATCGTGGCCGCGGTAGCCTGCCGAGGAATCGAGTCGGTGTCACCGATATGGCTGATGTCGAACGCCAGTGCGGGTGGGCTGGTCACGGTGAGCACGCAGAAGTCCGCCCTGGCCAGATGGCAACACGATCCGGCGAGCGCGCGCAGCAGGTCAGGCAGGATGAACTCGTCGGCCGCCGTGGTCGACGACGGGTAGGGCCTCCGTGGCAGTTCCGTTTCCCGAATCCCGGGGGCGCGGACACTGGTGGGCGGGTCCACCCTGTCGCCAGAGTGGTTGAACAGAACTGGAACGGTCATCGGCATGGACCTCCAGAACGTGACGGCATGCCGCGCAGGCCTCAGCCCGGCTATCGCGGCGGATGACCGGAATCCCGTGGTGGCGGACTCCTCGATGAGCCCCGGCGGTGAAGGCGGCACACCGCGACATGACCGTCATGACTGATGGACGGACCCTGCCAGGGGCTGGGGCAGAACCGCTTTCCGGCGGACCGGTCACGCAGCTTTTCCATGGGGCGCGGTTGGACCGGTCTTCGTCGGTCGCGGCATACTGAGCGTAGACCTGTTGGGCACTCAGCGGTCGGCTGCGCGACAAGAATTCACTCGCGTTTCCGCACTTCGGGGACATTCCATCCGCATTGCGGACGGGGCGGCCACGCACAGTGACGTAGGCGTTCGGCCGCAGCGAACGCCCAGCTCGCTGCGGCGAATAGGTCGGTCCTGTGTCGTGGTTCCACCGCGAGCCCGATGGTTGGGTACCGGCCGGCAGGCGGACCGTGTGGTGATCGACTGGCGGATTCCGGTGTGACCGAATCCAGGACCCGGTGACGGCTACGAACCGCCCGACTGGGTGACCGTTACGGGCCGCAATACCCCGCTCTGCGGATTCGCGCCGCTCTTCGGTGTAATTCCAGGTGCGCCTAACGTGGGATTCGGCCTCTCGTGGCTCAGCGACCGCGGGCCGACTCACTCTGGCGAGTTTCGCTGGCTCGGTTTCTGAAACCACGGTAGCCCAAGGAGAAAACGATGATCACACATCACGACCAGATTGTGGCGCGCCACATGAGCCACGCGCCGCGGGTCAAGGCCCTGGTCGACGAGCTGTACGAGGCGCTGTCCGCGACAGGCAGGCAGAACTACGAGAACGCGATCAAGGCTGCGTACTGCACCGGCAACGAGGAGATCACGCATCGGCGGATCCGAGGCGGCACCGTCAGCGTGGTCAGGTGCATGGCGCATGACGGCGCGCCGAAGCATGTGATCGATCTGATCTACGGCAACTGCACGACCCAGCAGATCCGTGCAGACCTCGTCGCACACGGCGTGGGTTTCCTACCGATCGTCAGGGTGTATCCGTCGTCGTCGGTGCTCCCCGCCGAGGACGACGCATGATCGTCTATACCGACCAACAGCGTGTTCATGGCCAAGCGGAACACCAGTTTGGCGAGCGCCCTCTCGGCTATTGCTGTCGAGGGTGCGGTTCGACGATGGGGTGGCTGTGGGGTGTGACGGGCAGGATGGCGTTGAGGTCGGCCGTTCCCTCGGCGACGGTCCGGGCCAGCTCGGACAGCCGCAGGTTGTGCGAGCGGGCATAGGAGCGCAGCGCGCCGAAGGCCCGATCCATGTCCACGCTGCCGTGGGAGGACAGCACGCCCTTGGCCTGCTCGATCACCACGCGGGAGTTCAGCGCGGTCTGCAGCTGCTCGATCAGCAGCGTGTTGTTGTCGACGGCGCGTTGCTGGAGTATCCCGATGGTGGCCACGTCGGCCAGCGCCTGGCCCAGGCTCACCCGCGCCTGGTCTACCACGTCGGGGCCGGTGTGTAGCAGGTTGAGTGACCCGATCACGTGGTGGCGCAACCGCATCGGCACCGCGGACGCGGCGTGGAACCCGGCTTCGAGCGCGGCCGGGACGAATCGGGGCCATCGAGCGGTCTCGGCGGCCAGGTCGGCGCTGAGCACCGGCGCGCCGGTGTGCACGCAGTCCAAGCAGGGTCCGTCGTTGGCCTGCACCGCCAGCACCTCGACCAGTCGGGCCTGTTCGGAGGACGCGGCCGCCATCCGCAGGCCGCCCTTCTGATCCGACAGGACCACCCCCGCCGCGGTGACGTTGAGCAGTTCCACGCATCGTTGGACGAGCGTGCTCAGAAACTCCAGCAGGTCGAAGTCGTCGACCAAGGTGTCGGCGAGTTCGACGAGCACTCGTGCCAGTCGCTGTTCGTGCTGGTCGTTCACCGCTGCTCCCATCCTGTGCCGCGGGCCGAGACGGCTCGTCCGTGATCGGCTCATTCGTCCGTGTCCAGTGTCAGGTGGCGGTCCACGATCCGGCTGGCCACCGTGGCCAGCGGCAGGTCGTGGGCGTAGGCGTGGGCGCGGATCCGCAGCAGTGCCTCGCGCATGCTGATGCCCTGTTGGTGCATCACGATCCCGGACGCCTGGTGCACCTCGACGTGGATGTCGCAGATCCAGCCCAGGTCGTCGGGGGCGCGGCCGGCGACGGCGGCCAGGACCGCCTCGAAGGCCATCTCGGCCAGCACCAGCCCGGTGGACACCTGCTGGGGGCTCAACGCGCCCGGCGACGTGCGGTAGCAGTCCAGGGAGCCCAGACCGATCGTGCCCAACTGCAGCGGGAAGGAGAACACCGCCCCCGCGCCCGCGACGCGCGCGCCGGGAGTGAACGCCGGCCATCGGCCGCCCGCGTCGGCCAGGTCGGGCACCAGCACCGGTGCGCCGGTGACGACCGATTCCCGCCCCGGTCCCTCGCCCACGGTGAACTGCAGGTCCTCGAGTTGGGCGGCCACCGCGTCGCTGGCGCGCGCCAGCTGCTGCTGCGCGTCCGGGGTGCCGGGCTGGTCGAGCAGGGTCACCCCGACGCCGGTGACGGCCAACTCCGACACCGCCAGCGCGCAGATCCGGGCCAGCGCCCGGGACGTTCCGTTACCGTCGCCTGCCAGCAACGCCCGCAAACGGAGCCGGTGGTCCTGCATCGCGGGCCCTTCTGTCGGGCGGCGGCGCACCACCACCACACGTCCAGGGTCCCACACGTGTGGCTGGGCGTGGCGCACCCGCACCGCACCGGCCGGGTGATCGATATGGCCTCAACTCACACCGGGCCCCAGCGGCCGATCGCCGGCAATCGGGCGTCCACCGGATCAGAGCGTGGTGTCATGGTGTTCGTACTCGGCCAGTCGCTCGATCGACGCGCCGGCCATCCCTGTCGGGTATTCCGTTGCGGCATCAAGGAGTTGACCGCTCAAGGCCAGGCCGACGAACCGGGCGACCAGCCCGGGCGCGGGCAGCACTTGGCCGTGCAGGCACGCCAACGTCACCGCGTTCTCACCGGGCCGGTCGGGTTCGACGGCCAGTACCCAGCCACCCGTGTCGGTCCAGGTAAGCATGAGATCACTGTCGGGAGCGGTCGGGCTGCGCGTGACCAACGCGATGTAGCCGGTCGCGGTGTCGGTGACCTCGTAGCCGATACCCGCCGCGGACAGGCCCAACGCGGCCGCGACCTCCTCGACGTAGCCGGCCAGCCCCAGCGCAGACAGGGGCTGGAGTTCGGCAGACTTGCCCGTCGGCACGCCGCGCTTCACTGCCACCACGGTGCCTGCCGGCGCTCGGGTATCTGCGCGCTGACCGCGTTCCGCCCCAACGCGGTGATCGCACCAGCTGTGTCGACGGCGAACGGCAGGACATCGTGCGACCGGACCGTGGTGATCAGTCGGCGCACCGAGAGGGGGACCGTTGCCAGGCACAACGAGCCCGCGGCGGCCATGGCCGCCGACTTCCACCGCAGGAACAGACTCAAACCGGCACGGTCGCAGCTGCGCAGTTCTGCCAGATCCACCACCAGATGCCGACCTGTCGTGGCCATTAGGCCCAGCACATCGTCGAGGGCGGCCGCGGTGTCGACATCCAAGTCCCCGTGCAAGGTGATCACGGTCAGGCGGAGGTGTGAGCGGGTGCTCCAGCTCAGCATTGCCTGACTATGACCGACTACTCCGTCAGCCACCGCCAATACACACGGGGCGGATCCGGACGAGAACAGTGACGCCGCGCGCATGCCAGGCCTCCTGATCCACCAATGGGGGCCACCAGGAGTCTGGGGTGGTCGGACAGCGCGGCCTGGGCCGACCTGCTGCGATGGGACGGTCATATGCACGCGCTTCCGCATGACAGTCTCGCACGGCGACCACGAGAGTGCGCTGTCTGCCTGACCATGTTCGCCTGTTCAGACCAGGACTGGTGCGCCGCTTGACGCGATGAAGGGCACATGACGGACTGGACAACGGCAGACGGCCGTCGGGCGGTGGGCGTCTGGCGAGTGACGGCACCACCGCGGTGGTGCCCGGCGGGGATTGACAGCACCACCGCGGCGTGGACGCCGCTCGGCTGCGCAACGCAGGACGGTGTCCGGAATGACCAGTCGGTGCGCTCGGAGCTGTCTTCGGCAGTGCGCGGCCGGCTGGGACAGCAGGCCTCCGGATATGCGTGCGAGGGCAAAGCCCCGTCGGCTGGTGCCAGGCAACGGCACCGTAGAAAACAACGTCCCAGCCACCACGGCGAGCACCTACAGGCGCGGTGACCACCTCGACGCAGGGTGCTTCGCTCGGGCCACGATCCGGGCGCGCATCGCGTAGAGGGCGGTCCGGTCCGAGAACCAGAACTGCGCGGCCAGCAGCCCGCCCGCGATCAACACGACCACGAACACGGACTTCACAACACGATCAACGCGGCCACGAACACCACGTAGACCAGCCCGAGCAGGGCCACGGTCACCAGCATGCGAGCCGTGAACTGATGGTCCGGTCGGAATCGGTGGTCGACCGCCATGGCTGCACGCACCTTCCCGAGTCGATGACCTGTCCGTCCCCACTGTCGTCCCGTCGTCGCCGGCCCCAGCGGAGCCGAACAGACTCCCGTCGGAGGTCCACTGGTGCCAGGTGCGCGCCGAGCGACCTGCCGCACCCGTGGGAGGGGTCCTTGTGCCCCGCCGGAAGCGCCGTCAGGCACTACCTGTGGCCGCCACCCGGGCGTGATGGTGAAACCGTGAGTAGGAAGACGGTGACTGTCGGGACGGACGGCTCCCGGTGGGGTGAGGCAGCACTCCGCTGGGCGGCACGCCACGCCTGGGAACGCGGGTCCGAGCTCCTGGTGGTCAGTGGCGAGGATGCCCCGTCGACGCGGCGGATCACCTGTGACTTCCCGCTGTTGACGGTGCGGATCCGCGCCACCGCGGAGGCGCCGGTGGCCGCGCTCGTCGAAGCGAGCAGGGAATCCGAGCTGCTGGTGCTCGGCTGCCGCGGCAACCGGCGGCGCCACCTGGGGCTCGGTTCCCTCGTCCTGCCGGCCGTCGGCGCCGCTGAATGCGACACCGTCGTCGTGCGGGGCGCGGACAACGCGGTGGACGGCCGGCACCGACGGGTGACGGCGATGATCAGCGGCGGCGACGAGGACGCGTCCGTGGTGGCGCATGCCGCCGACATCGCGCTCGACCGGCGGTGCGAACTGCGCGTGCTGCACGCCGAGCCGGATCCGTTGACGCACCACCCGATCTCCCCCGAGCGGGATTCCCGAGCGGTGCTCGCGGCCGCCGAGGCACACGTCGGCACGTTGGCCCGCAGACCGGTCACCGTCATCGAAATGGTCCGGGCGTACGCCCACGAGGCCGTCGCCGCCTGCACCGACTCGGATCTCCTGGTCGTCGGACGGGGCGCGAGCGGGGCGGTCACCAAGACAGCTCTTCACCACGCGCCGTGCCCCGTGATGGTCGTGCACACGGTCGGGGTGAGCCCGAGCCCTTCGACGCCCGGCATCGGGCTCGCGACGTGGAGTCCGTGCCTGCCGTGGCCCCGTGGCGACCGCGCACCCGTCCACCTGGAGCGGACCACAACCGGAGGCTTCTGATGTCCAGAAAACCGATGGCGGCACTCGCCATGTGCGCATTGCTCGCCGCGGCGTGCGGCACCGCCGGCACACCGTCGGCGACGCCGAGCACGACCACCGCCAGCACCATCGGCACCACGGCCGCCACCAGCACACCCGACACCAGTGCGCCCGGCACGACCACGGCGACAGTCCAGTGCCGAACGGAGGCACTGCGGGTGACGCTGGGGCAGGGTGACGGTGCGGCCGGCCACTACTACGCGCCGATCGTGTTCACCAACACCGGCCACGCGTGCACGATGACCGGGTACCCCGGCGTCTCCTACTACGCGGGCGCGGACCAGCACCAGGTCGGCGATGCGGCAGCGCGGGAGCCCGAACAGGTGCCCACGATCGCGTTGCGCACCGGCGAGTCGGCGTACGCCTGGCTGAACCAGGTCAACGTCGACAACTACGACCCGGCCGCCTGCCAGCCGCAAGCAGCGGCAGGTCTGCGGGTGTACCCGCCCGACAACACGGCCCCAGTGGTGCTGCCCGAACCGAACGCGCGCGGCTGCGCCCGCCACCTGGCGGGGCAGCAACAGCTGACGGTGCGCGCGGTCCGCGCGGGCATCGGCCCGAACTGACCAGACAAGGAGCAGTCATGGTGCACGCCAGGACATGGCAGGTGGAGATCTTCATCAGCGAGCACGACGACGCCACCCGCGCGCAGGCGCGACTGACCACACCGGACGACACGGTGACGCCCGGCCGCGGCCGGGCCCGCCGCAACCCGCACGACGTGAACGTGCCAGAGATCGGCGACGAGCTCGCGGTGGCGCGCGCCCTGGCCGACCTGAGCCACCAGTTGCTGGACGACGCCGTGCAGGACATCGAAGCCGTCACGCACCGGCCGTCGCACCTGTCCCACTGAACCAGGGAGTTGGCGATGAAGGGCACGATCCCCTGTGGACGGTGGGCCGGCATCCCGATCGGGGTGCACTGGTCCGCATTGGCGACCGTCGCGCTCATCGCCGACGTCGTGGCGCTCGGCGTGCTGCCCGGTCTCGCGCCCGGTCTGCCCCCCGCCGCGTACTGGGCCGCCGGCGGCGTCGCGGCGCTGCTGCTGATGGCGTCGCTGCTGGCCCACGAGTTGGCGCACGCGGCGACCGCCCAGCGAATGCAGGTGGGTGTCCGCAGCATGACGCTGTGGCTGGTGGGTGGCCAGACCGAACTGGACGGCGAGGCGCGCAATCCGCGTACGGAACTGACGATCGCGATCGCCGGCCCGCTGGCCAGCGCCGCCGTCGGCGGGGTGTTCGCCGGGGCCACCGCGCTGGCCGACTACGCCGGCTGGCCGCGGATCGTCCAGGCGTGCCTGGCCTGGCTGGCACTGGTCAACCTCGTGCTGGCGGTGTTCAACCTGCTGCCGGCGGCACCGATGGACGGCGGCCGGGTGCTGCACGCCCTTCTGTGGCGACGCGGAGACTCCGACCGCGCCACCAGGACCACCGCGACGGTCGGGCGGATGATCGGTTCGCTGTGCCTCGGCTTCGGCCTGATCACGGTGGTCGGTGGCGATCTGTTGGACGGGATGTGGCTGGGACTGATCGGCTGGTTCCTGATGGTCTCGGCGACCGGCGAGGAGTCCGGCGCACTCGTCCGCAGCCAACTGTCCGCCGTCACCGTCCGGGACGTGATGGCCGCCGCCGATGTCATCGCGCCGTCGTGGTTCACCGTCGACGCCTTCCTCGACCAGATCGCGTCGACGGCCCGCAGGCGGGTGTACGCGGTAGTCGACTTCACCGGCCAGCCCTTCGGCGTGCTGAGCCTAGGCATGCTCACGCGTCAGCCGACGGCCAGGCTGCGGACGGGACGCATCGCGGACGTGTGCCAGAAACTCGCCGACGCCGTGGTGGTGGCGCCGCAGGACACGCTCTCGGACCTGCTGGCCGCCCGGTCGCGACGCGGTTCGGCGCCGGTGCTGGTCGTCGACGCGGGCGCGGTGGTCGGAACCGTCAGCGACGACGACATCGCCAGGGCCATCGAACTCGCGGTGCTGCGGCGGTTCTCAGCCGCCGGTGCGGACGTCGCGATGCGCCCGTGACCGAACTGACGGAAGGAGTCGACGTATGCTCGCCGAGCGGGTGGTCATCCTGGGTGGTGGATTCGCCGGCCTGGAGACGGCGTTCCAGCTCACGGCCATGGTCAAGCCGACCAGCCTGCACCTGACGGTGGTGTCGGACCGGGATCACTTCCTGTACCGGCCCGGCCTGATCGGCCTGCCCTTCGGCGCGGCGGAGGCGCCGCTGCACGTCCCGCTCGCCGCGGCGCTGGGCCGGTGGGGCATGACCTGGCGGCTGGCATGCGTGGAGAACATCAACACCGACCGGCGGGTCGTGCACACGAACCGGACACAGCCGATCCACTACGACCACCTCGTGATCGCCACGGGTGCGCAGGCGCATCCGCACCGCGTGCCCGGCCTGGCCGAACACGCCGAGCAGATCTGTTCACCGGGCCAGCTGCACCAGCTCGGCGAACGGTTCCAGTGGGTCGCCCACAACGCCGGCCACGGCCGGCCCCAGCAGGTGCTGTTCGTCGTGCCGCCGCGCACGACATGGCCGGGGCCGGCCTACGAGATCGCGCTGATGCTGGACACCTGGCTGCGTCGCCGGGACGTCCGCCACCAGGTGCGGATCACCTTCGCCACGGCGGAGCGGGCCTTCGGCGAGCAACTGGGGCCCGGGCTGCACCGCGTGCTCGCCGACGAGTTCGCCGCCCGGGGCATCGTCGGCAGCACGGAGCTGACCGCCACCGAGATCGCCGAGCAACACACCTGTTTCGACGACGGTTCGAAGGTCCAGCACGACCTCGTCGTCGCGCTGCCGCCGTGCGCGGCAGGGCTGTGGCACGACGGATTGCCCGCCGACGAGCGCGGCTTCCTCACCTGTCGGCCCACCGATCGGTCGGTCATCGGGCTCGACGGCGTCTACGCGCCCGGCGACGCCGGCGACTTCCCGCTGAAACAGGCGTTCCTCGCGGTGACGCAGGGCAGAGCGGCTGCCGCCGCGATCGCCGCTCATATCCGGGGCGTACCCCGCGACGACGAGTTCGAGCCGACGGCGATGTGCGCGCTGGACACAGTGGACAAGGGCATCCTCGTCGCGGCGCCGCTCACCCCGGCGGGCCTGGTGCGTGTCGACCACGACCGGGTGCTCACCGGACCCGCATGGCGGACCGTCAAGTACGCGCTGGCCCGGTACGTGCCGCAGCGGTACCGCCACGGCCGCGCGGCCCTGCCCAGAACCGGTCAGCGCCTGCTCACGGCCGGCCGCCGCTTCCTGGCGCGGTAGGCCCATGGCCCCTGGCGGGGCCGGGCCCCTCGGCGCGAGAAGTGGTGTCCACGGGCCGTGTCAGCGATCACACCGGGGAACCGAGACTGGGACAGGTTCACGGAACTTCCCTTCCCGGAGGCGGCAATGTCCACCACGACGCATCAGGTGGCCAACGACCAGCGGTACGCCGACGTGCGTGACCGCCGGCTCGCGGCGGCACTGGCCGCCGAGGACGCGGCCGAGGCCAACGGCCTGAACCCGTTCGAGCGCATCACCTGCGGCCTGCACCGCAAGTGGATCCACCGGTGCGTGCACTCACCGATGCACGTCATCCCGGTGACCGGGCACCGCTGGTGCCGCGAGTGCGCCACCGCCGCCGACGTGATGATCGACGAGCTGACCGGCGAGATCCGAGTGACCTGCCCGCGCTACCACCGGATGCCGAGTCCCCGTGCCACCAAACAGATCGTGCGAACCTGTCGGGCGAGCCTGTCGGCCGCCACCGACCGCTACGCGACATGACGACCGTCGGTGTGCTCAAGGAGCACGCTCCGGGCGAGCGCCGCGTCGCCATGACCGCCGACGTCATCGGCCGCGTGCGGGCACTCGGTCTGGACATCGTGGTCGAGACGGACGCCGGCGCAGGGGCGTGGTGGCCGGACAGCGCCTACGAACAGGCCGGCGCACGGGTCCGGTCCGAGCCGGACGTCATCGCGGCCGCCGATGTGCTGCTCACGGTCGACGGCCCAGGCAGGGCGGCGCGGCTGCGCCCCGGTCAGGTCCTGATCGGCCTGCTGCGCCCGCACGCCCGGCCCAGCCAGGTTGAGGACTGGCGTGCGGCCGGCGTCACGGCGATCAGCCTGGACCTGCTGCCCAGGACGCTGTCCCGCGCGCAGGCGATGGACGCCCTCACCTCGCAGTCGACCGTCGCCGGCTACAAGGCGGCCCTGGTGGCCGCCGACACCTTCGGCGGCTTCTTCCCCATGCTCACCACGGCCGCCGGCACCGTCCGACCGGCCAAGGTCCTCGTCATCGGCGGCGGCGTGGCCGGGCTCCAGGCCATCGGGACCGCCCGCCGCCTGGGCGCGATCGTGACCGGCTACGACGTGCGCGCCGAGGCCCGCGCGGACATCTCGTCGCTCGGCGCCGCCTGCCTGGCGCTGCCGGAGGTCGCGGCCGGCGAGGGCACGGGCGGCTACGCACGTCAGCTGACCCCGGACGAGCAACGGGCGCAACAGGAGCAACTGGGTGCTCGGATCCCGGAGTTCGACGTCGTCATCAGCACGGCGCAGGTGCCGGGCCGCCGGCCGCCGGTGCTGGTGACCGCGCAGGCGGTGCGCCGGATGCGACCCGGTTCGGTCATCGTGGACCTGGCCGCCGGCCCGCTCGGCGGCACCGTCGAGGGCGTCGAGACGGACATCTCCACGGTGCTCCCGCCCGGGGTCGTGGTGATCGGGGCCGGGAACCTGCCGTCCCGGATGGCGCCGGCGGCGTCGACCGCGTACGCCCGCACCGTGACCGCCCTGCTGGCCCACCTCGTCAAGGACGGCGAGGTCGTCGTCGACACCACCGACGAGATCCAGGCCGCCATCGTCGTGACCCACGCGGGTCGCGTCCCCGACACCGCCGCCGCTGGAGGTTCGCCATGACCCCGGAACTGCTCACGGACCTGACCGTGTTCGTCCTCAGCGTGCTCGTGGGCATCGAGGTGATCGGCAAGGTTCCGTCCACACTGCACACACCGCTGATGTCGGCGACGAACTCCGTGCACGGCATCGCGATCGTCGGTGCGATGCTGATCGCGACGACCGCCACCGACCTCTTCGGCTACGTGGTGGCGTTCGTGGCGGCGGCGTTCGCCTCGGCCAACGTCGTCGGCGGTTACGTCGTCACCGATCGGATGCTGGGCATGTTCCGCGCCAAGCGGGCTGCCCGGTGAACGGCATCGAGCTGGCCACGCACCTGGTGTACCTGGCCGCCGCGACCTGTTTCGTGTGGGGGCTGCACCGGATGAACTCGCCGGCGACCGCGCGCAGCGGCAACCTCCTGTCCGCTGTGGGCATGGGCCTGGCGGTGCTCGTCACCGCGGCCCAACTCGTCGTCGACCACAGCCACGTCACGGCAGTCGGCTGGGCCGTGCTGCTCGCCGGGCTCGCCGGCGGCGCCGGATTCGGCCTGATCGCCGCGCGGACCGTGCGCATGACCGCGATGCCCCAGCTGGTGAGCCTGTTCAACGCCGTCGGCGGCGGCGCGGCGGCGCTCCTTGCCGTGCACGACTTCCAGCGCCCGGTATCCGTCACGACCGCTGTCACCGGCACCATCGACATCCTGATCGGCACGATCACCTTCGCCGGCTCACTCGTGGCCGCCGGCAAGCTCCAGGGCCTCCTGCCGACCCGTGCCATCACCGTCCCGGGCGTACGCGCACTGAGCGCCGTCGTCCTGCTGGGCGGCGGCGGTTGGCTGGCGGTGTCCCCGGCGAGCGCGCCGGCGATGCTGACTGCGGTCGTCGGCGCGCTGGCCTTCGGCATCGCCATGGTGCTGCCGATCGGCGGCGCCGACATGCCGGTTGTCATCTCGCTGTTGAACGCCTTCACCGGAACCGCCGTGGCACTGGCGGGTTTCGCTCTCGACCAGACGGCGCTGATCGTCGCCGGCGCACTCGTCGGCGCGTCCGGCAGCATCCTGACCAAGCTGATGGCCGACGCCATGGACCGGTCGCTGCCGGGCATCGTGCTCGGCGGCTTCGGCGCCCAGCCCGGCCAGGCACCCGCCGGCGCGTCCGGACCGGTGCGCACGATCACCGCCGACGACGCCACGATCCAGCTCGGCTACGCGCACAAGGTGATCATCGTGCCGGGCTTCGGCCTGGCCGCAGCGCAGGCCCAGCACGCGGTCGCCGAGCTGGCGGCGCTGCTGGAGCGGCGCGGGGCGGACGTCAGCTACGCCATCCACCCGGTCGCCGGACACATGCCCGGCCACATGAACGTGCTGCTGGCCGAGGCCGACGTGCCCTATCCGCAGCTGAAGGAGATGGACGAGGTCAACCCGGAGTTCGCCCAGGCCGACGTGGCACTGGTCGTCGGCGCCAACGACGTCACCAATCCCGCCGCCCGCCGGCCCGGCAACCCGGTGTCCGGCATGCCGGTCCTGGACGTGGACCACGCGCGCAGCGTGATCATGATCAAGCGCTCGATGGGCCACGGCTACGCCGGCATCGACAACGAGCTGTACTCGAACCCGAAGACCGCGATGTTCTTCGCCGACGCCAAAGCCGGGCTAATCGCCCTCACATCCGCGGTGAAGACCCTCGTGGGCTAACGAACCGCCGAACCCGGGCGTGGCGCAGCGAGCGCCACCCCAGGAGTGGGAAGGTACGCCATGAGCACTGGAGACCAGTCCTCGCATCCCGCTAGACACAACCGCTCTCGGAAGTGGTGGATCACCGGTGCCGTCGTCGCGGCGGTGCTGGTGGCGCTTGCCGCCGTCCTCACCGTGCGACCACGGTCCGACAACGCCGCACCGGGCACGACCACATCGAGCCCGACCGCAGCGTCGCCGACCACCACGACCACCAGCCAGCCCAGCACCCCACCGGCCACCACGGCGCCGGCCGCCGGCGACCAACTGCTGTGGCCGTTCGCCAACGACAGCGAGGCCGCGGCCTGGCAGCGCGGCTATCGCGAGGGCGGCCACCAGCCGTGGCATCTCGACGCCGGTGAGACCGCGCAGTCGTTCACCCAGGGCTACCTCGGCTACACCACGATCGACCAAATCACCACCACGACGATCAACGGCACGGACGCGAGGGTCGGAGTCGGGTACAAGCTGCCCGACGGCAGGATGTCCACGGCCGCCGTCATCCACCTGGTCAAGGTGGGCTCCGGCCAGGACGCGCCATGGGAGGTCGTCGGCACCGACGACGTGGCGACCCTGACCCTCACCACACCCGGATACGGCTCGACCGTGACCTCGCCGGTGACGGTCGGCGGCCGGATCACCGGTGTCGACGAGAGCCTGCGGGTGCAGGTGTTGCGGCTGAGCGAGCCGAAGGCCATCGGGCAGGCCGGTGGCATTCCGGCGGGCGGCCAGAACACCGCGTGGACAGCGACGGTGTCCTTCAGCGCGCCCGCCGACAGCGTGCTGACCATCGCGGTGTCGACCGGTGGGCACATCAACGACGTCGAGCGCTTCGCCATCACCGGCGTCCGCACGGGACCGGCGGCGGGCGGCTGACAACCGCATACGGTCAGCTGGGCTCGGGGCGCATCTCGATGGCGCCGCAGGGGCATTCCGACACGCAGATGCCGCAGCCCTTGCAGTAGTCGTAGTCGATCTCGTAGCGCCGGCCGGGGCCGAGCTTGATGACGGCGTTGTCCGGGCAGACCCCGTAGCAGTTGTCGCACTCGAAGCAGTTGCCGCAGGACAGGCAGCGGCGCGCCTCGAACAGCGCGGTGGACTCGTCCAGGCCGCCGGTCACCTCGTCGAAGGTGGTGACCCGCCGAGCGGCCTCCAACTCGGGACGCACGGTGGCGTGCGCGTCGGAGTAGTACCAGGTGTTGAGCTTGTCGTAACTCGCGACCGAAGCCGGCCGCGGAGCTTCGTAGTTCCCCTGCCGCAGCCAGGAGTCGATCTGGCGGGCGGCGTTGCGGCCGTGCCCGATGGCGACCGTGACGGTCCGCTCCGACGGCACCATGTCGCCGCCGGCGAAGATGCCGGCACGGCCGGTCATCAGGTTCGCCCCGACCTTCACCACGCCGTCCTCGGTCTCGATGCCGGGCACGCCGTCCAGCAGCGCGAGGTCGGCCTCCTGGCCGAGCGCCAGCACGACGGTGTCCGCGGCCAGCTCCTCGAACTCGCCGGTCGGCTGCGGGAATCCCTTGTCGTCCAGGCGCATCTTCTCCACGGTGACGGTGTCGCCGTCGGCTCGCTTGATGGTGGACAGCCACTTCATCGTGATGCCCTCGTCGGTGGCCTCGGTGACCTCCATGTCGTGCGCGGGCATGCGATCCCGGGTGCGCCGGTAGACGACGAGCGCGTCGGTCGCGCCGAGCCGCTTGGCGGTGCGGGCGGCGTCCATCGCGGTGTTGCCGCCGCCGTAGACCACCACCCGGCGGCCGAGCATCGGCGGCTGGGCGTCCTCGACGTCGTGCAGCAGCGACACCGCGTCCAGGATGTGCGCGGAGTCGCCGGCCGGGATGTAGGCGCGCTTGGCGATGTGCGCCCCGACGGCGAGGAACACGGCGTCGAACTCGGCCAGCGCGCCCACCACATCGGTGACATGGCAACGAGTTTCGAGCGTGACGCCCATCGCCAGGACGCGGTCGATCTCCGCGTCCAGCACCTCGCGGGGCAGTCGGTAGCGGGGAATGCCGTAGCGCATCATGCCGCCGGGGACGTCGCCGGCGTCGCGGATCGTGACGTCGTGGCCGAGCAAACGCAGGTGGTACGCGGCGGACAGCCCGGCGGGGCCGGCGCCGACGATCAGCACCCGCTTTCCGGTGGATGAGGCCGTCACCGGCACGGTCCAGCCCTGCCGGATCGCCTCGTCGCCGAGGAACCGCTCGACGGAGTTGATACCCACCGACTCGTCGAGCTGCCCGCGGTTGCACGCCGTTTCGCACGGCCGGTAGCAGACCCGGCCCATCACGGCCGGGAACGGGTTGTCGGCCACGATCTGCCGCCACGCGGTCTCGTAGCCGCCGCCCTCGGCGTGGTAGAGCCACTGCTGGATGTTCTCCCCCGCCGGGCAGGCCTGGTTGCACGGCGGCAGCAGGTCCAGGTAGACGGGCCGCTCGGTGCGCCAGGCGCCGGTCTTGTTGGCCAGGCTGGACCCGACGTCCAGGGTGATCGCGAACGGCTTCTCGTGGTCCATCACTGCACCTCCAGCAGACCGTACCGGCGGATGTTGCTGTCGGCGATGGCCTGGATGCGCGCCACCGTCTCGGGATGTCCGTGCTCGCCGAACAGGTGGCGGTAGCGGCTCTGTAGCTTCAGGTAGTCCTCGACGGGCACCCGGCGGCGGATCTTCGACACGTCGGTGACCTCGCCGTGTTCGGCCTCGAACACCGGGAACAGGCCGCTTTCCTTGGCCAGCCGGGCGATCCGGATCGTGTCAGCGGAGGCGCTGCCCCAGCCGAGCGGGCAGGGCACGAAGACGTGCAGGTAGCGGGCGCCGTGGAACTCCATGGCCCGCTTGACCTTGTACTCCAGGTCCCGCAAATCGGCGACGGTAGCCGTTGCCACGTAAGGAATCCCGTGCGCCATCGCGATCACCGGCACGTTCTTGCCCTGCCCGAACACGTTTCCCGGCTCCGGGCCGACCGCCGGGGTGGTCGTGGTGCGGGCGCCCGGTGGCGTGGCGCCGGAGCGCTGAACGCCGGTGTTCATGTAGGCCTCGTTGTCGTAGCAGATGAACAGCACGTCGTCGTTGCGCTCGAACATGCCCGACAGGCAGCCGAAACCGATGTCGACGGTGCCGCCGTCGCCGCCTTGGCCGACGACCCGGACATCGCCGCGCCCCTTGGCCTTCAGGCCGGCGGCGACGCCGGTCGCGACGGCCGGGGCGTTGCCGAACAGCGAGTGCAGCCACGGGATCCGCCACGAGGTCTCCGGGTACGGCGTGGAGAACACCTCCAGGCAGCCGGTGGCGTTCACGGCGACCATCTGGTTGTCGGTGGCGCGCATCGCGGCGTCCAGCGCGTAGCGGGCGCCGAGCGCCTCGCCGCAGCCCTGGCACGCCCGGTGCCCGCAGTTGAGCGAGTTCGTGCGGTCCGCGCGGGCCTGGACGGACCGCTCGTCGGGGGCCAGCAGGCGGTTGCCGACGACGAAACTTCCGGTCTGGTAGAACTTGATCGGTTGCACCGGCATGGCTCCCCCTCACCCGATCCTCGACGCGACCGCGCCCAGGTCCCGCAGCATGTTCTCGGCCATCGGCCCGGACCGCCGGCCGGCGGCCATCCGCCCGAGCTCGTTGCCGATCAGCTCCCGGTTGAGATCCAGGAACGTCAGCGACTCCAACCGGTCCGCGACCGCGTCGTCCAGCATCCGACGCAGCGACGCCTTGGTGATGGCGCGGCCACCGAGCCCGGCGATCACCGTCGACACCCGTGCCGACGCCACCGCCATCCGCACATTGGATGTGACGATCCCGCCGATACCGACCGCGAGCGCCTTCTCCAGCACCACAACGCGTCGCGCGCCGCCGGCGGCGACCCGCACGGCGTCCAACGGGAACGGCCGGAAGCTGGTGATGCCCAGGACCCCGACGCGCACGCCGTCGCGGCGCATCTCGTCCACGGTGTCCTTGATGGTGCCCAGCACCGAGCCGAGC
>Ga0307511_10000535_pt1 | contig 40670 bp, 66 predicted proteins | sample 13_EM_MG_FD_200266 | JGI IMG/M metagenome (GOLD analysis project Ga0307511, IMG submission 200266) | Populus trichocarpa ectomycorrhiza microbial communities from riparian zone in the Pacific Northwest, United States - 13_EM | ecosystem: Host-associated > Plants > Roots > Unclassified | place... | reverse complement strand
ATCCCGGCGACCCATCCTTTGGCCGACAGAACGTCACCGCTACGGCGAACGACACGGGCGCGCAGTTCGGACCGACCGACACCTTCACCGCGGGGCCGGAAGCCGGGACGACCGCGCCTTCCGCCACGTTCTCAAACGCGCTGGACGCCTACCGCAACCGCTCATTCATGGACCGGCTGCGCGACATGGTTACGCCATTGGGTTTCGGCTCAGTGGCGCCAAGCCCGACTCAGCCCTCATCCTACGTCGGCGGCGACTACCACTATGGTGTCAACCCGGCCGCAGCCGTGGGCGGTGTCGCTGGGATGGCGGCTGGTATCCCTGGCATTGGCGCGCTCATGGGGCAGGGCTACCACGCGCTCGGCGGTCCGGACGTGGTGCTCGGGGGGCCGGGCTCGACGCCGCTCCCGGGTGCTGGCGGCGCGCCCGGCGCGCCTGCTGGCGGTGGAGAGGTGCCGCACAATGCTTCCGGCACTGGCGGTCCAGGCGCTGCGCCGCTCGTCAGCGCTACGCCGACCGCAACGGCCACCACCGGCTCTACGCCGCTACAGGCACCGCCGGCGGCTGCCACCGCGAGCGGCCCGGGCGTGAACGCCTCGGGGCAGAAATCGCAGGGCGGTGGCACGATCATAAGCGGCGGCAACACGATCGCATGGCCGTGGCAGACCCTATGATGGGACACACATAGATGTCTTGGTGGAAGAAGCTAGCTCAATACGCCGCCCCGGTAGCCGGGGCAGCGCTCGGCTCGATCGGCGGGGGTGCGCTCGGCTTCTCGCCTGCCATCGGCGGGGCCTTGGGCGGTGCGCTCGGTGGGTTCGCGGGCGGTGAGTTCGGCGGTGCCGGGACCAAGGGCTCGCTGCTAGAGGCCGGGCTCGGCGGTGCCGGCGGCTACTTTGCCGGGCCTTCTCTCGCGGAGCTGACCGGTGTGATGCCGGAGCCTGGCGCCGTTGCGGGTTCCGGCCTCAGCGGCTCGTCCTCGATAGACGATCTGCTGAAGAACATGGGCACCGGCTCGGCCGCTGAGGCGTCGATTCCCTCGATCGGTGCCGCAGCGGCTCCAGGTGTCACTACCGGAGCAGGCGCCGCCGCAGGTGCGGGCGCTGGTGCCGCGGGTGGCTTCGGTGGAATCGCAGACTTCTTCAAAAACAACCCGGCGCTGGTCGCGGGGGGCGTCGGGCTCGGGGCACAAATGCTGGGGACAGGTAACGCCGACCCTGCGGCCGAGAAGGCGCTGAACGCGCAGGCAAAGCAGCTCGGCGGTCTGGGCTCAGCCGGCCTCAGCGGCAATCTCTCGCCAAGCGCGCAGGTTGCCTATAACGACGCCGTCACCACGATCAAGGCGCAGTACGCGAACATGGGCCTCGGCGGCTCCACGATGGAAGCGCAGGACATTGCCGCGGCCAAGGAGCGCGCGGTGTCGGCTTCGGCGCAGGAGGGCCTGCAGGAGCTGGGCATGTCGAACAGCCTCTACGGAGCGATCCTCGGCTACCAGCAACAGCAGGATTCGCAGCTCTCGGACGCGATCTCCAATCTGATGCAGTCGATCGGCTACGGGCTCGGCGCACAGGGCCAGGGGGCGCACTAAGTGGCAGACGGCAGCGCCTCACTCGACAGCATCCTGAAGCAGTTCGCAGGCGGCATGTCGGCCGGCCCCGGCGATAAGCCGGATGCGAGCGTGCCTGCCGGTGGCGGATCGGCTGGTGGCAGTGGCGTGAAATCGACCAAGGCTCCGGCCGACGTGCCGCTCAGCACGAACACCGATGGCTGGGGCGGTATTCTGGACGTGTACAAGGGCATCGGCGGGATGACCCCGGGCGAAGTCTCTGACGCGACCACGGGGATATTGAAGCAGGTCCAGGGCGCCTACGCTCCGGCGATCCAGAATATCGAGCAGGGAATCGGCCTCCGGAAAGCGATCACTCAGTCTCCCATCGCGCGTCCGGTAGCGCCGCAGCTCCTCGGCATGCCGCAGGCGCCTGACACGCGGATGAAAAATCCGCTGAACGTGTTCCAGAACGTGGGCGCGGTTCTGGCTCTCGCCGGCTCGTTGTTCACGCGTCGCCCGATGGTGACCGCGATGAATGCGGCATCGGCAGCGATCAAGGGCTATGCGGCCGGCGACAAGGACGCGGCCGAGCGCGCGCACCAGTCGTGGAAGGATAACCTAGAAGCCGCGATCTCGCAGAACCAAGCCGAGATGGACCAGTACAATACGCTGCTGGAAAACACCAAGCTCGACTACGAGGAGCGAAACGCGCAGTTGCAGGCAATCGCTGCCTCGAATGGAGACGAGATCGCGCTCGCTGGCCTGCGCGCGAAGGGTCCGGAAGGTCTCTATGACGCGCTGCAGATGCGCCAGTCCTCGGCCTCGACGCTGACACAGCTTCTGATTCAGGCGAAGCAGCACGACGAGCAGATGGCTATGGAGCGCGAACGCCTGTCAGAAGGCGAGCGGCACAATCAGGCGGTGGAGGCGCTGACGGCGCAGCGATATGGCACTGGGCAGACTACGCTTGACCCGAAGACGCTCGACATGCTCGCGATGAATTTCCGCAAAACCGGCACGATGCCGCCGCAAGGGTACGGCCCACAAGGCGCCGCTAACCGCATGGCGATTGAGAACCGGGCGGCGGAGATGGGCGGCAATCCGGATCTCGCGACCAACAAGGCGAATTATAAGGCTGCGTCAGGCTCGCTCTCCAACTTCACAACGTACCTGAATCGCGTCGATACCTATCAGCGCACGTTCCTGAAGAACGCGCAGCGGGTGTTCCAATACGCGGACAAGGGCGTTGGGCCGACGAAAATCCCGGTCGTTGACGCGTGGATCCAGGAAGGCCGCCGGGCTACCGGAGACCCCGCTGTGGTGGCGTTCGACAACGCGATTGTTACCGCAAAAAACGAATACGCCCGCATTATGTCCGGCGCAAATTCAAATGCCCAACTCCAATCTGGCGCAATGGAAAAGGCGGACGGGTTGTTCAACAGCGCAATGAACCTCGATCAGATCACTGCAGCCTTCCAAGTCATGCAGCAGGATGTGACGACGGCGCAGCAATCCACGCAAGAGCAGATCGGTGATCTACAGCAGCGCTTGTCTGATATTGGCCAGGCACCGGACGCGACCGGCGGCGGCGACTCGCATCCCTATTCCGCGACGATGCCGGACAATCGCCCGATCTACAGCGACGACGGCCAGTCGTGGTTCTATGACGACGGGAGCCCGGCACAATGACCGATGCATCCATTTCTACCGGCATCAAGCTGCCAACCGGCGCGACGCTCACAAAATCGCCGTCAGCTTCCCCAGCGCCGAAGCTTCCTGGCGGCGCCATGCTGACGCGTTCCCCGGCGAACGCCCCGGGGTCTACCCCCGCCGCCCCTCCGGTCCCCTCCGGCACCGGGGCGGCGGGATCGAATCCAGACGAGCTTGGCGCGATGATTGCGCAGGGTAAGTCATCGCTCAAAGCGGCTGGCCTGCGCACGAATGCTCCGAGTTTCCAGGAGTTCATGGACGGCGCGCAAAGCTGGGCGCGCGGCATCTCGCTGGGTACATCGGACGATGCCGAGGCTGGACTCGCGGCAGCGATCCTGAAGGCGCAAGGCGATCCGCGCGCCATGTATGATATCTACTCGCAGCTTGACAATGCGGTGAACGCCAGCATTGACGAGGCGCAGAAGAAGAATCCTAACCTGAAGGCAGGGGAGCTGGTTTCGGCGTTCATGACACCTGGTCTTAACGCGGTCGGCGGTTGGATCGGCCGTGGGGCCACAAAGCTCGGGCGCATGGGGCGGTCCGTTCTCACTGGTAGCACCATGGGCGCGGTGGGTGGCGCTGGTTATGCGCCACCGGGTGAGAAAGTCGCCGGAGCCGAGCATGGTGCTAAGGTTGGCGCCGTCACTGGCCCTGTGATCCAAGGCGCCGCTGAATTGTTGGCCCCGGCTGGGGCCGCCGCAAACCGGCTCTTGTCTCAGCTCGGCATCCGTCAGACTTGGGGGCAGATGCTAGGCGGGGCTGGGAAGGCGACAGAAGAGAAGGCCACGGTGGTCCCCGGTCTTGGGGACATGATCAAAAATAACCAGCGCGTCGGCGTCGAGGATCTGAACCGAGCGACGTATAACGCGGCGCTCGCTCCGCTCAATCTTCAGGTGCCGCGCAATTTCCCGGTTGGGAATGAAGGGTTCGCGCAGATTGATGACATAATTTCCGCTCAATACGACCACCTATTGCCACAACTGACATTCCGACCTGACCAGCAATTCGTGACGGATATGGGTAGGATTACGGGGGCCGTTTCCGGCCTGCCGCAAGAACAACAGCGGGCCTTCGCTGCAATCATGGATAGGGAGGTTGCGGGAAAACTTGACCCACAAACCATGTCTATGGATGGGGACACGTTTAAGGGCGCGGAAAGCGAGATAGGTCGGCAGGCGCGCGGGCTAGCAAGCGATCCGTCGTGGAACCAGCGAGAACTGGGCGCATCGGTGCGACAGGCTCTTATGGCCGTGCGCTCAGCTCTTGAGCGGTCGAATCCGCAATTCCAGGCCCAATTGCAGCCGATCAATCAAGCCTATGCCCTGTTGTTGCGCATACAGGATGCCACGTCGAAGCTCGGCGCTAAGGATGGCGTTTTTACAGGCGCTCAGCTCTTGAACGCGGTTAAGGGCATGGCGACATCGAAGAAACAATTCGCCCGCGGTGAGGCGCCTATGCAGCCACTGGCCGCCGCTGCGAAACAAGTGCAGGGCAACAATTACCCGGATAGTGGGACGGCTGGCCGTGCGCTGATCGGTGCAGGCTTGCTAGGCGGCGCTCATATGGTGAGCCCTGGCACCGCAGTAGGGCTTGGTGCAGCCACGATCCCATACTTGCCAGGCATTCGTAACTACTGGGGCAGTCCGTTCTCGCAGGGCGTCAACAGCATGTTGCGACAGACAGTGGCCCCGGCGGCGGCTCAGACCCAGCGCTACATCGGTGCGCAATGACCGTGCGCCCCGTAAAAACCGACCCGCTGAAAGACAAGCTCGACGCGCTGGCGCTGGCCATTCTGGACAAGATGACGGCGCCTGACGGCAGCATAGTGGAAGCCGTCCCGGTCTCGGTGAACAAGGCCATGGACGTGGTCAAGACGCTCGGCGGCTGGTACGCGATCAAAAACAAGGTCAATCCTGACACAGGCGAAAAAGAGGGGGAAGGAATCGATGGTTTCAAAGACAGGCTCACCAATCCGGGTACTGAGGGAGGAAGCTCTCCCACCGGAATCGATGGAAACTCTGGGGCTCGACCAGGGCGAGATAATGGAACACCGCGAGCCGTCACCGATGGCGGTCCAGTCGTTGCCTGGCCGCGAAAGGCCGTTGAGCCCGAGCGAGGAGAGGGCGTCACAACCATACCCGGGGATAGCGGCAGCGGAGAAATTTCGGCGACAAGGCTTGTCGGGCCATCTCGCAGAACTACAAGGACCCCACCCCACGCCGACGACGATAACGGAGGCGCAGAGCTTGCAGGACTTAGGGCGAGCATTCCGCCTGCTGTTGGGCGTGAGTCTAACGATAAGCCTCGTGCTCGCCGTGCGCCTGATGCTGCTGATCGCGGTGATGATAGCCGGGGCCCTAGCGTGGAAGACCCTGGAGAACCCGACCTTGATAGCCTTGTCAATTAACGGCGCGTTCAATCTCGGCGTCGTGGTGCCGATCGTGGCGCTGTATTGGCGGAGGGGCTAATGGCCCGCCGCAGGACCGGAACCATAGAGGAGCGCGCAAAGCGCAAGGTGAAGTAGATGGCGACCGCATTTATCTCCTACCACCGCAACGTCGGGCCGAATCAGGTTCAGGCGCCGCAAGGAAAGCTCAGCGACGCGACCCCACTGACGATCAGCGCGAGCCATGCCGAAGCGCCGGCTGTGACGCAATCGTGTCTCGCTGAGATTTCGTGCGATGCGATCATGAGCATTACTTACGGCGTGACGGCAGTTGCGACGACCACGACCGGGCAGCGTCTGCCGGCGGGTGCGTTCGGCTATTTCATATGGCTGAATAACGGCGAAAATATCTCGGTCGTCGCGCAAACCTGATGAGTGCGCTGGTCTCAGTATCGAGGCTGATGGGGCCTGCCAGAGCGAACGCGGGCGGGCCTGCCGTTATCCCTGGCGCTTTCGATGCTATGCAGGCGCTGGTGCCGGCGTTTGCTCTGTTCAGTCAGCAGCAGCTTATCTCGTCGGCGACCTACGCCGGGTTTGCCTACCGCGCTCAGCGGTCGTCCGACAATGCGACGCTTGATTGTCTGCCCAACACGACATCTCTGACTCTCGCGGCTTGGGGTCAGGCGGCGGGTGCCTCGCAGGTCTACAGGATCAAGAGATATGATCAGTCTGGCGCTGGGCTAGACAGCGATACAGGAACAATCGGTGTGGCCGGTACATCGCCGACGCTGGATTGCTCGGTCTCAGTTTATCCGGTTGCTGTTTATAACGGCACAACGCAACGGACTGCCTGGACGAATGCCACGATGCGCGGCATCAACAATACCGCGCTTGGCATCACGATGGCCTGTGCTGTCCAGCCAACGGCTACGCCAAGTGCTACCGCGCAGGCAATGGCGATTTCACAGACGGCCAGCGGGAACGCGGCCCGTACCGCTATCTCGTTTCTCACCACGCCGAATTTTTCAGCCAGCACCAATCGCGGTGACGGCAATCCATTTGCCGCATCGGCCCCCACTTCGTGGGATACGAACCCGAACATCCTTATGAACGTGACCGATTACCCGGGTGGCACGGTGAAGCGGTACGTCAATGGCGTGGCTGGGACCACGACTTCGTTTACTTCTCTGCCCTCTCCGACGCTTGGCGTATCTGCGGCTGTCTATGTCGGCGGCGTGAATAGCCAGAACTTCGCGCCGATGCGCGAAACCACTTCGGTCTTTTACAACGTCGCGATCTCCGGCAGCAATCTGACCGCTCTTCAAGCCGCCATGGAGGCGTCAGCATGACCATAGCTCCATTCCTCGGCGGGAATCTCCGTTCCGCATTGATGATCGATGAGTCAAATTGGAATACCGGCAAGATAATCGTGAAGCCGGGCATCACTGCCGTGAAATGCTTCCAGCGTGTCGGCACGAGCTACACGTTGGCTGTACCGGGCTTTTATAAAGGTTCGGCCCCGGCAACGGTTGAAGTACGGACAATAGATCAAGTATCTGGGGGGACAGTAGTTGACTGGGCAACTCTGGATGCAGCGCCGGCGAATAACGCCTTTACTGGGACTACTTCAGTACCACAAGGGAATCTAGACGGCTCGTATCTCTATAGCATTCAGGTTCGGGATTCTGCCAATCCCTCCGTCATCACCACGTCCTATACGATCATCGCGGTCGGCATCGGTGTCCTGTGGATCGGTCAGTCCAACGCCGAGAAGCCGTTCGGCCAGTTCACTGTCACACCTATGGTCGCATCGGCGGGCGTATTCCGCTACTCAGGCGGCCAATATATCGGCTGGTACAAGAACGACACGCTGTCCCAGCCCGATGAACCTACCGCGACCAACGGCATCGACGGGTTTGCAGGCGACGGCTGTACGGCGTTCGGCAACACCATGGTCGCTACAACGCGCGTGCCGGTGTTCATCCTGGAGATGGCGATTGGTGCGACCACCATCGCGACATGGCAGACGCTGGCCAATGGCGGTACGCATACGAGTTGGGACAATCTGCTGACCCAGATCGGACGTGCAGTGGCGCTCGGCTATGGTTTCGAGATCGTCAAGTGGCAGCAAGGTGAGACTGACGCGGTCAATGGGCTGGCGAAGGCTACCTACATGACCGGCATCACAAACTTGTTCAATCAGTGTCTGACTCTATCGGGTCGCGCACATATCATCTTCATTCTCGGGCTTCTGAGTCGTGATCTATCGGCGACGGATGCGCATGGCGACGCGATCAGTCAAGCGATTCTCGCGTGGTATGACGGTGTACGTTTCGGCAGCATCGTCTTGGGTGACGTGAGTGCGGCGACCTATCTGGACCTGATGAGCCAGCGCGATCAGTATGATTCCGCTGCTGACCCGCATCTGGATACCGCGCAATATCGCATTCTCGGCTATCGTGATGCTGCTGGTTCTCTCTTCCGGATGGGCCTGACGGCAACCGGAGTTGCAGGCCCGCTATTCGCCGGCACGCTCACGGCGTCAGCGCTGACACAGACCATCACGCTACCGATCACCCAGGATGCTGGAACCGCGCTACTTGATCACAGCGGATCGGCAGCAGGTACAGGTTTGACCGGGTTCCGCGCGTTCAATGGTGTCACGGCGAAGACGATCAGCTCGACGGCCTTCAGCGGGAACAACATCGTGCTGACCCTCGCCGCTGCGAGCTTCATCGCGACCGATACGATTAACGTCGATTACATGTTCGGCGGCGGCTCGTCTCTGCCGGTGGTGTGGAACATCACCAATTCAACGGGAAATCCGGTCTATGACAACGTGACCGTGCCGAATACTGGGCTCGGCCGTCCGCTGCAGCCGACGCGCGGACAGATCAGTGGAACGGCGGGGATATAATGGCGCACACAACTCTCACCCCATTCATCCGACTACTAGGCGTTAGCACCGAAGGTGCGCTCGTCACTGGCGACTGGTTCCCATGGCTTTCGCTGGACGGACGATTCACCGTCTGCTGCGCCAACCTTAACAATGCCGTCGTGCGGCTTGAAGTTAAGGGGCCGGATGGCGTGACTGGGGTCCCGGTAGACCCGAGCGGGGTAACGACCACCACGTTCACCGGAAGCGGTGCCGTCGCGCTCATGGGCGGGTTCAGACTAGAACCTGGAGCGCAAGTCAGGGCTGGCATCAATGGCACGCCATCCGCTCCAGTCTTTGCCGATGTCAATGCGATACCGGACTAAGTCGTGGCCATCAGCCCGCCGGTTTTTTCGTATTCGCTGACTACCGGCCTAACTGGGGTAGTGGTGTTGCCGTCTAACCCCGTCATCAATCTCCCGCAGCCCTTCGACATCTATGAGGGCGATTATTTCGAGCTCCAACTCGGCGGATACAGCGACACCAACGATGCGCTTTATGACGTGCAGTATTCGATTGTCGGCGGGCCGGACAAGGACTTCTTCTCGTGCGTCCGGAATGTGCTGCGCCTCGAGGCCAAGGTCTCCGCCTCGCCGGTCGATGCCGATCGCGACAACATCTACGTTGTCTCGGTGGATGCCGTCTCCACGATCACCGGCATCGCCACCAATAAACTCTGGGCCGTCCGAGTCAGACCACTCGTTCTTACTGCCGGCACGCGCTACATCGGACCTATTGCGCTCGGCTTGAAGAACGGCAGCACTTGGGCCAATCAAGCAGCGATGAGTTCCCTTGACGGCATGATCCAACTGGCGGGTCCGGATGGACAAGTCCTGATTGCAGCGGACCAGGGTGGCTACACAGCAGGCGGTGGGGCAACAATCTCGCATGGTGGCGGGCCGGGACATCCGGTCACGATCAAGGGCGCCAACGCCGATCTTAGCCCAGGCACGCCGGTTATAACCGGAGCACGTTTTCTGTTCGTGGCGCCGATCGACCCCGAGACGCCGACCAGCGTAAAAGGCAAGGCTGCGGGGTCCACGCTATGGAAATTAGCGTTCGGCGCGAACAATCTGAAGTTCCAGAACCTATCGCTGACCCGGGTCGGGGCCTTTGTCCAGTTTACTGGGTCGGTTCACGGCTATCTCCTCGATAGCATCACCGTGTTCAACTGCCAGCGGTTCGTCGAGCATGATATCGACATTACAGTTGGCAACGTCGAGATCAGCAACCCAAATATCGACGGCTATTCAAAGCAGGCTGTCCGCATCCGCGGTGTCAGCCATGATTGGAACACTCATGATTTCTTCTTTGATAGCCATCGCCAAGATGGTGACAACTTCGCAGACGCGAATGAGACTTCGCAGACCGCGTTCAATATCAATTGGACGGATGGCATCCTTAAAAACTCCTATCAGAGCGTCGCCCCCAGTTCTTTCGCGAACGCCGATGGCAGCTCTACTGAACGGAGGAACGGTGACCATGTCTATACGCGTGTCACGAGCCAGGGGCATACCGACGCTGGTTTTGACAACAAGCTAGCTAACGCCGCCACGGTCACATTTGTCGGGTGCATCAGTCAGGACAGCCGCGCCAACTATAAGCGCTGGAACATCCTGCAAATCATGACCGACTGCCAATCTATCGATCCGCGCAACCGCCAAGGCAACGGTGGACCGTGTCATTTCGAGCAAGCCGCGAACGGCGGGGTCGAGTCCAACATCGCGCTTGATGCTGTCACGACGCTTATACGGCCGGTAATCCGCGGAAGCACCGGGAATCACGCTAATATATTCTTCAACAATCGTGGCTTGGACGCACACATCGCCTGCAACCCGTGGCGCATTTCGGCCACCGACTGGGATATTGTTGTTGATCCTGACACGACGACGCTTGCTACGGTCAATCCGTTCTCCGATACATTCATCACTTGGGACCCACCGCTGCCGAGTGCGCTGACCGCGTCACCGACCTTCGCCGTAGGAGTCGAAGCCGGTGTTACCGACGAAGCATCTGCCATCGGCACTACCCTTGCCACACTCTCCGGCTCGGGCACAGACATGACCGGTACTATGCTGTTCCGAGTCGCCTCTGATCCGGATGGTAAGTTTGTGCTCGATGCGGATGGCGTCACGCTGAAACTCGCGGCCACATTAAACGCCAGCGTCAAGACCTCGCATTCCTGCACGATCACGGCTTACGATCCGAGTGGGCTCGTGAAGACCACGCTCACCGTCACGATCTACGTCAACGCCACGGTACTCGACGCGGACATGACGACGTTCGAGACGGCACTCACGGGTGCAGGCTTGGCCACGCCGTCTACTACCGGCCGGCGCTGGCGCTCGGCCTATGACAACTTATTCCGCGGCCTGAAGGCGATCAACGCTGGCGGCTATTGGGCACAGGTAGACGGCGTGCAGACAACGGTCTCCTATGTGATCGGTGTCGCCAAGCGTAACCTGCGGCAGAACCTCTACCACGCGACATGGAACGGCTCGGCCACATGGTCGGCAAAGAACCCCTGGACAGGCAACGGCTCGGACGCATGGATAGATTTCAACTTCAATCCGTTCACGGCCACGACGCCGCATTTTGTGCAGAACAGCGCGCACCTGTTCCTGCATAAAACCGGCTCAAATGTCGATGAGAACATTCTCGATTTCGGTGAGGATGTCACGTCGCGCAAATCGGTCATAAAGGCTCGCTCGTCCGGTAACTTCGCCACCGGCCTCAACTCAGGCGGCTCGTTCACGACAGCGAACGCCGATAGCCGTGCTTGGTACGGTGTCAATCGCATCGTTGCCGGAAGCTTCAAGCAGATCGTGAATAGCACCGTCGCCAGCAACACGGACACATCCGCGACCATTGTCACGGGCGCGTTCAAGGCTGGCCACGACACGAGCGGGATTGCTGGAGGTGGCTTTACGACCGGAGCCTATGACTTCTTCTCGTGGGGCGGTGGCTCGCCGGGTGAGCAGGCCGACTTCCTATTGGTGCAGGCGGCCGTCGCTCAATATCTCGCGCAAGCGGCCGGTGCCGAATAACGATTGACCATGCTTACCGAAGAAAACAGGATCTGGGAAGAAATTAGTAAACTACGTCGCGACCGCCATGAATTGGGGCAACGGGTACAGAAATTGTTCTCAGACTTCGATGGCCACCTGATGCTATGCACCGAACGTCACAAAGAGATCGGCGAAAAGCTCGACCTCCTGCTGTCTATCGTACGATGGGTCGCGGCCCTGGCGGTGGTGACTATGCTCGGCGCGCTGACGTTCTTTATTAAGCGGGATCTGTTTCCCTAGGCCGCTGGAGTCGGCCCAGTCGTCGCGGCGACAGAAGCCGCCAGCGTGGCCACAGCGGCCGTAATGCGGTCGGCAGCGGCCTGAACGACGGGGTCGGTCGATGCGGCGTTGATCTTGGCCAGTTCATCAAGGATGGTCTGGCCGACGATCTTTACTTCACCCTCAAGGGCGTCAACGGCGGCGGAGAGATTGTCAGTGGCTACGGTCACGGCGTTAACCTTTCGCAGTATCTCGGCCGTGCGGGGATCGCGCAGCCATAGGAGGGGGTCTATGCGGGTCATCGCTGGGTAAGGTAGCACAGAGGCCGATAGTTGCAAATCTCTAGCGATTAAGTTAGGATTACAATGCTGCGAGACGCTTGTCACCGTGAGGCCAAGTAGCTAGGGCAAATCTCACCGCTGCGCAATGCGGCCGTCAAGATGGTGCTAGTCTCATACGTCTCGCAGCAACCTTTCACAGGAGCCCTCATGGCCCGTTTCGTACAGCTCACCCTCCAGGACGGCAGCGTGATCGACGGCATTCTGCTCTCGCCCTCGGCCGATACCGGCGAAGGGGCCTCCACCCCGCTTGTGGTGCCCCTGGATCGCGGTTGGGGCGTCGGTGCTCCGATAGCGGCCAATCCCGGCGACGGCCCTGATACCTATGTGGAGGCGGTGTGATGGCAGCGCTCAACGGTTTCAAAACCTACATCGTAGCGGCTCTCGGTGTCGCGGCAGCGGCTTACGGCTACGAGACCGGCGCGCTCGACCCGAGCCAGGCGCTCCAGGCCATCATCACTGCTCTCGGCCTTTCGACCCTGCGGCACGGTATCGCGACCTCGGCGAAGTGATGGGCGAAGTCGTCCAGATCAAGCGCACGGGGAATCCAGGCAACAGCGCGCGTGAGGCTATATACCGGTATTTCGAAGGGCCGTTCTTTGAGGCGCAGATGCAGAAGATCGGAGACCCAACGTTATCCCAAGCCGATCATTTGCTAGCATGGCTCTACGCCGAAGGCTTCATCATTGGGCCAATTCAAAAATGAGGAATCTGATATGCGCACAGCCTGGCCGCTCGCGGCCGTCATCCTGCTTCTCGCGGCCTGTAGCGCCGCCCCAGTCGGCACCACGGGCAACACGGCCTATAGCCCACGCGAGCAGATGCAGACCGTCATGACCGCATACGGCGCCGTCCTGACCGCCGCAGACGCCGCGATCAACACCGGCAAGCTTCCGGCGGGTGTGCCGGCCAAGATCGCAGCCTCGACACAGGCTGCTACAAACGCGATTCATGCGGCCGATGCAGAGGCCGGGAAGTGCTTCCGTGATCAGACGACCGGCATTGTGGGTGATGCGCCTAATCTGGCGGCTGGTGTGCACTGTGATCCTTCGGCGGCGGCGCTACTGATCGGCGCGGCACAGTCGGCGGTTGGGTCTTCGTCGGGACTGTTGAGCGCGTTTGGGATTGCGGCGCAGTGAGCGATGAAATATTCCGCCAGCGCGCTGACAACATTGATATATGGTTGACCGAGAACGCGCCAGCTATCAAGGACGGCGCCGTGGCGGTCGGGTCCATTAGATTGCCGGATGCTGGAATCCGCTCTATCGGCGACGAAGCTATCAAGGGTGAACCCGTCGCCGTGATGCCTGGATTTGAAGCTGCCAGAGTGGGTACTTATCCAGAGCGGAGCGCCACGGGCAGCACGAGACTGGCATCCGGCAACAATCTTTAAGGAGTCTAACATAATGGCCGCCCTCATCCCGATCATCGTCGGCCTGATTCCCGCCGGCATTCAGCTAGAGCAGTTCCTCCAAGGCCTGTTCGCCGCTCAGAAGCAGCTATCGGTGCCGAACCGGCCCGACGTGAGTGACGAGACTCGCGCGCTGTTGGCGCAGCTCGTCGACGCTGTGCAGGCTCGCATCAACGCGGATGCTGCCAAGCAGGTATGAGCCTCCCCACCGAAGCCGACGCCCTCGTAGCCCAGGCTCGCGCGCAAGGCCTTCCGATCGGCAACATCCTGCATCATAAGCTCGCTGCTGACGGCACCGTCCGCCCCGGCTGGCGGCAGTATGTCGCGAACATGGCGGCGTGGTGGATTCGGTGGGCGAGGCTGGTCTAGTTTTCTTCTGTTGATTCGCCAAATTTCCGCCAGTCTGTTGTTTTTGCACTGACTTGGTCGACTAATCCGTGGACATATTGCATCCCATTCACCAGATGTATCGCCATATAGAACAGCAATTCCATGCGGTCGCTGGCCGGCATGCGTGTGAACATTTCAGCTTGCTCGTTTTGAGTAACGGGAGATGTAAGCCGATACTGTTTCAGTGCCTCTCGCGGCGATAGTTCTTTCATGTCATCCTCTCATGGCACATTCGGATCTTCCGGATACTCGACGGCAACAGCCGCCGACTCCGGCGCGAACGCCAGCCATCGCCGGTACCAGTCCGCGACGAACACATGCGGGTAGCCGATGCGGCCTAGCTCTTTGCAGATGGCGTGGGCCTGCCAGGCGAACTTTTCGCCCTCGGTGCGCTGTTCGGTTTGGGATAGCTGGCTTGCTGGGCTAACCATGGCTGGCCTCATGAATTGGAATATAGATGAAATAGAAGCCGACATATGCGGCTACCAAGAAGCCGTAACACCACCACACGATAGTGAGGCAGCGCTTTGTCTGCTTGCGCTCTTTCTCCCATGCGACACGGTCGGCCTCAATCTGGCGGTCTAGCTGTTGCAGGAACCACGGGCTTGCATATTTCTCACTCATTCTCCCCTCCATGCCCCGCTGCCGGGGATAGGGTGCGCAGGGCGACTAAAACGGTCATGGCCAAACCTGCTCGCCGTTGACGACAATGGAGTTGCACGGCTTCTCAATCTCGACCGTATTGAGCATGACGAACCTTGCGAAGATGCCGGCCCACGAAACGGCGAAGAAAAGGTCTAGTCCGAGTAGCCAGCCGGAATGATCCATGGCCATGCGCAGGAACAAAAGAACAGTCATCGCCGCGCCCCAAGCGCCGTACCACTTGATGCGTCTAAACTCCATCTTCCGCCACCATCCCGTCTCGCTCATGCTGCCGTGCCTCCGGTGCCGGGGGAGTTCATTCGGTGGCTCCCTCGGCATCCGGCATCGGTTCTTTGGACCGCGCGATAATGATCTTCGCCAGCTTGTTGAGGGAGCCGTTACCGAAAGCTGATCGCCAGTAGTCGGCCGCTACAGATGCAACCATGCAGCATGCCTCATCAGTGGTCATCCCGCGTTCGAGCGCCGCGTGCATGGCATCAGACACGGCGTTACTAAGATCGCGCGGGAGGATGCCGGAGACCCGATATTCATCCGGCATGTCGCTGCGAGTGTCTCGCGGATTCTGCGTCATCCGGCTGCTCCTGTGGATGCGGGGTCGGCGTTGCGGTGTTGGATGCGGAGGGTCATGGCTTGGGACCGGAGGATTTATCCTTGAACGCCTCAGCCGAGAACTTGACGACATGTCCATCCGTACTGCCGACCTTGAATCGCTTGCGCTGCTCCTGTTCAACGAACTCGCGATAGGCCTTGTCGTTGTCCTTCGCCATGTCGCTTGCCGTGTCGATGTTATCGAGCAAGCGCCAGAGAAACTGCGCGATGAACTCCCACTCGTCACTGGACTGAGGCCCACGAACGAAGTCTTCGCTCCAGTGATGGACGTAGGGAGCGGTCGGCTCTGCGCCTTCGATAGCAAGCAAGATATTCCCGCCAACAGTCGCGCCGTTTGGGTTGTCGCATGGCTCAAGAGCAGTATCTGCCGCTAAGCCGGTCTGTCCACATCTTGCGCAGCGTCCGACGAACGGCATGCCAGGGCCTTTTGGCGATGTGCGGATTACCACGTGTGTGGTCGCCGTCTCGTCAAATTCGTCACTCATCGTCCTTGTCCTTCATCTCCATCTTCCTAATCCGCCAAGCCTGGCAATCCATCGGCCACGGAACCCACGTCGGCGACTGCTCGAACGTCGGCTTGTGGTACAGCTCGGCACCCCCGGGCAACGCTGGCGTGCGCTCGTGGATCGGCCAGTCTTCGCGGCAGCCCTGGCATTGGATGTTCGCGGCGGTGCGGAGGGTCATGACTTGGCCATGGTGCGAGCCTTGAGCGCGGCGATGCAAAGGGCGAGGACTGCTGTCCGGCCGCCAATTTGATAAGGCTTGTCGGCTGGAATCCGCCCACATGGTTGCGGGAATTGCCAAAGCACAACACCCGGCGAATCTGGCCGGTGGTGGATTTCAGCCCACCACCCATATTGTGTCGGAACCAATGTCATCGCATCATCAATCGATGCGGTATAAAATGGAGCAGGGCGGTCGCCATCAGTCCAGTGGCGCACTATTGAATGGATTTCCGCATCTAACTCGCGGCTAGGGCCCGTCGCACATGTCAATTTTTCAATCAGTGCGTCGGTCATTTGGCGGGTCCGGTCCGTGCTGGCCAGAATGTTACAAGACCTTCGCCACCACATGATTGACATTCGGCCGGGCTTCCATCATCGGGGTAAACGCCATCGCTGCCGCTACCCGCGCATACTGGACACTGGCGAATGTCTTCCTCTGCCTCATCCTCGCTCAGCGCAGCCGGGGCGCTGTGGGCGGCGATGACCCACCGCTTCGATACATCGTCCTGGCGGCGCTCAAGCAGGATCGAGCGTATGGCGTGCAGCTTGATGCCATAAATATTAGGGCCTGCATTCGCTAGCCCATCGTCCGCCTCCCGCTTGATGCGCTCAAGCTTTTCGGCGTCAGTTGACTCGCTTACGCTGGTTTCTAGAAGGATGTCGCCGAATTGGAGCTGCCTAACCTCGACTCCCTCCCTCGCCCCCGCGGAGCGGGCGAGCCAGCCGCGCCACAGGTATTGCGTTAGTTGGTCATTGTAGACGACCACGCCGCCCGCACTTCCGAACAGGCCGAAGTCGCGTCCCGGAAATGCCGCCTCGAACGCCTCCCTCTCGCTCTCCATGGCGGGCGGTGGGGCGGAGTTGAGGCGCGAGCAGAGCCATTTAGCATCTTGCTCTTGCATAACTTCTGATATTTGGATGCGGTCAGCATCGACCACGATATGGCCGATCTCTACGCCAGAGTAGAGCATGCGTGTGACGCGAAACGGCCTCGTGAACGGCTCTTTCTGCTTCGGCGGGGTCATGGGGCTCACCAGAGCTTGGAGATGAAATGCAGGACGATGTAGCCCGCGCCCCCGATGAAGCACACCACCAGCGCGACCCACGCGACAAAGAATCCAGCAATAACAACCTGTCTCGGCTTATTCATTTCTTCTCTCCTGCGGGTGAGGTGCGGGCGATGGCAAGAATCTGGCGCAAGTTGGATTGCAGTCCATCAAATGTATGGCCATCCAAGAGGCAGTAATCAGCGCGATTTTCGATCTCGCGCAGCTTTGCCTCGTACTCGTTCGCTTTTCCGCCGTTGTCCAATGCTTGGGCGAAATGCTGATCGCGGGCAGCTATGATCTGCGCTCGCTCCTCCACCAGCCCAGCGATGGCGGCAGCGGCTTCCTCGCGTTCCGGCGAATACTCCTCGGTGAGTCTCTCGCACAAGCTCCGCAGGGCTTCGGGGGTCAGCGAGGTCATGGCCTGACCTTCCCCAGCATCTCTTGCCGATGCTGGTCACTGGCCAACACAAGCCGTTCGCAGACCTCGAACGGCCCGATCTTGTCTCGCAGCCACGCGAGCTGGTTGGGGCCGAGATCCTTGCCTCGTCGCGGCGGATTCGGCGTGCCGCGGTTGATCGGCGCTGGTACCGGCTCGGTGGCCGCGGCGATGAAGCGAGCGCGGAACTCGGAGATGATGGCGTTCATGTCAGTTCTCCGTGTGCTGAAGGCGGGCGAGGAAATACGGATAGATTTCTTCGGCGGCGAGGTAGACCGGCCACGCTGTTATCTGGGCCAGATGTTTGAACGAGAATGAATCGGCGTCATGCATCGCGGCACCGCCGTAATAGCAGCCGACTAAATACGTCACGAAAACTCCGACGGTGACGCCCTTCATGACAACACCACGCACCAGCCCCACACGACGGCCGCAGCGAGCACGAGGAGCGCCGCTTCGATTACGCGGGTCATGGGCGTTGCTCCCAGAATCTGCCGCGCGGGCCGCAAGTTGTAGCGAACAACCCGAAGCTTCCACGCTCCACGGAACACGGCCAACCCGGCTTTCCGGAAACTGGGTCAATTTTACTGCGTGCGCAGATCGAAAAATCCATCTGGTCGTCCTGATTGCTGAACCTCATATCCGGCTTGCACCACTTGCAGTCCTTGCACAGCTTCATCTCTCCGCCCTATCGCTTGTGATCCGGGTGCGAAGGGCTGCGATGCATAGAGCGATGGCTGGCGTGGGCCCATGCCCAGTCGCATATTCTTCATTGCTGTCTGCGTTCAGACGCGAAAGATCAGCGACGAATCTCGCCTTGCGATTCCGCGAACGCAATTACCATGCGGTCCACTCGTCTGGTGCCAGCGTCATCGCCGCATCCAGGCTGGATGAATAATGCGGAGAGTTCGCGACGAATTGCATTGGTTGAGAGGGTTTCGCTATCTCCATCCAAATCGCAAAATCTAATTCACGATCCGGCCCCATCGCAGCTTCCAGCCGTTCAATCAGCGTGGCATCCATAGGGGCTATTCCTTCGCTTTCTTAAGGGCGGCGCGGGCCAGCGCGGTGTCTATCGTTTCGAGACGGCAGCTAAGTTGCTCGCACGCGATGAACTCTGCCCAACCTGCGCCGCAAGCGTCGCAGTAGTACGGCATGCCATCGTGCGGCGTGCGCTCCCCCGGCCTCTGCTCACTCATGGCTCATTCCTTCCTCTGGCGGGCGGTGAGGGGTGGGGTTAGGCGGAGCAGGAAGCGGCTGCCAATGCGTTGGCGTCGTCATTCGCATGATTTCTTCATGCGTCTCTGATTCCTCGTACCAGCCTTCGGGTGCGTATCCGCTCTCGTGCTGATCCTCGTGGGAATCTAATGTCCCATCTTCGTAATATGTGGCAGTCACCGTCCGCCATTTGCCAGCCTCGTTGAAATATCCGGCGAGCACTTTCATTCCCTTCGGCGCGGTGTCGATCGGCTGCCACTCGCTCATTCTCTCTTCCCTTTCCTGCCCGCCATCTATGGAGGGGTGGGGTTAGGTGGTCACCACGCGTTCGCATCGCGCAGACGCTGGATTAGCTTCTCGTTCTCGTCCGCCTTCTTGTTGACCTGAGCCACCAGCGACTTGACTTGATCCTCAAGATCTAGGATGCGTTCGCTTGTGATGAGATCCCGGTGGGCGGCGACGATCCTCGCGCGCAACTCGACACAGCCTTGCTCGAACAGGCGTCCGTGAATGACGGAATGCTGCTCGGCGATTGGACGCGGCCGATAAGTATCGCCATCACTGCGGCCGTTCCATCGTCCAGCCTCGCAGGATAGATAACGGCGCATCTCGGATTCATTGCCAGCCAGCAAGGCATCAACAGTCTTTCGTGCCATCTCGGCTGTATAGGCAGCGAGGTTGTGGGCGAGGTCTTCCTTGAGGCTGTATTCAATGTCATCCAGCGCGCCCTGGAAAATGTCGCTGGCCTGCTTTTTCAGTTTTACCAGCGTCTCACCGTCGAGCGCCACATCGGCGGCCTGACGGAAAGCCTCTACGGTTTCTTTGTGTAGGTCGTCCATTACAACCCATCCCCAATATCGCTCGCCCTAACCCGCATCTTCGCCGCAACATCCTCCAGCCGGTACAGCATCTCCTCGACCAGCATCACGCCAGCGTCGTCGTGCATGTCCTTGAGCTGGATCGCAAGGGCGACGTATGCGGTCTGCAAAGCACCGGCCGCGGCGTTGAGGGCGGAGCTGTCCTCGAAGCGCTGAGCGACGTCACGGGCGGCAGCGAGGGGGTTGAGGCGAGTGGCGGTCATTGGGCGACTCCGTTTTAGCGGTCTTGACAACGGTGTGTGATGATCTATATAGTAACCCATTCGTGGGCGTCAACAGGAATTTTCAAATGCCTAATATCGAGACACTAGAGCGGGTTCATGTGACGCTCCCGCGCGATTTGATGGAAGCTGTTCGCAAGGCGGCTATTGAAGCCGACCGGCCAGTGACCGCCGAGATTGCCAGGCGCCTGCGCAAATCATTCGAGAATGCCAAGAAAGGACAGCGGTGATGACCTTGACCATATTCTGGCTCCTCATCGCCTCCCTCTGCTGCCTCGCGTCGTTCGCACATCAGGTGGCGACGAGATGACGCAAGCATATCCACTACAATGGCCGGACGGGTGGCCGCGGACGCCGAGCGGACGACGCCAATGGAAGTCGCGCTTCAATACGACCTTTACTAAGGCGCGGCAGCAACTCTTGAGCGAGCTTGATTTGCTCGGGGCCAAGAGCGCGGTCGTGTCCTCGTGGCTCCCGCTGCGGAATGACGGGCTGCCCCTTGCAAGCGCTGCGCGACAACGCATCCCTGATCCGGGAGCCGCGGTCTATTTTCTGTTCCACGGCAAATCAATGGCGATGGCGCGTGATTAATACGATACGCCGCATGACAATCTTCGCTCCATTGGGTTGTCGATAGCCGGATTGCGCCAGATGGAACGACATGGCGGCGCGCACATGATGGAGAAGGCATTCGATGGCTTCATGGCGCTGCCGTCTCAGGCGCATTGGCGGACTGTGCTAGAGGTCGGGCCGGCATCGGAATCATCGGCAACTGATCTAGGGAAAGCTGAATCGCAATATCGAGAGCTTGCAAAGACGGCCCACCCTGACGCGGGCGGGGATGCTGAAAGGTTTCACGCGCTTACGCAAGCTGTCCAACAGGCTCGCAAGGAGCTACGTGCATGACCCCGCTTCACATCATCGCCCCGCCCAGCACGGTCACATGGTGGCTAGCGGGCGTGCTCCTGTGGCTGGGGGCGACGTTGCTTGCAGCACTGTATGCGATCAGGACGGCGGAGGATGGAGATGAGTGAATATCTCGAGGCTGCTTTGCGGCGTATGCGGCTCGGCGTGCATGTGCGTAATTTCGCCGCTCTTAACCATGGTGGCGATTCGGTCTGGGCGATCGTTCACCCCTGGCATAAGCCGACCGTGGTGGATACCCCGCGCGAAGCCACCGAGGCTTATCTCGCGCTCTGCAGAACGCTGGAGAACCAATGACCGCCCGCCTGCACTGCCATCTTTGCACGATGAGTTTCATGGTCGGCAAGCCGCGCATTAGCGATGAGCTGTGGCGCTGTCCGGAGCCCAAATGCGGCAAGCCGTTCTGGAACGTGGAGTCCGCGAAGGATCTCGGCGTTACCTGCGGCACGCGGCCTGAGTATGCGCATATGTTTCGAGGCGAGCCGCGGGTGATCAGGCCATGAACATCCCCGGCCGCCTGCAGGCCGATACCTTCGATCTCGTGCTCGGCGAATCCTACCCGCTGCGTCTCAGCGTAGCACGCGATAAGGCAGGCCATGCGGTGGAGATCGTGTTGAAGCCGACCGGGTCGGCGGGAAAATCTGGCGGGTCGCTGGATCTCATCATGTTCGATCTTGGTATCAGTATCTCGCGGGCGCTACAGGGGCGTGATCCGGGGAGCGGGAAAGATGTTTAGAGACGAAAACGATGCAGGCTACGCGACTCGCGGGACAGACCCCGCGAACGAACTGAAATACATCATCGATTTCCGGACCAAGGAACGCGTCTACCAGCTCGCGACCTGCACAGGCTGCGGCATGACGCCGTGGTCTAGCGTGCCGAGCGCTGAGACGGTGTGCATTCGATGCAGGAGCGGGCTTACAGGAGGAAGCGATGGAATTTAAGGAAAACACGCCCGGTATGGACGACGCACGTGGGCAGTGGGTCAAATGGGTTAATTACGAAATCCCCATGACGACCGACGAGCAAGCCGCCGTTGATGAGTACCAGCGACGCGTGCCAGGTGAGAGGCGCCAGCTCCGCGCCTTCTTTCACGAACATTACGGCCAATACTGGATTCACGAGCGCAACTACCCGGAGCGGCAGATCGGTTGCATCTTCGCTGATGCCATATGACCAGCACCCTCCCAGCCCGTGGCCGCCGCACCAAGCGCGATCAAATCTTCGCCCTCATGGCGCGCGGGCTCGACAATGGACAGATCGCGGAGCGGTTGGGCGTGGCGCGGGGGACGGTAGCAAACTGGCGAATCGTGTGGGTCAAGATGAAGGAGGCAGCGTGATGCGTGAACTCTACACGCCGCGTCCTGTCGGGCCACGCGATGTCGGCGAGCCTCAGCGCAGCATGTATGCGCTCCGCCGTGACGGCATAGCCGCAGTCGAGACATGGCCGCCGATCGCCGGCTTCTACGAAAAGCCGTGGATGGTGCCGGACCAGGCTGGAGCGCGAGTCAAGCGATGGATGCCGATCCGCATCTGGTTTGCGCCGTCGCGAGATCCGGAGACCGGCGAGGAGGGCGATCGCTCCCCGCTCTGGCAATGCGAGATCGATGGGCACCCGGCACAGATTGAAGATGCATGGCCGGAGTGTGTGGGGCGGCCGATAACCGAGGCGGCTTATGTCGAGCTGCTGGAACAGAGGGATAGAGACGATGCAGCCGAATCAATTGCAGGTCGTTAACCGCGCGGATACTCCTATCGTAGTGCCGCCGTCGCCAGCCAGCTTTGACGACATATGGCGCATGGCGCAAGCTGTTGCGAAGTCAGGGCTGTTCGGAATGAAGCAGCCCGAGCAAGCATTCGCGCTAATGATGCTCGCCCAGGCCGAGGGGCTGCACCCGATGATCGCCGCGCGTGACTATGACATTATCCAGGGGCGCCCGAGCAAGAAGGCCGAGGCGATGCTCCGCGATTTCCAGCGCTCCGGCGGCAAGGTCGAATGGCACGAGCTGACCGATGCCAGAGCCGATGCGACGTTCTCGCACCCGCAAGGCGGCGCGTTTCGATGCGACTGGGATCTCGCCAGGGCCAAGAAAGCCGGCCTCGGCGGCAAGGAGATGTGGACGAAATACTCGCGCCAGATGCTCCGCGCGCGCTGCGTCTCCGAAGGATGCAAGACGGTGTTCCCGTCTTCGACAAGCGGTATGTACACGCCGGAGGAAGTGCAGGACTTTGAGCCCCCAAAGAGCCGTGTTGAGACTTATCGGGCGCAAGTCAGCGATCTACCGCCGTTGGCTGCGCCTATCGAGCCTTCCGTCCCGGAACCTGACCAGCCAGTGAAACCTGCCCCCTTCGAGCTGATCACCGGAGACGGCGAGTCGATCCCATACGACAAGCTTAGCGACTACCTGACCGGCCTCGAACTTGCGTTCTCCGAGGCGGCGGACAAAGGCGGCTTCTGGGAGAGCAACAGCGAGTTCTTCAACGTCGTTCACACCAAGTATGTGCAGGCTGGCAAGCCGGAGTCGGCGATCGCTCGGCTCGGCGAGGTCAACCGGAAGATTACTGATGCATTGATGGAAGCCAAAAGCGGGCTTGTGGCAGGCCGCGGTGGCTGACGACGACCCGGCGCTCACCGAACCATGGGGCGACATGATGGGTCGAGCCATGGCGAATCCAATTGCACCGACGGACAAATGGAAGCCGAGCGAGCACACGAAGGCCGCCCTCTCAATCCGCCACGCGCTGCAGAAGCTGCCGGGCTGGAAGCTGATCCGCAAGCGCAACACCGCGCGCTACGTCCTCGCGGACAGACTCGGGAATCCGATCAAGAAACACGGCAAGTGGGTCCACGTCACGGTGGGCGTCAAAGGAGATACCGATATCGAGCTTCTCTGGCGCCCGCCCGGCTTCAAGCGACCGCTCGTCGTCATGATCGAGGTGAAGACAGGCAGCGGGCGGCTCTCGCCGGAGCAGAAGGAGAACGCCGATTTCTTGGCCGAGGGGAATGTGATCTTCGTAGTCGCCGCCGATGCTGCACATGCGTTCAAGGTCTGTTTGGAGGCGAAGGCTTATGTCGAGCAGCATGGATAGCTGGGAAGACCTCGTCGGCGTCGCAGAGTGGTCAGGCCCTCCGGCCCCGGTGATCCTGGTCTCAGATCCTGACCAGCGGCCAGACGTGCAGGAGAATTACCCCCGCGCCGCGGTTTTAAGCCTTCCTGACGAGTGCGAGCTGTGGACGGCCGTTGAGAGCTGGCCGCTCTACCTGCCGCTCCTAGGGGCCGATGTAACGCTCTGGCCGGCAAGCCAGCGAGATGCCGCCATACTGCGCGCCATTTGCCCCGTGCTCGACGTTGCCGGGGTCCGGACGCTCAGGTGGGCCACGACGCAAGGCGCACGCTGGACCGCCCTGGAGACCGTCTGGAAAGACCGGCCTCCGCTGCGGTAGCTGGCACGATTCACGCTTCAGTCACGCTCCGAATTCGGATACTCTGTCTTGGCCGCGGCGCGCACCGCGGTATTCCCCTCGGGAATAGGGCGGGCTGGAGTAACGGCCAGCTCGCCCGCCCCGGGGGCCTGCAACCGTTACCAGGGAACCTGCCGTGACAAATGCCCCAACATATTGAGCTTATTTGGCTTCATGACATTTCAGCGTCACTGGAGACGCACGATTTCGTGTCCGGCCTGCTCGGCAACGGCACGGCCAGCGTCATCTATGGCGAGCCCAATTGCGGTAAAACGTTCTTCGCGCTGGAACTCGGGTTAAGCGTCGCCCGCGGGGCGCCATTCTTTGGCCGCGAGGTGATGCAAGGTGGTGTGATCTACTGCGCGCTGGAAGGCGGGTACGGTGCTAAGAATCGCATTGCCGCCTATGTCCAGCACCACGGAATCAGCAAGGAAGACTCGGCCAGGATCCCATTCGGGATTGTGACTTCCACTCTCAATCTCATGGATCCTGAAGGCGATGTTAGATCCATGATTCACGCAATTCTTGACGCCGCCGACCGCATCGATGAGCCGGTCAGGATGGTGATTGTGGACACGCTTAGCCGTGCCATGCCTGGCGGCAATGAGAACAGCCCAGAGGACATGACGGCGCTTGTCTCAAACGTTGACTTCATCCGCCAAGAGACCCAGGCGCATGTGATGTTGATCCACCATTGCGGCAAGGACACGGCCAAGGGAATGCGCGGCCATAGCAGCCTCCGCGGAGCGATCGACACGGAAATAGAGGTCAGCAAGCAAGCTAACGGCACTGGATCCATGAGCATCGCCACGGTCAGCAAACAGCGCGATCTTGAGGTTGCAGGCGAATTCACCTTCAAGCTCTACCCCGTCGAGCTGGGCAAAAACGACCGCGGTGATCCAGTCACGAGCTGCATTGTTGAAGAGTACACCCCGGATCCCGACGTGCCGGCCGCCAAAGACAAGCGCAAAACCATCGATAAATTGCGCCCCTCTGCCCATCTCGCCCTGCGCTGCCTGCAGAATGTCCTCGCCGCGAATGGTGAGCCCGCACCCCCGAGCAGCCACATCCCGACCAACGTCATTGTCGCCAAGAACGCCATGTGGCGGGACGAATATAGAGCCCGCGATATCGGCGGTGCCAAGCCCGGGTCCAAAGACCGCAATTTCAAGCGCGGTGTGGACGATCTCACCAAGGTCGGGATGATCGGGTCCTGGATGGATTACTCATGGTTAACGAGACATTCGTAACTTTCTTTCGTTTGTTAACACTTGTCCGACATTTTGGACAGGACAGGACAGGCTATATATAGCCCTGTCCATGTCTGTCCATAAAAAGGATGTCCGAGACGTTAACACTTGTCCGTAGCTGTCCGAAGATGTCCGAATTTCTGTCCAAATCTGTCCGAGAGTTAACTGAATTCTGGTTAATTGAGATGCGACACGCACTGCCCGACCGCCAAGTTTCGCCTCACTACTGCGCTGCAACATGCACCAAACGCCGTGTCACACAGTGAGACGGGACGTCACCAAATCGGCCACGTTTGCGTAAAACTGGATCAGAATCGTGCGTAAAACGGCTAGACCAGAGCCAGATTAGGGTAAATCACAGTCTAAGATGTTGATTTCGTTATGAATGACGATATTACATAATAAGAATTACGCGCGCACTTAATTCACTGCTTGACGCGCTCCGGTGCTGGAGCCATTATTCACGCCATGGCAGGCGGCTCCAAACCAGGCGTCAAGCGAGGTCCTTACCGTCCACACACGCGGTCGAGGAAGCTCACCGACGACATGGTGAGACACATTAGACAATCGGATCAATCAGATGACGAACTGTACATGTGGCTGCACCGACAGGGGGTGAGCGTCGCGTACGCTACGATCGGTAGGGTGCGGCGCCGGCAGCGCAAGGCCGGGGTGCCAGACTGAACGCAAGACGCTGGGGAGCGGTGGCCCGCGATCGATGTGAATGTAAGCACCCACTTCAATCCTCCCCCAGAAGAAATTCTGTGTCTGACTAAGTGTTTGATATTGGCTGGTTATGTACGTGGAGAGTCGCCGTTCGCCCAGAGCTTGCCTGTGACCGTAATTCAGCGTAGTGTGGTTCTGGTGACCCTTGGTGATACTTGCGGCGATAGGAGTTTGGATGCCTGACGAGTCGGACTACGGTTCCCTGGTGCTGTCCTTGTCGGCACGCCGGGCGTGGGCGGTGGAGCAGGCTGTGGCGATCGGCGGATGGGCGCCCACGGACCCTGAGAGGATGGGCGCGATCGTTCTCGCGGTCGCCGACCAGCTTCTAAACTACCTTGAGGTGCCGCAGCGCACGGCTGACGCACGGCTGTTGGCGGCGGCGCGGCGCTGGGATGGTACGGGCGAGGCGTCGCCATTGATCGGTGCGCTGGCGGATGCTTTGGAGCGGATTGAGAGGGGTGGCTAGGATGACTCAGGGTATGAACGGTCTGCCGGCGGTCCCGGTCGGCGTAGAGCTTGACCCCGATCAGGCGGCGGACCCGCAGATGGTGGTGGCCGCGGCGATCAACGATGTGATCGTGCTGGCGAGGATGATGTCGGCGAAGGGCTTGGGCCGCGGCGAGGTCGAGATGCGCCGGCGCCTGGCCCTGATGGATGCAGCTCTGGCGCAGGCCGAGCGCGCCGGGGTGTTGGCGACTGGTGACGTGGCGGGGAGCGCGTGATGAGCAATAATTCTAGCGACTCCCGCGGCACCATTCAAAACGTAGGTGGGACGATCCGCCGGGTTCCGGTCGGGCAGTCTCCTGGAACGCTGCGGACTCAGGGCGGGCCAAGTGTTGGCAACGGCGAGGTGATGACGCCACTTGGCCCACCCGTTTCAGTCTCGCAGGCGTTGAACCTGGCGAACGAGCAAGCTAGCGACCTGCTCCCGCCCACCCAGATGTCCTGGCGCCCGCTGACCACGCCCCGGCGCGTCACGTTTCTCGGCACGTCGTTTGCCGCAGTGCACCGTGCGTTGGGCGAGGTGTTCGGCGGGTTCCCGATTCGCCTGTCGCGTGAGCACATCGTGGCGATCCGCGCGATGGCGACGGTCGCCGCTGACGGCCGCGAGCCCTATGACCAGATCGCCGAGGCGCTGGCGAAGCATGGCGACGTTGAGGTGGGGGTGGAGTGATGCGTCTGGCTAGAATTGTTTTGATGCTGGCGCTCTGCTCGCCCTGCGCACTTCTCGCGGGCTGCGACACGGTCGGCGCCGTCGTGCTCCAGGCTACCGGGAACGCGCTCGTTCAACTCTGGTAATGCCCCGCACCCCCACGACCCAGCGTTGGGAGAAACTGTTCCGCGAATATATCTCGCATATGTCGATCGACTCGAAAGAGACCGGCATAACGAAGCTCACCGAAGAGAACATCTACGGCGCTCAAAACCTCTTTCTCTCGGAAATATGTGAGGGTCTCGAACGCAACGTTCGAGATTTCAAATGCCTGAAAGCCCGGCAGCTCGGCATCACCACCATCGTTCTGCCGATCGATATCTTCTGGCTCTCGGTTTACGAAGGCACGCAAGGCTGCCTTCTGACCGACGATGAATCGAACCGCGAGAAATTCCGCACCATCCTCTCCCGCTGCATCAACTCGCTGCCCAAGGGCCTGCGCGTCGGCATCAAGACCGAGAATCGCAACGGGCTGGTGCTCAACAACGGCTCGACGCTGGACTATGTCGTAGCCGGCAAGAAGAAGCGCAAGGGCGGTGTCGCGGTCTCGCGCGCGTACAACTTCCTACACGCGACGGAGGTCAGCAACTACGGCGACCCGGACGCGATTGACGACTTCCTGAACACGCTGGCGATCCAGCATCCGAACCGGCTTTACATCTACGAGTCCACCGCTCGCGGCTTCAACATGTGGTACGACATGGTCCGCCGCGCCAAGGACAACCCGATTACCCAGAAATTCTTCTTCATCGGCTGGTGGGCCAAAGAGGTCTACTCGACCGACGCCATGCCGCAGGGCAAGAAGATTTACAAGGAATATTGGGACGGCTCGCTGACCGACGAGGAGAAAGAGAAATACGCCAAGGTCCGCGATAAGTACGGCGTGAAACTGAAGTCCGCGCAGGTCGCCTGGCACCGCTTCACCGCGTCCAGCATGTCAGAGACCGCGATGGCGCAGTCCTACCCATGGACCGAGGACGAGGCGTTTGTTGCGACCGGGCAGAGCTTCTTCCCGCTGAAGCAGCTCAGCTCGGATATGCAGTTCACGTCCGAGGCGCCGTACCGCGCCTACCGCTACCACCTCGGCGCCGACTTCCTTGCGACCGATATCGAGCAGGTGACCCGCGCGGATCTGGCCGACCTTCGGGTCTGGGAGGAGCCGCATGTGAACGGCGTCTATGCGATCGGCGTTGATCCGGCGTTTGGCCGCTCCGAGCACAAGGACCGGCACGCCATCGAAATATGGCGCTGCTTTGCCGACGCCATGGTGCAGGTGGCCGAGTACGCGACGGATAACCCGGAGACCTACCAGATTGCCTGGGTACTGGCGCATCTCTGCGGCGTCTACCGGAACTGCATGGTGAATCTCGAGATCACCGGCCCAGGCGGCGCCATCGTGCAGGAGCTGCGGCACCTCCGGGACTTGCTGGACGCCGGAGCCCTCTCGGCCGCCAGAGACGGTGAGAAAGGTGTGCTCCTGTCGATCTTCGATAACGTGCGCTGGTACCTCTGGAACCGGCCGGATAGCCCTGGCCGCGCCGGGTATGTGCAGAACTGGAAGACCAACAGCGAGAACAAGACCCTGATCCTGAATCAGCTCCGCGACGCCTACGCGACCAAGATCCTCCGGGTTCGGTCGATGCCGCTCCTGGAGGAGATGTCGAAGGTCATCCAGGACGGCGATTCGATCGAGGCCGCCGGCCGGGGCAAGGATGACCGGGTTTTCGCCACTGCGCTGGCGAACAAGGCGTGGTATGATTGGATGCGGCCCGGCCTCATCGCCAACCAGATGAACTATCTCCAAGTGACGCAGGCCGAGATGGAAGCCAACGAGGAATCGGGGCGCGCGAAGACCTTGCACGGGCACATCATCACGGACTTTTTCCGGCAACGCGAGATCCAGCGCACCGAGATGGAAGACCGCCGGATGTGGGCCAATCCGTACTATCTGGGGAATGGGTGATCGAGGTGAGAGTCGAGCACGGTCAGGCCGACCGCCAGTGCGGCAAGAAGAAAAAGCACGGCTCCATCGTGTCGGCCGGCATGCAACTCGCGTCCTTGGTGGAGAAGAAATCAGACCCACGTGGCGTGAAGAACCTGCAGGTCTATCGCTGCAAGTTCTGCCACTACTGGCACGTCGGACACTGGCGGAAGAATTACACCGGGCCTAGGTCAGAGACGAGGGTCCCGGCATGATCCGCCGCACCTATGCCTGCGACGCCTGCACGCTGGAATGGACCGTGACGCACGATTCCAGCGACGAACCCTATCCGCCGTGCCCGGTCTGCACCGTCAAGGCCGAGTGGGTCCCGAAGCCCCTGCGCATCAAAACGAACAAGTCGCGCGCGGTCGATATTGCGCAGAAGACGGCCGAGCAGATGGGCCTGACCAACATGAAGGACAACACCCGCGATGGCGAGTCCGTCGCCATGGGGCCGCCTACGCCGTCGCAGGCGAATAGTGATGCCGTGATGCACCAGACCGTTGACGCCATGCGCCAGCTCGCGAATCGCTCGGCCGGCACCGTGAGTCCGCAGATGGCCGAGTTCCTCGGCGCTACCGGCCAGTCGCTGACCGACCCGACCGCGCCACTGCAGGCTCCGACGCAGCTTGTCGGCGCACCCCCAGCGAACACCGGCAACGTTGTCCCACTCACCCAGTCCCCGGCCTACCAGGCGGCGAAGGTCGCGACGGCGCAAGGCAAAGCGCTGACCGGCGGCGAGTCGCCTACCGGCATGTTGCACAAGGCCATGAAGCATCAGACTCGCGACCCGCTGCGCTCCGGCATCATGGCGAAATGGAAGCCCTAGACCGTGCAAGTCCCGCAGAAAATCAAGAAGCTCCGCGACTTCAACGACGAGCAAATTCACGCGTGCTCGGCGTCGCGCGCCAACCGCATATCCCAGTATGCGTTCTGGTCGAACTACTATTACAGCGGCACCGCGGACGCGAACCCGGCGCAGTACAACAAATGCTACGCCGACGTTGACCGGCTCACGAGCTACCTCTTTTCGCCGATCGATGTCCGTTACACGATCGACTACGAGGAGACGGACGACGAGATCGCGACCGCGCAGGGCGACCGCGCAGGCAAGTACATCACCAAGAAACTGAAATCCTCCACGATGACGTTCAGCCAAGGGCTGGACTACGGCAACATCAAGGGGAAATGTCTCGGCAAGCTGACTTGGGGCGGCAAGGGTCTCACCCCTCACCTCGTGCAGCCGGATAACTTCGGCGTCTACAACGAGGCCGAGTCCGAGCTGGACGAGCAGGAATGCTTCCTGATGACGACCTGGCACCCGCTGGACCAGGTCCGCCGCCAGCTCGACGGGCACCCAGACGAGCAGAAGATGCTGAAGGAACTGGCGTCTTCCATGCAATCGGATACCGACGAGACTCGCCCCGGCAGCTTCGTTCACCAGATCATCATGGGCGGCCTGCAGCCGGTGACTACGTCTCCGCCCGTGACGCCGCAAAAAGGCATGGTCGGCGTGACTGGCGGCCCGGTGCCCCAGCTCGACCCGCAGGTGATGGCGTCGCTGGTGAAGCGCGACGAGCTTTGGGTATGGGATGACGAGCGCGAGGACTACACCACCATCGTGAGCTTTGGCGGCGCCGGCCAGAGCGGCGGTAGTATCATCACCGAGGGCCGCTACAAACACCGGAACCTCTGCGACGTGAAGGCCGAGCATCCGTTTTTCGAGATGTGCTCGATGCCGATCGACGGCTATTTCTGGGGCCGCAGCGAACTGGCGAATCTGTCCACGCTGCAGGACGTGCTGAACATGCGGGTCGCCGACGTGAACGACCTTCTCAGTCTCCGCGCCCGTCCGCCGATGGGCTATATCGGCATTACCGGCATGACCCGCGAGAAGCATCTGGCCCTGATGCGCCGCGGCGGGTTCATGAGCGACCCGACGCCCAACGGCAAGATCGAGCGGCTGGCGCCGGATCTGCCGCCGGATCTGCTGCAGCAGGTGGATGCGATCCTGAAATACATGGACGACGTTGGCGGGTTCTCGCCGATCATGCAGGGTCAGGGGGAGGCTGGCGTGCGCGCCGGCGTCCACGCGCAGACTCTGGTGCGCACCGGCTCCCCGCGGCTCAGAGACCGCGCGCTCGTGGTCGAAGACCAGTGCGCCGACATGGGCGATCTCGGGTTCAAGATCCTGCAGGCCAAGGTGCCTACCATTCTCACGACGGGGAAGGGTCCGGCCGAGCAGAAGTTCATGCTTTCCCAACTGCCGCAGGACGCGCATGTGATCGTGGACTCGCATTCTTCGTCGCCGGCATTCAGCGAGGAAGCGACCAACAAGGCGTTCGCGCTGCAGAAGTCCGGTGCCATTGACGGAGAAGACCTAATCGCCTTGACGCATCCTCCGTCAGAGGATAGACTGATTGCGCGATATCGTGAACGTGCTGCAGCCGAGGCACAGGAGAGAGCGAAGAATCCGCAATCTTCCAGGCCGGGGCCTAAGCCCAAGCGATAGCCGCGTTCCGGCAACGGGGCGCGTAACCTAGGGGGTCGATGATGACTCGAAGCCTCACCCCCGCACCTTTCGAGGTATCCATGGCTCGTCGCCGCAAGCACCGCCGGAAGTAACTCACGCCGGCCGGTAATGCGGGCTCGCAAGGGCTCTACCCACCGCGGTACCCAAGCCGGTAGAACTTCCAGCAGCTTCGCATCCTTCCAGGGGATAGCGTGGCTTTCCAGATGCCTTCTCCACTAGGCGGAGGTTCCGGCGGCGGGATGCAAATGCCTGCCCCGGGGCCAATAGGTCCGGCGTCGGTTCACTCCGGCAACCCGGGACTTGCGGCAAAGGCCCTCGCCCAAGTGGGGGAGGCTATCCGCATCCTCGAAATGGCGCTTCCAAACGTCCCGCCCGGCACCCCGGTGCACAAGGACGTTCTCGATGTAGTTTCCAAGCTCGCCAAGCATGTCCCCGCCGGTGACCAGACTCACGGCGTGCAGATGACGGCTCTGGCGGATCTCCAGCGCAACGCGCAGCAAAGCCAAATGCTCCAATCCGTGATGCGATCGGCCGGCCAAGGTGGGGCTGGTGCCGGCGCAGGTGCCGGTGCCGGCGGCCCCCCCCAGGTGCAGGTGGCCCGCCCGCCGGTATGCCTGGGATGCCGGCGTAACCGATCGCAGACAGCAGAATCCTTGTAGGAGACCGAAAATGCCCAACCCGAACTTTCCTGGCCCTTCCATCAACAAGCTGATGGACAGCAGCCCCAAGATCGTCCGCGTCGATCAGGCGAACGCCGAGTGGGGCGCGCGCAAGTCTTCGATGCCCAAGAACGTGAAAAATTCTATGACGCTCAGCCACGTCGGCGGCAAGGGCGGCTGAGATGCGCACCGGCAAAGGCAAGGGCACGGCCTACCCCGGTATGGCGATGAAGATGGGCCGCGGCAAGCGTCGCGGCTCTCGGCGTAAATAGACTTCGAAGAGGGGCTCCTACGGGAGAAATGAAATGCCTGAAGTAAATCTCGACCAATCCGCCCGCATGCTGCTCGATCAGCTCATGACGAATCCGAAGACCAAGCGTGAGATTCAGAAGCTGGTGAAGACGCTGCATCCGAACGTCGTAACCGATGAAGAGCTGGCCGAACCGACGCTCGCCCCAATGCGGGCCGAACTGGACGAACTGAAGGCGTTCAAGAAGAAGTACGAGGACGACATCATCGACGGCAGCTTCAACAAGAAATTCGACCAGCTCAAGCAAGACGGCTGGACCGAGGACGGAATCGAGAAGCTGAAGGATCTGATGCTTAAGCGGCAGATCCCCGACGTGGACGCCGCGGCCGCGCTGTTCGAGCGCCAGAATCCGCCGGCCAAGCCTCTGGCGCCTGCTATCCTGTCGAATGACTGGAACATCGGCGACAAGGACGATGAGAAGTTCAAGCGCCTGCTGGATGACCCCGATCGCTTCGGCCGCGATGAGGCGGCCAAGGTGTTGACCGAGTTCGCACAGAACGGCAAGGCCGATTACGGCAACGAAACATACGGCTGGGGCAGCCCCCGGTAATCATGGGAAAGCGTGCGCCACAGCCGTACCAAGACTGTTTGTTTTGTAAACGGGCATACCCTGTGCCCATGCAGCAGTGTGGCGGCTATCGATATCGACAGAAGTTCTGCTCAAAAGCATGTGCTGACGAAGGCCAGAGAACTGGTTTTATCGACAAGAATGGATATGTGGTCCACCAAAAGGGCGGGAAGCAATTCCAGGAACATCGGCAGGTCATGGAGCGCCATCTCGGGCGCAAACTGACGACCGATGAAACAGTGCATCACAGAAATGGCATCCGGAATGACAACCGGGTTGAAAATTTGGAGCTGTGGTCATCCCGTCACGGCAAGGGCCAACGTGTTTCAGACAAGATTGAGCACGTCGCAACTTTCCTGCGCGACCATGGATTCGATGTACAGCAATACACTCCATCCGAAGCAGTTTCGGGGCTGGCGTGTCTATGCTAATACTTTGAAAGGATAGACAAAATGCCGGTTTTGGGTAACGGAATCGTTCCGAGCGGTGCAATTGGATCCGAACTTCAAGCGGTCACGCGCCGCGCCTTCATCCCCAAGATGGTGGTGCAGATTTATCAGGCGACTCCGCTCATGTCGCTCCTGCTCCGCAACGGCCAGCGCGCCAAGGGCGGCGTAAGCCAGATCACGGTTCCGGTCCAGGGGTCGAGCTTCGTCAGCTTCTCATGGTCCGACTACTCCGGCGTATTTCCGCAGCCGAGCGTTCAGACCGCGGCGCAGAATGCCGAGTTCAATCTCAAGCTCGGCGTGGTTCCGATCCCGTTCATGGGCATGGAAGCCATCATTCAGTCGAGCGAGGTGGTGATTCCACTGCTCGAGGCCCGCATGGTTGACGCAAAGACCGTCTGGGTGCAGACCGTCTCGACCTCGCTGTTCACCAACAATTCGGCGGCACCCGGGGGCCAAGTCATCAACGGCCTGCCGGAAGCTTATGACGACGGCACGAACGTGACGACCTACGGCGGCATCAACCGCTCGACCGCCGGAAACGCGTTCTGGAAGTCCTATCTGAAGACCTCGGCGGGTGCCATCCTGACCCGCATCGCCTTCATCAAGGAACTGGTGCACGTCACCTCCAATGCCGGCGGCGAGGCCCCCGATTTCTGCGTCATGTCGTTCCAGGATTGGACGACCCTGATGACCGATTTCATGGGCGTCGAGCAGTTCAACACGTCGCCGGGCTCGCGCTACGGCAAGGACGATGTGATCAACGCCGGCTTCCGCGGCCTGATGCTGGGCGACACGCCGATTTTCGCCGATCCGTTCTGCCCCAAGGGCACGGCCTACCTCATCAACTCGAAATATCTGGCGATGTACATCTCCGAGGATGCGGATTTCGCGTTCTCCGGCTTCTACAGCGCCATCCCGAACCTGCAGATCGCCAATGTTGGCGTTTTGATCACCGTCCTTGAGCCGGTTTGCACCAAGCCGGCGAGCGGCGGGCAGATCACCGGCATTACCGGCGGCGCTTGGTAACCGGGCGAGAGAGAAAACAGGAGATATACTGAAATGGCATCCCCTCGCATCGGCGGCCCCGGTATCGGCCTCAGCCTCACGGGCGCGATCGGTTCGCGCATACCGAACCCGGTAACGGGCATCTCGAATCCGACTGGCGGCAGCAACGCGATCACCTTGCCACCCGCGCGCATCCAGAACCTGCCATCTGGTACGTATCTGGTCGCCCTCGGCGCCTATACTTCGATGCAGCTCAAAGACCCGGTCACGGGTGACTGGACCACGATCAACGCTTCGCCCACCCTCGGGCCGATCCCGGTCGATAGCGACGGCTCGAACGTGCGTCTGGCGAACCTGACCGGCACTCCGGTCGGCGGCCTGATCACGAACGCCGGTACCGGCCTCACCAATGGCATCGGCACCGTCACCATTACGCCGAGCGCTGGAGCGAGCGTCTGGGTTTCGGTGGTCGGCGGCGCGATCAACTCGACCGTGACCGTGACGACTGCCGGCACGCTCTACACCTTTGCGCCAACTCTGGTCTTCTCCGCCCCGCCGGCTGGCGGCATCCAGGCGACCGGCATCGCTGTCATCTCGGCCGGTGCCATCAGCTCTGTCACCGTCACCAATCAGGGTGCGGGCTACACGCTGGCGCCGACGATCACCATCATCAACGACCCGCGCGATACCACGGGCTCGGGCGGTGTACTGACCGTCAACGCGACGCTGGTGGGCTCGGGCACCCTCACGGCGCTTTACCCGACCGATCCGGGCACGGTGCTGACCGCCGTTCCCACATTCACGTTCTCGCCGGCCTCCACGATCGCCGTCACTGCGATCATGAACTTCACCGTCACCGGCTACACCGTGACGACGGCGGGTGCGGCTTATGGCACGTCTCTGCCGTTCGTGGTGCAGTCTGTCGGCAACATCGTCGCCGGTACGCGCGCCTCGAACACGGCCGGCCCGATCTCGGATACCGGGCTCACCTTCCCGCGCCCCGCGCGCCTGGTCGGCACCTCGACGGCCGGCGGTGCCACCACGGCAACCGGCATTGTGATCGAGGACGCCGGGTTCGGCCTGCAGGCGGTGCCGAGCGCCATCAACACGCCGAGCAATCTTCCCACCACCTGGGGCGTGGGTACGTTTACGGTCGGCGGGACTACGGATACCAGCTACATCCAGCCGTTCTAACCGATACGGCCTCGCGGGCGTCATAGGGGACCAGTACCCAGGGCTCAGGGCCAAGGAGTAATCAGACTTGGCCCTGACTGCCTATATCACCAGCACCCAGCTTCTGCTGCATGATCCGAATGCGGTCTTCTATACGCAGACGGATCTGGTCGGTTACATCAACGAGGGTCGCCGACAGATCGCTGCTGAGGCGATGTGCGTTCGCGTTTTGCCGCCGAGTCTAAACCCTAGCCAGAATCAGACCGTGCTCGGGCAGGAAGTCTACAACTTCTCCACCATCAATCCGGTCATCCAGGCGAATTTCCCCGGCGTCGATAGCATCATGGGCGTGATTACGATCGCCGTGAATCAAGGCACTACGCTAAAGCCGGTGCTCGATCAGATGGCCTGGAGTGCCTTCCAAGCGTACCTGCGCTCCTATAACGTCGGGATCGAGAGCTACCCGACCGTTTGGGCACAATACTCGCAGGGCGCCCGCGGCTCGGTCTATGTCTGGCCGATTCCGAGCGGCGCATTTTCCATGGACTGGGACTGCTACTGCCTGCCATCTGTGCTCACGAGCGATAGCTCGCCCGAGGCGATCCCCTACCCCTGGACCGACGCTATTCCGTTCTATGCGGCCTATAAGGCGTATCTCAACGCGCAGCGCCCGGCCGACGCGCAGGCGATGTGGGCGGAGTTCGTGAAGTTCATGCAGCGCGGGACTGCATTCTCGAATCAGATCATGGTGCCTGGGTTCTACGGCAGCCCGGTGGCCTCGGCATGACGCCGGACGGCGGGCAGAGCGACCCGGGCCAGGCGCGCGGCGGGCTACCCGCTGCCGGCCAAACGCCGCAGTCTTCGTCGCAGCGGCTGATTCTGGAAAAGTTCGGCACGCTCAATACGAAAGCCAAGCGCACCAGCATTGACGATAACGAGTTCGCTTGGCTGGAAAACATGATCCCCATCGGGGACGGCAACCTGCGGGCGCTCTATGACAATGGTGCATCGATCTACACACCGGGCGTTGGGCGAACCATCGTCCTCTCGTTCCCCTTCAATCTCGCCGCGGTATCCTACTGGGCCGTTTTCCTGGACAACGGTACGGCCGTGCAGGTGCGCCAATCCGATGGCGCCACGACCACCATCACGGCCACGGCAAATACGTTCCGCTGCACGGCCAGTTTCACGCCAGGCTGCTGCCAATGGGGGTCCAAGTATCTCCTGATCGTGGTTGATGACTCGGTCCTCGGTGCCACGAACGGATATTTCATCTGGGACGGCACGTCGCTGTTCGGTGCGGGCTCGCTGCAGCCGCAGGTCACCATCACAGCGGCCGGCGCCGGCTATACCAGCGCTCCGACCGTGGGGTTCTCCGGCGGCTCCGGCTCCGGGGCCACAGCGACCGCGACAGTAACGAATGGCTCGGTCACCTCGGTGCAGATCACCAACCCCGGCACCGGGTATAAGATCGGCGAGACGGTGACTCTGGCGTTTACCGGCGGTGGCTTCACGACGCCCGCGACCGCGACCGTGCAGCTTATGCCGTTTGGTGTCTCCGGGCTTTGCATCGAAGTCTACAGCGGCCGGATCTGGATCGGGGCCCCGGCTGCCAGTCCGACCACGATCACATTCAGCGCGCCGAACAATGTCGGCGACTTCTCTACCGCGAACGGCGGTGGCTCATTCCAGGCGGCTGACTCGTTCCTGCGCTACCGCGTGGTGGCTCTCAGGCAATCGAACGGGTTCCTCTACTACTGGGGCGACTCCTCGATCAACGTCATCTCGAACGTCAACACCAGCGGGTCGCCGGCCACGACGACGTTCAACAACTCAAACGTTGACCCGCAGGTCGGCACGCAATGGCGCGACGCGGTCCAGCCTTTCGGCCGCGCGCTGGTCTTCCCCAATTCATCCGGCGTCTACGCGCTCTATGGCGGTGCGGCGGAGAAAGTCTCGCCCCAGCTCGACGGCATCTTTGCCAATGCGGATTTTACCACGTTCACGCCGAGCGCTGCCGCGATGACGCTCTACGGCGTCAAGTGCTACATGCTGCTGGTGAAGTCGAATGATCCGGTGGACGCGACGTTGCGCCGGTACATGTGCCTCTGGGATGGCACGAAATGGTTTGTCGGTTCGCAGGGCTCGAACCCGACCGCAATCGCGCTGCAGGAGCTGAACTCAAACATCACCGCATGGGGCTATACCACCACGGCCCTGTTCCCGATGTACGCGACGGCTTCCAGCGCGCTCAAGAAGTGGCTGCAGACCAAGCTCTGGACCGGCAGCGGCAACATCGTCACCAAGCAATCTCTGGCGGCTTATCTGCAGGTCTTCAATAACTTCGTCGGCGACCCGCTGATGACGACGTTCCAGATCGATACTGAGAACGTGCCGATTCAGGTGCCGCTCGGCGGCGCTGGTGTGCTGACCTTCGTGAACAGCACGGGCGGCATCCTGCAATTTCAGAACTCGCTCTTTCAGAACATATTCTTCGTCGTCACTGGCTACGTCATCAGCCGAGGCCCGGCGCAGACCTATGGTGAGATCATGGGGGCGACACTCACCAGCTTTAACAAGGATTTCGTCTACGTCTCGATTTCGATCCTGTACCAGGACTATAACATCTCCAGCCCGTAAGCGGCGCGACGCGCGAGAAAGACCTAGATAAATGGCACTGCCAACAATCTTCGCCAACCTGCCCGCCGGCAACGTCGCGGCTGCGCTGCTTGATCAGAATTTCGCAGCTCTCGGTGCTATCGCGACGATCCCCTGCACGGCGGCCGGCACCAACGCTTACACGCTGACGGCTGCGGCGAATACGCCGACCATCACAGCCTATAATCAGCTCCAGGCGTTCGTTGCCGTCATCCCGAATACATCGGCCGCTGCGGTCACTGCAGGACTCGCGTCGCCTGGGCTGCTCAACTGCTACAAGGCGTCCGTCGCAGGGCCGACAGCGATGGGTGCCAGCGACGTGGTAGCGGGCGAGGCGTATTACTTCGTCTATGACGTGGCGCTGAACAGCGGAGCCGGCGGGTTCCATGTCTTCAACGTGATACCAGCGTCTGCCGGCAGCTCTTTTTCCGGGTTCTCGGCGACCAAGGGCGGCGTCAATCAGACCGGCGTCGCGGCCTCGACCTATACCAAAGTCACGTTCACGACCGAAGTGTTTGACGTGACCGGGCAGTATGATGCGCCGAACAGCAAGTACATCCCGACCGCAGCCGGCAAGTACCAGATCATCGCCGGTCTGCTCTGGGTGTCGATCGGCAATGACACGTCGCCGATGAAACTCGCCGTCTACAAGAACGGTGCGTTGGAAAAAGAGACCACCACCAAGGCATCAGGCACGGGTGCCAATGGCACCTTTGTGTCTTGCATGGTGGTGGCGAACGGTACGACGGACTTTTTCGAGATATTCGCGTTCCAAGCCTCGGCTGGCGCTGCCGATGTCGATGGCACGGTGACGGATACCTACTTCCAAGGCAACGCGATTCACTAATTGAGAGAGGAGACTAAAATGGAAAAGCAAGGCGAGTTCCCGTCCAAGCCGCGCGGCACGGTGAAGATCGAATCACCGAACGGCGTCGGACGCGTCTCGGGCGGCAAGGTTACGATCAGTTCGTATGAGCCGGGCCGGACGACGGAGAGGCTGCCGTACCGGGATACGGTCAGCGGGCGTTACCGCGAAAGAGAGTGACCGCCCCAAGAGAAATTCAATAGGTCAGTGAGGCTGTCATGTCTCTGGCAATGATCTTGCGTCCACCGTCAAGTCCGCACGGCGAGAGTGAATGGTTTTTCGCCCACGCACAGGATCACCAAGCGATTGTGGATCTGATCCGGCTGCGGCTCAGCGTGTTCCTGCCGACCTATGTCATCGATCCCGTCGAACCGGGTGACCTCAAGGGGTTCGCTTTACGCCACCAAGCGTATCACAACGAGCTTAACGGTGTGCTCGGGCTGGACGGGACTGATCTGCAGGGCGTCGAGTGGCAGAGCCGAGACGAGCGCGAGAACTGGTATTTCTTGAATTGGCAGGAACACGTTGCGGCTCACAAGCGGCTGGCCCAGTGACGTGCGCCGGGCGCTGGTATGTGCTACATTCTGCGTATTACTCGCCGCATTTTGCTTTGCGGCTACCGAGGAGCGGCTGATGGCTGGACCGGGTGAACAGGCAGCGGAACGGGCGAAAGCCAAGGCTGCGAGTGCGAAGGCGGCACCCGATGCTGGGAAGACCGGGGGCACCTCTAAATCTGGGCCAATCGGCAACGGTTTGTTCGGTCTACGATCGCCAAAGGCGGTCAGCGATCTTGGTAAAAAGACTGGTCTAACGGACCAAGCTGGCGGGCTCACGTCATTCAAGGGTCAGCAGCTAAAGGATCTTGTCAGCGGCAACCCTGATCGCCGCGGCAACGATCAGCAAACCCAGGCGCAGCTCCTCCGCCAGATGGTCGCCCCTCCGGCACCACCCGGCGCAGTCGATCCCGGCGACCCATCCTTTGGCCGACAGAACGTCACCGCTACGGCGAACGACACGGGCGCGCAGTTCGGACCGACCGACACCTTCACCGCGGGGCCGGAAGCCGGGACGACCGCGCCTTCCGCCAC
>Ga0307511_10000534_pt1 | contig 40692 bp, 46 predicted proteins | sample 13_EM_MG_FD_200266 | JGI IMG/M metagenome (GOLD analysis project Ga0307511, IMG submission 200266) | Populus trichocarpa ectomycorrhiza microbial communities from riparian zone in the Pacific Northwest, United States - 13_EM | ecosystem: Host-associated > Plants > Roots > Unclassified | place... | reverse complement strand
TCTCATCCCTACTGCTACAACCTCTACTACATAACACACCTAGGCATTCTTAATTTGTCGGTGTCGCTGTCGCTCTTGATCGCGTATCCTCAGTGACCATGCTGCGCATTACCGCGATCTCCGGAGGAGAGGCAGGGCTCAACTACCTGCTCTCCGGATCGGGTTGTGCCGGCGGGCACGAGCACGACGCCGAGGTCACGCTCAACGGCCCGGAGGGCTACTTCGCCAAGGGCACGCAGCACGGAACTCCGCTCGCCATCTGGGTGGGTGAGGGTCTCTCAGAGTGGGGTCTCACCGTGGACGCTTCCGCCACGGAGAGTGACATTCGCGCGGTGTTCGGAAAGCACGCGCACCCCGCCGAGTACCGCCAGGCGATCGGCGAGGCGAAGGCGTACATCGACGCGAACGGCATCACCGGCACGGCCGCCGAGAAGATCATGAACGACGCCGAAGCGTCCGCGCGGCGCGGTCGGAAGCCGTACGAGTACCGCACGATCGACCAGCGGATCGATGACCGCCTGGCGGCTGAGCCGAACGCCGACCCGGAGCGTGTCGCGGAGATCCGGAGGGAGGAGCGGGACAAGGGCCAGCGCTCCCCCGCCATGTACTTCGACCGGACGTACTCGGTTCAGAAGTCGGTGTCCGTCTACCTCACTTCGTTGGAGGCCGCGGGCCGTCACGAGGACGCGGCGAAGGTGAGGGCCGCGTTCGTCACGGCCATCAAGGCCGGCGAGAAGGTGTTCGAGGAAGAGGCCGGATTCGGGAGGATTGGCTACCACGGCACCGCGAAGAACGGCAGGCCGTCGACCGGCCGGTACGTCGACTCGACCGGCTACACGGCCGCCATTTTCACTCACGAAGTGTCGCGTGAGGGCGACCCCCAGCTGCACGCCCATGTGGCGGGTCTCAACAAAATCTTGGTCCACGACCAGGACGGCAACGAGCACTGGGTGACCCTCGATTCACGTGCGATGCACAAGGCCAGGGAGGCCGCGGCCGCCGTCTTCGAGCGCACGCTTGAGCAGGAGATCGAGGACGTCGCGCCCGTCGTGTTCGAAACGCGGCCGGACGGGTTGGCCAGGGAGATCAAGGGGTTCGAGCAGGAGCTGCTCGACGGGATGTCGACCCGTTCCTTCCAGGTCGACCAGGCGTATGAGGCGCTGCGCGAGCAGTACGTCCAGGACCACGGCCGTGAGCCCTCCCCGTACACGCGGGCCCGGCTCCGAGAGATGGCCACGCTGGACACGCGCGACCCGAAGCGGAATGAGCACCAGAGCGCGGAGGCCCGGATCGAGCGCGCTACCCGGATTGCCGAGGAGTGCGTCGACGGTGGTCTGCTCGGTGCGCTGGAGAGGGTCGAGCAGGTCGGTGTCGAGACCCGGCTCGCCGAGGTCGACGTCCCCGAGATCGACCGCGAGCAGGTCATTACGGAGGCGTTGGAGGCCCTGCAGACGAAGCGGTCGACGTGGGACCGCAGTGAGTTGATCCAGCAGCTCAACACCACGCTCGGTGACGATCTGCCCCGGGACGTGCCCCTCGCGCCGCTTGCCAACGACCTGGCGAACGAGGCGCTGAAGTCGGGCCGGTACGGCGTCGTGCAGACCGCCGGCCTGAAAATCATCGAGGACGCGCCGTCCCGTATCCGGCAGTCCGATGGCCGCTCGGTGTTCAGCCCGAGCGCCATGGCGTCCGAGAAGTTCGCGCTGGAAGAGCACCTGTCCGACGAGGGCCGGGTCGCCTCCCGCGCCCATCAGACCGGCGTCCCGTGCCTGTCCCAGCCCACCATTGAGAAGGTGGTGAAGGCGTCCGGAGTCGTCGCCGACCAGGCCGACGTGGTCCGTGGTGTCCTGGGCGACAGCCGGAAGGTGAGCGTCATCGAGGGCCCTGCCGGCGCGGGCAAGTCCTACGCGACCGGCGTCATCGCCAAGGCGTGGCAGGAGCACACCGGAGGCCGCGTGATCGGCCTCGGTCCCAGCGCGGTCTCCGCCGAGGTCCTCGGCGAGGAGGGCATCGAGATCCGGACCAACACCACCCGGTTCCTCGACTACTACAGCCGCGGACTGGGCAGCGCGGCGGACGTCGAGACGTTCCGTCTGCGCGCAGGTGACCTGGTTGTTCTCGACGAGGCGGGCATGGCCTCGACCGACCACATCACCCGGATCTCCGACATGTGCGAGGCGGTCGGCGCCAAGTTGGTCCCCATCGGCGACCAGCAGCAGCTGCAGTCCCCGGAAGCCGGCGGACTGTTGCGCACGATGGTCGAGGAGGGTCCGCACTACAGCCTCAGCAACGTCCGCCGGTTCAAAGAGCTCGACGGCACGGTGCGCGAGTGGGAGGCCAAGGCGAGCCTTGACCTGCGCCGCGGCAACGTCCGTGCGCTCGATGAGTACGAGCTGCAGGGCCGCATCGAGGGCGGCACGTTGGAGGAGATGAAGGCCGAGGTGGTCCGGGCGTTCGTGGCGGACACCATCGCAGAGCGCGAGTCCGTCGTGATGACCGCCACCAACTCCCGTGCCACTGAGCTGAGCAGGGAAATCCGTGCCCAGCTGGTCAGGTACGGGCACGTCGAGGAGAGCGGCCTCCCGCTCGTCGACGACAACCGTGCGGGTGTCGGTGACCTCATCCAGACACGCGAGAACGACGCCAAGCTCAAGGACTCCGAGGGTCGGATGGTCCTCAACCGCCGGGTCTACCGGGTGACCAGCGTGGGCGAGGACGGGCAGCTCGTCGCGCGCCGGGTCGCCGGCCGCGACGCGGACGGCACCGAGCGGCTCGCCGGGACCATCACCCTGCCCGGCGACTACGTCCAGGAGAACGTGGCGCTCGCGTACGCGGGCACGGTCCACGCGGTACAGGGCCGAACGGTCGGCTACGGCGGCTACTTGTTGGTCGAAGAGGGGATGAACCGGCAGCAGGTCTATCCCGGCCTCACCCGCGCCCAGCGGTTCAACAGGGCGTTCGCCGCGTGCCAGGTCCCGGGCGACGAACACCGCCTCCAGGCGCTCGACCAGGACGCGATGTCCATGCTGCAGGCCGCCGTCGAGCGGGACGGTGGCGAGCTGTCCGCGCTGCAGGAGCTGCGGGAGTCGCAGGACTGGGCGGAGTCGATCCCGGCCCTTGAGCCGGAGTGGCGCGACTACGTCACGGAGCACACCCGCAACCAGTACGAGCCGATGCTGCGGCAGATGCTGTCCGAGGACCACTACAAGAAGCTCAGGCAGGGTGACCCCAGCACGGTCTACCGGAAGTTGCGGGAGGCCGAGCTGGCCGGGCACGACGGCAAGCGTGTGCTGGCGAGCGCCATTGCGATGCGCCCGATGAGCTACCCCGTGCCGGACAACGTCCCGGCGCTGGTCAACTGGCGTATCGACACGGTTCTTGAGGACCGCACGGCGGAGAACGAGCCGGCCGGACACAGCTGGTGTGACCGCACCCCGGAGATCCCCGGCATCGAGGGCGAGGTCGCCCGACAGCTGGCTGAGGCGATGGACGCCCGGCGCGACGTGCTGGGCGAGCGCCTGGCGGAGGAGCCCCCGGAGTGGGCGATCCGTCATCTGGGCCCCGTGCCCGAGGACGTCCTCGACCGCGCGGAGTGGGAGCGGAACGCCGGCACCGTCGAGGGCTACCGCGAGCTGTACAACATCGACGCGCCAAACACGGCGATCGGCCGTCTGCCCGCGAAGGGCGCGGTCGAGCAGCGCGCTGCGTGGGAGGCCGCGCACTCCGCGCTGGGCCGCACCGAGGACCAGGAGACCCTCGCGCGGACGGCCGACGCCGCCCTGCGAGAGATGGTCAAGGGCTACGAGCGCGAGAGGTCTTGGGCCCCGACGTACATGGGCGAGGAGCTGTCCGAGGCCCGGCAGATGGTCATCCGTTACGAGGAGAAGGCGATCCTCGCGCAGGCCGACGCCGACCTGTGCGAGGACGCCGCCGAGCGCGCCGAGCTGGAAGCGCAGGCCCGCGGCTACGAGGACCTGGTGGGCAACCTGTCCGCGCGGGTCGAGGTGATGGAGCAGATCGACGCGGCCCGTTCCGCGTGGTACGAGGAGACTGCCCCGGCCCGCGAGACAGCCGAGGCCGCCCGCGACGAACTGCAGCGCCGTGGCGCCGACGAGCAGGTCCAGGCCGAGCGCCAGGACGTCGAGGAGTCCGAGGACGCCGAACAGCAGCGGGACCAGGAGCTCGACGAGGCGCTCGTCGACGAGCGGGAGTACGACCTCGACCAGGCGCCGGAGGTCGACTGGGGAGACGTGCCCGGGTTCGAGGAGTCGGCCCCCGAGTTGGACGACGTCGCGCGGCAACTGGCCGAGGAGGAAGAGCAGCAGCGCGTCCAGGACGAGCTTGCCGCCGAGGCAGAGGCGTACCGCGAAGACCGGCGGGTCGAGGCCGAGGAGTCCGCGGCCGCCGCGCAGGCGCCGGAGATCGACTGGGCTGTGGAGGGCGAGACGTGGCAGGTCGAGGAGTCCCTCGACGCGCCCGCAGCGGACGCGCCGCAGGCCGAGGAGGCCGCGCAGGTCACGGACGAGGCCGCCCCGTACGTCTACCAGCCGAACCCCGAGGTGGATGCGGCTATCGCGGCGTACGAGCAGCGTCTGCGCGAGCAGGCCGAGGCCGCCCGCGAGGCCGAGCCGGAGTACGACCTCGACCAGGCCCCGGAGATCGACTGGGCTGTGGAGGGCGAGACGTACGAGGAGCGTCCCGAGGCCGCCGCCGAGGCGGAGGCTGGGCAGGACGCCGAGCTGCAACCGGAAGTCCCGCAGCCGGATCAGACGCAGACGGTGTCCGCGCCCTCCGCCGAGGAGGACCTGCTGCGTGCGCAGCACGAGCAGCAGTACGTCGAGGAGAACCTGCGGATCGACCGGGAGCGCGCCGGGCGGGAAGCGCAGCGGTCGGCCGCCGAGCCGTCGCGCGCCCCGGAGCTCCCGGTTCAGCTGGCGGACCTGCAGGAGGACCTCGAACGGGCGCACGGTGCGCTTGCGGAGATTGCTACCCGGCAGGCCGAGCGCGACCGGGCCGACGAGACCCAGGCCGAAGCCTCCCGGCGCCAGGAGGTCGAGGTCGAGGTCGAGGTCACGCCGGAGATCCAGCAGGACCAGGGCCCGATCATCAGCTACGGCATGGAGTAGTGGCGTGCTGGCCACCGGTCGGCCCGTCCTCGTACCCTCAACCGACCAGGAGGTGAGCGGGAGTTGAGCACCGCGCAGGAGTGGAAGCCGCCCGAGCTACGGCCGGAGAGCGAGCTCGTCCGGATGATCGAGCACGTCACGGCGAATGGCTACAGCAGCAACAGGCACGACGGCTACGACAAGGGCCTGCTCGCCACGCTGAACTGGGCCGCCGGCCGGACGGATTCGCCGCCCGTCAGCAGGACACCGCTCGGTCACTCGGTCACGGGGACCGATGCCAAGCGCGAGCAGTACCGGGCGTACGAGGCGATGAAGGGCGGCATCGCCGAGCCGGAGCTGCGCGAGGTCGCCCAGGAGAAGGGCCGCGGCTACGTGACCGGGGTGGAGAACACCCTCGACTGGGCCATCGGCGGGGAAGGGCTGTGGTCACCGTGGGAGACGTAGCCACAAGGCTCTAGAAGGCAGCAGGAAGCCCCCAGCACGTGCGTGCTGGGGGCCTTTGTCGTCCGGGCGTCTAGCTGGCCGCTACGGGCCCGGGAGCGGGCGGTTCACGGCGGTGCTGGAGGTCCCAGCCGATCCAGTTGGACAGCTGGGCGTCGTCGTCGATCGCCTGCGGGGCCCCGCCGACGCCCGGGTCGGTGACCCAGATGTCATCCTGGTGTCCGTTCTCGCCCATGCACCGGGTGAGTGCGGCGATCACGCGCCGCTTGACGCCGGGTGCGTACCGGTCGTGCCAGTCCCCCGCTCGATGCGGTTGGCCGTACGACGTGCGGTAGATCTTGATCCACTCCTGGCAGAGCCACGACAGCTCGATGACGGCTTCCCGGTGCCGGTACCAGCAGGGCGGGATGCGCGACGGCGTCACCGGGCCGCCGTTGCTGGCGGGGGCGAACCCGCCTGTGGTCTTGGCGAACATGTCGGCCGGGGGTCCGACCCACCCGTAGGAACCCTGCAGTTCGGAGCGGACCCAGCGGATCAGGATCTCCCAGGCTTCCCCGGCTTCCTCCTTGTCCATGCCCTGGTCAAAAGACCAGTTCCAGACCGCGAGCTTCTCCTCCGGTCTGGCCGCGAGGGCTTCCAGTTCCTCGGTGACCTTCTTGACCGTGCTGCCCAGGGAGTCCAGGCGCTGTTGGAGCGGAGCGAGGGCCTGCACCTCTGTCTGCAGGCCCGAGGTCTGCTCTTCCAGGTGGTCGAGCGCCTCCTGGACGGAGCCGAGCTGGGTGAGCGCGTCCCGCACGGCGCCGTCGCGCTCACCCAGCGCCTTGACGTCCTTCTCGACCTTGCCAATGTCCTTGGCCAGGGCGAAGACCTGCGAGGCAAGCCCGCTGTCGGTCGCCATCAGCGGCGCCCCTTCGTCATCGTGACACCCGTGCCGGAGCCGCCCGAACGCTGACCGGGCACCTTCGGCCGGGAGGTCAGCCGCTTCACATCACGCCTCTTCCACAACGGCTTGATATGCGTGATGACGGGGCTGCAACCAGCGAAGATGACCAGCGACTGGCGCTTGCCGAGCTTGAAGATCTGGCCGGGCGTGATGACCGGCTTCTCCTCAGTCACCGTACTGATGGACGACTCCCCGTTCTTCGTGGTGGTGGTCTTCCGTTCCTTCTCATAGGTGCCGCACATGTCAGAGATGTCCTTGCGGACCTGCGTGTCTCCGATGCCGCGCAGGAAGATCCTGACGTTGGCGTCGTCCCAGATGATCCGTCCGCGCTGCTCGCCCCACACGTCGTACAACTGGGCACGGGACTGAATGACGATGACCAGGGTGATCCCACGGCCGCCGCTGTCGGGCATCCACTTGTCGACCGGCAGCGGGATGATGTTCGCGATCTCATCCAGCGCCCACAGGCAGGGCGGGTCCATCCGACCGCTGCCGTTCTTGTTGCCCAGGTCGATCGTGACGCTGCGCAGGTAGTCGGCGAACATCACGAACAGCGGGGCGACGACCGAGCCCGGCTTGTCGCTGCCGATCATGTAGAGCGTCCCGCGGTTGAGCAGGAAGGTCTCCGCGTCGAAGTGCTCACCCGGGCCGGGCAGAACGGTCTGCGCGACCTTGGGGTTCGCCATCCAGCCCAGCGCATTGGACAGCGTGGTGAAGATGCCGTCCCCCGTGCCCTGGACGACGGTCTGCCGCTGGACCAGGAGCTCCGCCCAGTCCCGGGCGCCGGCCATAGCCAGGATGTTCGCCGCCGTCTGGTCGTTGCGGTTCTGGCTCCATTGGTAGACGTCCATCATCGTCTTCCCGCCGAGCGCGGCCGCGTGCATGAACCTTGACAAAACTTCGCACGCCGTCGACTTAAAGAACGCGTCCACGCCCGCGCCGGAGCCGTCGCCGCTCCGCGCGCCGTACAGCAGGTACGCGGCCCGCTGAATGGCCACGTCGCGCACCTCGCAACCGCGGATCGGGTCCCACCGGAAGGTGTTGAGCTGCGTGGCGCCGGACAGGCCCAGCGGGTCCCAGGCCCATACGGGGCCGAGGAGTTCGCGCAGTTCCTTGGTCGCCAGGTGGTCTGTGACCTTGGACGATGTGTGTACGACCGCGCCGTCCCACTGGTAGATCAGCGAGTTGATGATGATGGACTTGCCCTGTCTCGACGGGGCCAGGATCAGGTAGTTCGCCTCTGGCGTGCCCCAGATACCTGTGGGCAGACCACCGGAGCGCAGACGGCCCAGCGGCACGGCGTACGCCGTGGTGGCCACCTTCTTCTCCTGCCCGACCAGGCTGGGACGGGTCTGCGGGATGAGCTCCCGGGCGTGACGGGCGCTCATCTCGTCGCGGATCTCCCGCTTGCTGGCGAACCCGGGGCGTGGCGAGAACTGGGCCCAGGCCCAGCCGATGCCGCCCACGGTGGCCAGGGCCGTGCCGGTCGCCGCGGCGGCCATCGCGATGCCGCTGGGGCTGTCAAGAAAGTGGTTGAAGCTGTTCAGGTGGTCGATGATGGCCGGGTCACCGGTGCCCGGATCACTGCCAGGCAGACCCGAAGCCGGTGTGGCGGCCAGCTCCATGGCCTTAATCTTCGCGTGGGACATCATGGGGTGCTCTTCTCCTGTCGTCTCATTCGCCCCCGGGTAGGCGCTGCAATCGCCCCCGGGGGCACTGTCCGTTTCTGGGCCGGTGACCTTGTGAGGCACCGTACGCGCGGGGTCGGACAACCCTCTGCGCGTTTTTGCGGAGGTTCGCTCGGCAAGCGCGCGGTTTGCCGCATACGGCGATCGGTTGACCCCCGCCGGACGAGTCTGCAACGGCGGGGTTGTGGATACTTTCCGCGCAAAATCGGCTGACGCATCGTCAGACCGGCTGCCGCTGACCGTTGATCGGACGGGTCCGCGCGGTATCCTCGGCCCGCTCGTGACCGTCCGCGCGGTAGCCGCTCGGCTCCTGCCGCGCGCCGCTCGACTCCGCGCGGCGGCTTTCCGAGCGCGCGGTTTCGCCCTCCGGCTGCCGCGCACCGCCGTTGGCGATCATCGCGGCACGCCGCGCCTTGAAGTCGGTCAGCCAGTTGCGTGCGTTGCCCTCGTTGACGCCGTACGCCACCGCCAGCTCCTTGGCGGTCGGAAGCTCCCGGCCCTCGCTCACGGCCGCGAGGTACTCCACCCAACCCTTCTGCTTCTCCGGGCTACGGAAGGCCGGAGCCTCGGCCAGCGTCGCCACCTCGGTCTCACCACCAAGACGTTCGGCCAGCTGCGGCCGCAGGGACTCCAGCAGCTCCGCCGCCTCCCGCGCCTCAGCCCGCGTACGGGCTGCTTCCTCGGCCGCCTGGCGCTGCGTCCCCTCGGCCGTGCGCCGCAGCTCAGCAGCCCTTTCCGCCGCCGTGGTGTGCTCGCGCACCGCTTCCTGCGCCTCGACGAGAGCCGACTGCAGCCGCTCGACCTCCCTGGCCGCCCGGCGGGCTTCCTCGGTGCTCGTGCGGGTCGTGTCCTTCGCGGACTCCCGCTCGTCGACCAGGCGCTGCAGTTCCTCGCGGATCGAGGTCACTTCAGCCGTTGCCGTCCTGCGCTGCTCGGTCTCGTCAGCGATCCGGCTCTGCACCCGGGCCAGTTCCTCGGCTGCCGTGGAGAGCTTGTTCTGCTCCTCCTCGGCTCGCTCCGCGAGGCGAGCAACATTCTGTGCCTCTTCGGTCATTTCGGATTCCGCGCGCTTCCGCGCAGCTTCCGAGCGCTCCCGCGCAGCTTCCGCGCGGGCCGCCTCAGCCTTGGCCGCCGCGGTCTCCTCGGCCGCCCTGGCGAGTGCCTCCTCGGCTTCCTGCCGCGCGGCCTCCGCCGCCTGCTTCTCCTCGACTGCCGCGCGCTTTTCCTCTTCCGCGCGCTGCCGCGCGTCCTCGGCCTCAGCCTGCGCCTGTGCCGCGCGCTCCGCCTGCTCTGCCAGTTCTGCCGCGCGCTCCGCGTTCTCGATCCGCTTCGCCGAGGGCAGGATGGCGACCTCCTCCATCAGTCTCATGACCGCCGGAGTGTCGGACGTGTCGACCGTGGCGACGTCATCCACGCGCGTCCAGCCGGCCAGCCCGCGCAGCACAGCCAGCGCTTGCGAGGAGTCGAGCGCGAAGTCGCTGCGGTCCATCGCGGAGGTGGCCCTCCGCCGCAGCGCGTCCAGCTCGTTCACGGCCCTGGCCAGGTCCCGCCGCTTGGCTTCCCGGTTCTGGAGCAGCTTCGCCTGCTGCTCCAAGGCATTGCGCAGCTTGAACAGCCGGTCCGCCGCCTTCTTCGCGAGGGTGGCGCGGGCGACCTGCCCGCTCGTCGAGCGCGGGTCCAGGCCCAGGCCGGAGAACGCGGCCGCCCAGCCCTTGGTCCACAGCAGCACCAGCAGCCGGACCGGACCGGCCTTGGACTCGTCGATCTTCTCCGAGCCGCTCATCCGGGCCTGCAGTTCGAGCTTGATCACCCAGGCCGCGCCGATCGGCACGAACCCCAGGAACGGGGCCGAGACCGGGTTGGGGGCGTGGATCACGTTCGCCGTCGCGGACACCGCGACCAGCGTCCACGCCGTGGAGTGGATCAGCTTCAGCTCCGGCGTCCACCCGACTTTGGGGTTCGCGCGCATGTAGAGCTGGGAGAACAGCACCAGCTCCATGGCGTCGAACATCGCGATGAAGCCCACCGCGATGGGGTGCGGCAGCTGCGCGGTCTGTGTGGCGAAGCCCCACATGCCGTAGATGCTCACGGCCATGCCGCAGAGCGCGACGTACGCCTGACGCCCCATGCCGCCTAGGCCGAGGACCTCGGACTCCCCACTCCTCGCCGCGGCCTTCTCGGCATCCTCCCGCCGGCGCTGGCGCTTGCGCTCCGATGCCCGCCACAGGGTCCTGATCGCCAGGTACGCCACGGCGATCAGCACCAGGAGCACGGCGCCGGCGGTGGCGACGAGGGCCCAAGCCGGGGTATCGGACACCGCGCGGTCAAGAGTGGATGACCAGTCAAAGCTCTGACCAGTTCCTGCTGCTTGCGACCAGGACGGATGTGTTCCGGCCGTAGTCTGGGACAGACGCATACAGACCTCCATATCTCTGCGTCTTTGGCCTCGGCGGTCCCTACACCGCTGGGGCCTTTTTCGTGGGTCGGTCAGGCTTTGCGTTTCGTCAGGTACTCGTCGAGCGCTTTGTCGAGAAGGTCTTGCAGATTCACGTCGTGCTCGGCCGCGTAGACCTTCATCCGCTTCCGCACCGACGCGCGGACCCGCCCACTGATGAGGACCTTGTCCTCTGCTTTCGGGTCCGGTTCTGCCTGCTCATCGGGCACTTGGCCCCTCCTCGGTGGTCGTTCCAGCACGTCGAGCACCATCTTCCCCTCCTGTTGGCGGACAGCTCCGAGCATACAGCTAACAAGCTACAAAGTCAGCAAGCTACGTTGTTGACAACGTAGCTTCGATGGGGCTTACTGGAATAGCGAAGAGGGCCGGGGTTGCTGCCCCGACCCTCTCGGACCGAGCCGGAGTTGCTGCTCCGGCCTGGTCACGGACACCCCTGCCGTTATCACCGAGAGGGATCTCCTGTGCGTCATCTTCCCAGGTCCAAGCGTGCCGTCACCACACACGTGAACCCCGACCTCAGCGCCACTCCGGACGAGGGCCCCAAGGCCCTTGCCGTGGGCCGCTTCCAGCGCCCCACCTGCGACAACTGCGGCGGCTTCACGGCCGTGAAGGTTGTGATCGGCGGACGCCTGGTCACCATCCACTGCTCCGAGTGTGTCTCCTCCCCGACCGCCGGCCTCGACGACGTCATGGACGACGTCGAGCGCCAGGACAACGAGAAGGGCCCCGAGGCCGATGACCTGTTCGCGGGGTGGGCCGCATGAGCCCCCAGGAGCAGGCCGCCGCCGAGCGGGCGGAACAGGTTCGGCAGGCCGAGGAGCAGACCCGCAAGGCGCTGGAACAGCTGCAGCGCCACGGCCAGGCCGCCGCCGCCGTGACCCAGATCGGGGGGCGAGGGTGACCGACTTCCCCGACCCGGACGTGGTGCTCGACGCGGAACTGCCGGTCGGCGAGGACTACGTGGCCCCCGCCGACCGGCCCGCGGAATGGGCCCGTATGGCCCGTGAGCTGGCCGCCAGCGGCTACACCGAGGCGCAGGTCGCCGAGGCGCTCGCAGTCGACGAGGCGACGATCCAGCGTCTCCTGCAGGAGAGGCAGGGCCCGCGATGAGGAGCCCCATGCGTCCCCTGCTCATCTGCTGGGGCCAGGCCCTCGGTGTCGTCGGCATCGTCGAGGACGTCGTGTCCACCGTCCGCGACCGCCGTCTGATCAAGGCCGACAGCGAGCAACTCCCCGCCACCGCGCGGAACGTGGCGCTCGCCGAGGCCCGCCAGGGCTGCACCCACACCCCGACGTGCCCGCCGGCCGCCGCGCCGGACCGTACACGGGCCGCCGAGGTCTGGTCCGACGTCGCCTGTGTCTACCTGTGCAACGGGCTCGTGCTGGCCGCCAAGGCGATCAAGGCCCCGGACTCCCCGTCCGGCCTCTACACCCCGATGCGGGAGAAGGAGAACACGCCGTGACGCACGACGACCGTGTCCAGGCCGCCGCCGTTATCGCCCTGCTCGCGGCCGTACTGGCCGCCGTGTGGGCCTGGCGCAACGGCCTGGCCCCCGAGCCCATCGCGTGGCTGTCCGGGGCCGCCTACGGGGCCGCGCTGCTCTTCGTGGCCCCGGCCCTGCAGGCGTCATCCGGCGCCGTGGCGGTGACCAGCATCAAGTACGCCGCGTTCATCGCCGCGTTCAGCGTGTGGGTCACCGCCACGGGCGTCTACGCCATCAGGCAGCTGCTGCGAGGCCGCAACGCCTCGAAGGGGGTGTTCGCGTGAGCAGGCTCGCCGAACTCCTCGGCAGCGAGGTCGAGGCCGCGCGCTGGAAGAACGCCCGCGTGCACCAGTTGGTCGTCTGGGACCGGCTCGACTCGAACGCCGCGCTCGACCTGGTCGAGCAGGGCGTCGCCGAGAACGACCCGGCGATCCTCGCCGAGGTCGGCCAGGTGTGGACCCGGCGCATCGGAGCCGAACCCGACATGCCTGACGTGCTGTACCTGACGCACTGGCTCGGCCCCGACCGCGAGCACCTGGTCGCCGAGGACGGAGGCCGCACCGGCACGGGCGTGATCCCGCTCGCCGCGCTGTACGCCTACGAACTCGACTACTGGAAGCGCTCGTGATCCGCCGTCAGCCCTTCACCGAGGAGATGGCCGGCGGTCACCAGCTCCGGCTGTTCGACGAGGACCCCGAGTCCGGGCCCGCCACCACGGCGGGCCCGGCCCCGGGCCAGACGGTCATCCCCTCACCCACCACCGACACCGACCCCGAGACGTACCGGACGGAGCCCCAGCCGTGACACCCCCCGACCAGTTGCCCGCCTGGTACAGCCAGCAACTCCCGCCCCCGGCACCGCAGGTCCAGCACAACGGGCTCACCCTGCTCATCGCCTACTCCGGCCGAGTGGTCCCCGTCATCACCACCTCGACCGCCCTGGCCCTGGCCAGGATCTGGCATGAGCAGGGCGCCGCCCACAGCGTCGGCAACATGGCGCTGATGCTGGCGCTCGCCGCCGCCGCGTTCGCCGCCGCGTGCGTCTCCGCAGTCCACCGCAACGGCGACCCCGTCACCACCGCTGTGGCGTTCACCGGCGCCGGATCGTTCGCCCTGCTCGGACCCGTCGCCTACACCGAGTCGTGGGCCCTGTCCGCGCTGCTGTGGCTCGTCGCCACCGTCCTGGTCTACGTCGTCACGGCCCGGCACTGGCGCGCGGCCCGGCAACTGCACGACGCCCGCGACCACGAGCTCACCCTCGCCCGGCTCGACAGCGCCACCACCGTGGCGACCGCCGTGATCGACCGCGATGCCAAGGCGCAGGCGCTCGCGTACGGACTGACCCTCGCCCGCGCCGTCGAACAGCGCATCCAGCTCGACCCGACCACGTACGACCACGCCGCCCTGCAGAAGGCCGGCCTCCCCGAACTCCCCGCATCCGATCACTGATTACAGGAGAGCCCCCATGGCCAGCCGCGAATCGTTCGCCGACGACCTGTCCCGCCTCAGCACGATGAGCCGCCAGATCCGCGAGTACGAGAGCACGCAGGGCACGGACGCCTTCTCGGAGACCATCCGCGGCGGCCTCCACGCGCAGCACACGAGCGACAGGACCGAGCAGGGGTCCGGCTACCCCCTGCGCTACCCGCCGAAGTAGGACACACCCCAACTCCCCCGGACCGTCGACACCAACGAGGAGCAACCCATGGCTGACACCACCCCGGCGACCTCGACACAGGCAAGGAGCACCACACGCATGACCACTGACCCCCGGGTGAACAGGGCGATCACGTACGAGACCCACCAGCGCCGCGCGATCGAGCAGGACGGCACCACCCACGGCGCCCGGTACGCCGTAGACCGGCAGCGCTTCACCCTGGCCTGTGCCGTTTACCCGATGCCCGCCATCGAGCGACTGGAGCACCAGGAGTTCACCGACACCGAGTTCTGGCCGGTCACCTGCCCCGGGTGCAAGGCCGCGATGGCCGTCGTTTTCACGTGCCCGCTCTGCAAGACCCCCGGCGCTGAGGAGTTCGGCTTCCCGATCCCGAACACCGACGACTCCGTCGACTCCGCCCGCTGCATCAACCCCGCGTGCGGCATCGACTGGGGCCTCGACCCTGGCGCCAACGGCGGGTGCACCGAGTGCGGCGGCTCCGGCCACACCGGACGCGGCACCATCCGAGACCCGCTCTGTGCCTGCACCGACGAGGCCAACCAGACCGAGACCGTCAAGACGACCGAGGAGACCGCCCAGTGATCTGGATCATCACCGCCGCGACGAAGCGGTACTACGAGGGCAAGGTCGAGGAGGCCGGGAAGGTTCCGGGGCTGGAGTTACAGCTCAAGGAGGCCCAGGAGGACGCGGCCATGTGGAAGGCCCAGTCCGACGACTACCAGCAGCAGCGCGACCAGGAGCGTGAGCACACCGCCGAGCTCACCAAGGGATTGCGCGAGCTCCGCGCCCAGCTCGACGGACAACAGGACGAGTTCACCCGCCAGCTCCGCGAGGCCAGCGAGCCCGTCGCGGCTCTGCTCACCGACCTGATCCACCGGGCGGAACACCCCGTCGAGGGCGCCGACTTCCGCAAGGAGCTGGCCCTGCGCATGGTCGAGAGGTGGACAGAGCGGCTTACGCCCGAGGAGCACAACGACCCCATGGGCCTGATCCTGCGCATCATCACGGACACCCGGAAGCCCGGCGAGGTCATCCCCCTCCGGGGCCCGGAAGCGTTCCCCGGCATCGGCTGACACCGTCGCCCAATCAGGGGCCCCCTCGGCCGAGGGGGCCCCTCGGCGTTTCTCGGCATGGCAGCATCATGCGGGCCACTGCCGAAACCGAGAGAGAAGCCCCGCCGTGCTCATCGCCAACATCAGCCCACGCAGCATGGGCAAGACCACGGACACCGGTTTTATGGCCCATGCTCTTCACGAAACCGGCTATCCGGTACGAGCTTGGGACGCCGACGAATCCCAGCACCTCACGCAATGGTCAGAGGCAGCCAGCGGCTTCCCCTTCCCTGTCGGCAAGAACGCCACCGCCACCTTCGCAACCGACATCGAACCGTTGAAAGACGGGATCGACCTTGTCGACGTGGGTCACACCGAGAACCACCCTCACATCGCGGACAGCGTCCTGAAGATCGCAGATCTGGCCATCCTCCACATGGAGCCGTCCATGGCCGACTGGCAGCGGGTCACCAAGCCGCTTACCTCCACGCCTGTGGCGGACATCGTTGCTCGGTCAGCCTTCGCCCGTTCCGGCCGTCAGGCACCGCCTCTATGGGTCCTGTTCAACCGCGTACGAACCGGAGTCAAGTCAGCGAAAGAGATTCGCGACATGATGCGCGAAGCGGGCTGGAACGTGTTCACCGTGATGATTCCAGTTCGGGACGAGATCAAGCAGGCGACAGCATTTCCCGTCGAGCGCGCCGCTCAAGGCCCCTTCGGAGAGCTCGTTTCCGAGATGGAGGAGAAGGGACTCATCAAGCATGGCTAGGCGCGATCTGCGGGCCGGAGCACAGGCCACGGCCAGCGCTCAGCCACCGGCCAACGGCACAGCCCCTCACGCCCCTGCCGGGACCGTCGTAGCCGCCATCGATGGGGCAGCTCCCGACAAGCTGCGTGACCAGCCGTTCACCCTCGCGCACTGGGGCGCCACCTTGCCCGAGCGGGATCTGACGCCTGAAGAGGCGAGCGGTCCGCTCAGCGACGAGGAGCAGTCGCAGCTGACCGAGTGCCACCGAGCCGTTGACAACTCCCGAGCTGCCCAGTGGTTGCTCGGTCGTGCGTTGGAAATCGTCCGGCGCCGACGCCTGTACCGAGGCGACGGGTCCCGGACTTGGCCCCAGTACCTGGCTGCTGAGCACGACGGCATGACTGAGCGGGAAGCCCGCCGACTTCAGGAGGAGTGGCGACTGGCCAAGGCCGTCCAGGACGCGTTGGGCAGGCCCGCGCCTGCCTCCCATGTACGGGCCATGCTCGACTACGCCGACAGCACCTCTGATGAACAGGCCGCTCTCGACTACGCGATGCTCAGGACCGCGTTCGAGGACGCTCAGGTACGCCTGGCGGCCCACCAGATCACGGCCCGAGTCTCCAAGGCTCTGGAACCCGCCGCCAGCGAGAAGGACCCGCACACACGCCGTCAGTCGGTCGAGGTCCGTTGGCGGGAGGTATACGCCCCTCAACCGTCGATCCCCGCGCCCTTGAAGGCCCCGGAGGCCGCACAGTCAGCCAGGACAACGAGGGAAGCCACCGATCCCCTCGCCGACGCTGTCAACGCCGTAGAGCGGGTGTTGGAGCGTGTGGACGACGCGTTGATGGACGGGAGTGCCGCCGAGCGACGTTCGGCGGCAGAGGCCGAGCACCTGCAGAAGCGGCTCAGGAAAGTTGGGCGCATTCTGGCGAAGGCCACGGTGCCGGCCGATGACGTCATCGACGCGGAAGTAGTGGAAGACGAAGCCCGTAGTTGAGGGGAACCCGGCAAATTTGCCGGGTTCCCAGGGCGCCTAGCCCGCAGGCGGGAGCGCTCGCCTGGGCGCGAGACCGCCGGGTCGCAGGAGTTCCAGGTCGGCGCCCCGGCGAGCCGCCGGTCCAGGACCACGCGGAGCCCGCCGCACCACCAGCCAAGCCATCGGCATAGCGGAGCCCCCAGCCGGGTCGGGTGGACGACCGGCTGGGGGCTCCCAACGCCCGCGCCCACGGGGGAGGGCTGCGGGCTGTCTCGGGGGTGGTCAAAGATGGGGGACGGAGAGGTCAACCGGCCCTGTCGCTCGTAAGGATGGAGCTGTTCGCATTCGGGCCGGGCCCGAGGGGGCGACCCACTAGGCTCCCGTTATGGAACGCCCTTTTGTGACCGGTGATGAGCGCCCGGTCTGTGGGATCTGCCCCTCGAAACGACTTCCACGGGATCAGTTCCTGATCTACGACCGGCCCACCCGCGAGGCCCCGTTCAATCCGGAGAACGGATACCGGTACACCGCCGAGGGGACTCCGGTCTGCGTACACCCGGACAAGATCGGTGTGGAGCCCGACCGGATTGCTCCGCCACCGGAACTCTCAGCCCCGGAGCCCGCTACACCGCAGCGAACGCGATGGCGCTGGTCATTCCTCGGTCGGTGACGCCGATGGACGCGTACATCCCGTCGAGGACCTGTCGGCGCTGCTCGGCTTCGTCAGCGTCGATCCAGTACCTCGGGTCGACAGGTCCGAACGCCCCCTCGTACGCCTGGTGCGTGTAGTCACCGGTCCGCCAGGGCGTGGCGACGAGGTGTTCGTTGATGGTGCTGTGCACGAACAGGTGCCCGGTCCGCTGCTGCACGCGGCTCAGGGCTGTGAACTGCGCGGTCAGGGCGTGACACGTGACGTCGAGGGGCACCGGCACTGGCAGCTCGGCGGCGACCTCATCGCCGGTCAGCTCGTATACGGCCGTTTTCACGGACATCACCCTGATGGCGGCCTCGATGCGGGGCGCGGCGTCCTGGTCGACGCTGTAACGGTCGATGATGAAGTCCCCGTAATCGTCCGACCAGTCAGAGCTGTACCTTTTGCAGCCGTCGAGAACGGCCTCCATCTCCGGGTCGGCCAGCCACGAGTCGAGGATGCTCTGGGCCCGGTCGGCGACGGCCGCGGGCTTGGGAAGCGCTGTGGTGGTGCTCACGGTGGGTTTCCCTTCGTCGGGTCTGCACTTGGGAGTTGAGGCTGGTCCTCCAACAGGGGACATGGAGGGGCCAGCCTTGCCCGCGCAGTCGTCTTGCCGTTTCTCTCCCGCGCGGGAGTCAGTGGTGCCGGCGAGGTCGGGGGACATGAGGTTCACCCCGACCCCGCCGGGGTCTACGGCAGGTCAGCCACAGGGGCAGACAGCAGCCGGTCGTAGCGCTCGTACAGGGCCCGGACGAGCCGGGCGCGGTTCTGCGCCGAGGCGAGGGTCGCCCGGGGTGGGACGGACAGCCGACCGCCCGCTTCGGTGAGCACGGTCTCGGTGAGAGGGCGCATGCGGCTGACACCGGGCGTCCGGTCGAGGAGGCCGCGCACTTCATCGGCGACGAGGCTGGCGTGCCCGGCCAGGAGCTGGCCGATCTGCAGGCAGTCCTCCGGCCGGAGCTCGGAGTCGGGCGTGGGCGGGGCGAGCACCGCGGCGACCAACTCCAGCATCGCCGAGCGGTCCAGGGGGAGGGAGGGGGCAAGCATCTTCTTCGCGTCGGCCAGCACCGTCATCGAGGCCCGTACGGATGTGTCGATCATCGGGCCACCGCTTCTGTGTAGGCGGGCGCGAGTTCCTGCAGGCGGGCAGCGAGCCGGTCGGTGTCGACCAGCACCGGGGTGTCGAGGTCGCGAGGGGCGCCGACCCAGTCGGCCGCCGCACTGCCGTCGCACGCGGTACGCGGCATAAGGAGCTGGTGACCCAGACCGAGCACTCGCACGCCGGAGATGTCGGCGAATTGGGCATCGGCCGAGCCGGGGGGCACCATCACGTACAGCACGCCGGTCAGGTGGTCGGCGACGATCAGGTATCCGCGACGGGTGCCGATGCGCATCGCGGCGAGCGCGTCCAGGCCCAGCTGTATGGGCTTCACGGCCACCGCCTGCCAGTTCTCGCCGCACGCCACGAACTCCGTGTGATTGCGGCCCCGGATCCAGTGCGCTCGCTTGCTGTCGTTCATGGCAGCCAGGTCATGCCACGTGGGGGTGGGTTTCCTGGCTCTCTTGGCCGTTCCGCTGGCGGAGGACTTCGCCACAGCCGCCTCCCTGTTTGGTCGTCACGTCACCGTCTACGCAAGCAGCAAGAGGCGAGCGAGAGCGACGCCAGGCCGATGCAAGAGCGATGTAAGTCCGCCCCTCGCGGGTGATCCGACCTCAAGATCGGGGCATGACAGAGGAGGGAGCGGTACGGTCACCACACCCCCTGTCGACACGCGGATGCTGCCCCCGGAGCCCGGTATGGCCGACCGTCGCCATAGCCCCAACGTCCAGTTACGCGCCGTGCGCGAGGACGAATTCCAGATGTCCCGCCAGGAGTTCGCGAAGCGCATCGTCAAGACGGGCACCGAGCTGGGCGAGGTGGTCGGGTGCAACTCGCGTTTGGTGGCCGCATGGGAGGACGGGGAGGTCGGCCTGCCGAGGGCGGTCTACCGCCGCATCCTCACGCAGCTGACCGGCGGTCGCAGCATGGCCGAACTCGGCTTTCGGTCTGCCGCCCAGGCAACAGCACTGTCCATACCGCCGACCGCCGCCACATACGGGCTGGAGGAGGAGAGTGACTCGGTGGAACGGCGCACGTTCCTGCTAGACGGCGCATGCGCGGTCCTGTCTCTGCCTCTCGGCACCGAGAAGCAGACGCCGGGAAGGATCGGCGCGAGCGAAGTCCGAGCCGTCAGCAAGGCCGTGACCCGGCTCTACGCGCACGATCACGACCACGGTTCGGCCCCGCTGCGCACAGCCGCGGCCGAGGCGCTGCACACCGCCTACCAGTGGCTTCAGAGCGGTACGTACACGGAGAAGACCGGACAGAAAATGCGCTCTGCGACCGGCGCCCTGTCGATCGCTGCCGGATGGCTCGCCTTCGACTCCGGCCGCGCCGGCGATGCCCATTCGCTGTACGGCGAGGCCTTGGCCGCCGCCCGGATCGCCGACGACGCGGAACTCGAAGCGCACGCCTTCGGCTGCCTGTCACTGCTGGCCAAGGCAAGCGGTCGACCTCGCGAGGCGATCTCCGCAGCCCAGGGGGCGCAAACCGTCGCCCGGGGGCTCAACTCCCCACGAATGCTCGCCCTGTTCAACATGCGGGAGGCCAGCGGATGGGCCCTGATGGGCGACCCATCAGCCACCGACCAGGCGATCGTCCGCGCCCACAACCTCTACGCCAAGGGACCGTCCGACAACGACCCGGGATGGTTGGAGTTCTTCGCGCCCGGCGAGCTGGCTGGTCTGGAGTCCCTCGCCCGAGCAGACCTCGGACAGCACGAACGTGCCGCCTCCGGGGCCGAGCAGGCCGTGCTGCTACACGGCAAGGCGTTCGCCCGAAACCGCGCCCTGTACACCGCCGACATCGCAATCCAGCATTCGGTGAGGGAGCGTCCCGAGCCAGAAGCAGCCGCCGAGGCCGCGGGCCGCCTCCTGCAGTTCCTCCCCGAGGTGCGCTCCGACCGACTGCTGCAATCGCTGCACAGCGTCGCGGGGGCGCTGCAGCGGCACAACCGCGTCCCCGCGGTCGCGAGCTGGATCGAGGAGTACCGCACCACCACCGCCACCGGAGGAGGACGGCCGTGACCCCCAGCACCCGCACAGACGTCGTGATCCGTACCTACGGAACCGGCCAGGTCCCGCCCCTGCTCGACACCATCGCCGACATCTGGGCCGACGCTCACCCCGAACTCGTCAACAACCCGGGCGCATCCACCGACGGTCTGTCCGCCGACGCGCTGCGCCGCCAGGTCGTCGGTCACCTCCGTCACGAAGGCTTCACTCTGGTCGCCGCGTACGCGCACGGCACGATGGTGGGTTTCGGCTACGCGTTCCCGTGCACACCGGAATATTGGTACGGCCCCGATCTGCTGCCGGACATTCCCGAGCACGTCCGCGAGGGCCGTCTCATGGGGCTGTGCGAACTCGCCGTCAGCCCCTCTTGGCAGTCCCAGGGCATCGGCTCACGGCTGCACGCCGAGCTGCTCAAGGCCATCAATCCCGAGTGGTCCTCCCTGCTCGTCCGACCCGACAACACTGGCGGCCGCGGCCTGTACGACCGGCTCGGATACGAGTACGCCGGCCCGTACCGCAACAGCACCGATGGTCCAGAGTTCGACCTGCTCCTTCTTGAGGTCCAGTCGACTGCCTGACCTGGCTAGGAGAGCCGAAGAAAGCCCGCCCCGGACAACCGTCTCGAAGGGAGACACTCGTTCCTAATTTCCCCATGGACATGGGGTAAAGCTGAACTGATGCGGGGGCGCTGCCCCCACACCCCCGGCCCTACTCGGAGGGGGAGGGGGACGCGTGGCGATCGTGCGGTGAGTGGGGTGTTGGGGGAGTGGGGTCGCGGTGCGGTTCCCTCCTCGACCGGGCCCGCAAGGGGAGCATGGCCCGCACCAGGGCGCAAGGCCGAGCCGCTACGCGGTCGCCTACGGCGAGCCTGGCGCCCCGGCACACGCCATGCTCGGCTGACGCCGCCCGACCGAGGAGGGAACCACCCCACTCAGGCCCGACGTACGGCGGACCGCCGGCGGGAGGCTGAGCCGGGGCCGCCGAAGTTGACCGTTCGCCAACAGGCCCAGCGGATACGGTGCGTAGGTGCAGATCAACGGGGCGCAAGATAGACCGGGGACCGCGCTGCTCCTGGCGGCCGCGCCCACGGGCAAGGGCAAGCTCACTGAGGCGAGCAGTGTCATTCCCGTGCTCGCCGCCGTACCGCCGGCCGCGCTCGCGGGCACCGCGGCTGCCACGCTCATCGAACTGGCGGACCCGACTGACCCGCAGGCCGTCCTTACTCGAGTACGGGGAGCCGCCGCCACCGAGGGCCCGCTCACCGTCGTGCTCGTCGGCCAGTTGCAGCTCGACCGCCGACAGCACGTCGTGCACCTGGCGCTCGCCCGCACCACGCCCTCGACCATGAGGTACACCGCCCTCCCGTGGCCCTGGCTCGTCAGCGAGCTGCAGCAGCGCCGTCCGGGCACGACCGTCCTCTACGTGGACTTGGTCGCTTCCCCGGAGGTCTGGCAACTGCTCGACGACGAGCCGCTCGACCTCCCCAGGGGAGCCCGGACGTACGGAGTCATCGCCCCGCCGCCAGGCCGCCGGCGCATCGCCCACCCCGACTACACCCACGCCCTGGCCCAGATCCTGCGCACCGGCCAGCGACCCGACTCCGACCGGCTGCACCACGAAGTCCTCCGACGCGCGCCCGCCGTCGAGGGCGCGCTCGTCCTCGGCCCCGAGCGGCCCGCAGCCGCCGTGAACCACCAGCTCCCGCCCGCGCGTCCGGCCCCTACCGCCCCGGCACACGTCACGGCGCCTGCTCCGGCCCCACCTCAACTGCCGCCGCCCGCCGTGCAGATGTCCGCGCCGCCCACCGGTCCCGGCGCGTTCCAGGTCCCGCCGCCTCCCACGTTCGACCACACCCGGGCCCCAGCGCTCCCGTCCCAGGTACGGCCCGTCAGCCCGGCCCCCGTGCAGGTCCCGCCGCCACCGCCGCGCTCTCAGCGCGAGGTCTCGCCCGTCTACGTGCCCAGCCCGGACGTGCCCGTACAGGCTGACCCGCACGAGCGGATCGCCGCCCTGGCACAGGCCGGCCGCCACCAGGAGGCCGCCGCCCTGGCGGTCGCCGCCGAGCAGCACGCCGTGCAGAACTTCGGCGCCGACACGTTCGCCGCCGTTCACTGGACCGAGGTACGCGCCCATCTCGCCTCGGTTGCCAACGACCCTGGCCAGTCCTGCGCGTTGTGGCTCCAAGCCGCCCAGACCCGCCTCGACACGCTGCAACAAGCCCCCGACGCCAACGACGTCGAGGGTGCCGTCGACCGCGCCCACCACCAGTGGGACCGCATCCGTGACGCCGCCCAGGCCCGGAACCTCGCTCCGCAGCTCGTCGCCCAGCGCCGTCGAGTTCCCGGACGTCAACGCGCCGCCCTCGACGCCGTCCAGAAGAAGTTGGAGCGGCTGAACAGCCTGCCCCTCAGGTGACTGACGCCCCGTGAGCTGCCGTGAGCTGCACGGGGGTTGCCCCGGAACGCCCGGATTACTCCTCAGCCGATCGAGAAAACTTCCGCAACACGCGTCCCAGGGTACGTACATGAACCGTCGACATGGTTGGATGTGATCATGGCCAGGCCCTACGGAAGTCGAAGCACGCGCGAGCGGGAGTACATCCCGCCCCTGCCTGACTCGAAATCCAAGGAGAAGCTCGTTCGACTGTCCCCGCTTGTCCCGCCGGAGATCCACGCCACGGCGTTTCAGAACGCCAAGGCGCTCGGCTTGACGATGGGGAAGTACGTGGCCGAGCTGATCGCCCGGGACCAGGTCGACGAGAACGGCGTCCCGCTGTGGGCGTCGGAGGTCCGGGAACCACAACCCGCCCAGGCGGAGTTGCCAGTGATCGAGACCGAAGCGAGCTAGACCGCACGACTCCGGGAACGCCAAAAAGCCCCTGGCTTACCGCCAAGGGCTGGCGTGCTCGGCGGACACAGAGCTACAGCGACCAAACCTCGCTCTGAACGTCCTTGCAACAACCGTCAGGCGACCGACCAAGCCGTCTGACAAGACCACCGTCCAAGACCGCCCCGCCGCCGGATTACCAGTCCAGCGACACACACAGACAAGGAGGTGCAACTCCCCAGAGACCCAAGATCCGGGCCCGCCGTTGACGTTGGCCCTTGTTCCGTAGCAGGCCCTCCTGGATGGAGGGTCCGGCCCTTTGTTGTCTTGTGACCCCTTGAGGAGGTACCGCTCATCGTAGCGGACAGCCGCTGCGCCGCAATCGGTCCTCGACGTGTCGGGTTCGTCTCACCGAACCGACAAGTCGATTCCGACCCGGCGCAAGCCGACACACGGTCACGAGCCCCGCCCGTCCTGCCTCACCCCGTCGCAGTAGGACGCGGCCCGCCACAGGTGGCGCGGGTTCGGGACAGCACCTATGGGAGACCGGTCCCAGGAAACCGGCCCGAGGCCAGGCGCGTGGCGAGCGCAGGGAGTCCGGAAACAGCCCGCGGTAGAGACCGGTCCGCGTCACCAAGACCGACCCCGGGTTAGGCGTCCGGGAGGTAGAGAAGGCCGAGGTAGAGGTAGCTCACCCCATCCCCTGAGCGGAGGGAGAGCGCTACGGAAGTCAATCGTCAATCGAGCAGGCAGACGAGCCGGCCTTGCCCAGGGAGTGATCCCTGTGGCGAACAAGGTGGACCCGAGCCGGCGGGGGCGCAGAGCCCCCGGGAGTACAGCGACCTCCCCGCGCTGCCTGCAAATCCCGGTCCCAGGGCAAGCGAGAAAATACCCGTAGCCCGATCTGACTGCGATGCCTCGACGGGCGTACCGGAGTACGCACGACAGCACGTGAAGATCCCCTCCTAGTGAGACGGCAGAAACCCCATGGGGATCTCTCTGTCGTTTCACTAGGGGGGGTTTCCCCAGCTCCACCCGCTCAGGGCACCCGGAGCATCGCGGAGGGTGCGGGGGTGGAGAGAGAACAGCCGGACGCTTCAGCGTCCGTCCTTTAACCACCGGGCCGCAGGCCCGGAAAGGAACGTGCGAAGCTCCTTATTCGCCTTGAGGGGGCCGATCCGGCCCCCTCCCACCGGGGTTGAGGTCGACGACGAGACAGAGCCGGATCGGCCCCCTCAAGGGTGTCCTGCCTGAGCGAAGCGAAGTCCATTAGGCCCGAACAGACGTTCCCCTTTCGGTCGGTCGGCCAACTTCCCCTGGGCACACCTCCGACCTCTGCCGGACCCCCCAGCACCTTGCACCGTCTCCTCCACACAGACCAGTTGGAGGATCAGCCAATGCCTGTGAAAGACGCGTGCCCGAACTGCGGAGCCGCGAGGAACCCCAAGGGACAGCAAGTTCGGTGCGTGCGCCAAGTGCGGAGCCCGGCAGCGATGACGACCAGGGCCACGCCGGTACGGTGAGCGGAGACCGGCACACCGAGGGGAGCGGGCCGTGGCACTGGCTGTACAGATGAGTCCGGAGGTCGAGGCCGCGCTCGGTCCGCAGATGGCCGTGCGGGCCCGGGGCATCACCGAGGGCGTGTGCATCGAGTGCAAGCAGCCGCTCGACGCCGGACCGGTCAACGTGGTGGTGGGCATGGGCCCTGCGAGTTCCGGCCGCATCTGCTTCGTGCACGACCGCTGTGCGCCGTCCCGGATCATCGAGTTGGACGCCGAGGCCGAGGCCGCGATCGTCCAGCCCGAGGACGGGTTCAACATGACGATGACCGCGGCCATGATGGACGGCTCGCCCGTGCTCGTCGCCAGGATGGCCGTGACGCCGTTCACCAACTCCGGCACCCACGGCGCCGAGCCGCGCAACATCTTCATGCAGGCCATGCTGGAGAGCGGCTTCCACCTGGTCACGGCCGAGCTGGACGCCCCGCCGCTGGGGGAGTGGGTCGCCGTGTTCCAGCCGTACGGCCGTGACCTGCAGCTCATCGTGCTGACCCCGACCGCGGAGCGCTTCTTCCACGGCACGCTGTCCAGGCCGCCCGCCGGGTGGGTCAAGGCCGTGCTCGACGGGCACCAGGTGCTGCTGTTCGGCGGAGACATCGGTGGCCGTCACGACGACGAGGCCGGCCAGCAGCGCGAGGCCCTGGCCGTCGCCGCCAAGGGAGGTCAGTTGGCCGGCGCCCGCATCGCGTGCGGCAGGCCCAGCGACTTCAACCTGTCCTGACCGGTCAGCGGCCGCCGTGCAGGCAGCCGCCGACCATGGCGAACACCAGGAAGGCGCCGAGCAGCCGCAGCGTCCACTTGCGTCCGAGCAGATGGAAGATCCAGAACACCATTGAGGGCCCCTGAGTTGACGTCAGGGGCCCTCAATGGTGTTCTGGATGATCCACTGCCCGCCAGGTGATGCCGGAATCTCCCCGCGACCGCCGTACGAAAGTGGCAACGGGAAACACCGCGAAGTGTGTAGCGCCGCAGTTCAGTTGGCCCGACCGTAGAGCCCATGCCCTTACGAATCGTCAGCTTCGGCTACGGGCACAGCAAGCCCCGGCCCAGCTGTGCCCTGATGTTCGACGCCCGCCACATCCGCGACCCGTACCTCGACCCCGCCCTGCGCGACCTCGACGCCCGCGATCCCCGCGTACAGCGTGCCGTGATGCGCTCGCCCGGCGCCCAGGCCCTGCTCGCCGTGATCGTCACCGCCGCCTACCAGATGCTCGCCCAGGCAGCCGACGACGAGACCGTGACCATCGCGGTCGGATGCGGGGGAGGCCGGCACAGAGCTCCAGTCCTGGCTTCCCGGGCAGCCGCACAGATGGACCACCTCGACGAGCTCCGCGTCCAGGCCGCCCACCGCGACCTCGACGAGCCGCTGCTCGCCGCTGGCACAGGCGACGCTGCGGCGTAGGGAAGACTGATTCATCGCCCCGCGGTGCGTGTCACGTCCGGACGATGCTGCCCGCTGGCTTAGGCCAGGTATCGACCAGTCGTGAGAATGCCCGGGGCTCAACCGTGAGTTGCGGTTGAGCCCCGGGCAGTAACGTGATGCCGATTGTTCGTGCTGGAGGAGGGGGCACCCGTGAGTCTGAAAACCCGGTTCTACCTGTTGCTGGCCATCATCGTGATAGGTGTGCTGATCGGGATGAACAATCCCCAGCCAGGTCCCTGACCTGATCAGCTTCCCGAGCCGCCGCGGTCGTCCTGGTTCGGTACGTCCGGCCGTGACGGGCGCGAACCGCCGGACGAGGTGGGGCGGGTCGAGTGGGCCGCGATCCCGCCGGCGGTGGCGTGGGACACCGACGAGGTCTGTGCCGCCGCGGACGGACGCGCTGCCGAGTCCCGGGAGGCATGGGTGTTGATCCCGGCAGTGATCCCCGTGACGGGCTTCGTGACGATCGCCGCGGCCTGGCGGCTCTGCGGGTCGTAGCTGTCCCGCCGGGCCGCCACGATGTCGTCGCCCATGCCGGGCACCATCCGGAACAGCATCGCGGACGCCATGATGGCGATGATGATGATGGCGAGTCCGGAGATGATCGCGGCCGTGGTGTCCTGCGGGCCCTCTCCCTCGGTGAGTGCGGACGCCAGCCGCAGCACGATCACGATGATGGGTTTGACCATGATGATGGCGGCCATGATGCCCACCCAGCGGCGGACCCTGTTCCAGAGTTCCTTGTCGACCAGGCCGGAGTAGACGACCGTGCCGAGGGCGGCGCCGACATACAGGAGCGCCGTCCTGATCACCATCTCCAGCCAGACCACGCCCGCTGCCAGGATCGACACGAGGGCCAGCGCCATGCGGGCGAAGGGGCCGCCGTCCTGCGCGGTGTCGTCACTGCGCAGTGCCTCGCTGAGCGAGGAGAAAAACAAGGTCGACTTGGAGCCGCCGGAGATGCCCTGCGTGATGCCGTCCACTGCGGCGACCACCGTGTAGAGGATCAGGGGGGTGAACGCGGAGGCGAGCACGGTCACCCACAGCAGGCCGATCGCCTCGCCGAGCGCCGTGGTCAGCGGCACACCCCGGACAGCCCGCTTGATCACCGCCCATATCCACAGCAGCAGGACCAGGAACGTCGATGCGGCGAAGACCAGGCTGTAGGTCTTCAGGAAGGACGTGTTCGTGAAATCGACGTCAGAGGTCGCGGTGACCGCGTTGCTGAGTTGGTCGACCACCCAGGCCGCGGTATCCGCGATGCCGTCAGCCAGTGACGTCAGCGGATCGAGCGAGGACGGGGCAAGCGACCCGCTGCCGGGCACATCGGCGCCGCCGTTCGAGTCAGCCTCGCAGTATGGCCGCGCGGGCCCCTGGAGCAACCCGCACGGGTCCTCGTCTGCACGTGCAGGCAGCGTCAGGACAGCCAGTGCGACGGCCAAGAGAGCAGCGGTTATCAACGCACGGGCCGCAGTACGAATACGCGCGGACACATCAACCCCCAGGCAGATCAGCGAATTTAGAGGGTCCCACGCTGCCGCAGGTAGCGACACCTGCGCGCCCACGACTCAGCCGCCCCGGATACCGTCATCCGCAACACGATCATCATGGTGGACGGGGAGCAGGATGAGGACCAGCAGCCAGCGGCAGGCCAGCGAGAAGACGACTGGCGGACCGGCACGCCGCGGCTCGCACCGGGGCCTGATCACCACGGTGGGCATCGCCGTGCTGCTGATAGCCGCCATCGCTCTGGCCAACCGGGGGTGGAAGAGCGATTCGGCGGTCGCCGCCGATGACCCGCTCTCCCCCGAGATACCGCACAGCAGACAGGGCGCGCAGAGCGCAGCCGCGAAAATCTCCGCAGCCCTCGGCAGTGAGTCGATGTTCAACCGGGAGGAAAGGCACGCCCTCGTGCAAGCGGTCGCCGACCCGGAGGAGCGGGACCGGTTGCAGACCGGGCTCGATACCAACTACACCGTGGCGTTCAACGAGCGCATCGGGCTGGACACCGAGGGGCGGGCGCCGGCGGGGGCGACGTTCGTGAACCGGACGATGCCTGTCGGCACGGTCGTGACGCGATACAGCACTGCGGAGGCAACCGTCGAGGTGTGGTGCAGCGGGCTGTTCGGCCTCACCGGCCGGACCGACACGCAGATCCCGGTCGAGACCAAATGGTTCACCATCACCATGACCCTGCACTGGACGGACGCCGGATGGCGCATGTCCGAGTCGACCCAGGAGCGCGGGCCGGAGCCGACCAGCGCCGCCGCCGAGTTCGGCCAGGCCCCGCAGCTGTGACGCAAGGGCCGCCCGTTGAGCCCTGGCGCCCTAAATCGAACACATGATGGAATTGCGGCCATGGGACAGACGCCGTTTCCGCCCGATTTGATCAAGGTTCAGCGCGACTGGAACCGCACGTACGCGGCGCTCGGGCGCAGACCGGTCCACACGGCTGCGCTGCGGCGCCGGTTGCAGCAGCTGTCCGCCCGGCTCGCCTCCCATCCCTTCTGGGAGACGCGTGCCGGGCGGGCACCCGCGGCCAGGGTCGAGCTGCGCCGGCGGGTGCGGGAAGCAGAGGAGGCGGAGGAGCGCCTCACGGAGCAGCAGGACCGCATCCTGCGGTGCATCAGGGACTGGGTGGCCGAGCACGGCGAGACTCCCTCGATGCGGGAGATCGGCAGGAGCGTGGGCCTGTCGAGTACGGGGTCCGTCGCGTACCAGCTCGACCAGCTGGAGAAGCTCGGCGTCATCGACCGCAGCCCCTGCGGCAACCGGAAGGGCATCGCCCTGCGTTGGTGACCGGCGTGTGGGTCTCCGGTCCCGGGCGTAAGCCGTGCGGATCGGCCTACTCCGTGGCTTCGGTGTGCTCCCGGATCGCTGCGGCGACGTCGAGTAGCGCGTACGCGACGGCCGCCAGGCCCTCCCCAGGCCACCGGTCCCGTCCGGCGGCGTCTGCACCTTCCCCCTCCGGGGCGGGGGAGAACCGCCCGTGCTCGGGTGTGAGTAGGCCTTGTGTGGCCTCTGACACACCAGGTCTGTCAGACCCTGCCAGTAAGCTGCCCGCCCTGCTCGGCCAGCGTGGGTCCCCTCGCGTTCGGATGCGCCCTAAAGCGATGAGCGGCGGCACCTGGGTGCCGCCGCTCATTCGTTGAGGGTCATCATCTTCGGTTATGTCCTCGCAGGTCGGAGGCTGTGCTCTGGGTCGGGGACCTCCGGGGCATCACCCCCGGAAGGGCCCCGACAGGCTGTCGCTGGACCCGCCAAGGCACAACGTCAGCTCTGTTGAATGTAACGGCCCACCCCCGAGATCCATTCCATAAAGTTCGGGAGTGTCGAGCGTTACCCGCCGGTAAATCCATCTCTTTAGGGAATCCGAACCGCGCGGGTCCGTCTATGGGCGGGTGATGCCAACCCTTGCCTGAGGGTGACGTTTCCGTGACACACACGCCGTGCTATATCCTGACCAAATCAAGAGCGGTCTCCGTTTTTTCCGACCTCATCAGTCGGTCAAGGTTCCCCTCTTATACGAAACCTACATCGCTGGACCCGCCAAAACATTCGCACAAAAGTCAGAGAGGCCGAGGAAATGGATTTCCTTACGGCCGCGGTCATGATCGTTTTGATCACCGCGGCGACCGTCGTACTCGTCGTCAAGTTTCTGTCGTCCAAGCCCGCGCGCATCGCCGCTGTCCTGGCGGCCGTCGCTGTCCTGTTCGGCGTCCTCCCGCGCATCTTCGTACCGCTCTCCCCGACGCCGACGGCGCCGGCGCCGACGGTCACGGTGACCGTGGCGCCCGCCGTCCCCGGCACCCCGTCCGTCAGTCCCACGATGGCTCAGTCCGAGACCCCGACTGCGGGAGGCGTCTTCTGATGGGCATCCCTGTAATGAAGGAGGACGGCGAACGCGAGCGCAGCATGCGGGCGCGGGCGGTCCTCCCGTGGCACGGGCGGCAGGCCATGGTCCTGGGCAACTCGGTGTACGCCTTCGACGAGGAGACGGGGCTGGTTGGCCACGGCCTCTCCGGCTCCCGTGCCGTGAAGGCACTCATCGACCTCAACCCGTTCCTGTCCGAGCTCTCGCGCCGCACTCGCGACGAGTTCTCCGGGGCGATGTCGACCCGGTCCAGTCCCCGCAACACCCTGCTGCGGGGCTCGGTGGTGGGTTCGATGCTCCACATAGTCCTTTCCGGCTGCGTGTACGAGGAGTCCACCTACGGCGAGGACGCGACCGTACGGTTCCACGGTGCCGGAGCGGTCTTGGGTGCTGCGGAGATCTTCAACCCGGATCTCCGCGCCCCGACAACCCGCTGCCTCAACACCACGCTCACACTCGCCATCCCGACGATGCGTATGCGCGGCGCCATCGAGCACGGCGGCGGTGGCATCGCGGCCGCCGTCGGCAAGGTGCTGGCGGACCAGCTCGTCATCGGGGAACGCGTCTACAACCGCCACAGCCTGCCCCCGGAGAAGCGGCTCGCCGGACTCTTCGTGCACCTCCTTGACCGCTGTGCCGTCCCCTGCCACACGTACGGACGCATGATCGAGGGTCCTTCCCAGAGCCATCTCGCCGCTGCTCTCTCCGTCAGCCGCGGCACCATCGAGAACGCCCTCAAGGCCCTGCGCGCCCTCGACCTCGTCACCACCGGGTACCGGCAGTACAAGTTCCCGGACGAACGAGCACTCGCCCGGTTCGGTGGAGTCAGGACCCTTTCCCAGACCGTCACGGGATCAGTGGAAGTTCAGTAGTCAACATTATCTTTGGCCCGTCTTCGGAATTAGCTTTCCGGAGACGGGTTTCTTGTTGTCTATACCTCTCTTTCTTTTCTGATCGTCATGGTCAATAATTGGCTCGACATCAAGATAAGCGGCGCTGTTAATGTATTTAAGTGAGATGTATTTCTGTAGCTATTCCCTCTTTGGTATTCTTATGATGCTTTGAGAGGCTTTTTCGAGCAGTGACCTTCATCACTCCCGGAGGCGAGGGGCTGCGTCCCCGGGACGCGCTGCGGAAACGCCCACCGGGCTGCGCTCGTCGGTCCGGCGGACGAGGAGCATTGGAACGAAAACCGGGGCCTGCGGGAGGAGTCCACTCTCCCGCAGGCGTGACACGACACAGAGGGGGCCTGTGAGCGTTACAGGTCCGACTCTGCGGGCGGGAGCTCGGTCTCGCTGCGATTGTGCAGCCAGTTCAGCAGCCGGAAGCCGCGCTCGCTCTACTCAGTGTTTCCCCATAGTGCGGCCGAGAACGCTGCGACGGTGAGCGCCACAACGGTGCTGAGCACGACCGTCTGCGGGCCAGTGAGCGGCTGGGGCCGGCTGGGGGTGTCCATCGGTGTCCTTCGTTGTCGAGTGGTCCATGATCCAGCGTAGGGGCCGCTCGGGGCGGGCCGTGCAGATATCCGGCGGAACGCCTCTTGCCGGGTAGGGGCGTTGCGGATGTACGACATCCACCCTCACTCGTGTATCCCGGATAAGCTCACTTGTCCGGAGTCCAGAAAGCCCCATGACGGGCACTCAGGGGAGACCATGACGAACGCGGATCAGTCGGTCACGACGAGCACCACGGACCGTCAGGTCGTCATCCCGCAGCCCGGACAGTTCGACGCGGAGACCGAGGCCCGGCTCGACGGCATCGACCGCGACGCGACGAAGCACGTCGAGGACAACCGTCCGGCGAAGACCCGCAACGGGTACGCCGCCGACTGGCGCGCATGGCAAGCGTTCTGCAAGGAGACCAGCCTCCCGCCCCTGGCCATCCGGACGGGCACGCTCGTGCTGTTCACGGAGTGGTGCTGGATCCAGCCCGGCTACAGGGCCGGTCTGTTCATGGCGCCCGCGACCATCGACCGCCGACTCGCCGGAGTCGTCGTCACCGGCCGCCGTCAGCACAAGCTGCAGCTGGCGGTCGACGTCGCCGAGGAGGCCCGCGCCCTGCTCAAGTCGAAGGTCAAGGCGATGGAGAAGGCAGGCGAACAGCGCGGCCGCGGCCAGGCCCCGGCCCTGCTCGTACGGCACATGGAGCGGATCGTCCGCATCCTGCCCGACGACCTGTCCGGCATCCGCGACCTGTCGATGATGACGATGCACTTCGCCATCGCCGGACGCGAACACGAGGTCGGATGGCTCCGCGAACGGCACATCGCCGAGGACCCCGAGGGCCGGGGCCTCATCGTGGACGTGCGGATCAGCAAGAACTACCCGCGCGTGGTCCAGGTGCCATACGGCTCCCGCGCCCACCTCTGCCCCGTCCGGGCCTGGCGACGCTGGCGCGAGGCGTCCGGCATCGGCGCCGACCCGGACGGGTTCGCCTACCGGCGCCTGCACTCCCGCCACCACACCGTCATGGAGGCCGGCCTCGACGCCGAGGCCGTGGGCGACGTCATCACCCGGCTCGCCGACCGCGCCAAGCTCGACATCCGGCCCACCGGGCACAGCCCGCGCCGGGGGCTGGTCACCGAGTCCTCCCGCGCGGGCAACCCGGACGCCGTGGCGGAGAAGCAGGGCGGTTGGGCCAAGGGCTCCAAGGTGATGCGCCGCTACCGCGAGGACGACGACGGGTTCGCCGAGAACGCCCTGCACGGCGTGCTGTAGGCCCGCGAGGGGCTTAACCCACGTTTTTGAGATCTTGGTCGTCGGCACCGCGATGCCCTGCCACCCCACACCGCAGCAGCTACGACCGGCCCAGTTCCTCGCGCGCCTGCAGGCCGTACTCCCACAGCTCCGAGCCCTCCGGGCCCGTGCACTGCCAGCCGTCCGCGACGAACTGGCGGACCATCCGCTGCAGGAACTCCCCGCCGCGCGACGTCCCCAGCGAGACGTGGAGCACGATGGTCGCGCCCGGCTCGCCGTAGCTGTCCCACCAGGCCGGGACCTCCCCATCGCGCTCGGGGACCAGGTGGTGCTCGACGAACCGCACGACCAGCTGCTCGGGACCGCGCAGGCGCACCGCCGACTCATGGTCGGCGACCCTCAGAGACGCCGCCATGAGGCGCTCGCCCACCGCCGGCACCGCCACGGCGCGGTAGCCCTCGGTCCGCTCGACGAAGCCGAGGTAGCCCTTGGACGGCTCTCCCTCGATCACCTGCTCGTAGAACTCGACACGTACGCCCAGATCGATCATGCGGCGATCCTGGCACAGCGGGCAGCCACGCAAGGGCAGTTGAGCGGTTCCCCCTCCTCCACCGCCCTCGGTCGAGGAGGACCTCGGCACCCCCGGGCCGAGCGGCGAAGAGTGTCTCCGCCGATACCTTGCTCCGCTCGCGGAAGCTCCCCTTCGGTCCCAACTTGCTGCCCCTCATTTGCGGTCGGATTTTAGGAACTTCCCCAGCTCAGGACCGGTGACGGATCGACGTCCGCCGAGCGGACTGTTACCGCGCCGGACGTCGTCGCGCTGGCCGTCGAGCACGGCCGCGGCCCGTCCGTGGGGCGCCCGAGCTCCGTAATCCTCCGTGGCCTGCACCGTGCGCGTCTGCAGGTACTTCGGGCTGGAAAGGACGGCCAGCGGCGAAGGGAGGGGGGGGTCGGTGGCGGACGGGTCGCCGTCTGCCCGGCCGGAGTGGGGCCGATCGCCGTACCCCCGCCGTCACGGATGCACGCGCGTGAGGCGACCGCACCGCCGGCCGTGGCTGAGGGGGAGCAGCTGCTGCCGCGCGTCACGCGGGGGGCTGTCGTGGTCGCTCCGCGTCGGTGCCGGTCGCGTCGTGGCCGAGGAGCGTGTCGTTGCCGGTCGGCTGAGGCCCGTGGGGAGCCACCGCCCACGGCCGTCGCGGCGAGCACGGCGGTCCGCACGGTTGTCGATCTTCAACCCCTCCAATTCAATTCATTTCAATCCATCACTGCAATGCATTGCATTGACGTAATGCATTGCAATGCATTAGAATGGAGGGACCGCGAAGGCGACGAGGAGGACGAGATGACCGACCTGGTGACCGCGTACCGCACGGCCCCCGGCCTGTACGACGAGGAGCAGGAGCTCGTGCGGACGATGGCCCAGCTCCCGCTGCGCGAGCGGCTGTTGCGCCGTGCCGCGCTCGCCGACCGGGGCACGCTCGACACCCCCGAGGCGGACGGCAAGGCCCTGCAGTCGATCCGCTCGGCCGCGCTCAAGCTGGCCGCTCACGACCAGGCGCACGGCACGGGCGCCGGCCCCATCGCCGCGGCGACGATCGGCACCGACTCCCCCGCCGCCGCCCTCCGGTCGTACGTCCGCCAGGAGTACGCCGCGTGGAGCTCCCCCGCCGCGCCGTCCGTCTGGCTCGTCACCCGGGCCGAGGACCCCGGCGCGATCCCGTGCGTCGACGAGGCGACCGCCCGCGCGTACGCCGAGGGCCGGTACCGGGAGGATGAGGACCCCACCGCCCCCGCCGTCCTGCGCTGGGACGACGACGGGGAGCTGATGGACGACTCGCTCCCCAGTTACCAGGGCACCGGCTGGACCGTTGCCGAGACGTCCGTGATCCGCCCCGCCGACCTCAACGCCAAGTAGGAGAACCCGAGATGAGCGAGCAGCCCACCGAGCAGACCGAGCCGACCGCGGTCGAGCAGGACCCCGAAAAGTGCGCGTTCCCCGACTGCGATCGGCCCCGGGTGCCCAAGGACCCCTCGGTGCGCGGGCAGCGGCCGAAATACTGCGACGACCCCGACCACAACGCCATCACGTCGTACAAGGCCAAGAACCGGCGCCCCGCCGGCCCCGGCGCCCAGGTGGTCGAGGAGGACCTCGACCGTCCCGTGTCCGGTGCGGCCAAGACTCGTCTGCACGTGGGTGCGTCGGTGCTCGAAGCGGTGAAGACCCTGGAGACCGAGCTCCCCCGCTACCTGCAGCTCATGGAGACGATGAACAACTCGGAGGCCGTCGAGGCCGAGGTCGCCAGCGTCGCAGCCAGGGCTGACCACGAGATCGCCGAGGCGCAGAAGGAACTCGTCACCGAGCACGGCCGCCGGGAGAAGGCCGAGCGACGGGCGAAGAGTGCCGAGGAGGCCAAGACGGAGGCCCAGGAGGCAGCGGACGAGGCACTCCGCCAACTCGAAGAAGCCAAGGCCAAGTTCACGGCGGAGACCACGCGCGTCCAGGAGGAGGCCGCGGCCGAGGTCGCGCGCGCGCGCCAGGAGGCGGAGGACGCCGTCACGGCCGCCCGCGAGGAGGTCGACGAGGCGCAGGTCCAGTTCCAGAGCGAGACCGAGCGCATCCGTACGGAGGCCGCCGCCCAGGTCGAGGCCGCCCAGAACGATGCCGCCATGGAGGTCGAGACCGCCAAGGCCGACGCGACGAGCATGGTCGAGCGGATCACCCAGGACGCCGCCGAGGCCCGCGAGCAGCTGCTCGCCGAGACCGCGTCGAAGGTCGCCGCGTTCAAGGAGGAGGCCGACGAGCGGGTCAGCATCGCCGAGACCGCCGCCGGCCGCGCGCAGACCGAGGTCGAGGAGATGAAGAAGACCGTCGAGCAGGAGAAGGCCAGCGCCCGCGAGGTGAAGGCCAAGGCCCTGCAGGACGTCGAGGACGCGCAGGCCCGCGTACGGGAGGCCGAGGGCAAGGTCGAGGACGCCGTGGCCGCCGCCCGCCAGGCGCACGTCGACGCGGACGCCAAGGTCGAGGCCGCCAAGGAGGTGACGAAGGCGCTGCGCGAGGAGATGGGGCGGATGCGCACCGACGCCACGACCGCCCAGGGCCGCATCGCCGCGCTGGAGAAGACGACCGGCGACCTGTACGAGCAGCTCCGCGCGGCGGACGCCACGGTCCGCGACGCCGAGGGGAAGGAGCGCGAGACCCGGCGCCAGCTGGAGGAACTGCAGGCCCGGAAGAAGTAGATCCGGCCAGGCGCACGAAGATCCCGCCAATCATGCGCAACCAGGTTGCGGAGTGACGAACTCATACCGCAACCTGGTTGCATGACGAACACTCAGGAGACCGTCGCCATGCCGCCGAAGCTCACCATCCGCGAGACCACCGCCGCCCAGGTGCCGCCCATCCCTGACGGGGAGAAGGCACGCAAGTACATCGAGAGCGAGGGCCGGTACGCCGAGGGCAACATGCACTCGGCCGCCGGCCACTACCAGAAGCTCGTGCTGCACGTCCGCACCGGGGAGTTCTACTTCTACTGCGACGACTGGCGCGTCCGCCGTGACCCGAACAAGGACGACAAGTTCCCGCCGTCCGAGGGCGTGTGGGCCCCGTTCCACTGGCTCAAGGTCGCCGACATCCTGTTCTGGACGATCGACTCGCACAACGTCGTCGTCGAGCGCCCGTTCCTCACCGTCGAGGAGGGCAACGCGTTCGCCCGCGAGGTCGCCCCGCTCGCCGAGGCCCTGCTGTTGAACCTGCAGCCCGTACCCGGCACCGACGCCTACGACTGGAGTGCGGAGGCCGCCAGCGCGGGCATGGACATCCAAGCCGCGTGCAGCCGCCACCAGTACCCGCCGAAGGGCCGTCGCCCGGAGCTCGTGAACATGCACGAGGCCGTCTCCGTCCTCCCCCGGCTCGTTCAGGACCGGTGGGCCACCCTCGACGACAAGCAGCTCGACGAGGAGGCCGAGCACCTCAACCGGTCCGGCCTGCACCACAACCCCGCCATCGCCGAGGAGCTCGGCATCGACCCCGACGCCCACCGCGCGTCATTGGTCGGCACCCGGGCCTGGCTGTACGAGCACCGCCGCAAGGCTGCGGCCGGCCGCCCGATGCAGAGCGCCGCCGCCTTCCTTGCCGCGCACCCCGCGCTCGTCACCGCGGACACCACCAACGCCGAGCTGGAGATCGTGCCGGAGCGGGCCCGCGTGGTCGCCGAGGCCGAGGGCATCCTGTTGCTCAGCAACACCCAGTACGCGGCCCGTGACCGGCGCGAGCAGCTCCGCAAGCAGGTCCTCGACGAACTGGCGACGTACGGCGAGGCCCGCGCCGCCGCCGAGGCCGCCGTGAAGTCCAACCGCTCCGCCGTCTACGCCCGCCTGTACCGCGCGTTCTCGTGGGAGGAGCGGTACGAGGGGAAGCCCGCCGTCAGCGACACCGACCTCGGCAAGCTGGCCCACATCAGCCGCCAGGCCGTGGGCAAGCTCCGCGAGCAGCTCGACGAGAGCGCCGTCGAGGAGGAGACCGCCAGTGCCTGACCAGACCGCAGAGGACACCTACGCCCAGGCCGTCCAACTCGCTGCCCAGCTGGGGGGATTCGCTCCGCAGAGCATGCTCCAGCGCCGTCTCCGCCTCGGCTACCAGGACGCCCACGCCCTGCAGGACCGCCTGATCGCCGAGGGCCACCTCGACGCCCAGGCCGTCGCCGCCGAGCGCTCCGAGCACCTGCAGCGCGCTCTCGCCAGCTTCGCCCAGGCGTCCGCCTCGACCGCCGCCTACGAGGAGTCCGGGGTGTACGGCATCCCCCGCGACGGGTTCAGCAGCTACCAGGACGCCGCCCAGGTGGCCCGGGACGCCCAGGAGACCGCTCGGTTCTACGGCGCCACCGCCGATCAACTCACCGCCGCCCAGAAGGGAAACGTCCGTGCCTGACCCGATCACCGGCGAGGGATTCGACGCGCCGACACCCGAAGTCGCGTACATGGGTGCCCCCGACATGCTGCACGAGGTCGCCGAGCTCACGGCGATCTCCGAGCGCCTGCAGGTCGAGGCCAGCACCGCCTCCATCAAGGGCGAGCCGTACGAGCTCGACGAGCACCAGGAGCGCCTCTACCTGCTCCGCCGCGCGGCCCTGTCCGACCGGTTGTCGATCGCGTACCCGGACGTCGAGGACTTCATCACCGACGCCGCGCAGCTGGCCCACCGGCTCGCCGAGTTCGACCGCGAGCACGGCACCCACGTCGGCCCGATCGGCCCCGGCTCGATCGAGTGGGACCCGAGCCACCGCCCGTACGTCCGCCAGGAATACGACCACTGGGGATGGTGACCACCACCATGAAGAAGATCTCCATCTGAGCGTGTCCGGGACTGCTGTTATCAGCCCCGGACACGCCCCTCCAGCACACCACACCCGGCGGGGCCCGCACCATCGTGGGCCCCGCCTCCACCAGCGAAGGGACCCCATGTCCACCACCCCCGCCGACGCCTACGAGTTGCCGCCGGCCTCCCGGCTCGCGGCCGCGCTGGAGAAGCTGACCACCGAGTACCCGACCGACGACGCCGAGTTCTCCCCGGACGCGGTCGCCGCGGTGCTGACCGTCATGCCGCTGCACGGCGACGACAAGCACATCCAGATCGAGATCCCGCTGCAGGCCGGTCAGGTCGAGTGGCTGACCGACCTGGTCAGCAAGGAGTCGGACCACTGCCGCAACTCCCACCCGGACGAGAACGGGCAGTGCGGGCACTGCGCCGGCACCGGCTCCGCCCGACCCACCTCGGTGATCGATCCCGCCGACCCCGCCGCCGACCGCTCGCTACGGTGGACCCCACCGCAGCAGCACTGAACACGGGGAGGCCAACGCCATGTTGATGGCAGCGGACAAGGGCGATATCAACACGATCATCGGGGGCATCGCCCCCGACTGGGGACCGTTCGGCGCCCTCGGCACCGAGGCGAAGACCATGGTCCAGGTCGTCATGGCACTGGCCATCCTGATGTGCCTGGCCATCGCGATCTGGGGAGCGGCGAAGCAGCGGATCGGCGCCACGGCGATGCGCGACACGTTCAGCGCGGAGCAGGGCAAGGGCCTGATCATCGCCGGACTGGCCGGAGTCTTCATCATCGGCTCGCTCGGCACCGTCTTCACCATCGTGTACGGCATGGCCGTCTGATGAGCCCCGAGTCGGTCGTCCCGTGGGCCGCCCTGGCGGCTGACCCCGCGACCGTCGAGAGCTACCGGGCCAAGGTCTACACCGACCGGGGCCCGGACCTCTGCCACTACTTCCTCGGCGCGATCAGCAGCTCCGGCCACGGCAAGCTCCGCGCCGGGTCGAGGAAGACCGGCACCTCCCGCGTGGTCACCGCGCACGTCCTCGGCTACGTGATCGCCAACGGCGCCGCCGCCCTCCCCGAGGGCCACGTCGTACGGCACACGTGCGACGAGTCCAGCTGTCAGCTCCCCGCCCACTGGGTGGCCGGCGAACGGCTCGACAACATCCGCGACTACTACGCCCGCAGCCACCGGGCCGGGCACGCGCTCGGCGATGTCCGGGGCCCGGACGGACGCGCCACGGCCATCCGCGACGCGATCCTCGGCGCCCTGGCGACCGGCGCCGACGTCGAGGTGGCCATCGCCGCCGCGATTGCAGCGGGTAACCCCTCGGGTGCCTCCCAGGAGACCCTTTTCTGAACTCCCCTGGTAACAGTTGGAACCGCCCGTACGTTGATCAAACCCCATGCACATGGAGGCAGGAGCGACCGTGAACGTCCCGAAGACCGACCCGGGCCGCGAGGGCACCCGGATGATCGCCGCGCTGGAGAAGTGCTGGGCCGCGATCCAGAAGCACCACCCGGACGTGCCGCCGGTCCTGTTCATCAGCGGAACCGGAATCGCGCGCAGGCAGACGGAGAAGCCCCGCACGTCGACCGACGCACCCCGCCGCCGGCACTACCCGACCCGGGGTCACCACTGGGCCGACCGGTGGGCCGTGGCCGAGCACGAGGACAGGCTCGCCGAGCTGTTCGTGGCCGGAGAGACGATCCGCGACGGGGGCGAGGAGATCCTCAAGACCGAGCTGCACGAGGCCGCCCACGCGCTCGCCCATGTTCGAAAAATCCAGGACACCTCCAAGGGTGACCACCGGTGGCACCGCAAGGAGTTCGCGGCCCTGGCCCGCGAGGTCGGACTCGAACCTCCCCGCAAGAGCGAGAAGCCGTTGGGTTTCTCCAACTGCACGTTGACCGACGCGACCCGCAAGAAGTACGCGTCCGTCATCCGACAGCTCGACGCGGCCGCCCTCCCCGGCCTCGGTGGCGACGACGAGGACGCCGCCGTCGAGGAGGAGCCCACCGAGCCGGAGACCCCCGGCTCGACCAACGGCAAGCGGGTCAAGGTCACCTGCGGATGCGAGCCGGAGCCGCGGGCGTTCCCCGTCACACCGAAGGTCCTGGCGGAGGGTCCGATCATCTGCGGACTGTGCGAGCAGCCGTTCACCCTCCCCGCCGAGGCCGCCGTCGAGGAGGACCAGGAGCAGCCCGCCGACACCGTGCCCGACCCCGAAGCGGAACCCAACTCCCCCGCCGCCGAGTTCACCGTCGCCCTCCCCGAACCCCGCCCCGCCGAGGCCGTCGAGCCCCGGGATTCCTCCATGGACATGGGGCGCTGACCCGCCCGGACCGGCCGCGCTCGCGCGGCCCACGGCCGCCGTGGTGCCCGTGCGTTTCCCCATGGACATGGGGCGCAGCCCAGCGCCGGCGCGCGAAGCGCGCGGCGGAATCGGCCGCCGCCGACAAACACTCCTGGTAACAGTCGAGGCCCGCCCTCACGTTGGGGGTCGGGCCTCAGCTCGTCTCTGGCGAGCGTACAGGGGCTCGTGCGGCTCGTCGAGCCTTGCTCTTCTGAGAGGCGCTCAAGCCGCCCTCTCAGAC